>Ga0182024_10004089_pt1 | contig 33974 bp, 31 predicted proteins | sample P32metaG_FD_120480 | JGI IMG/M metagenome (GOLD analysis project Ga0182024, IMG submission 120480) | Permafrost microbial communities from Stordalen Mire, Sweden - P3-2 metaG (Illumina Assembly) | ecosystem: Environmental > Terrestrial > Soil > Wetlands > Permafrost | place: Sweden: Stordalen... | reverse complement strand
GCCGTGCCGGACCCGCAGAGCGTGACCGGCGCCAGCGATCGTCTCAACAGAGCCTTTCCGTCGCTCTACCGCGACGGCCTGCCGGATTATCGCGTCATATACCAAAACAATACGTGGCGTTTGTTCGAAAGAACAAATCGATTGGCGAGTCACAAGGATTAATATTTGGATCGTTATCATGCGAATACAGAACAGGCTGAGTATAAATACGGAGGTGGCGATGCGGATACTTGTGGTCGACGATCAGGAAGATGCGCGTGACCTTACGGAAGGCGCGCTGTTGTCCGCGGGCTACACCGAGATCGTCACGGCGAGCTCCGGCTGGGAGGCGCTCAAGATGCTCGACGTCGGCCGCGCCACCGATGCGGCGCCGTTCGTCGATATCATGCTGCTCGACATCGTCATGCCCGAGATGGACGGCGTCGAAGCCTGCGCGCGCATCCGCAACGATGCGCGCTACGCCGATCTGCCGATCATCATGGTCACCTCGCTCGACGACGTGAACTCGCTGGCCAACGCCTTCGTCGCCGGCGCGACCGACTATGTCACCAAGCCGGTCAATCGCGTCGAGCTGATCGCGCGGGTGCGCTCGGCGCTGCGCCTCAAGCAGGAGCTCGACCGCCGGCAGGCGCGCGAGCGCGAACTGCTGTCGTTCCTGTCGAGCTGGGGCGACCGCCGCGCCAGCATGCTGATCGACGAGGCGACCGGCTTGTTCGTCGGCGAAGCGGCGGAAGCCTATCTCACCGGCATCTGCGGCAGCGAAACCGATGAAGTGATCTCGATCCTCGCGCTCACGCTCGACCGCTTCGATGTCTACCGCTCGGCCAATGGCGACAACGCCGCGCGCAGCGTGCTGGCGGAGGTGGCGCTCGCCGTGCGCCGGATGGCGGCGACTATCGGCATTGTCGCTGCGGCCTATCGCAACGGCATGATCATCCTGGTCGCGCCCGAAGTCGGCGCCGGCCCTGCGCGCGAGCTCGGCGAGACCCTGCGCGCGACCATCGCCAAGCTGCGCCTGCCAAATTCCGAGTCGGTGGTGTCCGACTACGTCACCGCGAGCGTGGCGGCGATCACCGGACGGGTGAAGCGCGCCGTCGATCGCGTGCAACTGCTCACGCAGGCGATTTCCAGGGTGCAGGACGCCGCCGGCGCCGGCGGCAATCGGGTCTTGGCTGTGACGGTCTAGGCACGGAGCGTGTGCGGTTCGGAGTAGGGTATGTTGAAGCGTTGGGTTGCGTTGCTGGCCGGTCTCGTATCGGCGCCGTCGGCCGTGCTGGCGGGGGCATGGACATTGTCCGAGGGCACCGGGCAGTGGATCAACACCTTCACCGCGAGCACTTCGACCACCGTGTTCGACGACAACGGGCTCGCGCCCACGCCGCGCTACGACAAGCTCGAGCTCAACAGCCTGATTGAATACGGCGTCACCAGCAAGTTCACCGCAATCTTTCAGCCCGGCTTGCAACATATCGACATCGCCGCACCGACCAGCGCCGAGCGCACCGGCCTGGGCTACACTGTCCTGGGCGGACGCTATCAGTTGCTGCAAACCGACGGCTGGGTGCTCTCCGGCCAAGCGACCGTGCAATTTCCGGGCACCACCGACCGCTCGAACCCGGCCGCCATCGGCTATACCGATGTCGAGGCCGAGTTGCGCGCCTTGCTCGGCCACACCTTCAAGATCGGCACCATGCCGGCATTCTTCGATCTGGAAGTGGCGCAACGCCAGCGCGGCGATGGCGCGCCCAATGAGTTCCGCGCCGACGGCACGCTCGGCATCAACGTGACGCCGCAATGGCTGATCCTGGCGCAAAGCCTCAACGTCGCATCGGAGGGCGCGGGCAGCCCGGTATTCGGTAGCTACGACTATTTCAAGCTTCAGCTCAGCGCGGTCTATGCGCTGACCCCGATCTGGTCGCTGCAGGGCGGCGGCTTCACCGCCTATGCGGGCCACAACGCCTTGCAGGAGAACGGCTTGATCCTGGGCGTCTGGCGCAAGTTCTGATCACGGCGAACCAGAACTCGCCTGATCCGCCTCGCAGCGCCGGGTCCACGCGCAGGTCAGGACGCGTTCCGCTGGCTTGCCCTGGACCGTGAAATCGGTGTCGTCGAGGCCGCCGGCCTGCGGATCCGTCAACCAGCGCCAGATCAGGACGCCGTCGATCGCGGGCCGATCGAGAATGGCGAGCCAGTCGCCGAGCACGTCGGCCTGGAGCGCTGGATCAGGAGCGCTGTCGCGTTCCTCGGCGCTTTCCCACGGCTTCGCCGCCGCGCTTTGCGCCGAGCGCAGGCCGATCTCGCCGACCACGATCGGTTTGCCAGTGCGCGCCGCGAGCGCGTCGAGGCGTTCGGCGGCCGCGCGCATGGCGCCGCGCCGGCCATCGCGGTCGTCGTCGGCGCCAAGCGGCGGGTAGAGTGTGACCCCGATGGCGTCGAGCCGGTCCCAGAACGGCACGGCTTCGGCTTCATCGACATTGTGCGCCACATAGAGGAGACGCCCCGAATAGGCGCTGCGCGCCTGCCGGATCAAATCGTTCCACTGCGGCCGCTGCGTGGTCTTCTCGAGCTCGGTGCCGATCGCCAGCGCCTCGGCGTTTTCGTCCTCGGCAATGCGCGCGATGCGCTCGAGCCCGCGCGAATAATTCGCGAACCATGCCTGCCAGTCCGGCTCGCCTTCCATGGCAACCGCGCCGGCCCAATGGCCCGGCACCCAGACGTGAGGTTTCACCACGACGGCAAGGCCGAGCGAATGGGCGTCCGCGATCGCGGCGCGAAGTTCGGCGTCCGGCATGTCCTCGCCGCGCACGATGTCGGGGCTCGCCGGCTTTCCTTGCCACAGGAACGGCACGATCGCGACCGCGTTCGCACCGAGTTGCCTCGCTTTGGCAAGCGCCAGTTTCGCCGTGCCGCTGCCGAACGGATGGCCCGACACGGCGATGACGTTCACGCCGTCAAGCTTTCGCGCGGCCCCCGGCTCGGCTCGCGCGGCCGGCCCGCCCAGGGTCACGGACACGATCGCCGCAGCGAGCAGCACGCCAGGCCATGGCCGCAAAAGGTTCATTTGCCGCGTTTTCCAAACTGCCGACGAGCCGGCGCCGGCGGCGGTGCGCTTGCGTCAGATGCGATGGAGCGCCTGCAGGCGCTTTCGCACCTGGAAAGCGAGCGTCATCGGATCGAACGGCTTTGCGATCACGCCCTGCGCGCCCAGCGCAATGAACTGCTCGACCTCGCGGGCCTGCGCGCGCGCCGTCATGAAGAACACCGGGATATCGCAGGTCTGCGGGTTCTCGCGCAGATGCGACAGCGTCGTCGGCCCGTCCATCCCCGGCATGATGACGTCCAGCAGGATCAGGAACGGCGACCACTCGGCAGCCGCCGCGATCGCCTCCGGTCCCGACCCGCAGGCGCGCACTTCGAACTCGGGAATAAGGCTCAGCGAGATGTCGACGACCTCGCGAATATCGGGCTCGTCATCGACGTGAAGAACACGGATCGCGCTCATCCGATCTCCTGGGCGCGGCATCGTTTGAGGTTGCGCGGCACGCCGAGTTTGCGGCAACAACCGGCAATGATGCGTTAAGATCGGACGGGATCAAACAAAAACAAGCACGACTCAGATTACGTACAAACACCTAGCAAAGGACTGAAGCTGACTGGTAGAGTCGAGTTTTAGCTAGTCCATCGCAGCAGAATGAAGTACCAAGCCGTCCTTTCGTAGGACGCATCTGACGCTATCGAAGCCGGCCAGCTGGAGCGCATCACGTTGTTCTGCAACGGTCATGTGCAGCGCCTCATCTTTCATTCCGTCCGGCCCGACATAGTGATCGCAGACGAGGTATCGCCCATTTGCTTTGAGCAGGCTTCGCACGCACGCATGAAGACCGCAGACGTGTCTCTTGTGCCGCACCTCGTGAACGGCCTGCATGGTGATGACGGCATCGAAGGTGCCGAGCCCGATCGGCCAGCCGGGCGTTTTGAAATCGGCCTCCACCTGTCTGACCATGGAAGCGAACGAGCCAAGATGCTCGCGCGCGAGCTCATGCATCGCCGGCGAAAAGTCCAGCATCGTGTAGTGAACGCCAGGCATAGCCTCAAGGACTTGTCGCGCCAGAAAGCCGGGCCCCGATCCGAGTTCCAGCACCGCTGGCTCGGCCAAACATAAAAGCCGCAACTGATCGATGAAGCACTGAAAGAATTGACCGCGCGCCGGCCGTTTCACCAAAGCAGTCGCCGACCAATGACGCGCGTCCGGCATCGTTCTCAAATCGATCGGACTTGCAACATCCTCGTCGCTCGGGACATTCGATGGCATGGCTAAAATTTATCAATTGCATGGTGAAATTCAACGGTGCGATGTCTGCCATGAGTCATTAGCGAACATCGCGAGAATTCGGCGCGATGTACGCTTACTCCGAAGCGGACATTTGTCGGCGCGCGGGCGGCCGGCGGGCCTGCCCGTCGAGCTCTACCGTCGCGGCGGTGTCGGGCGGCGGCTTTTCTTTTCCGCCTGACGTGTCCGCGCGCGGGCCAGCGCTGGCGCCGGCGTCCGCCCGGCCGGGACGGTCTCATGTGTCGACGGGCTCGTCGTCTTCGGTGCGGCGGCATCGCCGTGCCCGGCGCTGCGCGACATCGGGCCCCACCAGTTCGACGGCGTGTCGTCGCCCCATACCTTTGGCCGCTGCGGCCGGTCCTGGTGCCAGGGCCGCGGCTCAAAGAAGCCGAGCTCCTCGTCGTACATCTGGTCGAGATCGCAGAAGAACTCGATCACCACGCCGTCAGGGTTCTTGTGATAGATCGCGATGTTGTGGCCGATGATGTGGCGGATCGGCCCCCAGGTGAGCTTGATGGCGTTGCGCGCCAACAAATCGCACGCCCGCTTGATGTCCGACCAGTCGCGCACTTCGAACGCGATATGGTGGATTGCGGTCGCGGCGTCGTGCAGGAAATTGACGGTGTGATGGTCGCGGCTGCAGCGCAGGAAGGCGAAAAAGTCGCTGCGCCAGTCCGACACGCGAAAGCCCAGCACGTCGCAATAGAATTTCACGGTGCCCTGCACGTCGGGACACTGATAGGCGATGTGGCCGAACTTCAGCGGCATCACGCCGGTGAAGGTGTTGTCCTCGGGCGCAAAGGCGAAGTCGGAAAAAATCTCGAGCGTGGTGCCCTTGGGATCCGTGAAGGCGACGGCCTCGCCGATGCCGGGCGTGATGTCGCTGCGCCGCTCGCTCTTCATGCCGGCCTTCTTGAGCCGTGCGGCGACCTCGCCGAGGTCGCTCCCTGGCGCGACCTGGAACGACAGCCGCGGCGCCGCAACGGCGTTGCCGCGCTCCAGCACGATCGCTTCCAGGCCCGACTTGGTGGCGAGAATGGCGCGGTTCTTCTCCCGCGCGGCGAGGCTCAGCCCGACGATGCGGGTGAAATAATCGGTCATCCTCTCTATGTCGGGCGTCGTCAGGGTCGAGTGACCCGCACGCTTGATCTCCAGCATGAGACTCCCCGGTCGCTTGTTGTGCCGGTCACGCCTGGGCGTGAACGCGGCTCTCGCCCGCAACGCTGCCGCGTTCGTGAGCCCGCACGCTGATCTTGAGTTCTCCGAGCGCCGGACTTGAGCGGCACACGATCACGTCGCCGGGTTTCACCGGGCCGACGCCCTCGGGCGTGCCAGTATAGACGAGATCGCCCGGATAGAGCGTATAGAACTCCGAAGCGAATTCGATCAGGCGCCGGCAGTTGTAGATGAGCTGGCTGGTGTTGCTGTTCTGCCGGACCTCGCCGTTGACCGTGAGGCTGATCGGCACGGCGTCCGGATCGGGCACCTCGTCGGCCGTCACGAACCAGGGGCCGAGCACGGCGTAGCCGTCGACCGATTTGCGAAAGCTCCTGTCCTCGCGACCGCGCACGGTCATGTCGAGGCCGAGGCAGTAGCCGGCGACATGATCGAGCGCGCGGGACTGCGGAATATCGCTGCCGGGCTTGCCGATCACCATGACCAGCTCGACCTCGTGATCGTTGCGCCGGTCGGCAAAGCGCAGCGGGATGCCTTCCGAGGGGCCGACCAGCGAGGAATTGGCCTTCAGAAACATCCCCGCCTCGAGAATCTTGGAGGACTGCGCGGTGACGACCTGCGAGCCCGGCTGGGCGGCGGCCGCCCGCATCTCGTTGATGTGCGCCTGGTAGTTGGTCGGCGCGCAGGTCAGCTTGGTCGGGCGCGCCACCGGCGCCAGCAACTTCAGCCCTGCGAGCGGCGTGCCCGGCGCCTTGTCGGCCATGCGCTCCAGCCGCTCGCGCCATTGCGGCAGCGCCGCGACCACCGCGTCGCCCTGCATCGCATAGGGCGCCGACTGGCGGATCTGGGTCTGCGCTTGCGTCACGTCGTGGACGAGGTCGCCGCGCACCACGCCGAGGCGATCGTCATCGTAGCGGCAGAGCTTCATGGTCCTCTCCTTGGGTCGTTCCTGAGCCGATCTAGCAGGCGAGCGCAGGAGGCGCAAAGCCGGTGTGCGGTTTCGCGGATCCGCTTCAACGGATCTCCCGGTGCGCGAGCCCGACCGTCACGGTTGCGATGCAGACGATGCTGACCGCGGCGGAGACCAGGAAGATCGCGCGCGGCTCGCCGCGATCCATCAGCATGCCGTAGATGAGGGGTGCGACGCTGGCGCCGATATTGAAGCCGGTTGAGACGAAGCCGAACACCTTGCCGTAGGCGCCGGGCGGCGTCGCCGAGCGCACCAGCAGGTCGCGCGACGGATAGATCGCGCCGACGCAAAGCCCGCTGAACGCCATGATCAGCACCAGCACAACCGACGGGAAATCGATCAGGCCGACCAGCGCCGTCACCACGCCCCCGGTGCCAAGTCCCAACGCGGCGACCAGGGCGTGATGCCTGGTCCGTCCGGCGAGGAAGCCGCCGCCAAGGACGCCGACGGCGTTCATGGCGAGCAGTCCCGTGAGCGCCATGTTGGCGACGGCGGGCGGCGTCGCGTGCAGCGCGCCGAGCGCCACCACGAGGTAGGTATTGAGGCCGCCGTTCATGATCGACATCAGCGTGAAAAACGCGAGATTGAGCAGGATCGGCGCCGACAGCAGCAGGCGCCAGCCGGCATCCGCGCTGGCGGCGGGGGCGGGGCGCGGCTTCGCTGCTATCTTGCCGAGATGGGGTACATCGGCCGGCTCGGGCTGCACGATCAGTGCCGCCAGAACCAGCAAGCCGAAGATCGACGCGCCGAGATAGGCGCCGCGCCAGCCGAACTGGCTTTGCATGTAGAGCAGCGACACCGGGGCGATCGCCGAGCCGATGATGCCGGCAAACGAATGGTACGAGAAAACCTGGCTCAGCCGCTCCGACGGCGTATGGTGCGAAAGCAGCGAATAATCGGCCGGGTGGAACACGGTGTTGCCGAGGCCGGCGACACCGTACATCGCGATGAAGAGCCAGTAGGAATCGCCGATGGCGGCGACCGCGTAGGCGATGGTGCTCAAAGCGAGGCCGGCGAGCAGCACGACGCGCGCGCCGATGCGGTCCACGACAAACCCAACCGGCGTCTGCAGCAGGCCGGAGACGACGTTAAAGACGGTCAGCGCGAGCGCCAGCTCGGTATAGCTGACGTTGAAGTCGGCGCGCACGAAGGCGAACAGCGGCGCCAGCAGCAGCTGGTAATAATGACTGACGAGATGCGCCATGCAGACCGCGGCGATGAACCGCGACTCGGCCGGACGGGTCGGCCGAACGGTGATCGCTTGCGTCATTGCGGGGGCGTCGCCTTGGCAGCTCGCAGCGCCTGCCACACCTGGAACGGCGCCAACGGCATGTCGATGTGGCGGATGCCTTGATCGGCAAGCGCGTCGATGGCGGCATTCATCACCGAGGTCAGCGCGCCGGCGCAGCCGGCTTCGCCGCAGCCCTTGACGCCGAGCGGATTGGTCGTCGCCGGCGCCGGATGATCGGCGAGAACGAAGAACGGCACATCCGCCGCGCGCGGCATCGCATAGTCCATGTAGGAGCCGGTGAGCAGCTGCCCGTCTTCGTCATAGACCGCCTTCTCCATGAGTGCCTGGCCGATCCCTTGCACCACGCCGCCATGAAGCTGGCCCGCCACGATCATCGGATTGACCACGGTGCCGAAGTCGTTGACGCAGGTGTAATTGACGACTTCGACGATGCCGGTCTCCGGATCGATCTCGACCTCGGCGATATGGCAGCCGTTGGGAAAGGTCGAGGCTGCGGGCCCGTCGCTCACATGGGCGACGTCGAGCGATTGCGGGGCATCCGCCGGCGGCTTGTCGCCGTCGTGCAGTTTTTGCGCCAGATCCATCAGCGAGATCGCGCGGTCGGTGCCGACGATGACGAAGCGGCCGTGATCGAATGCGATGTCCGAGGCGGCGGCTTCGAGCGCGTGCGCGGCCAATACCTTGCCCTTCTCGACGATCAGTGCCGCTGCTTCGACGATCGCGGTGCCGGTGTGCATGATCGATTTCGAGCCGCCGGAGCCGCCGCCCGCGATCAGCCGGTCGCTGTCGCCCTGCACCAGCGAGATTTTATCGAACGGAATGCCGAGCCGCTCGCTCAAGACCTGCGCGAACGGCGTGGCGTGGCCCATGCCGAAATCGAGCGTGCCGGTCGTCAAGGTCACGGTGCCGTCGGCGTTGAAGTTGACGCCGGCCAGCTCCTTCGACGGCGGCGCGGTGACCTCGAGGAAATTGCCGATGCCGAGGCCGCGCAGCTTGCCGCGCTTGCGGCTTTCGCGCTTGCGGCGGCCAAAACCCTTGCCGTCGGCGAGCTCGAACGCCTGTTTGGTCAGCGCCGCGAAGTCGCCGCTGTCATAGGTCACGGCCGAGGCGGTCTTGTAGGGCAGGTCGCGCGGACTGATCTGATTGCGCTTGCGCAGCGCCAGGCGGTCGATCCCCATTTCGGCCGCCGCGGCGTCGATCAGCCGCTCCATGTAATAGTTGCCCTCGGGCCGCCCGGCGCCGCGATAGGCGGAGACGTGCGAGGTGTTGGTGAACATGCACTTCGACGAGACCTCGATCAGCGGCGTGCGGTACATGCCCTGCACGTTCTTGACCGCGTTGAGGGTGCCCGGCATCGGCGCTACCGGCGACAGGAACGCGCCCATGTTGGCGAACACCGTCAGACGCACGGCCAGGAAATTGCCGTCGGCGTCGAGCGCGAGCTCGCCGGCGACGTCGTGGTTGCGGCCGTGGCTGTCGGAGACGAAGCTGCCCGAGCGTTCGTCGGTCCACTTCACCGGCCGCCCGAGCGCGCGCGCGGCATGCAGCAGGCAGATATATTCGGGAAACACCGCGGCCTTCATGCCGAACGAGCCGCCGACCTGGCCGGTCAAAACATGCACGTCCTTCGCCGGAACGCCGAGCGCCTCGGCGACATTGGCGCGCATGCCGAACACGCCTTGTGAGCCGACGTAAAGCGTGAAGCGTTTGCCGTCGTAGGCGGCGAGCGCCGCGCGCGGCTCCATGGCGTTGACGACGAGGCGGCTGTTGATGAGCTGCAGCCGCGTGACGTGCGCCGCCTTGGCGAAGGCGGCTTTGACGGCTTCGGCGTCGCCAAAGTGATAATCGAGCGACACGTTGCCCGGCACGTCGTCGTAGAGCTGCGGCGCACCGGGGCGTGCCGCGTCCTCCGCCGCCGTGACGGCGGGGAGTTGCTCGATATCGACCTGGACCGCTTCGGCGGCATCTTTGGCGGCCAGCACCGTCTCGGCGACGACGAAGGCAATCGGGTCGCCGACGTAGCGCACCTTGCCGACTGCAAGCGCTTGGCGCAGCGGCTTCTTCATCGGCGAGCCGTCGCGGTTGTTGAACGGCACGATGCATTTGAGCGGGCCATAGCCCGTCAAATCGTCGCCGCTATAGACGCCGAGCACGCCCGGCATTTTCCGCGCCGCCTCCCTGTCGATGGCGCGGATGACGCCGTGGGCGACCTGGCTGCGAACCATGACCGCGTAGGCCTGGCCGGGCAGGCTCACGTCATCGGTATAATGTCCGTGGCCGCGCAGCAGCATGGGGTCCTCGGTGCGCGGCACCGACTGCCCGACGGCAAATTTCTCGACCGACAATCGGTCGGCCGTCAATTGCTCCGCACGGTCCCTGGCGGACTGCTGCAAATTCATGATCCTTCAATCCCATAAAGTGTTTGTTCGTCGTGACATAGTGGAGTTGGCGCAAGCCGACAAGCGCCGCGCCGGGCATGGCTCATAGGCGAGGCCGGCACAGTATTGCCCTCATCGGCCCTGCTGGTACAGTTTGCCCGATTTGGGCTTGAACATGGGCCGTGCCGTGGAGCTGAGCGCTCCGGCGCGGCAGGAAGGCTTTGGATGAACGACGAGGCCCCGCCGACCGGTGGCCTCGACGCCAACGGGGCGCCTTATCGGCGTTCCCGCTGGGGTCGTCGAACGCCCTATGGCATCCGCCGCGATGACTTCCATCGCGACGATGCGCATCGCCGCGGCGACGGGCGCCCTGGCGCGACCTATGCGGCGCTCGATCTCGGCACCAACAATTGCCGGCTCCTGGTCGCGCGTCCCACCGCCGACGGTTTTCGCGTCATCGATGCGTTCTCCCGCATCATCCGCCTCGGCGAGGGCATCGCCGCGTCGCGCCGCATCAGCGAGCCGGCGATCACGCGCGCGGTCGAGGCGCTGCTGGTTTGCCGCGACAAGATGCGCTCGCGCGGGGTCATGCGGGCGCGGCTCATCGCCACCGAGGCCTGCCGGGCGGCGGAGAATGGTGAGGCATTCCGCAGCCGCGTCGCCCGCGAGGCCGGCCTCGAGCTCGAGATCATCGATTCGGCAACCGAGGCGAGGCTGGCGGCGACCGGCTGCACCGAGCTGTTCGATCCGGCGGCATCGGGCGTCATCCTGTTCGATATCGGCGGCGGCTCGTCCGAGCTGGTGCGGCTCGGCCGGGTCGGCGCGGGCCGGCGCGGGCCGCCGGAGCCGGACATCATCGGCTGGGCGTCGTTCCCGGTCGGGGTCGTGACGCTGGCCGAGCGCTACGGCGGCACGGTGGTGTCACACGAAATCTACGACGCCATGGTGGACGAGGTCGCGACCTTCGTCGAAAAGTTCGCCACCACGCACCGTCCCGGCCTCGACAGCTTCCACATGCTCGGCACCTCGGGCACGGTGACGACGATCGCCGGCGTCTATTTGAAGCTCAAGCGCTACGACCGCCGGCGCGTCGACGGCTGCTGGCTTTCCGACGACGAGATTTCCGGCGTGGTGGCCGAGCTCCTGGCGATGAACTTCGACGAACGTGCGGCGAACCCCTGCATCGGCGCCGAGCGCGCCGACCTCGTGCTGGCCGGCTGCGCCATCCTCGATGCCATCCGCCGCGCCTTCCCATGCCCGCGGCTGCGTGTCGCCGATCGCGGGCTGCGCGAGGGCATGCTGGTCGAGATGATGCGCGCGGACGGCGTGTGGGGCGAGGCTTAAAGGACCATGGGTCACTAGCCATGGATAACTAGCAATGGCGCGGCTCAAGGACGAGAAGCGCCGCACGCTGTCGTCGCGCGCTTGGCTCGAACGCCAGATCAGCGACCCCTATGTGGCGCGCGCCAAGCGCGAGGGGTTGCGCTCGCGCGCTGCCTATAAGCTCGCCGAGATCGACGACAAATATCGTCTGTTCAAGCCGGGCGCGCGGGTCGTCGATCTCGGCGCCGCGCCCGGCGGCTGGAGCGAGATCGCGTCGCGGCGCGTCGGCGCCAGCGGGCGCGTCATCGCGCTCGACATTCTCGACATGAAGCCGATAGCGGGGGTCGAATTTCTCAAGCTCGACTTCCTCGATGCCGCGGCGCCCGGGCGGCTCAAGGCGTTGCTTGGCGGGCAAGGCAAGGCCGACGTCGTGCTCTCCGATATGGCGGCGAACGCGACCGGCCATCGCGGGACCGACCATCTGCGCGTCATGGGGCTCGCCGAGGCCGCCGCCGACTTTGCGCGCGAAACGCTCGCCGCGGGCGGCACGTTCCTGTGCAAGGTGCTGCAAGGCGGCACCGAAGCGGCGTTGCTTGCCAGACTTAAGCAGGATTTTTCCAGCGTCAAGCACGTCAAGCCGCCGGCGAGCCGCACCGATTCGGCGGAGCTTTATCTCCTGGCGCGCGGCTTTCGCGGTTCTCAGGATCGCTGATCGGCGACTACCGCCTCCGCCGCCTTGCGCCCGGCAAGCTCAGCACCGGCTTCGGGCTTAAGGCGCATGAAGACGAGCGCCGCGGAAGCTGCCAGCACGGCGATCGCCAGAAACGCTGGTGGAAAATCGGCGGCGGTCATGGCTGGCTCATGTTTCAACCGCAGCGTCAGCTCAACGACGAGCGCGCCGACGGCGACGCCGGTCGACAAGGACAATTGCTGTGCCGCGGCGACCAGCGCGGTGGCGCGGCTCATCAGCGGCGGGTCGATCTCCGCATAGGCGATGGTGTTGATGCTGGTGAACTGCAGCGAGCGGAAAAAACCGCCGGCGAGCAGGATGGCGATCATCGCCGCGTACGGCATGCCCGGCACGAAGCTCGCGCAGGCGGCGAGGAAGACGCTGCTGATGAGGCTGTTGTAGATGAGCACGTTGCGATAGCCGAAGCGCTTGAGCACGGTGCCGACGGCCGCCTTCATGAACATCGAGCCGAGCGCGCTGGTAAAGGTGATGAGGCCGGACTGCAGCGGCGACAGGCCGAAGCCGATCTGCAGCAGCAGCGGCAACAGGAACGGCAGCGCGCCGATGCCGAGCCGGAACATGAAGCCGCCGTAAATGCTGGCGCGGAAGGTCGGCAGCTTCAGCAGACTGAGATCGAGGATCGGCGCCGCCGTGCGCCGGGCGTGGACCACGTAGGCCGCAGCCGACACCGCGCCGACGGCGATCAGCGTGCCAACCACGCCCGCCGGCAGGAAATCGAGCCCCATCACCGAAAGCCCGAAGGCAAGCCCGCCGATGCCGAGGCCGGACAGCACGAACCCGACAAAGTCGAACGGATCGTGCCGCTCGATGCGCGTATTGGCGATGAAGCGCGTCGCCAGGGCGATGCCGATCAGGCCGATCGGGACGTTGATCAGAAAAATCCAGTGCCACGACGCGTATGTTGTGATGAAGCCGCCGAGCGGCGGGCCGCAGATCGGGCCGATCAGGGCCGGCATGGTGAGGAGCGACATGGCGTTGAGTAGCTGCTGCTTGTCGATGCTGCGCACCATGATGAGGCGGCCGACCGGCGTCATCATCGCGCCGCCCATGCCCTGGACGATGCGGGCCATCACGAATTCCTCGAGCGAATGCGACAGCGCGCAGCCGATCGAGCCGATGATGAAAATGCCGATGGCGATTCGAAACACGTTGCGCGGGCCGAAACGATCGGCGGTCCAGCCGCTCGCGGGGATGCAGATGGCGAGCGAGAGCAGGTAGGAGGTGACGGCGAGCTTCAGGGCCAGCGGTTCGGTGCCGAGCGCCCGCGCGATCGCCGGCAGCGAAGTGGCGATCACCGTCGAATCCATGTTCTCCATGAACAGCGACACGGCAACGATGAGCGGCACGATGCGGCCGTTGGGATCCGACTGCATGTGCGGCTATTGGGTCGTGGCGCGGCCGGCATTGAGCCGCGCCAAGGCGTCCGCCGGTTGCTGGAATGCGGGATCGAGCCGCAGCGCCTGCCGGAAGTCGGCGATGGCGCCGGGCTTGTCGCCGAGCCGCTCGCGGATGAGGCCGCGCGTCGAAAAGGCGCTCGCCGAGCGGTCGTCGAGCTCGATGGCGCGATTGGTGTCGCTGAGCGCGTCGGCGTCCTCGCCTGCAAGATAGTGCGCCCAGGCGCGGTTGTAGTAGGCGAGGGCGGTGCCCGGCGACAGCGCGACGGCGCGGCTCAAGTCGGCGACGGCGCCGGGCAGGTCGCCGCGATCGCGCTTGGCGCTGCCGCGGTTGATGTACGCGTCCGGCAGGTTCGGATCGAGCTTGATCGCCTGGTCCAGATCGGCGAAGGCGCGGTCGAATTCGCCCTTGGCCTCCCAGGCGGCGCCGCGGTTGTTGTAGGCCGCGGCCGTCGGATTGAGCTTTATCGCCTGGTCGAAGTCGGCGATGGCGCGGTCGAGCGCTCCTTTGCGCCGCCACGCGCTGCCGCGATCGTAATAGGCCGCCGCGTAGTTCACGTCGATGCGCAGCGCCTGGTCGTAATCGGCGATGGCGCGCGTCAGGTCACCCTTGTCGCACAGCGCATTGCCGCGATTGTTGTAGGCGATGGCGAGGCGCGGATTGAGCCTGATCGCCGCGTCGTAATCGGCGACGGCACGATCCAGATCGCGCTTCTGGTAGTAGGCGGAGCCGCGCTCGTTAAAGGCCTCGGCATGCTGCGGATCGAGCTCGAGAGCCTTGCTCAAGTCGGCGACGGCGCGATCGAGATCGCCGCTTTGCCGCAACACGATGCCGCGATCGTAGTAGCTGCCGGCGTCCTTGGGGTCGAGGCGGACGGCCTCGTCATAATCCGCCAGCGCGGCGACCCGGTCGCCCTTGTCGGCATAGACGTTGCCGCGATTCCTGAAGGCTGCCGCGTTGGTGGGGTCGAGACGGATCGCGGCGTTGAAATCGGCGATGGCGCGGTCGTCGTCGCGCTTCTGGTAGGACACCAGCGCACGATTGTCGTAGGCGAGCGCGAACTGCGGCGCGAGCTTGATGGCGCGGTCGTAATCGGCGGTGGCACGGGTGAGATCGCCCTTGCCGCGCCAGGCATCGCCGCGATTGTTGTAGGCGGCGGCGAGATTGGGGTCGAAGCGGACCGCCTGATTGTAGTCGGCGAGGGCGCGGTCGAAATCGTTCTTCTGGAACCAGGCGATGCCGCGGTTGTTGAAGGCGGCGGCGTTTTTCGGTTCGAGCTTGATGACCTGGTCGTAGTCGGCGATCGCCTGGTCGAGATGGCCCTGGCGGCGCAATGCGAGGCCGCGATCAAACAGCGCGGCGGCGAAATTGGGGTACAGCCGGATCGCCTCGCTGTAATCGGCGACAGCGCGGTCGTCATCGCGCCTTGCGGCAAAGGCGCTGCCGCGCGCCATGAAGGCGCTTGCATCGGTCGGATCGAGCTTGATTGCCTGATCGAGATCGGCGAGCGCGCCGTCGATATCGCGCTGCGCCAGCATGAGGCTCGCGCGATGGACAAAGGCGCGCGCCACGCTTGGACTGAGCGCGATCGCGTCGGTAAAATCCTTGCGCGCGCCGGTGAGATCGCCGGCGGCGCGCAACGCCATGCCGCGATTGTCGTGCAGGACGGCGAGGTTCGCCGGCTGGTAGCGGCCGGAACCGATCAGCGCCGTGCAGGACGCTGCGCGTTCCTCGGCCGTTGCGCGCCATTGTCCGACGCAGCGCCGCTCGTCCGCCGTCTCCTGGGCGCGCGCCGGAACCGCGGCGAGAAAGACGAGGAAAACGAAAAAAACAACGGCGGCGTAGAGCGGCCATGACGGCGGCCGGTGGCGTGGCGGGGGCGGCGGGCTTCGCATACTTCGAACTTACTCTGCGCCCCCGCCGCGGGCCAGCGCGGCCCCGCGGCTTGCAAAGTGCGGCATCGCGAGCGAATTCATTGCAGACGTCATGGCAGACGTTTTGCCGCTTCCTCGACGATGCTCAGGTCGGAATAGGCCTTCGCATCGATGTCCTGCTTGAGGAAACCGACCTTTTTCTGTTCCGCCAGATTGCTTTGCAGCGCGTCGAGGTTCGGCATGCCGTTCGGGTCGCGATACTGGTCGCGGCCGGTGAAGGCCCAGTCGAGCCGCGCCGGCGGCGCCTTGTTGAGGCGCGCGACGATGGCGACGGCTTCGGTGTGGTTCGCCGGATCGTTGTACCAGCGGATCGCGCGCAGCACGTCCTCCATGAAATCGACAAGCGCCGCGCGGTTGTTGCGGATGAAGGGCAGGCGCGCCGTCCAGACCGTGAGCTGTGTGGTTCCGAAGGCGTCCTTCTGCGTGAACAGGGTGCGGGCCACCGCGCGCAGATCGGGATCGAGCGAGAACGGCGGCACGGCGCTGACCAGGTCGGCCTTTTTCTCCGCCAGCATCGCGTGCATGGCCGGGAACGGCGCCTCGACGATGGTGTAGTCCTTGTTGGCCTCAAGGCCGCTCCTTCGCAGCAGCGCCCGCATGGCAATGTCGACGGCGCTGCCCATGGCGTTGGTGGCGAGCACCTTGCCCTTGAGGTCGGCGATGGAGTTGATCGGGCCGTCCTTGAGCACCATGAATTCGTTGGTGCCGTGACCGGGCACGCCGTCCTGGCTCTCATCGCTGATGATGCGCAGGTCGTCGAGGCGCGCGTTCTGGATGGCCAACGCGAAGGAGGAGAAGGCGAGCGGCCCGATGTCGAGCTCGCCCGCCGCCAGCGCGGTGATGACCGGCGGGGTGCCCTCGAAACGAATCGCCTCGGCGACGTAGGACTGGCCGAAGTGCTTGAGAACGTCCTTCTTCTCCAGCACCAGCGGGGCGATCGACGCCGGCACCACCACCCAGCCGACGCGGATCTTGACCGGCGGGGTCTGTGCCGGGGCGCCGCGGCCGGCGGTCGCCAGCGCGGCGCCCGCGGTCAATGCGCCGAGGCCGAACTGGCGCCGATCGATACGGTGTTTCATGCGGATTCCGCCTGCTTTTCCGTCCAAAGGCCTATCAATTGCCGCCAAGGCATGCTATCGACCGCCGCCAACCCAAAAGCGGGCCATCGAGTCGGGCGAGGGACATATGCTCCGCTTGCCCGCGAGGCGTCACCCCGATGCGCTGGCCCGCCGTTTCGGGCCCTGCGGAGTTGGCAATGGCAGCGATTTCAAGAGACTCACCGCCCGAAGCATACACCTTCGATGACGTGCTGTTGAAGCCCGGCCTGTCGGACATCATGCCCTCCGACGTGGACCTTCGCTCGCGCATCACGCGCGACATCGCACTCAACATCCCGATCGTCGCCTCCGCCATGGACACGGTAACCGAATCGGCCATGGCGATCGCCATGGCGCAAGCCGGCGGCATCGGCGTCATCCATCGCAATCTCGAACCCGAGGCCCAGGCCGTCCAGGTGCGGCAGGTGAAGAAGTTCGAATCCGGCATGGTGGTGAACCCGGTCACCATCGCTCCGCAGGCGACGCTGGCCGATGCGCTGGCGCTGATGCAGGAGCACCGCATCTCCGGCATCCCGGTGGTCGAGGGCGGCGGCAACGGGCGCGCCGGCAAGCTGGTCGGCATTCTCACCAACCGCGACGTGCGCTTCGCCACCGACCCCCGGCAGAAAGTCTCGGAGCTGATGACCAAGGATCGGCTCATCACCGTGCGCGAGAGCGTCGGGCAGGACGAGGCCAAGCGGCTCTTGCACCACCACCGCATCGAGAAGCTGCTCGTGGTCGACGGCGACTATCGCTGCGTCGGCCTCATCACCGTCAAGGACATCGAGAAGGCGGTAGCCAACCCCAATGCCTGCAAGGACGAGCAGGGTCGCCTGCGCGTCGCCGCCGCCACCACGGTCGGCGACGCGGGTTTCAAGCGCAGCGAAGGATTGATCGAGGCCGGCGTCGATCTCGTCGTGGTCGATACCGCGCACGGCCACTCCACGCGCGTGCTCGAAGCCGTCAACCGCATCAAGCGCATGTCGAATGCGGTGCAGGTGGTCGCCGGCAATATCGCCACCGCCGAAGGCGCTCGCGCCCTGATCGATGCCGGCGCCGATTCGATCAAGGTCGGCATCGGGCCGGGCTCGATCTGCACCACGCGCATCGTCGCCGGCGTCGGCGTGCCGCAACTCACCGCCATCATGGATGCCGTCGATGAGGCGCGCAAAAGCAACACGCCGGTGATCGCCGACGGCGGCATCAAGTATTCCGGCGACCTCGCCAAGGCGATCGCCGCCGGCGCCGACTGCGCCATGATCGGCTCGCTGCTGGCCGGGACCGACGAGACGCCCGGAGAGGTCTTTCTCTATCAGGGCCGCTCGTATAAGACCTATCGCGGCATGGGATCGGTCGGTGCCATGGCGCGCGGCTCGGCGGACCGCTACTTCCAGCAGGACATCAAGGACACGCTCAAGCTCGTCCCCGAGGGCATCGAAGGCCAGGTCGGCTACAAGGGCCCGGTCGCCTCCGTGCTGCACCAGCTTGCCGGAGGATTGCGCGCCGCGATGGGCTATGTCGGCGCCGGCACCATCGCCGAGTTCCACCAGAAAGCGCAATTCGTGCGCATCTCCTCGGCCGGCCTGCGCGAAAGCCACGTGCACGACGTCACCATTACGCGCGAGAGCCCGAATTATCCGAGCCGAAGCTAGGTTGACTGACCCGATGACCGGCGTGCCCGATCCATTCGCCAAGATACGCGCCGCGACCAACAGCCACCGCGCGCGGCACGGCTGCGGCGCGCACCCTTACGGCAACGGTCCGCTGCTGGCGGCGCTGGCGGCGGCGGCCAATGCGCGGCGCATCCTGGAACTGGGAACGGCGCTTGGCTACACCGCACTGTCGTTTGCCTCCGGCGCGCCGGACGCCACCGTCGACACCATCGAGCGCGATCCGGAGCACGTGCGGCTGGCGCGCGAGAATATCGCCGGCGCCGCCATGGACCATCGCATCACCGTGCACGAGGGCGATTTCGCCGCGGTGCTGCCGACGCTCGATCCCGGCTACGACGTCGCCTTCTTCGACGGACACACGCCGGCGCCGGCATTGCACAAGGTGTTACGCGGGCTGTTGCGCACCGGCGGCACGCTCATTACCGCAAATCTGAACCACGGCGGCACCGCCGATACGGTGCGCAAGGCGCTGTTCGACGGCAAATCCTGGCGCAGCGCGCTGGTGGACGAAGACGGCGAGACGGCGATCAGCGTCAAGCTATGATGGGCCGGCCGGCATTGGCGGGCGGGCGCTTGCCGTGCTAGGACGGCGATGGTCAACCCGCGTCCAGGCACCGATGTCGCTCCAAGCAGTCCTGTTGCCGCTGTTCGTCGAGGTGATCCTCACCTACGTGCTGTTGTTCTGGATGGCGCCGCTGCGCAATCGCGATTTCACATCGGGCACGGTGCGGCCGCAGGATATCGCGCTGCGCGAGCCGAACTGGTCGAAGGGCGCGATGCAGGTCGCGAACTCGTACTCCAATCAGTTCGAGCTCCCTGTCCTGTTCTACGTCCTCACGATTCTCGCTTATGTCACGCACCACGCCGGCCTGCTGTTCGTCGTGCTGGCCTGGATATTCGTGATCTTCCGCGTGCTGCAAGCCTCTGTGCATGTCACCAGCAACATCGTGCGGCTGCGCGGCGCAATGTTCGGCGTCTCTGCCTTGGCGCTTGCAATCATGTGGGTTATCTACATCATCGAGGTGCTGACCGGTACCTGAGGATCAACGCCATGCCGCTCGATTTTTGCCATCCCACGGCTCCGCACAAGAAGCTCAAGCTGCCGGAGTGGTACGTCTCCAGCCTGATGATGGACCGCGCGCTCGATGCGATCTGCCGGCGGGTCAAGAAATTCGACCGCAAGCACGACATTCCCTATCTTGCCGGCTACAGCATCGATGGCAAGACGATCTATATCGATCGTCACATGCCTGAGACGTTGAAATACGCCGGCCGCGCCATCAATACCGACCGCTTCCTCATCCTGCATGAGGAGGTCGAGAAGACGCTGATCGACCAGCTCGGCCTGCATTACCTGCACGCCCACCAGGTCGCGACGCGCGCCGAGGAGGCGGCGGTCCGCGCCGCCGGCATCACTTGGCGCGACTACGACCGCTTCATGCAGAAATACGTCAAGCGCATCGGCGATGAGCGCCTCTCCAAGGTGCCCGACGACCTCGACACCAAGCCGTATCGTGACGAGCACGACGACGATCTGCTGCAGCGGATGCTGGCTTGTATCGACAAGGGAGACGTGCCAAAGGGCTTCCGCGGCCGGCAATTGCGCGACGCCGCCCACGACATCCGCCAGTACGTTCGCCGTCACGACACGGCAGGCGCCGAACGTACCGTCGCGACCAAGCGCAAGGCGAAACGTACCGCCGCCACCAAGCGCAAGGCGAAGTGACGGCTTCCAGGCACGGGCGTTGATCATGACACCCTCGGGCCGCCTGTCTGCTGCAATCGAGGTGCTCGCCGACATCGACGTGCGGCGGCGCCCGGCCAATGACACGCTCAAGGAATGGGGCTTGGTGCACCGTTTCGCCGGCTCCTCGGACCGCGCCGCGATCGCCGGACTTGTCTACGATGCGCTGCGGCGCAAAGCCTCCTCGGCCTGGCTGATGGGCGCGGCGAGCCCGCGCGCGGCGCTCATCGGCATGCTGCAGCGCGAACGCAGCCTCGACGTTGCGGAAATCGAGGCGCTGTGCAGCGGCGCCCGTTTCTCGCCCGAGCCTTTGACGCAGGAGGAGCGGACGGCGCTCGGGCGCGGCTCGCTCGCGGGCGCACCGGCGCCGGTGCAGGGCGAATATCCGGACTGGCTCGACAAGCACCTGGCGCGCGTGTTCGGCGATGAGCGCGGCGAGGAGGGTGCCGCGCTTGCCACCCGCGCGCCGCTCGACATGCGCGCCAACACGCTCAAGGCCGAGCGCGAGGAGGTGCTGCCGAAGCTGGCGCACCTCGACGCCGAGCCGACGCGATGGTCGCCCAACGGGCTGCGCATCCGGCTTTCCGCCGACGCCAAAAGTCCGGCGCTTCATGCCGAGCCGGTGTTTCGCAAGGGCGAGATCGAGATCCAGGACGAGGGCTCGCAGCTCGCCGCCCTGTTTGCGGGGGCGAAGCCCGGCGAGCAGGTCATCGATCTCGCGGCCGGAGCCGGCGGCAAGACGCTGGCGATGGCGGCCGCGATGGAGAATCGCGGCCAGATCTACGCCACCGACATCGACAAGCGCCAGCTGGTGCCGATCCATGAACGCATTGCGCGGGCCGGGGCGCGCAACATCCAGGTGCGCACCCCGCGCGGCGAAGCCGACGTCGTCGCCGATCTCGCCGGGCGCGCCGATCGCGTCGTGATCGATGTGCCGTGCACCGGCACCGGCACCTGGCGGCGCAACCCCGACGCCAAGTGGCGGGTGCGCCCCGGCGCGCTTGCCGAAAGAATGAAGCAGCAGGAGGTCCTGCTCGATCGCGCCGCCACGCTGACCAAACCGGGCGGCCGCATCGCCTACATCACCTGCTCGGTGCTGGCGGAGGAGAACGGCGACCAGGTGCGCGCGTTCCTCGGCCGCAACCCGGATTTTTCCGTGGAAAAACCCCTAGAGGTGGCGCAGGCGCTGGGCGAGCGCGCCTATCTTTTTGCCCGCGCCGCGCTTATCTCGGAGGAGGGTCTGCTGATGACGCCGCGCCGGACCGACACCGACGGGTTCTTCATCAGCCTGCTGCGACGCTTCGCATGACATCCGCTGCCAAGGCTCAACAGGTCTCGCTCTCTGATCCTCTCTCGCTGGCGGATGGCGGCGAGCGGGTAGAGCCCGCGATGCCGTCTCCCGCCACGCTGTCACCCGACAAGATTCTCATCATCGATTTGGGCTCGCAGGTGACCCAGCTCATCGCGCGGCGCGTGCGCGAGGAGGGGGTTTATTGCGAGATCGTCCCGTTCCACAAGGCGGAGGCGGCCTTTCGGCAGATGCAGCCTAAAGGCGTGATCCTCTCCGGCGGACCGGCCTCGGTGCTCGACAAGGACGCGCCGCTGGCGCCGCTGGCGATCTACCAGGCAGGCGTTCCCGTGCTCGGCATCTGTTATGGCGAGCAGGCCATGGCGCAGCAGCTTGGCGGCAAGGTCGAGGCCGGCCATCACCGCGAATTCGGCCGCGCCGAGGTCGAAGTGACCAAGGCTTCGCCGCTCACCGACGGCGTCTGGAAGGTCGGCGAGCGCTATCCGGTCTGGATGAGCCACGGCGATCGGGTCACCGAGCTGCCGGCCGGCTTCGAGGCCATCGGGACCTCGGCCAATGCGCCGATCGCCATCATCGCCGACGAGGCGCGGCGCTTCTATGCCACCCAGTTCCATCTCGAAGTCGTGCATACCCCGCATGGCGCCGCCATCCTTCGCAACTTCGTGCGCAGGATCGCCGGCTGCGCCGGCGACTGGACCATGCGGGCGTTCAAGGACGAGGCGATCGAGACGATCCGCCGGCAGGTCGGGCGGGGCCGGGTGATCTGCGGGCTGTCGGGCGGCGTCGATTCCGCCGTTGCCGCAGTCCTCATCCATGAGGCGATCGGCGACCAGCTCACCTGCGTGTTCGTCGACCACGGGCTGCTGCGGCTCGCCGAGGCCGAAAAGGTGCTGGCGCTGTTTCGCGGCCATTACAATATCCCGCTGGTCCACGTCGACGCAACCGACGATTTCCTCCAAGCGCTGGCCGGGGTCGAAGACCCGGAACAAAAACGCAAGATCATCGGCAAATTGTTCATTGACGTGTTCGAGGCCGAAGCCGAAAAAATCGGCGGCGCGGAATTCTTGGCGCAAGGCACGCTCTATCCCGACGTAATCGAGAGCGTGTCGTTCACCGGCGGCCCGTCGGTGACTATCAAGTCGCATCACAATGTCGGCGGCTTGCCCGCGCGCATGAACATGAAGCTGGTCGAGCCGCTGCGCGAACTGTTCAAGGACGAGGTCCGCGCGCTCGGCCGTGAACTCGGCCTGCCCGACGCCTTCGTCGGCCGCCATCCGTTCCCGGGCCCGGGCCTGGCGATCCGCTGTCCGGGCGCGGTCACGCGCGAGCGGCTCGACATCCTGCGGCTTGCCGACAATGTATTCATCGAGGAGATCCGCCGCGCCGGGCTCTACGACGATATCTGGCAGGCGTTCGCGGTGCTGCTGCCGGTGCGCACCGTCGGCGTGATGGGCGATTTCCGCACCTACGACTATGTGGTGGGGCTGCGCGCGGTCACCTCGACTGACGGTATGACGGCTGATTTCTATCCCTTCGACATGGCGTTCATCGGCACGGTCGCGACCCGCATCATCAACGAGGTCAAGGGTGTCAATCGCGTGGTCTACGACGTGACATCGAAGCCGCCAGGCACGATCGAGTGGGAGTGAGTCCCAGGTCGATCTAGAATAAATATCTCGAGTGTTTGCGACCAAGGGCCTTTTTTATAACCCTGCGCCGGGCGGAGCGTAGTTCCCGAACGATGCAGCCTCGACGGCGCCGCCTGGAATACGACCGCGACCATGTCCATCACCATCTACGGCATCAAGAACTGCGACACGATGAAGAAGGCGCGCGCCTGGCTCGACGGGCACGGCGTCGACTATTTGTTCCACGACTACAAGACCGCCGGCATCGAGCGCGAGCGGCTGGAGCAGTGGTGCAAGAAGGTTGGTTGGGAGGTGCTTCTCAACCGCTCCGGTACCACCTTCCGCAAGCTCGCCGATAAGGACAAGAACGGTCTCGACGCCAGGAAGGCCACGGCGCTGATGCTGGCGCAGCCGTCCATGATCAAGCGGCCGGTTCTCGACCTCGGCGGCGGCCGGTTGTTGGTGGGATTTGCGCCCGAGCTTTACGGCGACGCGGTGACGGCGCGCCCGTGATTGGTTCCTAGTCGACTTATATTTTGCAAAGGCTGCGACACGCGAGTGTCCGCGTGGAACCGAGGCCGGCGGCGGCACTTGGCGTCGGTGATTGTCGTCGCCGGGAACTTTGCATTACCGATTCATTAACAACAAATCAGCAGCCACCGTGCCGCCACCAAGCGACCATGCTTTGCCCGAAGAGCTGCGGCTCTTGGTGGGGAAGGTAGACCGGGCGGCACCGTTCGGTCGTTCGGGGATTCCGATTTTTGGGGCGAGCAATGTTCGGGGGCGAGGCTGGAGGTTAGCTATGACGTTCCGTGCGTTTGTTGGCGGGCTTGCGCTCGCCGCTGGCTCTGTCCTGTCTATCTGTTCCGTCGAGGCGGCCGATCTGCCGGTGGCGCCGGCGCGTGTACCGGTCGCGCCCGTCATATATCAACCGGAGGCCTTTAGCTGGACCGGTTTCTACTTCGGCGGCCATGTCGGTGGCGGCTTTTCCGATTCGTCGTGGAGCGATCCCTTCACGGGAGCGACCAATTCGTTCAACAACATGGGCTTCCTCGGCGGCGCCCAGGTCGGCGCCAACGTCCAGTTCAACTGGCTGGTGGTCGGGCTCGAGGGCGACTTCAGCTGGACGAGCCTCAAGGGAAGTGGCAACGATTCGATCGGGGATGCGCTCAATACCAGGACGGACTGGACGTCGACCGTCACCGGACGTGTCGGCATGGCGTTCGACCGCTTCCTGGTCTACGGCAAAGGCGGCCTCGCGCTCGCTCAGGACCAGAGCAGCCTGACCGATCTTGCCGGCAACACGGCGAGCAGCTCCTTCACGCGCACCGGATGGACCGCCGGCGCCGGCCTCGAATATGCGTTCAACCGAAACTGGTCGGCGAAGCTCGAATACGATTATCTTGGCTTCGGCTTGCAGGCGTTGAGCTTCACGACGCCGTTGCTCGGCACCGTCACATCGAATGCCAATCTCAACGTCCAGGAAGTCAAGGCCGGGCTGAACTTTCGCTTCGGCGGTCCGTGACGGATGCGACTGCGGTCGCGCTGGGCTGCTAGTCGATCTTGATCTTCGCGGCGTCAATGACCGGCGTCCAGCGCGCGATGTCGGCCTCGATGCGGGCGCGGAACTCGGCCGGAGTGCCGGGTATCGGCTCCATCAGTTGCGCGGTGAGCTTGTCGCGGATCGCGGCTGACGTGATGGCTTCGCCCCCGGCGCGCCCGATGCGCTCGATCGCCGCGGCGGACAGGCCGGCCGGCGCGATGAGGCCCATCCAGGCATCGGCTTCGACGTCGATGCCGGCTTCCTTCAGCGTCGGGATGCCGGGCAACAGAGCAGAGCGCTGCGCGGTCGAAACCGCCAGAACCCTCACTGCGCCGGTGCCGACCTGCGGCATCACCGCAATCGCCGGCAGGCACACCATCTGCACCTCGTCGCGAATGAGCGCGGTGACGGCTTGCGGCGATGACGGGTAGGGCACGTGGACGAGGCGCGTGCCGCTCTTGAGCGCGATCGCCTCCATGGCGAGATGCGACAGCGAGCCGGTGCCGATCGAGCCGAAATTGTACTTGTCCGGATTGCGCCGCATCAGCTCGACCAGCTCTGCCGTGCTGTTGACGCCGAGGCTCGTGTTGACCGCCAGCGCGCTCGGCTGCGTCACCAGCATGGTGATCAGCGCCAGGTCCTTGTTCGGATCGTAAGGCAGCTTCCTGAACAACAGCTTGTTGATGGCGAGCGGGCCGCCGATGCTCACCCCGATGGTCGCGCCGTCGGGCGCCGCCTTGGCGACGTCGTCGGTCCCGGTGTTGCCGCTCGCGCCCGGCCTGTTCTCGACGATGAAGGTCTGACCGAGTTGCTGCTGCATCCGATCGGCGATGAGACGGGCGACCAGATCGGGCGTTGCGCCTGCGGCAAACGGCACGATGATCCGCACCATCCTGGTCGGCCAATCCTGCGCCGACACGCAGAACGCGCCGAGCAGAACGGCAAGGGCTGCGGCGATGCCTCGCTTCATTGCACGCTCCGGCCCTTTCCCCGCCGCCGCCGCCAGACGTATCATGCTGCGGGACACAAAGCGAAGGAGAGATGAAACCGTGCGCGTCACAACCAAATTGAGGACGCTGCTGGCGTCGGGCCGCATCGCCGTCGCGCCGGGCGCCTACGACGGTCTGTCGGCGCGGCTGGTGGAGCAGGCCGCCTTCCCGGTGATCTATGCAAGCGGCGGCGCCATTGCGCGCTCCGCCGGCGTGCCCGACCTCGGCCTTCTTTCGATGAGCGCGATCGTCGAGCGCCTCGCTTCGATGGTGGATGTGGTCGAAGCCCCCATCGTCGCTGATGCCGATACCGGCTACGGCAACGCGCTCAACGCCCAGGCGGCCGCGCGCGCCTTCGAGCGTGCGGGCGTTGCCGCCTTTCATCTCGAAGACCAGACATTTCCAAAAAAATGCGGCCACTACGACGACAAGAGTCTCGTCCCGGTCGCCGAGATGACGCAGAAGCTCAAGGCCGTGCGCGATGCCTTGCACGACCCCGACTTCATCGTCATCGCGCGCACCGACGCCATCGCGGTCGAAGGCTTCGCCGCCGCGCTCGACCGCGCCTCGGCCTATCGCGAGGCTGGCGCCGACATGATCTTTGTCGAAGCGCCGACCTCGGAGGCCGAAATGGCGGAGATCGCCAAGCGCCTGCCCGGCCTCAAGCTCATCAACATGTTCGAGGGCGGCAAGACGCCGCTGTTGCCAATCTCACGGCTCGAGGCGCTCGGCTACCACCTCGTCATCATCCCGAGCGACACCCAGCGCGCCGCCATCAAGGCCATGCAGCGGGTGCTCGCCGCGATCGGGCGCGACGGCAGCGCGGCGTCGATGCTCGGCGACATGGTCTCGTTCAAGGAGCGCGAAGCGCTGATCGATACCGCGGCCTACCTCGATCGCGACCGGCGGTATGCCTCCTGAGCGCGGGCGCCGCGCCTGCGCCCATCATTGACAAGCACCGCCCGCTCGCCATGATCGCAGCCGCAATCCGAACGCCGGATATTGCTCCTGACGAGGTCTTGTCGCCGAAATGGGTCTTGCAGTTGAGATACTCGGGCTGGTCGTCCTGCTCGGCGCGCATGTGTTCGTCACCATGCGTCCGCACCGGGCCGAGCTCGTCGCCAGGCTCGGCGAAGGGCTCTACAAGGGCCTGTTCGCGCTCGTCTCCGTCATTGGTCTCGCTTTGATCGTCTACGGTTTTGCGCGCTACCGCGCCGAGGGCCTGATCGTCATCTGGCATCCGCCGCATTGGACGCACCACATCGTGGAAGCGCTGATGTGGCCGGCGAGTATTGCAGTCGTCGCTGCCTACAGCCCCGGCAATATCAAGCGCGTGCTCAAGCATCCGCTGCTGGTCGGCGTCAAACTCTGGGCGTTCGCGCATCTGTGCGCCAACGGCGACCTCGGCGGCATCATCCTGTTCGGCTCGGTGCTCGCCTGGGCGGTCTACGACCGCATCACGCTCAAGCGCCGTGCCGATCCAGGCGCGCCGCCGATTCCCGTCGGCGGCGGCATCAACGACGTCATCGCGGTCGTCGTCGGCACCATCCTCTATCTGGCGCTTGGCTTCGTGTTCCACCCGGCGGTGATCGGCGTGCCGGCGTTCGGATCCTAGCCATGTCGATCCAGAACGACATTCGGCGACTGACGGCGCCCGACATCCGCGCCCGCAAGGGCGGCGAGCCGATCGTCTGCCTGACCTCCTATCATGCGCACACTGCGCGTATCCTCGACGGCTACTGCGACCTCATCCTGGTCGGCGACAGCCTTGGCATGGTGATGCACGGGCTCGAGACCACCGTGCCGGTCACGCTCGATATGATGATCCTGCAAGGGCTTGCGGTGATGCGCGGCTCGCGGCGCGCGCTCGTGGTGATCGACCTGCCATTCGGCTCATACGAGGCCTCCAGGGAGCAGGCCTTCGCGTCCGCCGTCCGGGTGATGAAGGAAACCGGCTGCGGCGCGATCAAGCTCGAAGGCGGCCGGCGCATGGCCGAAACCATCGCCTTCCTGGTCGAGCGCGGCGTGCCGGTGATGGGTCATGTCGGCCTGACGCCGCAGGCGATCAACACCATCGGATCGTTCCGCGCCCAGGGCCGCGACGAGCACGACTGGGCGCCGATCGAGGCCGACGCGCGCGCGGTCGCGGACGCCGGCGCTTTTGCCGTGGTGCTCGAAGCGATCGCTGAGCCGCTCGGACGCCGCATCACCGGCGAGGTCGACATTCCCACCATTGGCATCGGTGCAAGCGTCGCGTGCGACGGCCAGATCCTCGTGCTCGAGGATATGCTCGGGCTGTCCCCGCGGGTGCCGAAATTCGTCAAGCGGTTCGGCGACCTCGGGCCTTCGATCGAGCAGGCCGTCAAAGGCTATGCGCAAGAGGTGCGCGCGCGCAGCTTCCCCGGCCCGGACCACGTCTATCCGATGCGAAAGACCGACAAGACCGACAAGGCGCAGGTGAGCCAACAGGGCGAGCCGAGCAAAGTCCCGTCGCGCCGATAGGCGGTTCGAGGCCGGCTTGGCGGCGGGGCAATGCGCGCCGGCGGTGCAAGCAAGCCCAACCAAGCCCGAAAAGCCACAACCAAGCACATTGGTCGCAGGCCGGCCGGGACGTTTTGCCTTGCTCACGCCACATCGTTAAACTACCTGCGACACTGATTTCCGGGCGCTATTGCTCGGATTTCTTGCTTTTGTCCATGGTTTGTTCGGAAGCCGGCTCCCCCGCCACGGGAGAGCCAGTCCGGAGTGGGCGCTTCCGGACGGTGGACTTGTGAAGTGCTCTGGGGACGGGGTCCGTGGCCGATATCTTCCAGGAAGTCGACGAAGAAGTCCGGCGCGAACAGCTTAAGAAGCTGTGGCAGCGCTACGGCAACCTGGCCGTCGCGGCATGCGTTCTGGTCGTTCTGGGCGTCGGCGGCTGGCGCGGCTACGAATGGTACCAAGCCAAGAAGGCGGCGGAAAACGGCGCGGCGTTCGAGGCCGCGGTGAGTCTCGCCGATGCGGGCAAGCAGCAGGAAGCGGAATCCGCCTTCGCCAAGATCGCCGCCGACGGCACCGCCGGTTACCGCGTGCTGGCGCGTTTGCGCGAGGCAGCCGAGCTCGCGCGCACCGACAGCAAGGCCGCGATCAAGGCCTACGACGACATTGCCGCCGACAAGAGCGTCGGACAGATCGTTTCGGATCTGGCCGCGGTGCGCGCAGGCTTCCTGCTGGTGGACAGCGCGCCCTATGCCGACGTGCGCGCACAGCTTGAGCCGCTCACGGCTTCGGGGCGGACATTCCGCCACAGCGCGCGCGAGCTGTTGGCGCTCTCGGCCTGGAAGGCCGGCGACGTGGCGGCGGCACGGCAATGGACCGACATGATGATGACTGATCCGGCAACGCCGCAGGGAGCGCGCGCTCGTGCCGAAATGCTGAGCCAGCTCATCGCGGCGAGCGGCAAGGGCTGAACATGATGTCGAAGCGCTGCGTTCCTTGCCTGGTTCGCGTCGCCTCAGCGCTGGCGCTCGCGCTGGTGATCGCAGGCTGCACCAAAGGCGGCCAGTTCGACCCGACGGAAATGTTCTCGTCCGATGTGTTCGAGAGCAAGAAGAAGATCCCGGGCGATCGCGCGCCGATGTTTCCCGAGGGCGTGCCCGGGGTGACGTCCGGCGTGCCGGCGGAGCTGATGAAAGGCTATCAGCCGCCGCCCGAGAAGGCCGCCGACGCCGGCCCCGATCCGGCGGCCGAGGAAAAGCCGGCAAAGCCCAAACCCAAGCCGAGGCCCGGGCTCGCACATGCCCCGGCGGCGCCGCCGGCGGCCCGGGCGAAGATCAGCGTCGGGCTGGCGCAGAAGCAGGCCGAGCAGCCGGCGCAGCAGAAGCCGCCCAATCCGGCGCCAGGGAATAATTGGCCGGCACCGGCGCCCATGGTTCCGGGACAGCCGGCCCAGCCTGCCTGGCCCAATCCAGCGGCTCCTGCGCACTGAGCGGGAATTCCGCCGACCGTCCCGGCCTGGCGCAGCGGGCGCCGTTTCGCGATCGTGTGCCGTCGATCCTTGTTACTGAGGGCGCCCGGTCGATTTGAGGTCAAGCGATTTTCACGAAGCTCTCGCCAAAGTTCTCACCAAAGCTCTCAGCATGTCTTTCACCGTCGCGATTGTTGGCCGTCCCAATGTGGGCAAGTCGACCCTGTTCAACCGCCTGGTGGGGCGGCGCCAGGCGCTGGTCGACGATCAGCCGGGCGTGACGCGCGACCGGCGGGAGGGCGAGGGCAGGCTCGGCGATCTTTCGTTCCGGGTGATCGATACGGCAGGCCTCGATGAGGCCGAGCGCGGCACCCTGTCGGCGCGCATGCAGGCCCAGACGGCGACCGCCATGGCGCAAGCCGATGCCGTGCTCTTCCTCGTCGATGCGCGAGCCGGCGCGATGCCGGCCGATCGCGCTTTCGCCGATCTGGTGCGCCGGTCGGGCAAGCCCACGATCCTGGTCGCCAACAAGAGTGAGGGACGCGCGGGCGAAGCGGGTGCGCTCGAAGCCTACGGGCTCGGGCTCGGCGAGCCCGTCGCCGTCAGCGCCGAGCATGGCGAGGGCTTGGCCGACCTCTACGATGCGCTGCGCGCGGCGCTGCCCGAGGCGACCGCGCAGCACGAGGATGAGGACATCCCCGCCGCGGCCACGGCCGAGGCAGAAAAACCCATCCGCATCGCGGTGGTCGGACGCCCCAACACCGGGAAATCGACGCTGATCAACCGCATTCTCGGCGAGGACCGCCTGTTGACGGGACCCGAAGCCGGCATCACGCGCGACGCGATCGCGGTCGATGTCGAATGGCGGGGACGGCATTTTCGCATTCACGACACGGCGGGCCTGCGCCGCCGCTCGCGGATCGACGAGAAGCTCGAAAAGCTCTCGGTGGCCGATGCGCTCGGCGCCATCCGCTTCGCCGAAGTGGTGATCGTGCTGATCGACATGCAGACGCCGTTCGAAGAGCAGGATATCCGCATTGCCGATCTGGTCGAGCGCGAAGGCCGCGCCATCGTGCTGGCGCTCAACAAATGGGATTTGGTCGAGCCACAGGCGGGCGCGCTGTCGCACTGGCGCGCGCAGGTCGATCGCCTGTTGCCGCAGATCAAGGGGGTTGCGGTCGTCGCCCTGTCGGCGCGCACCGGCGACGGCCTCGATCGGCTGATGGCTGCGGTGATGCGCAGCCACGCGGTCTGGAACCAGCGCGTGCCGACGGCGGCGCTCAACCGCTTCCTCGCCGAGGCGGTCGCGGCGCATCCGCCGCCGGCGGCGCAAGGCCGCCGCTCCCGGCTCGCCTACATGACGCAGCCGAAGGCGCGGCCGCCGACATTCGTCCTGTTCACCACGCGCGCCCATGCGATCGGCGAGACGTACCAGCGTTATCTGGTCAACGGTCTGCGCGAAAATTTCGCGCTGCCCGGCACGCCCATCAGGCTCACGCTGCGCGCCAAGGCCAATCCCTACGCCGGGCGAAAGCGCCACCGATGAAGCCGGAGCTCGGGGAGGCGAGCGCGGCGCCGACCGCGGCACGCCGTTAGGCTGCGTTCGCGTTCATCTTCGCGACCGTGCTGCTCGACATGCTGTCGATCGGCATTGTCATTCCGGTGCTGCCGAAACTCGTGGTCGATTTCATGGGCGGCGACACCGGGCAGGCGGCGAAGATTTTCGGTGTGTTCGGCACCGCCTGGGCGCTCATGCAGTTCCTGTTCTCGCCGATCCAGGGCGCACTGTCCGATCGGTTCGGCCGCCGCACCGTGATCCTGATCTCCAATCTCGGCGGCGGGCTCGATTATGTGCTGATGGCGCTGGCGCCGACGGTGGCGTGGCTGTTCGTCGGGCGGGTGATCTCCGGCATTGCGGCCGCGAGTATCTCGACGGCCTACGCTTATGTCGCGGACGTGACGCCGCCGGACCAGCGTGCCGCCCGCTTCGGCCTGTTGGGCGCGGCGTTCGGCGCCGGATTCGTGTTCGGCCCCGCGCTCGGCGGGTTTGCCGGCAGCATCTCGCCGCGGTTGCCATTCTGGATCGCCGCCGCCCTCAGTCTCGCCAATGCCGCGTACGGGCTGGTGATCTTGCCGGAATCGCTGCCGCGCGAACGGCGCGCGGCGTTCGCGTGGCGAAATGCCAATCCGCTCGGCTCGCTGGCGCTGTTGCGGTCGCATGCGCAGTTGTTCGGCCTCGCCGGCGTGAATTTTCTGGACAATCTCGCGCATGCCGTGCTGCCGAGCATGGGCGTCCTTTATATGTCGTATCGCTACGGCTGGGACGAACGCACCGTCGGCCTCACCATGGCCGGTGTCGGCGTGTGTTCGATCATCGTTCAGGTCGGCGTAGTCGGCGCCATCACCAGGCGGTTCGGCGAACGCGGCGCGCTGATGATCGGTTTGGCGTTCGGCATCGTCGGCTTTACCGTATTCGCAATGGCCGCGACCGGGCCCGAATTCTGGGTCGGTATCCCGTTGCTGGCGCTGTGGGGATTGGCGAGCCCATCGTCGCTCGCCCTGATGAGCCGCCGCGTCGGCGCCTCGGAGCAGGGACAGCTCCAAGGCGCCAACAGCAGCATTATGGGCATCGCCAGCCTGATAGGCCCGGGCCTGTTCACGCAGACTTTCGCCTTCGCGATCGGCGCCGGAGGGGATTGGCAGCTGCCCGGCGCCTCGTTCCTGCTGTCGGCCTTGTTGCTGGTCGCGGCTGTCGCGGTAGCCTGGCGCACCACGCGATGACTCAGGCCGGTGGAACAAATTCCAGAAGCTTTTTGGCGTAAAAATCGTAGAGCTTGCCGGTTTCGCCGAAGCCCGGCAGGCACAGATCGAGGAGTCTTTCGGCCACCTCGTCCGGCGTCGGGAGCGTCATCGGGTCCTCGCCCGGCATGACCAGGGCGCGCATGCGGGTGCGGGTCGGGCCGGGATTGAACAGGTTGACGCGCAGCGGCGTCGAACTGGTTTCGGCCGCGTAGGTCCGCGCCAGCGCGTTGAGCGCGGCCTTCGATACCGAGTAGGGGCCCCCATAGGCGCGCACATTGGTGGCGGCTCCCGAGGTCACGAACACGGCGCGGCCGGCATCGGAGCGCCGCAGCAACGGGTCCATGGCGCGGATCAGGTGCCAATTCGCCGTGACGTTGATCGCCATCGTTTCTTCCCAGCCTTTGGGATCGACGTGATCGAGCGGTGAGCGCTGACCCACCACTGCGGCATTGCCGAGGAGCACATCGAGCCGCTGGTAACGCTCATTGAGCGTGGCGGCCAACCGGTAAAGCGCGGGGAAATCGCGCATGTCGAGCGGCACCAGCGTCGCCGCGCCGCCGACGGCGCGTACCGCGTCGTCGAGCTCTTCGAGGCCGCCAACCGTGCGGGCGACCGCGACGACGTGCGCGCCGGCGCGGGCAAACGCCAGCGCGCTCGCATAGCCGATGCCGCGCGACGCGCCGGTGACCAGCGCGATCCGCTCAGCAAGAGGTGGCGGCATGCCTCAGCTCAGCTCGCCTCGGCGAGCAGCGACAGCTGGCGCGGCGAGGCTTCCTGCCCGGTGCGATCAGTCAGGGACGTCGGGTATTCACCGGTGAAGCAATGGTCGGTGAATTGCGGCCGCACCGGATCGCGGCCTTGCTCGCCCATGGCGCGGTAGATGCCATCGACCGACAGGAAGGCGAGCGAGTCGGCACCGATGAATTTTCGCATGCCTTCGAGATCGTGGGTGGCGGCAAGGAGCTTGTCCTGCTCGGGCGTGTCGATGCCGTAATAATCCGGGTGGGTGATCGGCGGCGAGGCGATGCGGAAATGCACTTCGCTGGCGCCGGCGTCGCGCATCATCTGCACGATCTTCACCGACGTGGTGCCGCGCACGATCGAGTCGTCGATCAGCACGATGCGCTTGCCGCTCACCACGGCGCGGTTGGCGCTGTGCTTGAGGCGGACGCCGAGCTGGCGGATGTGCTGGGTCGGCTCGATGAAGGTGCGCCCGACATAGTGATTGCGGATGATGCCGAGCTCATAGAGGATGCCGGATTCCTGCGCGTAGCCGATTGCCGCCGGCACCCCGGAATCGGGCACCGGAACCACGACGTCGGCGGCAGCGGGCGCCTCGCGAGCGAGCTCCGCCCCGCAGGTCTTGCGCACGTCGTAGACGCTGCGGCCGCCGACCACCGAATCCGGCCGCGAGAAATAGACGTACTCGAAGATGCACGGCCGCGGCTGCATCAGCGGGAACGGGCGGTGCGAATGCGCGCCGTACTCGTCGAAGATGAGAACCTCGCCGTTCTCCACGTCGCGCACGTATTTGGCGCCGATGATGTCGAGCGCGCAGGTTTCCGAGGCGAGGATCGGGCAGCCGTCGAGCATGCCGAACACCAGCGGCCGGATGCCCAGCGGGTCGCGCGCGCCAACCAGCTTCTTGTTGGTCAGCCCGACGAAGGCATACGCGCCTTCGAGCATGCGCAGGCCCTCGACGAAGCGGTCGACGAAGCGGTTGCGGTGCGAGCG
>Ga0182024_10004088_pt1 | contig 33986 bp, 34 predicted proteins | sample P32metaG_FD_120480 | JGI IMG/M metagenome (GOLD analysis project Ga0182024, IMG submission 120480) | Permafrost microbial communities from Stordalen Mire, Sweden - P3-2 metaG (Illumina Assembly) | ecosystem: Environmental > Terrestrial > Soil > Wetlands > Permafrost | place: Sweden: Stordalen... | reverse complement strand
CCTTGCGCCGCACACTCCACCGCCGGGCGCCAGCCGTTCCTACCAGCGCGATCTTCGTAGCTCACAGCTAGCGATGGTTTGAGAAGTTTGCAATGACTTGCAATGGTTTGCAATCTCGACATGTGCGAGCCTGGGATCGGCTTCATGCTCAGTCCATCTGGGAAATGTCGGTTGCTACATGCCGCCGCTATTTAACCGGTATTGACGCCATTCCGTCGGGTGGATAGGCTCCGCGATTTCTTTTTGCCCATTTGTGCCGGAACTGCCAAAGGTAGTCATGCTGCCGGATCAAATTGCGCCTGTTTCGAAACCGACATCCTCCGCGCTGTCAATGGTTGCGGTTGGGTCCTTAGCCCAGTCCGCACGGTTCAAGCGGCTAAAGATTGCTCGTCGCATCCTGCTGACGGTTGGGATTTTGACCGTCGGCTTCAACCTATTAGTATTTTCGATCATCGGACTGCGCGTTGATCGGTCTCTCGATGCGCTGGTTGCGGGATTGACGCATCACGGCCACCCGGTCGATGGAGCAAAGCTGGAGAGATTGAAGGGATCAGAGACACGTGCGGCACAACTGATGACTCTCGGAGTCATGGCAGTTGGAATGTTTTATATCGTGCTGAGTTGCGTCATCAAAACGTTTCCAGTTCTGGCGACCATTTCCGCTTTAGTGATCTACGTCGGCACCACGATTGTCTTCACGATTTTGGCTCCCAAACTACCATCGATTTACCAACTATCTGATTTTATTTCGATTGCATTAAAGCTGGCGATTATTGTTGCGCTATTCAAAGCGGTCCAGGCTGCGATGGGTTACCAAAACCATGTGAACTACCAAATCCGATCAAGTCTGACAGGGACCAGTGAATGAAAGTCGCTGCTCATTCTGAACGATTTAACCCGGGCCGCTTGTCAGAACGTATTGATCCGCCGGTAGATCAATCTGTTTGCGAATCCGAGGACGCAACGTCCGAGAACAAGTCGGGAAACTATTTGACGTTGCGATTTGATGTTCCACCGAAATTGCTGACGCACGTGGAATGTCGACGTTGCGGCAAGCCGATATCAGGAGATCAGCCATGCTGTCCCTATTGTGCTGCCCCGTTGGGTGTCGATTCTCATTCAAATCCAGCATTGAAATCCTACGCTGCGCGGTCTTTACTAGCAGCGGAATCGGCGACAGCTGTCACGCGGGTTTTGATTTTTTATCTGTTGCTGTTGGCGATGCACTTGGCCGGTCATTTGATGGTGCGCGAACTGGTCAATGAACATATACGCATCCGTCCGAATGCCGATCCCCGTTTGGATATAACCATTTGTGGAGAGCTTATCGGAGCGGCAATCCTGTTGGTCGCGCTCGCCAAGATTCCATTGCCGCCGCCGATAGCAGCGTCAAGCTTAAAGCAAAGGAGAATTGGCGCCTGTGTTTCGCCCTTCATTCTGGCCGTTTGCCTGGCAATGAATTTTGGCTACCACGGGCTGATGCGCAACTATGTGCAGTATCCTTTCCAGCTGAGGGGCGATTCGCATTGGCCGATTGGCTGGTCGATAGTTTTGGTATGTATTCAGCCGGGAATTGTCGAAGAATTGTTCTTTCGCTACCTGACGCTTGGAACATTGGCCCGGGTGATGAGCGTCCGCGAGGCCGTTTGTGTATCGGCGCTGATGTTCGGAATGGCCCATAGCGGGGTCCCAATGAGCATTCCGATTCTGACGATTGTGGGTGTCGGATTGGGAATCGTGCGCGTGTGGAGCGGAAGCATGCTGCTGCCCATTTTGCTGCATTCGCTACACAACGCGGTAGTGCTGTACTTGGAGACCGCTAAATGATCGGCACTCGGCTGCAGGATTGTCGGCCTTTTCCAACCGCGGCAGCGCTGCTGCTCATGACGGCCGTTCTTTGCAGTACCGCAACCGTTATCTCACACGTTCCCGGTTGGGCAATCTTCAGTATTTTACCGGCGTCGATTGGCGCGGTATTGCTCATCATGCGGCCCCGACGCGTCTGTGCGGAGCTGACAACTGCCGGTCTGTACCTCCCAAACAAGCGGGAAAATATCGCGTACGAGCAGATTACTCGGCTGTGGTGTGCCCATCTGGGTCCACTCGGTTTTCCGGCAGCGATTTACGTGACACACTTGAATGGAATTACACGAATTCCCCTTAATGACCGATCGCAAATGCTCGAAGTGCATGCCTTTATAGAATCGAAGATTCCGCGGCATCACCTGTCGAACGTGAATCAATCACTTCAAGGCTACTGGCAGTTGCACGCTTTGACCTTCGGGCGCGACCGGGCATGGGCTCACAATGCTAAGCCTAATCTGGCCGATAGAAGCCGGCGCAGATCGATTTGCGTTATCTTGCCATGCCATGCAACAGCTTGGGCCTGGATGATCATCGGCGTTTCGACAAAATCGAATGGCTTGGCCGGTTGCGGCGGATTGCTATTTTTGATAACCGCAGTCGCCTTCCTAGTTTGGTACTTGTGCAGGCAACTTTCCATGCCACAAATTGGAATCAGAAAGTGGCGAGATTCGAGCGTGGTAGTCAGCCCGGCTGGGTTGGCGCTGGCGCAAGGAGACTTGACTGGCGAACTACTTTGGGACGAAATCCGCAGCCTGAGGTTGAAAGACGGGTCGTTTCCCCGTAATCGTCGCATCGAGTTAGATGTTGACGGAGCGCAAGTTCAGGTACGGGATATCTACAACACACCTCTTGCCGAAATCTACCGGCAGGTCGAGCGCTATTGGCTCGTCGGATAATGTTGCGGCTTATTGGATTAGCGAGCTCAACGGTTTATTGCGACATCAAGTCCTCACAGTCACCTGGCTGCCAGTAGCCAGATGCGCGGCCGACCGAACGCTACGATTGTCCATGGGCGCCGCGCCGAGGCTGCCGGGACAGCGGGACATTCATTCTCCGGAAAATAATCTGAATACTTCAGGCTGGCTTCTTTAATTGCCTTGGACAGGCGTCTCACGCTCGCACCATCGCCTGTTCGGCCCCTGACGCCTTCCCACACCCAGGGCGCCATTAAATGTTCAAAGGTGGCGATGGCTTCGCTTCGGGACAGTGGACGATCGTTAATCCGTTTGATCGATCCGAGCGGCGTGGAGTTAGATCCCGGCTCGCGCGCAAGATTAATCGATTTGAAACCAACGGCGCTCGGCCAAGTCAAATAAACTCCGAGCTCGATGCTAGCCACTGCGGCGATGATGGGTTTGCGGACGACCGCTGCAAGTATTTTTTAAGTATTCTTTTACGGACCACCGAAAGAACCAGAGGTTCCGCGCGTTGCAGTTCGCGCGGCCGGGCATCTCATCAAAATAGTGTCAACCGCATTCTGCGTTGAAGTTTAACTGATCGCGTTGCATGGGGCGAGAATTACCTCAATTCCGATCTTGCTCAATGGGTGCGTGATTGTTTTGTCGACCGCCTGATTGGTGTTCGCAATGGGTATTAATTGCCGCATCATCGTGATTGCCCCAGCATACAACGAAGCCGGCAAGATCGGCCTGGCAGTTGCCCGTGTGCCGCGCGATAGCGTCAATGAAGTACTTGTGGTTGATGACGGATCGACCGACAACACTGCTGCCACTGCCAAGGATGCTGGCGCCATCGTGCATTCATTAGGCAAGGTGTACGGCGTTGGTTATGCATTGCGAACAGGATTTCAATATGCGCGTGCCAAGGGATTCGACATTGCGGTCGTCATGGCCGGTAACAATAAGGATGAACCGCGCGAGATTCCTCGCTTGGTCGAGCCGATCATCAACGAAAAAGCGGACATCGTGATCGGTTCGCGGTATCTGAATGGCGGGGCATACGGGGGTGACATGCCGCAATATCGGAAGGTAGCCACGCGGTTGCATCCGCGGCTACTAAGCCTTGCATGTCGAAAAACTCTCACGGAATCGACCAATGGATTTCGAGCAATTCGTCTATCGTGTTTGGATGACCCGCGGATCAACCTCAATCAGCGCTGGTTGGATGGTTACGGGCTGGAGATCTATCTGCTTTACAAGATGATTGTCCTCGGCTACCGACACCTTGAAGTGCCATGCACGAAGATCTATCCACCGCGGCACGTTGGAAACACGAAAATCAAACCCGTTGTGGGCTGGTGGGACATGCTTCGGCCTGTGGTTCTTTTAGGATTAGGACTGAAAAGCTGATGGTGGCTTGGCGTGGAAGAATTCTGATTTGTCGCCGGAAGAATAAGTTGGTCTGGCGCGCGCATACAAGGAGCAAAATCCCGTGATTCAAGTGAATTGCATCGGGTTGGGACATTGGGGACCGAACCTGGTTCGATGCCTGAAGTCGAGCCAGCGCGTGCGCATTGGAACGGTGTGCGACTTGGACCCTAACCGGATGGACTTGGTGCGGCGCAACATCTTCGGGTCGTTCTGCACCAGTTCCGATTCAATGGCCACCGCGACGGATCCGGCGTGTCAGGCGGTTGTGATTTCCACCCCTGCCAGCGCGCACTTCCAGCTTGCCAAGGCAGCACTAACGTGCGGCAAGCACGTGCTGGTGGAAAAGCCTCTAGCCGAATCGGTGAGCGAATGCGAAGAATTAGCAGCGCTGGCCCAAAAGCGTGGCGTCATTCTATGCGTGGGCCACGTGTTTCTATTCAATCACGGAATTCGCTACATCAAACAGTTGATCGATAAAAATGAGTTGGGGCGCGTCCGATATGTTTTCGCGGAACGAACGAATTTAGGTCCGTTCCGCAACGATGTAAACGCGTTATGGGATCTGGGCGCCCACGACATCAGCATTTTCAATTACTGGTTCGATTCCGATCCATCGGCCGTTACCGCGTTTGGAATGTCTTATTTGAATCCGGACGTGGAGGATGTAGTGGTGGCTAATCTCACTTACCCGGGTCAAATCATGGCGTGCATGTACGTCTCATGGTTGAACCCGCAGAAAGTGCGCGAGATCACAGTTGTGGGAACCAGAAAATCGGCGGTCTGGAACGATATGGATTTGGATGCGCCAGTGCGAATTTTCGACAAGTCTGTGGATGTTGAAAAATCAACGCCCTACAGTGATAGTTTCGTCTCGTTCCGAATGCAGGTTCGATCGGGAGACGTAGTCATTCCGATGATACCCCGCGGTGCGCCGCTCGATGCGGAGGTCACTCACTTTCTCGATTGCATTGAAGGAAAAGCACAACCGCTGAACGACGGAGCTTGCGGGTCGCGCGTGGTGCGCACGCTGGTGGCCGCCAGCGAGTCGATGAAAAATCGCTCGTTACTAAGGCCTGTCATCACCGAGGTGCCCGCGTTGCGGTACGCAGCCTGATCCTTTCACATTTGCCAGCTAATTCTGTCCCCCAAAAAATGAAAAAAATCATGCAAATTCCCTTAGTTGACCTGCACGCACAATACGCCGCGATTCGTGCCGAAGTAAATGCGGCCATGCAATCCGTACTGGATGAGGCTTCGTTCATTTTGGGTCTGTCCGTCGCCATCTTTGAGCAGGATTTTGCTGGCTTCTGTCAGGCCAAACATTGCATTGGCGTGGCCAGCGGCACCGACGCGCTGCAGCTCATCTTTCGAGCGTTAAACCTCGGTCCGGGCGACGAAGTCATCGTGCCGGCATTTACATTTATTGCAACAGCCTTGGGAGTTCACCTGGCCGGAGCGACTTCGGTATTTGTCGACGTCAATCGCACGGATGGGCTGATCAATCCCGACAAAATTGCCGAGGCGATTACGCCGCGCACCAAAGCCATCGTCGCCGTGCATTTGTTCGGCCGCTGTGCCGACATGGATTCCATACGGCAAATTGCGGATGCACGCAATTTGCATGTCATCGAAGACGCCTGCCAGGCTCATGGGGCGCGCTACCAAGGCCACTTGGCAGGCTCGCTGGGAATTGCCGCGGCATTCAGCTTCTACCCCGGAAAAAATCTTGGAGCCTATGGAGATGGTGGGGCCATTACCACCAGCGATCCTGCGCTCGCCCAGCGTGTACTGCTGCTCCGAAATTGGGGATCCATTCGCAAATATCATCACGAGGAACCGGGGCTCAACAGCCGCCTGGACTCTCTGCAAGCTGCGGTCCTTCGCGTCAAATTGAAATATCTGCCTCGCTGGAACCAACTACGTCGCGAGCACGCGGCCCATTACGACCGCCTTTTGGCAGACCAAAACATCGTCCCGAATTGGCCCTCCCGCGACGGAAGCGAGTCGGTCTATCACCTCTATGTAGTGCGCGTGCAGGACCGCGACGCGCGCTTGGCATGGCTGAATTCAGAGGGTATTGGTGCTGGTATTCATTATCCATTCCCACTCCATCGACTACCGGCATGTCAATCGATGGGTCGCATCGGTGGTTCGCTTCAGGAATCCGAAAAGTGGGCAAATGAATGCCTCAGTCTGCCCCTTTATCCGGAACTTTCCGCTCCACAGCAACGTCAAGTGGCGAGCACGTTGCATCACTATCCGCAAAGGCAGGCTGCCTAGTCAACCGTGGACTCGGCTCACTCGCAATCGACGAAGGGCATTATGAGTATTTCCGCGAACGATTATTTTGTTCATCCGTTGGCGTTGTGCGAAACAAAGCAGATTGGCTCCGGCACTCGAATCTGGGCCTTCAGTCACGTCTTGACCCGCGCCATAATTGGTTCGCATTGTAATCTTGGCGAGCACGTGTTCGTCGAGAATGAAGTATCCATCGGACACCATTGCACCATTAAAAACGGCGTCGCGTTGTGGGATTATGTAACGCTGGACGACGGCGTGTTCGTGGGTCCCAATGCCGTATTCACCAACGATCTTCGTCCCCGCGCCTTTATCCGCCGCGACTGCAGCACCTTTTTGCCGACGCACCTCAAACGCGGCGCCACCATCGGCGCTAATGCCACGATCGTCTGCGGCGTGATCATTGGGCAATACGCCCTCGTCGGCGCAGGTGCCGTCGTTACCAACAATATCGAGCCCCATGCGCTTGTGGTCGGCAATCCGGCTAGGGTGGTCGGCCATGTGTGCTTTTGCGGCGCACGGCTCGACCCGCACAATTTTTGCGCCGCCTGCAAACTTCCACTGAGTGCCAATTCAGAACAACAGGCCACGCTGCTGCACCAAGCGCCGCAAACTGCACCAGCACTTTCTGCATCTCGCAACCCGCTGAGGCAGGCCAGCTAATCCAGGGTTTTTCCATGCACGCCGCTCAAACGGATTATACAGCTGACATCCGCTGCACCGCGGCCCGGCAGGAATATTGTCCAAACTGGCCGTGGTTGCGCTGGATTTCACTTGCGGTTGCCGCCGGTTGTACCTGGGTTGCACAAGTGGCTTGCCGCGGACCAATCTTGGTCAACATGGTTCACCTTCGCCCGGTCATTGAGAATCCTTTGAAACTCTTGCTGGCGGCAGTCGTCGCGCTGCAAGTGTGGTGTCTGTTTACACCACGCATCCACGCCGTTGCCGCGCGGTGGTTGCAGCCATCGTTGTGGTACCTAATGGCCATTGTCGGAGCTGTGGAAAGCGGCGCGCTCGCCATAGTTGGCATCCTAGCGATCGATCTTCGCTGGAAGTTTGCGTCGATCTGGACCTCACCCACTCCTACGCAGTTCGCGAGCATTTCATTTTTGTTATTCGCCGCTGCACTGACCACAACGGATCCTCGATCGTACATGCGCGCGGTCGCCGAGCGATTCAAATTCCAATGGAATCGTTGGAATTGGCAGTCGCGCGTCGTTTTTATTTTTTTCTGTTGCAACGTGCTGTTGATGTGCAATTCCTTGTGTACGTACTGGAGGCATGCCAGTACGTTGTTTTCGGCCCACGACGAGTCGGTTGCCAACTCTTGCGATCCAGACGACAATCTGCAACCCAACTTCGACAATTTTTGTCGGCGCTGCCGCGAGCAAATTCCTCCGAATGCTCGCATTCTCTATCACGGTCCCAACGAAGGGCTCGTGTCAGCCTACGAACTCTACCCACGGCGGGTATTTATGCTGCCTGCCGAACAACGCGACATGTTTCATGAATGCTGGCGCCGCGAAAAGTGGTGCCAGGGCATGACGGCCGATCCGCTCGACCAATATTGGAAATGGGACCCCTCGCTCCCGAACATTTCGCAGCCGCAGTTCATCGCCGATCATCGAGTCACATATGTTGTCACCTTCGATGAATCAGATATCACGAAAAACTCCATTCAGTCGCTACGATGATTTTTGCTGCCTCCCAATTGACGCTGAATCTGGCTCCGCTGCTGCTCGCACTGGCGGTCATGACCGGCGCCGGCAGCTTACTCGCCAGATTATTTGGCGTCGGCGAATCCCCCCCAAATTCGACTCTCCAAGTAGTATCGTTTCGGCCGCTGCGAGCTTGGGGTTGGTCGTATCTGTTGGGGGCCGCATCGGTCGGTTTGATTCTGCAGATTCCGCTGGCAATTGACGGACGAGTGACCCATTTCAGCTTCGCCGCCGTGCTGCTGTTGTGTTCCTGCATGACGCTGACGGAATTAACTCTACGCTGGCGACGTCGATCCCGCGATCCAAATTCAAAGCAAAACCTACTGCGGCGCTCCGCAGGATGGATTTACGACCTTCCCCGCATTCCTCGCATGCTGACCATCTTATGTCTGGCAAATCTGGTCTGGTTCTCCGCCATCGAGTCCCCTATCTCTTTCGATGCCCGGTCAATTTACGGCCTCAAGGCCCGCATCCTCTACGATACCGGCAATGTCCGTAGTGAAGATTTTCGCAATGCCGATCGGCTGCACTTCAATGCCAATTATCCACTACTGATCCCACTCCTCGAGGCATTCTTATATTCCGCTCAACAATCGCAGCAAGATCTTGGAATGCAGCTCTTGTTCACTGGTTTCGTGTTGGCTAGCGCATCGGTTTTGGTCGCCGAAGTCCGCCGCTTTGAATCGCCCGTCCGTTCCGCAATGTGGGGCGCCTGTTTTTTGTTATTGCCCATTTCGCTAATGCCCGGCGAAGGAACGGGGCTCAGTGGTTCGGCCGACTACGCACTGGCAGCTTTTGTGATGGCTGCCGTCGTGGCGGCCGGAAAGTGGCTTGCGGCGCCCCAAACTGGCACTGCCGTTTTAGCCGGTCTAATGCTGGGAGCAGCCATAAACACGAAACAGGAAGGGCTTGTCTGGCTCGCGGCCCTGACAATGGCGGCCGTCATCACTATCTCGGCGCGGCGCACGCGGGAACCGCTGCGCTCAAGAATCTCCGCCGTTTGGACAGTTGGAATTGTCCTGGGTTGTCTGCTGATCTCGGCTGCCGCCCGTCGTGGAATTCCTAACTCCCCGTATTTTCGTTCGTTCGCAGACGCACTCCATTGGGATTGGCTCATCCATACTTGGACCCGCACCGCATTCATCATCCGGTATGCGCTGGAAAAGCTTCTGTCTTTTCCACTATTCAGCTTCATTTGGCCGTTGATCGCCGGTGCCTTGGTGCTTCTGCGGCGGCACAGTACATCTCCGACGGTTTTCCTGTGGCGCGCCACGGCAATTCTGGTCGTGGCAGCGTACTGGATCATCTTCACGATCACGCCTTTGCATTTGGATTATCAATTGCGAACCGCGTTTTATCGGCTCACGGCGCACGTCTTGCCGTTGTTTTTGCTGGCTGCCGCGGAGCAACTTGCAGCCACTGGTTGGAGCCGTCAGCTGGAATGGATCTTGGCGGGCAAAACCCAAGATGACCACAATGGCCAGATGGATCGCCGCAGTCTCCCGTTCCCGCACGCCCGCATTCACCTTAGGAAACCAAGAGAATTGTCCACGCAGCGTTTCACCGTAAATCGCCTTTTCCGGCGTGCCGCTTAACGGACCGGGACAATTTTAGGACAACGTATGCAACCAGCCAGCATAGTAATCATTGTGCCCTTCTATAATCGGAAGCATACAATTTTCAATGCGCTCGAAAGTGTGAAAGCACAGACCATTCAGCCGCAACAGCTCGTCGTGGTCGACGATGGTTCGACCGATGGCGGTTCGGAAGCAGTGAACCAATGGATTTCACAGAATCACGGGATCATCAATTGCCGGTTTCACCGCCAGGCCAAATCGGCCGCAGGCGCCGCCGCTGCCAGAAACTCGGGACTAAAGTTGGCCGACCCCAGCAATTTTATTGCCTTCCTCGACTCCGACGATATTTGGCCTCCTGACTTCCTGGAGCGTACTCATCATCGGTTGAGTTTTCAACCCGATGCGATCGCTGCCACCTGCGATCGCATGTTTACCTACGCCAACGGAATTCCAAATGAGCTCCACGGCAGCGCAGAGCTTTCCGTTAACGCCACTCGCTGGATTCTCCAGCACGGAGCCGGCATCGCTTCCGCAACGTTGTTCCGGCGTAGCCCAATCGAAAAACTGGGTGGCTTTCCCTTGATCGCTGCTGGGGAAGACGCCGCACTGTTTTTGCCACTCAGCCTCGAAGGAGCCTGGCTCTATACTCCTGGAAAACCGATTGCGTTCTTCCGCGGTTTGGCCGAACGACTTGGAGATGCAAAAAATCTCACCGATCAGTTCCACGATGGCCGTTCATCCTGGGCACAAATCTACGAAGATTTTCTCGTGCGCGGTCGAGGTCGCGCTTTCATCAACGACTCCACCTATCGTCGACTCATCGCGCGAATGTGGTATATGGCTGGACGAGAACTGATGAAGAACTCGGCGCCGCACGAAGCGGTAAGCTGCTTCCAAAAGTCGTTGGCGTGGAATCCATGGCGCGGAAAGTGCTACATCCGGATGCTACGAGCTTTTCTAAAGACTCTTGTCCGTCCATCACATCCGGCTCCTTCGCTTGGGTAAATCTTCGTGATCCCTCGCATAGGTAATTTTGGAAGCGTCTCGGTCACATCAACGAATGGCACTTAGATCTCCTCAGCGACCACAATTAGCTGTATTACTAGCTGGCCGTTCTTGCACAAGATCATGTCCAAGTATGCGATTAATTAAGTCGATCTACGTGACATTCGTCACATCAACCGCTGCAGCTGGAAGCCATATCGAAAAGACGGCACGCGCCAAAAGTTGTACGTTTCCTGATACGCGCTATCAAACGACCGAATTTGAAACGCTGACAGTTGCGGGTCATCAACTCATCCGTTTGACGGCACACCCCTGGCGTTCCGTTAACTCATCTCCCCGCTCAGGCTGACACGCGCCCGCAGTTTTTGCCGCCGAAGTGCATCGACAAACGAAGGTTTCTAGATTCGCATACGCAAGCAACTACGGTTTTTGATGTTCAATTCGACGGGTTATCAATTGATCTTCGCAAAGCATAACAATTGCTCATTCCGCAATTAGTGAGCAGTTACTAGACGACCGCCCCTAGCTGCGGTATAAATGTCTGCTAGTTGAGCTGCTCGTGACGGACAGTTCAAGACGACGACAGCACCGCGGTGCACGAGCACCGAACGGGGTTTTCTTTTGGGGTCACGCTGACCCATTGGGCAGATAGCTGTTCCATTGAGGGGAAATTGACTCAAAGGAGGCTGCGCTATGATCATTGGTCCTATCTTTGGAACACCAACGAATTGGCGAATAGCTTGCCGAACATCGCTTGGCCATGCGCACTACCACGCCTTCATGGTGATGAAACGAATAACTCAAATCCCCATACATGTGAACTTATCCTCGTCTGGTTGATGTCTGGACTGGAGACAGTTATGCGCGACGAAGACAAGAATAGACAACAACTCCTTGACGAGCTACATGCCCTGCAACAGCAGGTGGCAAGTTTGCAACAGTCCGAAACCGAGTACCGCCGAAGGGTCGAAGAATATCAGTCTGAAAAACAGCGAGCCAATGTCACACAGCTGGAAAGCGAAGAGATGCTGCGCCTCTTGGCGGAACATATCAACACTATTTTCTGGCTGATGGACGCCACGGGAAGCAAGATGTTCTACGTCAGCCCCGCTTACGAGAGACTTTGGGGGCGGACTTGTCAAAGCCTTTATGACAACATCCGTTCCTTCCTGGATGCCATCCACCCGGACGACCGAGAGATGGTTGATAAGGCTTTTCAGCAGCAAATCACGGAGGGCCACGTCGATGCCGAATACCGCCTCATGCTTCCCGATAGCTCGGTTCATTGGACGTGGATCAGAGGCTATTCGATTCGGGATGGCGAGGGCGCGATCACTGGGCATATGGGTATTTGCGAGGACATTACCGAACGGAAAGTGGATGAGCTAGCCAAATCAAGACTGGCGGCCATCGTCGAGTCATCGGATGATGCGATCTTGAGCAAGTCGCTGGATGGCTTTGTCATCACTTGGAACCTTGGAGCTGAGCGACTGTACGGCTACGCAGCCGAGGAGATAATCGGACAGTCCATGTCCATCCTCATTCCGCCCGCCGGGCAGCAAGAATACCGAGAGTTAATCAAGCGGGTGAAACGGGGCGAGCGAATCCCCAGTTTTGAGACGGTACGAAAGCGAAAAGACGGCACGCTCATTTAGGTATTGGTGAGCATTACTCCTGTCGTGATTCGTCGGGGACAGATAGATAGCGCTTCGGTAATAGCTCGCGACATTACCAAAATCAAACAGCTTAAACGGGAGATTCGACAGGCTCACAAGATGGAGGCCGTCGGCATGCTGGCGGGGGGCGTAGCACACGACTTCAACAACATCCTCACCGTTATCATGTTGAACTGTGACCTTCTCAGGAAGCCCCTCGCCCCAGACGACCCATCGCGGCTTATGCTGGACCAGATACATTTGGCCGGGGAGCGAGCCGGACTGCTGACTCGTCAACTCTTGGCGTTCAGCGCTAAGCAATTGATACAGCCAGAGGTGCTTAGAGGCTGCCAAATAACTGACTCGGCAAGCTAGGAAATCCGGCGAATCAATCATAGTCAGCCGAGTTTTTTGTCAGCCTGTTAACCTCAACAGTGTGGTGAATGAAACGGAGAAGATGCTCCGCCGCTTGATCGGGGAAGACATTATCGTTTCTCTAGTCCTGGACCCGGCGCCGGGGAATGTGAAAGCCGATCTCGGTCAAATTCAACAAGTTCTGATGAACCTTGCGGCAAACTCCAGAGATGCCATGCCGCAGGGAGGAAGGCTCACCATCGAAACCAAAAACGTCGTTCTGGATCAAGCCTATTGCTCGTTGCATCCCGATGCTCGGCTTGGCAACTACTCACTGCTGGCCGTCACCGATAATGGGATCGGCATGGACGAGAAGACTAAGGCGCGCATCTTCGATCCGTTTTTCACAACCAAAGAATCCGGAAAAGGGACCGGGCTTGGAATGGCGACGGTGTACGGCATCGCTAAACAGAGCGGCGGTCACATTGATGTCTGCAGCGAATTAGGGCAGGGAACGACGTTTACGATTTATTTGCCGCAAGTCCAAGAGCCGATCGAGTCGAGGGCATTACATCCCGACCATATCGCCGTACCCGAAGGCGAGGAAACTGTGCTGCTGGCCGAGGACGACGACGCTGTGCGGGGGGTGACGGCGCACATGCTGCAGTCGTGCGGCTATAGGGTACTGGAGACAGCGAGCGGCGAAGAAGCATTCGAGCTTTCTGAAAGTCATAAGGGGCCGATTGACCTGCTGGTGTGCGACGTGGTAATGCCTGACTTCTCTGGTCGGGAACTGGCCGAGCGAATAGCCGGAAGGAGGCCCGATTTGAAGGTGCTTTTCATCTCCGGGTACACCGATGACGCCGTTATCCGCTATGGCATACTTAAGTCGGAAATTGACTTCCTTCAAAAGCCGTTCACACTGGCAAACCTCGCTCAGAAGATCCGGAAGGTATTAGATAGGCCGCACGAAAGCGAATAGAAACGGCTGTTTGCGTGATGCCCGGCTGCTTGCCACAGTCTCACCAGAAGATTCCAACCACCGGCAACCAACATCCGCAGGAAAGATTGGTTGACTTGCAGACTTTCGTTCGTCAGCGAGCGAATACTCCTCACGGCAAGACCGACCTCCAGAGCTGAGTGCAAGTATTCGGCGACCACGCGCCCGTTGGCTGGCTATCCCATGCGGCGTTCGGCCAATAGGGACGGTGCAGCGGCTCAACCTCAGCACTTTCGGCGCGCCCCAGAAAACCACCGTTTAGACACGGCTTACCGTCTGCCTCTAAACCCATCCCTTTGTTGGCACAGCCAGGGCGTTCCGTAAACGGTTTTCCCGACGGAATTGTCTTGCGCCCGGTTTTTGGATGGCTTGCTCATTGCGTCCTGCGACACACGTCCTAGAATTAAAGTGCAGTTTTCGGATGACTAGATAAAGAGCGGCCCGGTGGTTCCGGGAAGCTCGTTAAAAAGTAAACCGACGTGGTCGATCACTGAAGCGAGATCGGCTAGGTCGGTTTTTTATTTGCCCTTTGGAGGTCAGCGGAACCGCCACACAGCGCGGTCAGCAGTTTCTACTTTTCGGTCACGCTGGCCAGTTGTTGGACCGCCTTACGGCAAGTCAGATAGAGTCCGCGCTTTTACCACATTGAAAGAAATGATCCATGTTCAAAAATCCAAAATTCCAGACCCTGATGGTTCTGGCAGCCGGTGCATTACTGGGATACTTGGCCAGCTCCAGCCACTTGCGGTTCGATCAGCCCGCCAGCGCATCTCCTTCTGACTCGCAAACCATAAACAGCACGCCCAACAATTCTCTAGAGATGTATTCAGATCGTCCCCCGGGTTGCATGGCTCCCAACGCGAAGGAATTGCTCTTGGCCCAGGCTGAAACCAACAAGTCGGAACTCCTATTGGCCCAGGCGACCAAGACATCGGACCAGAAGTCGTCGGCAACGAGCGGCAAGAATCCCAACATCGTGATCATCTGGGGCGACGACATCGGACAGTCCGATATCAGCGCCTACACGATGGGATTGATGGGTTTCAAAACACCCAACATCGACCGCGTCGCCAAGGAAGGAGTGATCTTCACCGACTTCTACGCAGAGCAAAGTTGCACGGCGGGGCGTTCCTCGTTCATCACCGGCCAGTGCGGCCTGCGCACGGGCAACACGAAAGTGGGCATGCCAGGCGCAGCGCTGGGCATCCAGGCGCGCGACGTGACGATCGCGGAGTTGCTCAAGGCTCAGGGTTACGCCACCGGCCAATTCGGCAAGAACCACCTTGGCGACCTTGACGAGCATCTGCCCACTAACCACGGCTTCGATGAATTCTACGGCCCGCTGTACCACCTGAACGCCTCGGAAGAGCCCGAGCAGCGGGACTATCCAAAGGACCCGGAGTTCCTCAAGAAGTTCGGCCCGCGCGGAGTCATTCATAGCTTCGCGCTGCCGGGGGGCAAACAGAAGATCGAGGATACCGGCCCGCTGACCAAGAAACGCATGGAAATCATCGATGACGACATCGCCACCCGGTCCGCCGAGTTCATCGATGCGCAGCACAAGGCCGGTAAGCCCGTGTTCGTGTGGGTGAACTTCACGCATATGCACTTCCGCACGCACACGAAGCCCGAAAGCGTGGAGCAGTCCGGCCGCTGGCAGAGCTACTACCACGACACGATGATTGACCACGACAAGAACGTGGGAACGGTGCTGGCCAAACTCGACGAACTGGGTATGGCCGACGACACGATCGTGATGTATTCCACCGACAACGGACCGCACATGAACTCTTGGCCGGACTCGGCCATGACGCCCTTCCGAAGCGAGAAGAACTCCAATTGGGAAGGCGCTTACCGCGTGCCCGCAATGGTACGCTGGCCGGGACACATCAAACCCGGCACAGTGGCCAACGACATTGTGTCGCACCTGGATTTCATGCCCACACTCCTGGCGGCAGCCGGTGTTCCCGATGTGAAGGAGCAGCTCCTGAAGGGCATGAAAGTTGGTGACAAGACCTTCAAAGTGCACCTCGACGGCTACAATCTCTTGCCGTACCTGACCGGCCAGGAAAAGCACAGTCCGCGCGAGAGCTTTTTCTACTTCAACGACGACGGCGACCTAGTTGCGCTGCGCTACGACAACTGGAAAATTGTATTCGCCGAACAGCGGGCTACGGGCACGATGAAGATTTGGAGTGAACCGTTTACTCCTCTGCGTGTGCCGAAGCTCTTCAACCTGCGCACCGACCCCTACGAGCGTGCGGACATCACCTCGAACACTTATTACGACTGGGTGCTCGATCATGCTTATGTCTTCGTCCCGGCGCAGGCAATCGTTGCCCAGTTTCTCGATACGTTCCAGGAATTCCCGCCAAGCCAGAAATCGGCCAGCTTCAGCATCGATCAGGTCATGGACAAGCTGAGGGATGGCGCCGTGAGCAAGTAACGCCGTGTTGACCGACATGTTGACCTAGCACACCGGACGGCCCGCGACTTCGGAGTCGCCACAATCAATTCAAACAGAAGCAGCCATGAGGCCCGCAAAACTCTTCGCATTCACTATTTCGGCGGCGCTCGCACTGACCCTCAGCGTACAGGCCGCCGACCCACTGCCATCGTGGAACGACGGCAACGCCAAGCAGTCCATCATCGACTTCGTCACGAACGTGACGAAGGAGGGCTCGTCCGACTTCGTGCCCATACCCGAACGCATTGCCACGTTCGACAATGACGGCACGCTGTGGTGCGAACAGCCGATACCCGTTCAATTGTATTTCGCAATCGACCGCGTGAAGGCACTCGCGCCTCATCATCCCGAATGGAAGGACAAAGAACCATTCGCCTCACTGCTCAAGGGTGATTTGAAAGCCGCGCTCGCTGGCGGCGACCACGCGCTCCTCGAACTCATCATGGCCACGCATGCGGGCATGACCACGGTGGAATTCGAGCGGATCGTCAAGGACTGGATCGCGACCGCGAAACATCCCAAGACCGGCCAACTTTTCACCCAGATGACCTATCAGCCGATGCTCGAAGTGCTGGCCTACCTGCGCGCCAACGGCTTCAAGAACTTCATCGTCTCCGGTGGCGGCATTGAGTTCATGCGCCCGTGGGCGGATAAATTCTACGGCATCCCGCCGGAACAGGTCGTCGGCAGCAGCGTCAAGACAAAGTTTGAAATGCGCGACGGCAAGCCCGTGCTCGTGCGATTGCCGGAGCTGAACTTCAACGACGACAAAGATGGCAAACCCATCGGCATCAACCAGCACATTGGCCGCCGGCCCATCGCTGGGTTCGGCAACTCGAATGGCGACAAGGAGATGTTGGAATATACGCAGGGGGGCAGCGGCTCGCGGTTCATGCTGCTAGTGCTGCACGATGATGCGGCCCGCGAGTTCGCTTACGGCCCGGCGCTCGGATTACCGGACGTCAAACTGGGCGCGTTCACACAGGCGCTATACGACCAAGCGAAGAAAGACGCCTGGACTGTTGTCAGCATGAAGAACGATTGGAAATACGTCTTCGCCTTCCAGCAGATCCCCGTCACTGCCATCGACATCCTGCTGGAGCCGGACGCCACGATGCTCAAACACGCCGAAGCAGTCAACGCCCGGTTGCTCAAGGTCTACCCGAAAGGTTTCGCCCTGGATGCGACGCATCGTCCGCACATCACGATGGTACAACGATTCGTCCGCACCGCGGATCTCGACAAGGTCTATGCCGCCGTCGGCAAGGTGTTCGCCGGTGCCCATGTGACCGGCATGAAGCTGGAGGCCTTCAAATACTACTACCTCCCGGACCAGGACAATGGCATATCGGGCATTGTCGCGAAGCCGACAACTGAACTGCTCAAACTGCAACAGGACGTGATTGCCGCCGTAGCCCCGTTCACGGTGGAAACCGGAACCTCGGCCGCATTCGTCACCACGCCCGACGATCCCGTCATCAACCCGGCCTTGATCAACTACGTCTCTGCGTTCATTCCGAAATCGTCCGGGGAGTATTTCAATCCTCATGTCACTACGGGAGTCGCCCCCCGGGCATACCTCGACAAGATGCTCGCCGAGCCGTTTGAGAAGTTTACCTTCTCGCCCGCCGGCGCGGCCGTTTACCAACTCGGCCAGTTCGGCACGGCATCAAAGAGACTCAAGGAGTGGGATTTGAAGCCCTGAGGCATGCGTCCGTCCGAAATGTGTCATTAAGCCGTCACGCCAGACTGCGCGTGAGACGCGTCGAAAAACCACCCTCAGGGATACCGTGACGGAACCGGCTGACCCCCGAAAAGAACCTCATGCTATGCGTGCTGCGTGCCGGCCAAACCGGTTGTGTCGGAAAAATCCAGCGAAGGAAACCTAGTATGCCGAGCCATGGGCGAAAAAATGGAGAAACATTCACTGGGCGCTAGACGCAGGGGGGGTCGCCGATGTTACGATAGTGGCCATCCCGAGCCTGAATTGGTTTCAGGCTGAGCCCATATGGGAAATGTCGGATTGACCTGCAATATGCAGCGCGGGATTGTCTGCCAAAGCGTTTTCTCGAAAGGGCGCCAATGCAATTCTGACCGACCAGGAATTCGACGCCGGCAATGTTTGTATCTGCACACTTAGACTCGGCGGGAATTCCGCTGATCGAGAGAGAGTAATCCAATGTACGCATTCAAGAGTTGGCTGGCGAGCGTGGGACGGGGCGTTGAGTTGATCGTGGCCGTGGGGATGATTGCGATTTTGGCCGGTGGCGGATCTACTTTTGCGGCGGCCATCCCGGTCGTGTTGAATTTCGACAGCGGTGGCCCCAATAGCTTCCAGAGTGCCCTCGACTCGGCTGCTGCGACTGCCGGACTGACGGGAGCGGGCACTTATTTCAATGGCGTTGGAACCGTCGCGATCATTGAGAATGAAATTCAGACCGAAATAACGGCAGTCTACAGCGGCCTCAATATCACGTTTACGACGACGTTAAACGCGGCCCAGCGCTCGGCGACATTTGGAGATGCGGCGCCCGGTGACCTGTTCGGCCAAGCGCCCTACAACTGGCGCAACGGGTTCCTGGCCAACACTCCTGTCTCCGGCGAAAACGAAAGCAATATGAAGGCCCAGATTTATCCACAGGAGTTCGATGCTGTACTCTCCAACGCCAACACGCTTGGCCAGAACGAAACGAACATCGCGATTGCCATTGCCGACACCACCGCGCACGAACTAGGGCACACCTTCGGGCTAGATCATCAGGACGACTACGGCGATCCCGGCATTACGCCGGCCAATTACGGCAACACCGGCGGCATCCAAAACACGCACATCATGGCCACCACTCCAACCGGCTTAGCTGTAGCAAGCCGCTCGATCCCGCGGCGCTTTGGCCAACTGGAGCTGGCGAAGCTGGCGCAGTCGAATAACGTGTACGTGGCGGGCGGCTTTACCCCAAATCTAATTCCGGATTCCTCAGTTGCCCATACGCAGCGCTCGACGGTCGGCGCCAATGCCGCCCAGCCCATCAACTTCCAGTACATACCCATTGCCGGCGAGAGCGCCGTGACTGTCAGGAACGGAAGCATAGGCGGGGTAACTGACGATGTCTATAGCTTCAGCGGGATGGCGGGCCAGTTGTTGACCGCGGACATCATCGCCCGGACCAATCCCACGCCGGAAGTGGGAAACCCGGGTTCGACGTTCTTCTCCAGTCCCGCCAGGTGCCAACTTTCGCTGTGGCAGGACGACGGCGGTTCTCCCGTCCTAGTCGGCGCCATCAGCGTCGACAAGGAATACAGCGGCAATAACTGGCTCGGCTCGCCGAATGTGGATGCCGACCCGATGATCCTCAACCAGCCGTTGCCGGCCAACGACACCTACTACCTCGACGTGTTGAGTATAGCGCCTGTGGGGACAGGCCTGTACAATTACGAGATGTTTGTGGCCGTGCCAGAGCCGGCAACATTCGTGTTGGCGGCGTTGGGTCTGGCCGTCTTAGGAATCGGTGGGTGCCGCCGTTCCCGTAGCGCAGTCAAACGTTCGACAACCTTGCTGCGACGGCGATTGCTCGAACCTACTCAGAAACAACTGCCTTGGCAATTCAAATCTTCGATCGGCGGCGGCTACAGACCGAACCGATGAGGCCGATACCCGCGAGCCCTGCTAACGCCAAACTGGACGGTTCTGGGACAACGTTTGCGTTAAATTCGGTGACCAATCCGTAGTCGCCCGTACCTGGAAAAGTGTTGCCGCTAAATTGATAATCATTCTGGATGCTTAGAACGGTTCCAGAAGATGCGTCTTCCTCAAATCCAGCGCCGCCGGTGGCCGGGTTTGCACCCGTAACCAGTACCGTCATAAGTAGGTTACCGTTAGCTGGAGTGTACAGAAACGGAGTTGAGGCTGCAAAATTCAACGTTTGCCCCGCGGCAATACTTTGTCCTGACAAAGTATATGTCCCAAAAACTGTGGGCGTGCTGGTGAGGTTCGTAAGGTAATTTGCATCCAACGCGTTGACGGCTTGAGTTGTCGTAGAAAGCTCGATCTGGTAAGTGCCATCCTGAAGAGCGCCGGTTTGAAGGGCGGAGCCGAAGAACGTGAGCTCCGAAATCGTGAGTGGACCTGGAAATTGGTTGGCGTTGTAGACCTCCTGGTACTCACTTGCATATCCGCCATTGCTCGTGTTGCTGAACGGAAAAGAAAATGAATAGTCAGCACCTGAATCGGTACCAACCGTCAACGTAACTGCCTGAACCTGTAAATCCGACGAGACAAACAGACAGAATCCAGCCATCATCATCGCTGAGATTTTCATTGGCGTGCTCCACTATCTCAATTGAAACAACATTGCTCAAATACCCCATGAAAGCCGAGCAACTTCACCCGGTCTTATCGTGTGATCCGCGAGCGTCCAAATGCACTCAGACTAACTCCAAATGGAAACCTCGCGGCCGAGCCAAAAACAAGCCACGACGCGATTCTTCGGTGCGTTTACGCATTTTCGCATGCGAGCGTCGTCTTTGCAATACCGTGAACGGTATGGTATGCGCAAAGAACAAGGATCCCGATCCCAATGAATTTGCGAATCGAATCGATTAATGTCGCGACTGACGTATCTGAGTATTGGGAATACACCTCGCGCAAGCCAAGCTTGCCACAATCCAGCCGGGCGACTTCAATTTCGACGGCCACGTAGAGGCCGCCGACCTCGTGCCGATGGTATAGGCGCTAATCGATCTGCCCGAATGTCAATCGAAGTACAATCTCGCTACAAATCAGCTAACGAAAATTGGTGACATCAACGGCGACGGTAATATCACCAACGCAGACTTCAGAAGCTCTTTAATGTTCTCAAATCTGGTTGCGGCTCAACCGACCCCGTCCCCGAGCCCCGTCTTGGCGTTGGGGTTGATTTGCACTTTAAGGGCAGCACGCAAAGGCCAAGCTCTCGAAGTCGATCCACCGGGCGATTCTAGCCTTGATTAGAGCTGCTCGTCAGGCGTCACGCTGAGCATGATGCTCCTGAGTTCAGCTCGTAATTCCGGCGATTGCGATTGTTCGTGTGCCATAATTACGTCAGACATTTTTTCGGGTGTGTTCGGTCGGGATTTGCCGGGAAACGCTTTACGATAAATTTTCTCAATTTGTTCACGGCCCCAAACACCTCTCCGCAAAAGCTGATTTAGTAGTTCGCCATTTTCGTTTCTAATTGAGTTGCCACTCGGATCATTGAAAAAGCGATATGGCATATCATACCTTTCAACTTTAATGCTGGCCGTCTTGGCTTTTTTGATGATGGGCTTATATTGGCGAAGTTGATTCGCAAAGCGATAATCGCCCTGGTCGACGCGGCGGGGGCGGCTCAACTAATCCAGTCCCCGAGCCGAGCACTTTTTTGCTGGCCGTGTTGGGCTTTCTCAGCCTACCCATCTGCGCTCAGCAGTGGGGCCCCGATATTCACCAGCTTGCTCAACCGGCAAGCCCCTCGCAGAAATGTTGAGGGGTTTTTATTTGTCTCGCAAACGGCTGTGAGCAAGCGACTTAAGATAAATCGATTGACGCCCTCTGTATACGCCGCTAGGTTGGCTCGTTCACAGGGATGTGGAGACGTGTACTGGCTGAGCAAGGCACCTTGAGACGTCTCTTCGCCCGCAGGGAAAGCGGGCTCCTTTTTCTCAGATCGACAACATTGTTTCTCGTCGGGCTCTGCATGATGCGGAGCCTTTTTTATGCGCGGATTGTGTAAGTCACGGAACAACTAGCAAAGACTTCAGCCAGTCTTTTAAGCGTTCGAAAAAGTTCAACAGCCGTCCGATTGCCCCAGCTTGTAGTCACAGATATGGAAGCAGCAATGAAGCTATCCTCAGGCCAAGCCTTATCGCTGCCGCGCTCGTTGGCGCGCATTCATAGCGACGATTTGTCAGGCCATATGTGTCATTAAGCAACCCGTTAAGCAGCCCGTGAGATATGCTAATAAACCACCGGTTTTTGAACCGCACGGCGATTCTCAAAAACTTGTACGTTTGATGGCACCGCCCTGGAGTGCCAAGAACTCATCCGCTATTTCCGGCTGAGACTTCGGGGTCATTTTTGCTTCCAGAATGCGCCGACAAACCAACCATTTTTGGCTCGCGTTGCGATGGGGATTACGGTTGGTTCGCAAGCAAGTAGCCGTTTTATTCGCGTGGAATTCGGTCAATCTAGAGATAATTCGCGATGAAACGCCCTAAGGGCTCGCAAAATCCCCATAAGAATTCCGGTTATTCCGGCCAGCAAATGTTGAAGTATCAGGGCATTCCTAGCAAAAATGGATGAACTGGGTAATTTATTCCGCCGGTAAGAATACGGCCGGAAAACCCATCGCTCCCGGTGTTCACCGGGTTGTCGGGCCAGTGCTGGGAACAAATAGCAAGCCGCGCAGGAGCACCTGGGAAGGAATCTTTCCGCCCTTGGCGATGAGTCGAACTCGGCTCCGTGCGCCACAGCGGACCTCCTTCCGGCCATCCAACGAGGTGCAACTGTGGCGCAATCCATTCTGGGGCGATTCCGCAGGTCATTCTTTTCGTCTTCGGCTTCGGGGCGAAACGACTCTCCGCGTCGTCAAAAGTTATGTTTTGAAGAGCTGGAATCGAAACGGCTGTTGGCCGTTTTACCCAATGGCTTCACGGAAACACGGGTGGCCAGTTTGCTAACAAGTCCAACGTCGTTGGCCATCAGCGACGACGGCCGGGTATTTGTGGCCGAGGAAAATGGCACGATTCGCGTGATCAAGAACGACACGCTTTTGGCCACGCCGTTTGCTACTTTGACGACCGACTCTCGGGGGGAACGCGGGCTGCTTGGTATCACCCTCGATCCGAATTTTGACAACAATCATTACGTTTACGTGTTTTACACGGCTACAACGCCGAGCAGTCATACTCGTGTCAGTCGCTTAACGGCCAATGGCGACACAATGCTTGCTGGAAGCGAGCAACCGCTCGTGGATTTGGGCCCCATTCCTACCGATGCGATCTGGCGAATGGGTGGTGCGTTGCATTTCGGACCAGACGGCGATTTATACATCTCGGTAGGCGACGAACAAAATTACGCCAACTCGCAAAGCTTGAGTAATCCATACGGAAAAATTCTGCGGATCAAACCCGATGGCACGATCCCCACCGATAATCCGTTTTACGATTCAACCAGCGGAATCAATCAAGCCATTTGGGCGTACGGGTTGCGCAATCCCTTTACGACGGCCTTTCAGCCGGGTTCGGGACGATTCTTCATCGACGACGTAGGACAAGCTTCGTGGGAGGAAATCGATGAGGGAGCGGCGGGCGCGAATTATGGTTGGTCCACAACGGAAGGCATGTTCAATCAAAGCCAATACCCAAACTTCACTGAACCGCTTTACGCTTACTCTCACAGCCACGGAACGGCGATCACCGGCGGTGCATTTTACAATCCGCAGACCGCGCAATTTCCGAGTCAGTACACAGGAGACTACTTTTTCAACGATTTCGGTACCGGCGAAATTCGCATTTTCGACCCCAACAGTGACTCGGCCAGTGTGTTTGCGACGGGGGCCAATTTCCCCACGAATTTGGCTGTCTCCAACGATGGATCGCTGTATTATTTGTCGCGTGGCATCGGAACTGGAGTGCCGGCCAACGGCACCGGTCAAGTTTACAAAGTGCAGTATTCCCCGACGGTTAGCACTCCTGGCATTACCTATCTCAGCGACCTGCCGACGGCGACAGCTCCCATTAACGGCTGGGGACCGATGGAACGAGATCAGAGCAATGGCGAACAGAAAGCGGGGGATGGCCACACGATTACTCTGAACGGCGTCAGCTATGCCAAGGGACTGGGCGTTCATGCCGTCTCGGACGTGACGTTCAATCTTGCGGGCCAATATACTCAATTTCTTTCCGACATTGGCGTGGACGACGAGGTTGGCTCCAAGGGTAGCGTCGATTTTCAAGTTTGGGGCGACGGCGTGGAGTTGTTCGACAGCGGGACGATGACCGGCGATTCGCCCACACAGTCAGTTACTCTCGACGTTAGCCGCGTCCAGCAGTTGAAATTGGTTGTGAAACCCACAGGAATTGGAATTTCTTACGATCATGCCGATTGGGCCATGGCCCGATTGTCGTCGATCTCCGGAGGGGGGTCGCAAAGTCCGCCGCCCCCTGCGGTTCAACTGGCGCCGGCCGTCAGTTATCCAACGGGTGCTAATGCGCATGGAGTGGTGACCGCCGATATAAATGGCGACGGTAAGCCCGACCTGATCGTCGCCAATTCCGGTTCGAATACTATTAGCGTTTTGATGGGAAATGGTAATGGCACGTTTTCCTCCCCCTTGAACTACGCTGTCGGAAAAGCGCCGAAGGCAGTTGCCGCGGCCGATTTGAATGGCGACGGGGCCATCGATTTGGTGACGGCCAATCAAGATTCCGGGACCATAAGCGTGTTGCTGAATCGTGGCGATGGCACTTTTGCGCCGGCGGTATCGTACACAGCCACTGCCGGAGCGCACGACGTAGCGTTGGACGATGTGAATGGCGACGGCGTGCCTGATATTGCCGAGGTCGGTTGGGGCGCGAACGTGGTGCGCGTACTAATCAATAACGGCGACGGCACGTTCAGCTCAGGTATTAACTACAACGTGGGTAAGTCGCCTCACTCCGTTGCCTTTTTCGATCCGAATGGCAGCCGCCTCCCCAGCCTTGCCGTGGCTGATCACGATAGCAACAATGTTGCGGTGCTTCTCAACAATGGCGACGGGACGTTCAAAGCACCGGTTTATTATGCGGTGGGTTCGAAGCCGCACATGATACGCGCCGCCGATTTGAACGGCGATGGCAATCTCGACTTAGTGACGGCCAACGAAGGCAGCAATACCGTCAGCATCCTCCTGGGCAACGGGGATGGAACGTTCGCCAAAGCCGTTTCCTACGGCACGGGGCCTGTCCCCAAGGGAGTGGCGATTGGCGATTTGAACGGCGACGGCCTGCCTGACATCGTGACCGCTAACACCGCTGGAAATTATCCCAAGGGTAATAATCCCGGCGGCAACACGATTAGCGTGCTGGTGAACTTGGGTGACGGCAAATTTGCCAAGCCTGTGACATTCGTTACAGGAGTCACGCCTTTTGACATTGCCTTGGCCGACTTTAACAATGACGGAAAGCTGGATGTGGCCACCGCCAATTGGTCTAGCGACGATTTGACAGTATTGTTGGGTACGTGAAATCGCGGGGCAGCACAGTGGGCTCGGTTGATTGAATGCCGTTTGCAGCCGCGCGTTCCAACAGTCACGGCTTGTTCGGAGTCAGGCCTATTCTATTAGACGCGTCGATTTCCAAAATCTGGGCTTCGCGCAGGTTTGTTGCTACCCGCTTGTTCATCAAAATGCCATCAGTTTCCAGGAGTCTGAAGACCAAGTTTTTGGAACGGTAGACGCCAGTCCTCCAAAGAGCTGCCTAGTTCGCGTCGGCCATATCGCCCAAAGTGCTGTAACGATCGGTCAACCCGACTACGTTTGCAAGAACTCGCGAGATGAATACTTGGTTCTTGGCATTCGCGACAAGCCACCGAATTAGACTCATCTATTGCGGCCTTCAATGCTCGATTGAATGCGCCGTCGTTTACGGATCCTTCCGTTTCGCTCTAATCCAACCACCAGCGTTGATTTTGATTAACAGACTGGGCGAAGACTGCGTCGGCGGCAGTAATGGCGCTCGCGGCTGGAGTTGTCAAGGCTACCCAATTCGATGCTGCAGAACTGGTGTTGTTATAAGCGACCACTGCGAAATATGTGGTCGAACCTGCTGCCAATCCTTGGATCGTAACCGAGGTGGTGCCGCTGTCCACCGTGCCGAGCAAGACCGCTTCGAATCCATTCCAGTAATAAATGGCGTAGCCTGATGCGCCGACCGAGGCACCCCATGAGATCTTTCCGGTAGTAGGCTATGTCGCCGAAGCCACCACATTCGTAGGCGGTGCAATCGCTGCGGCGGCTGGCATGACGACGCTCACCCATCCACTTGAAGCGTTTGACGTAGCGTTGTAAGCAGAAACGTAGAAGTACTCTGTCGTGCTTGGAGACTGGCCGCTGATATCTACTGAGATAGTGTTGGTGCCGACACGAGCCACTTGCACTGCTTGCACACCGTTCCATTCGTAGACGATATAGCCAGTTGCGCCGGCCGTCACGTTCCAAGAGACGTATGCGACGGTGCTCGATGTGGCGGTCACATTTATGCCGGAAGGCGCAGTGACCGTCGCGGTCGGAGTAGAGGTGGTTGCCTGCACCCATCCAGTAGCGGTCGAACCGGTGGAGTTAGCGGCTGCCACTTCAAAGGAATATGTCATGCCGGCCGACAAACTGCCTACTGTGAACGAAGTGGTACCGGAGCCAAGCGAGCCGATGAGCACCGCTTGGCCGTTCTCTAGCTCATAAACACTATAAGCGGTGGCGCCGCTGGAAGCCGACCAACCGAGACTGATCTGGGTAGTGGAAATCGCTTGAGCTGAGAAATTGGTCGGCGCGGCGGGAGCCGTCACCGTCGTTGTCGTTCCGCCACCGGTTGCGCTGTTACTGCCATAACTTGCAAGATAGGGAATGAGCAGGTTGGCAACTGGACTACCGCGACCAGTGGCCAAATCATAGCCAGTTCCGGCGGATTGAAATTGTGTGCTGCCCGAAGTGATGTCGTGGAAGTCAGAAGTAGCAGCCGCATAAATGGCAGCCAGTGTTTGTGTGGCGCCATTAAGTGTGCCTAGGCCAGCAAGTGCTCGTCCCTCATCGGCAATTGCTACGAGCGCCGCCCATTGCGGTGCGCCAGCGCTGGTGCCGCCGAACGAAACCCAGCCGTGATCTGGTCCGAATGTGTCATAAACTGCCATCCCGACTCCCGCGTTGTAAGCGATGTCGGGCACTTTGCGCCCGGAGAACTCCTGGCTCACCCCGCCGCCACCGCTCCACGTTTGCCCGCCGCTGGTTGTTGGCGTCCAGGCGGTTTCGCTGGTAATTGCACCACTGTAGCAGTCGATTTGAACGGAGACGGGGCCCCCGATCTAGCCGTTGCCGATCACGCCAGCAACAACGTGGCTGTACTGATGAATGTCGGCGACGGGACGTTCAAACGCGTGGCCTATTTTAACGTCGGGCGTCTGCCCCATTCGATCCGGGCAGGCGATCTGAACGGAGACGGCAACATCGATTTGGTCACCGCCAACGACGGCTCGAACAATGTCAGCATTCTGTATGGCACCGGCACGGGTACGTTCGCCAAAGCAGTCAATTACGCCACGGGCCAGATGCCCAAAGCAGTTGAGTTGGGCGATATTAACGGCGACGGCCGGCTCGACATCATTACCGCTAATGTGGCCGGAAACTACCCCAATTGGACAAATCCGGCTGGGATGACGATTAGCGTTTTACAGGGTACAGCGACGGGCAAATTCACCCAACCGTTATCATTTAACACCGGCGATACTCCGTTCAGTCTGGCGCTGGGAGACTTTGACGGCGATGGCGAATTGGATTTGGCCACCGCGAACTGGTTAAGCAATAACGTCACCGTAATCCTGAACGGCATGGCGGTGGTTTAGACATTTGCAAACGGCAAAAGTTCACAAGGCAGAACTGGCGGCACAACCCAAACATCCGGTTTTCGTGTTAGGAGCATTGGCGACGCTTTTCCTGGTTTGTTGGCCCCGCATTCATAAGTCGGACGATAAGAAAATAACTCTTCAATTTGGGACGCAACCCTCGCAGTTGTCACGGACGACATCATGCAATCCAGCCGACCCACGCTAAATCTTCGCTTTCCCGACGCTGCTCCCGACCGTGCATCGCTACCGGTAATAAACAGTCTCTGGATCGGTCAGTTGTCGCCGCTGGAACGGCTGTGCTTGAAATCGTTTGTCGTACAGGGGCATGCGTTTTATCTGTATACGTACGACCCGATCGAAAACGTTCCGCCTGGCGTCACCTTGCAGGATGCCGGTCAGATTCTCCCCGCTTCAAAAATCTTCCGCAACCAGCGCGGCGAAGGAAAAGGAAGTCTGGCAGCCTTCTCCGATCTGTTTCGCTACAAGTTGCTCTTAGAACGCGGCGGATGGTGGGTTGATACCGATGTGTTCTGTCTCAAACCGTTCGATTTTAAAGCGCCGTACGTCTTTGGCGCGGAAGACAAGCCGGTGGCAACCGGCGTCATTAAAATGCCGCGCGGATCTGCTTTGGCCCAGCGTTGCTATGAATTGGGCTGCCGAATCAAACATAAAAAGATCATTTGGAATGAATTGGCCAACCTCGTTGAGGAGGGAGTTCGTGAATTAGGATTAATGTCATACGTGCTGCCCGCGGATGTTTTCTCGCCGATTCTTTGGAGCGACATTCCCGACTACGTGCGGGGTGATAAAGTATTCGTCCCCTCATCGCAGTCGCACGCCGTGCACTTATATAACGAAATGTGGCGCCGCAATAAGCTCGACAAATGGGGGCAATATCCGCCTTCGTCGGTGCTCAATGTGGTCAGTCGCCGGGAAGGTATCGAGGAAGAAGAACCGATGGTTCGACCGTCGGTTCCAGCAGAAACAATACCGATGCGCCCGCCGAACCTGTTCGCACAGTACTGGCCATTCCGTCGCGCCGCGTAATCATTTCGGCGGTTGGCCCGCGTTCGGCTAATCGATCTGACCGCTAGCCAGTTTGGAAGTTCATCACGGATGAAAATCATGCTTCAAGCGGTATGCAAATTCTTGCGCAGTAAGCCCGCGACTGCCCTGACGACCCGCTTTATTGTGGTCAGCCTGCCGCGCACCGGCACGCACATGCTGCGCACCTTGCTGAATCAGCATCCGAACATTCGGACTGAAACCGAGCTCTTCAACGAGACCTCGAAGCACTGTCGCAAGTGGCGCAAGAAGTCGGCCCAGTGGGTACTGGAAAATGTCGCCTGGTGCGACAGCCCTCAGCAAATACGGGGCTGCATGGTCCATTTGTGTCACGGCTACACATGGGGCCTGTGGCAACACTTGATGAGCCGCAACGACGTACGCTACATGTGCCTGCGACGATCTAATTTGCTCGAGCAGTATCTCAGTTTCCAACAGGCACTGGTGCACCAGCACTGGCAGACATATCGCCACGAATCGCGCCCAATGGTGCAAGCCATGTCGTTTAAGCCACAGGAAGTGGAACGATACTTCCAGGACATGGAGGCCTATTGGCAATTTTTCGCGCAGGCCTTTTCAAACCGGCCCACTTGCACCGTGTGGTACGAAGACTTATGCCACGAAACCGAAACTGTTTCGCGTCAGGCTCAAGCATTTCTTGAAGCGACTCCCATCTCCGGTCTTGAGCCGGACACCGTCAAAGTCGGCCGTCCCGCGCGCGAGCTGATCAGCAACTACGACGAGCTGCGCGAATACTTCTGGGACACTTCGTATCGTGCTTTCTTCGCCGACGAAGACTCGCTTCCGCGCCGATTGGTCGCCTAATATTCGGTCGCAGTCGAGTTGAAGTAACGTAGAAGGCTGCGGAGCGCGGCGCTTCGGTCTGCCGCAATTGGTGACGCGCGTGAAGTGCTAAGCGAAGGGCCGCGGGGAGTATTCGAGCACTAGGCCAACATTCCGGCTTGGTTCCCATAGTTTTAACCGCCATGCCTGAATCGACAACTTTGCCGCTGATGATGTTTGTGGCAGCGGGCTGGTGTTTTCCGACGACACCAGGCGGCATGGAAAGTCCGAGTAACTCATCAACGCGTGAAGTGTCATCAATCCACCGTTTAGACACGGCTTACCGTCTGTCTCTAAACCCATCCTCTTGTTGGCACAGCCAGGGCGTTCCGGAAACTCATCTCCGCGATGGGTTTGACACGGGTCGGTCGTTCCCGCCAAAGAAACGCTCCATCAAACCAAACCTTTCTGGATGTTACCGCCAACGACCACCATGCGCCATTGCAGCCAACCAACTTCAAAAGCGAATCAATCAGTGGCTCGCGGGTCAGACACACGACAAGTTCCAAAATCTTCTGCCTCATCCGCGCCATGACGTTTCCGAATGCAAGGTGCCACGACCCCTCTATTGCCGCGCCCGGAGTAACAATACCGGAATGCTGAGATTGTGCTGCACTCGGTTAGCGGTCGTGCCGAAGAAGACGTCGGCCAACAGGCCGTGACCGTGCGTGCCCATCGCCACCAGGTCGCAGCCATTTTCCACGACCCATTTGACGATCTCCGTGAACGGATCGCCGAAGCCGAGTTCGGCCCTGGCCGGCACGCCAGCGGACTGAAACTCCGCCGCGACTTTTGCCAGGTAGGCACTGTCCTCGTCAACTTCTTCGCCCCCGGCGTCCGGGCCGTGAAATTGAGCCGGCACGCCGGTCGCCACGTGCAAGAGCACCACGCTGCTGTGCATTTCCTTGGCGAGCTGTTTGACGTGGTCGATGATCGCCCGGTCCGTGGGCGTGGTGTCGAGCGTTACGAGGATGGTCTTGTACATGCGGTTTCCTCGATTGCGGAAGCAAGCCACTGCTCCCGGTAATGGTAGCGAAAGTCGACGGCGGCCAAAAGAACCCTCAACACGGCAGTCTTGTCTCCCAACGGCATCATCCTCCGACGATTACCTGCCAAGCGGACTTCAGCGAATCAGGCAAGCCGTACAGGTCCATTGCCGTAATCGCCAGTGCGGTGGTCCAACCGGCGGCCAGCAGGAACCAGCCGCTCTTCCATTTACCCATGACCCTCCGCGAGCTCGTGAAATGCAGTAGAGGAAACATGGCGAACGGCAATTGCAGCGCGAGCACGACCTGGCTCAGCGTCAGCAGATCGTTGACGCTGCCATTGCCGCGAATGCCAATGATTAAGATCGCCGGCAGGATCGCGAGCCCGCGCGTAATCAACCGGCGGATCCACGGCGAGAGTCGCCAGTGCATGAAACCTTCCATCACGACCTGCCCGGCGAGCGTGCCGGTGATCGTGCTGCTCTGGCCGCTCGCCAAGAGAGCGACGGCGAACAGGACGCTTGCCGCGGCCGTGCCCAAGAGTGGTGCCAGGGTCAAATAGGCCACGCGAATCCAATCGGCATCCTCGCCAAACGCCACCACCTGGCCGCCCGCCAAAGTAATGCGGTCCCGACCGTAGAACACCGTCGCGGCCAACACCAGGATCGCGGCGTTGACCAAGAACGCAATACTCAGCGCGACCGTGGAATCGATGGTGTTGAAACGTATCGCCGTGCGAGTGTATTGATCGTCGTTCAGGGTGAGCTTGCGGCTCTGAACGAGCGCCGAATGCAGATACAGGTTGTGCGGCATCACGGTCGCGCCGATAATGCCGATTGCCACATAGGCCATTCCAGCCTGACGAAGGCCTGGTGTGATCAAAGCGTGGCCCATCGCGAGAAAATCGGGCATCGTCTGCGGCAGCACGAAGATCTCGATGAAGTAACACACGCCGATGGTTATCACGAGCGTGAGCACGACCGCTTCAATCGTCCGTACGCCGAATCTCTGCAGCGCCAACAGGAGGAACACATCGGCCGCCGTGATCAGCACCGCCCACAAAAGCGGTATGTGAAACAGCAGGTTGAGCGCGACCGCGCTTCCCAGCACCTCCGCCAGATCGCACGCGGCGATCGCCACTTCACAGAGCAGCCAATTCGGCCAGCGGGTCCATCGTGGGTACCAATCGCGGCAGGCCTGAGCCAAATCTTTGCCCGTGACCACACCGAGCCGGGCCGAGATCACTTGCATAAAGATGGCCATCACGCTGGCGAGCAGGACGACCCACAGCAAGTTGTATTGATATTGGGCCCCGCCCGCCAAATCGGTCCCCCAGTTGCCAGGGTCCATGTAGCCGACGCTGATCAAGATCGCCGGCCCGGTGAAAGCCCGCAGCTGCCGCCAGAATCCGGCCTGATGATGCGGCACGTCGACCGTGCCGTGCATTCCTTCCAATGACCGGTGATTGACGGGTGCAACAGTTACGAACTCAGTCGCGGAAGCATCGCCGGATACACCCTCTTCATTGCGTCGCCCTGCTGATTCGTCGAATCCCATGCCAGCACTTACTATCGATCAGTTGCGAAGAATACTTTGACTATTCAAAAATAGAATATTGAAAAATCAAATAGTTGTCAATGGTGCTGTCTGCTGATATCTTTAACTAATCAAACACAAGGAAAGGAACGACGTGATCACCAGCACCGTCGAGAATTACGTGCGGCAGCTCTATCTGGAGCAGCGGTCCGCCGAGGGCGAAATGATTTTGATGGGACGCCTCGCGGCCGCGATGGGTGTCGTGCCCGGCACCGCAACGTCGATGGTCAAGGCACTCGCCCATGCGGGCCTCGTCGAATACCAGCCCCGCAGTGGCGTGCGGCTGGCTGCGAGCGGCGAGAAATTGGCCATCCACATGCTCCGCCGGCACCGCCTGATCGAACTGTTCTTGGTGAAGGTGCTCGACCTGGATTGGTCAACCGTCCACGATGAAGCCGATGCTTTGGAGCACGCGATTTCAGACCAAGTGCTGGAGCAGATCGACAAGCTGCTCGGCCACCCGGCAACCGATCCGCACGGCGACCCGATTCCCACTTCGAAGGGCCGCGTCCACGAGCCGCGGCGGATGAGCTTGGCCAACTGCCCGGTCGGCAAACCGCAACGGATCGCGCGGGTGCTCGACCAAGATCCCGAGTTCTTGCAGTTCATCGAGCGCCAAGGGTTAATGCCTGGTGCGACAATTACCGTCAAGGACCGCGAAGCGGCAGCCGAGGCGGTGAAGATCCGCATTCCGCGGCGACCGGAGACGTCATTGGGTCTGGCGGCCGCCGCAAAAATCTTGGTCGATTCGCCGGCGAATTCGTGAGCGAGGCGAGCGATCGTCATGAACCGGGTGTGACAAGATCGACTGGCGCGGTCTATGTTGATTGGGTAATTGAATGGCTGGACCCGACACTGGAGGTCATCACGAGGGACTCAATCAGCGAGCGATTCATGTCTGCCCGTCAGGATGAGCGCGGAAAAAACGGCGTTGCACGTTGCGCCGGAAAAGTTCGTGGCGGCGAGAGGACAAGAGATGCAACAGTATCTGCAATCGGTGTCGCAACCGGCTGTGCTGTGGGAGCCTACGTGGGGCGTCGAATGGCCGGCAGACGCGCTCTGAGTTCATCACAAGCAAGTCCACCGACCGCCACGGTTTTACCCTGCAAGACCGCCATTCACCCAGCGTAGCCATCGTCGCACGTACTGACCGATGCGGACGGCGTCCGCACCCTGCTCATAAAGCTGGTTGATACGTTCGACGCACCCGGCCACGATCTTGCGGGCCAGCCCGTCAGCCCCGCCGTTGAAACTGGAACGGCGGTTTCGTGTCATTTACTCATGCCTGCGTGACACTCCCGAAATACCACCGATTCTGACCCGCGCATCGATTCTCAATAACTCATATCCCGCATTCCGAAAGTAATCGGCACGAAATTTGTGTGGTCGGAAAAGTATGTTCTACAAATTCAGTCGGATAGGCACTTCTTCTGAGATTTGTTGCCGAATCCCGGGTGCATTTGGCAGACTGCAACAGATGGGTAGGCACTCTTAAAAACTAGAGCTGGTTTCAAAACCTGCTTGAATTAAACTTGCGCCCTGCTTGGAGTTACGTTATCAAGGCTGTTGAAAGGAGACCTTTCAATGGCTCGACGACATGAACTCTTTGTCAGCGATG
>Ga0182024_10004087_pt1 | contig 33987 bp, 27 predicted proteins | sample P32metaG_FD_120480 | JGI IMG/M metagenome (GOLD analysis project Ga0182024, IMG submission 120480) | Permafrost microbial communities from Stordalen Mire, Sweden - P3-2 metaG (Illumina Assembly) | ecosystem: Environmental > Terrestrial > Soil > Wetlands > Permafrost | place: Sweden: Stordalen... | reverse complement strand
GCCGAGGTGTTGCCCGAAGATCGGGAGCTGGCGCGGCGCGCCGTGTCCAGCCGTAGTGGTTTGATCGACGGGCACCTGGCGCGCCTCCGCGCCTTGCCCGCCCACGGCAACCGCGGCCTGCACGTGGACCAGTTGTTTCTGGGCCCGTTGCTGGACAAGGACGGTGATCGGCGTGCTGATGATGTACCTCCAGAGCGGCCGCCGCGTCAGCATCTACACCCTGGCAGCGATCTTCATGATCTACTTCCGCACCGGGAAGTGGAACGCCGGCGCAATCACTAACGGCTTCCTCACCGGCCTGGTAGGAATGTCTACCCCGCCAAGTCGCCACAAACACCAGTTACATCCCCTGGCTCAGTCGTAGGTTCCGTCGCCCGGCCGGAGCTTCGTCCGCTTTTAGCGTTGTCCCTCAGCGCGAGGGCGCATATGTTGCATTCCCATGCGATTTGCTGAGAAGGTTTGCATCGTGACCGGCGGCGGTTCCGGGATCGGCCGGGCGACGTGCCAGCGGTTTGCCGCCGAAGGGGGCCGGGTGGTCGTGGCGGATCTGGACCCGGGCAAGGGAAATGAAACGGTTGGTCTGATCACCTCCGCGGGCGGGCAGGCGGCCTTCGCCCGGTGCGATGTTTCCAGCTCGACCGATATTCAGGCGGCTATAAAACTCGCGGTCGATCACTGGGGCAAGATTGATATCTTGGTCAATAATGCGGCCATGATGACCTTCAAACACGTCGTCGATCTTCCCGAAAGCGACTGGGACCGCGTGCTGGCAGTCAATCTCAAATCGGTCTTCATGTTCTGCAAATACGCCATCCCGCACATGCCCGCGGGCAGCGCGATCGTGAATACCAGTTCGGTCCATGCGCACGAGAGCGAGCCCGGCGTCGCACCGTATGCCGCATCCAAGGGCGGAATGGAGGCGTTCACGCGCGTGCTGGCACTGGAACTGGAAGCCCAAAAGATCCGCGTCAACTGCGTCGCCCCCGGCGCGGTGAACACGCCGATGCTTTGGAGCAATCCCAACGTGAAGGACGGGGACGAAAAAGTCAGCGGCGCGGTCGGCCAGCCGCAGGACCTGGCGGCGGCGATCTGCTTCCTAGCCGCGTCCGAGGCGCGCTTCGTCAACGGGACGACGCTGATCGTGGATGGCGCCCGGCTCGATATTCTGTGAATGCATCAGGAGCTCGCGATTCCATGGCCAAATTCGCGTTCGCGACCGGAATCGAAAACAGCTACCCCACCATCGAATGGAAGGGCCAGCGCCTCCGCCGGGACGAGATGGCCGAGTGCGGGCACTACGACCGCTGGCAGGAAGACTTCGAGCTGGTCAAGCAACTGGGCATCCAGTTCCTCAGGTACGGCCCACCGCTGTATTCAAGTCATCCGGCGCCTGAAAAGTACGACTGGAGCTTTGCCGATCAAACTTTCCCGCGGCTGCAAAAGCTTGGCATTAAGCCGATCGTCGATCTCTGTCATTTCGGCTTGTCCGATTGGGCCGGCGGGTTTGACAATCCCGAATGGCCGGCCTTATTTGCGCAATATGCCAGGGCCTTCGCGCAGCGATTCCCGTGGGTGCGGGCGTACACGCCGGTCAACGAGATCTATGTCGCCGCGACGTTCTCCGGCCTCCTTGGCTGGTGGAACCAGCGACAGTCCAGCGATGCCGGATTCGTCGCCAGCCTGAAGAATTTGTGCAAGGCCAACCTGCTGGCCATGCACGCGATCCTCGAAGTCAACCCCAACGCCCGGTTCATCCAAAGCGAATCATCCGAGTACTTTCACTCCGATGAGCCCTCGACCATCGCCCGCGCCAACTTCCTGAATCAACGCCGCTTCCTCTCGCTCGACCTCACCTACGGCTACCCCATCGATGTCGAGATGTACGAATACCTGCTCGACAACGGCATGACCCGCGAGGAATATCACTGGTTCCGCGCCAATCACGTCAAGAGTCATTGCGTAATGGGCAACGATTATTACATCACCAACGAGCACCTCGTCCGCGCCAATGGCAACGTCGATCCGGCCGGCGAGATTTTTGGGTACTACGTCATCACCCACCAGTATTACGCCCGCTACCGCTTGCCGGTGATGCATACCGAAACCAACATTCAGGACGCCGACCAGGCCCCCGGCTGGCTCCGAAAAGAATGGGCCAACATGCATCGCCTCAAGCAAGACGGCGTGCCAATCCTCGGCTTCACCTGGTACAGCCTCACCGATCAAATCGACTGGGACACCGCCCTCCGCGAAAAGAACGGCCGCGTCAACGAATGCGGCTTGTTCGATCTCAACCGCAAGATCCGCCCCGTCGGCCAGGAATACCAGCGCCTCATCTCTCTCTGGCAAGACACCCTCCCCACCGAAAGCTACAGCATCCGCGCCGACTATTAAGCCGCGGTTGGCCTTTCTGGCGGGCAACGGGTACAAATCGGCGAAGGAGTGTTCATGTCAAAATTAATGGTTGAAGGGGTGGGCACGTTCGAGGTTGCCGCGGATAAACGGCTGGTCAACGCCCTGCTTGATGAGGCGAAGGTCGATCAGCTCCATGCCTGCGGCGGGTTTGCCCGCTGCACGACCTGCCGCGTGCAATTCGTCGCGGGCGAGCCCGCGAAGATGACCCAAGCCGAGAAGGATGTTCTCACCGCCCGCGGCCTAATCGATCAAAAGGGTTTGCGACTAAGCTGCCAGATCCAATGCGAGCAGGACATGAGCGTCCGCGCAATCAGCCGCTTCGCGGGAAGCGGCCGCGCCGACGCCGGCAAGCGCCCGGCCGATGAGATCACTCCGCCGGCGGTGTGGGTCGAGCGGTAGCGCTCGCGCTCCATCCTTATATGGAACGGGGAATTCCGATGGCGCGGGACGGCACCAAACTGATAGTAGGATCGATCCTCTTGCTGCTTGCCGCCGTCTGTGGGGCGCAGGTGCGTGTTGCCGTCGAGCATCTCGACAACAATCACACCACGAGGCAGTTCAAGTTCGACAAAGTTCCACCCCCGTCGCGGAATGATGCGGCGACCGACGCGAAGTTCACCGTCCTGTATGGCGCGCTGCGCAAGGGGGAAAACGCCCACGATGTCGATCGTCTGCACGACGGCAAGGTTCCGGATTGGGAGGACCAGCCGCTGCAGAACTTTGTCTTTGCCAGTGGCGATGGCGGCCGCGTCCGGGTGGACCTGGAGCGGGCCCTCGACATCGAACAGGTGAATTCCTATTCGTGGCATCCGAGCACGCGCGCGCCTCAAGTGTACAAATTGTATGCGTCCGACGGATCGCCACCGGGCTTCGATGCAAGACCGGGAGAGGGAATCAACCCCTTAATCTGTGGCTGGACATTGGTCGCCGCTGTCGATACCCGGCCAAAGCAAGGCGATCCCGGCGGCCAATACGGCGTCAGCATCTCTGACACCAGTGGTTCGCTGGGGCACTACCGCTATCTGCTCTTCGACATCTCTGAAACTGAAAGCGACGACGGCTGGGGCAACACGTTTTACAGCGAAATCGACGTGATCGAGCGCGATGTGAAGCCCCTGCCGGTGGCAGCCTATTCGTTGCCGCCGCCTCCGCATGATCCGGCCGGCGATCCGATGGATTGGAAACCGCCCACGCGGCCGCCCTCGATTCAGGCGCGATATAGCGATGAGGTTTATGTCGCGCTGGCCAAGGCGCCGCGGGAAAAGATTGACGCCGATGAGCTCCGCGCGCCGGGCCGGCCGGTGAGCGGGCTTCTTGTGCAGGGTGTGCTTCCCGGGAGCCAGGGCGCCAAGCTTGGGATATCCGTCGGCGACATTCTTATGTCCTTGGACGGAACTCCGATCGGCCAGCGCGGAGAACCGCATCCCTTGAACGACATGCGCACGGACCAGCCGCAACAACTGGCCTTTTGGTCGGCACAGGGGGGCGAGAAGACGGTCAACATCGAGCCAGGCCGAATCGGCATAACGTCCTTCGACGGCGCACGCCTCGCCGAGATCTACGCGCGCTCGGCCGAGCGCGACCCGAAGTGGGACGATGACATGCTCGCGGCCACCAGCACGTACCTGACCGATCCGTCCCTGGCCGAAACGGCGCTGGCCCACGCCGTCCGCGCCGGATACCAGGGACAACTCTTCAACGGGCTGGCGGCCCGGATCGCATTTGAGGAGCGGCGGTTCGTTGATGCTCTGGACTTCGGCTGGCCGAACTGGTCGGCCAATCAACAGTTGGATGCTGACACGCTAAGGCTCTACTACGACGCGGCGCTACTCGGATTCAAGCCCGAGGAGGCGCTGGACCTGTCGGCCCGATACGCCGATCGCCTGCCGAGGGAAGCGAGCGTTGCTGACGCGGTGGCGGCCTATCGCGCGATGCCCAAGTCCAATCTGGCCAATCCGATCGCCGAGTTGGACAACGTGCGGCGGAAGCGAATCCACCCGTTCGGCGTTTTCGTCCCGCCAGAAGGGGAGGCCGGCGACGGCAGCGAGTGGTGTGCCGAGTCACTCAACAGAAATGCAGTTCTCGACTTCGAGGTCCCTTCCGATCATGTCAAGACCATGATGCTGACTCCGGGCTTCGCGAATGTGGCGTTTTGCGCACACTATAACCTGCATAACACCGACCGGATGGCACGCTCATTGGCCAATTCCATCGCGTTCGGGCTGTACGACACGACCACGGCGAACACGCAATGGGGCAATCCGACGAACCGGATCGAGGTCGATTTCCTGAACGACGGCCTGTGCTCGATCTCAGCCTTCGGCCTTCCCAAGGTCTCGCCGGACCTGTCGGTTCCCGCGGTCACTCCCACCCGGATGACGGGAACCATTCGAATCGTGATCCTGCACAATCGGTGTGAAGTCACGCTCGACGACAACCGCATCTACTACGGCCCAATTGTCGCGGATGAATCCAAACGCAGGTATGGGTTTTTCATGATCGGGGTCGGGGTCACCGGGCGGGTGAATCCGCCGGTGTTCGAACGGTTGGATGACCCGCGAGCGCCCGCGACACAGCGAGGCGCGAAGTAGGTTTTTGAATCGCATGTCGAGGTCAATTCAATGAGATGGCGGCGCATGATCGGGCTTGGGGCGTTGGCACTGTCGATGCTGGGCCCCTGCTCGGCTTTGGCGCAGTCATCGGTGCCCGCCGACGCGCCGGCGTTTAATTTGCCGGACGGGTTTTTCCCGATTCTCTCGTGGGATTTACCGCACTGGTCGGACGCGGCATTTTCCTCCACCGATCACGGGCTGGATAGCGTGGCCCGGTGCGGCTTCAACACCGCCGCGTTCGTCCGGCCGCATCATTTGCAGAAGGCGGAAAAGCTTGGGCTTCAATGCATTCTGGCCGCACAGGATTTTCCGATCCCCTGGCGGGAGATGTCGGACCCGCAGATTGACGCCGCCGTCAGGCAGCTCGTGGAGAGTGCCGGCAACAGCCCGGCGGTGATGGGATACTTCCTGGCCGACGAGCCCGGCGCGCCGGATTTCCCGGCCCTGGGCAGGGCCGTCGCCGCCGTGAAGCGGCTGGCGCCCGGAAAGCTCGCCTACATCAATCTTTTCCCCGATTACGCCACACTCGGCGCGCCCGATATTTCCCAGCTCGGCACGCCAACTTATGGCGATTACCTCGAGCAATTTGTGAGCCAGGTCAAGCCGCAGTTTATCAGTTACGACAACTATCAGATCCAATACTCCAACGATCAGAAAAACCCGGCGATCGCCGCCAGCTATTACAACAACCTTCTGGCGGTTCGCCGCGTCGCGATGGAGCACCATCTGCCGTTCTGGAACATCGTCTCGTCGAACCGCATCCGCGCCGACATGCCGGTCCCCTCGCCGGCCAATCTGCTGCTTCAGGCCTACACCACCCTCGCCGCCGGGGCCAAGGGATTGACCTGGTACACCTACTATTCCCCCGGCTACGACTATGCCCCGATCAATCAAGCCGGCCACGCGACCGTCACCTGGTCCTCGCTCAAGATGGTCAACGATCAGGTCAAAGTCCTCGGCCCGATCCTTCGCCCCCTCCAAAGCACCGGCGTCTACTTCACCGCGCCGCAGCCCGCCGCCGCATTGCCGGCGCTGCCCGGCCAGTCGGTGCAAGGCATCACCTGCACTTCGCCCCTGATGATCGGCGAATTTGCCGGCCCCCACGACCAGCGATACGCGATGATCGTCAACCTGAACCTGCGCGATTCCGCCCAGTTCAAGCTCACGCCCCTCTCTCCTCGCGATGAGATCCGCCAACTCTCCCCGGTGGACGGCTCGTCCCTCCCCCTGGAACCCGCCAACGCCGTTTGGCTCTCCGCGGGACAGGGCGTGCTGCTGGAATTCCAGGCACGCGGCAAGAATTAATTCGACTACCAGAGGCACCACCCTGTGGGACAACGGAGCCGACTCCGGTACTTGGCCTATGACCACGTTCCGCGCTGACCCTCTTCCGCCCTCACCCCTTCCGCTCTCGTTGTGGTCTGACGGCAAGATCGAAGAACATCCTCACCCTGACCACCTTGCACCCCGGCGAGGCGATGGTGCGGGACGTGTATTTGAACGATGCGATCTCGTCCGACCTCCCGGTGCCGAAAAACAAGGGTCCATTTCGCGTTCTTCCATCTGCTCGCGTTCATCTCCCACGCCAGCGCGCCTTGCGATTGGTATACTGTCGGAACCTGCACCGAAGAGCGATCAACCCGTTTCAGGGGCGAATCAATGTCTGATCCGCGCAAAGACATTTCCGGCGCATCGTCTTCCGGCTCTGCAGCGCCGATAACGCTCTATCCGCGCCCGCAATGGAGCCCGTTGTCCGGGACGGCGGTCGCCTGCTGTATTCTGTTCGCGCTGGCGGTCTTTGTCGCCGCGATGATTCATCCGAATATTCCCGTCGCGCTGGTGCTGATGATCGTCGCACTTCCGCTGGCGGCCGCGGTCATCGGAGCGATGGCGCAACTCAGGTCAAAAGCCATCCCGGCGCGTGGCGCGAAGACGGCCATGACAATCGGCATCATCGCGACGCTCATCACGGTGATGACCCTCCTGATCCTTCCAACGCTTTGCCGCGCGAGAGAGCCCGCCAACCGGGTGAAATGCGCGAGCAACCTCCGGCAGATCGGGCAGGCCATGTCCCTGTATGCCAACGCGCACGGCGGCCATTTCCCGCCGACCATCGAGGCGCTGGCCGCCGAGTCGGACCTCACGCCGGCGGTTTTCGTCTGCCCTTCCAGCAACGACATCCCCGCCACCATCAGCAAGCCCGCGGACTGGCCCGCCGCGTTCCGCCCCGATGCCGGCCAGCTCTCCTACATCTACGTCGCCGGCCAGCTCTCGACATCGGATGTCACCCCCGGTTCGGTGCTCGCCTACGAGAACCCGCACAATCACCTCGATGCCGGAATGAACGTCCTCTTCGGCGACTTCCACGTCGAATGGCTCCCCGAACCCGATGCGGCCAGGATCCGAGCCGAGCACCCGCCTACAACATCGCCGGCAAGCCAGCCGTAGACCTGACGCGAAAGGGAATCCGCCACGCCCGGGTGATTAAGGTTTGCGTCACTGGGCGAGCGTCCCAGATTTCAACCATCGCGTTGGCTGCTCGCGATCTCTTTTCTGCGCGCCAGGGCGAGCAGGTGCAGCAGGACGAGCAAGGGGACGAAGAAAGTTGGCACGAGTGACCGCGGGAGTTCGCCCATGAGCCGGGTGTCTAGGCCGGGCCGGGCGAAGATGCCCAGCGTGCTGGGCGAATGCAGAACGCCCAGGCCGACGGCGAGCACCAGGTCGAGAAGCCCCAAACAATTCCACGCCACGAACCACCTTCGGGCAGCCGGCGCACGGCGGAAAATGGCCAACGCCAGCGGCACGGCAGTCAGCCCGATAAGGATGTCGCCGATGCCCGCCGGCAGCGCGAAGCCCGCCGGCAGGCGTCCTTCTATTCCGCACAGGACGAAATCGATCGCCAGCAGCCGCCCCAGATGCACCGCGATGATCGTCGGCAGATCCAGCGTGTGGCAGAACGCCCAAAAGGCGCCGCGACGTAAGTACAAGGTGACGAAGAACAGGATGGGCAGCGATACCGTCAGCCCCAGTGCCAGCGGCGGCTTTCCCGGCCCCGAGACAAATCGGCCTGCGGAGGCCATCATGATCGCGAAGACAAACCAGAGGCCCACCAGGCCATATGCTGTCGCGCCCACAAACCTGAGCGGGGATGGATAGGATGCGTCATTGCTCATGAGAATCTCCTTGATGCGAGTCGAGTTCGCCCAGATCCGAGAGTGCATCTGACAGGCGAGCGAATTTCGCCTGTCCCAACGCCGCGACCGCGGCTTGCTGCGCCAGCTTCCATCGCGGCAGGTTGCCGCGCAGCGCACGTTTCCCTTTTTCCGTCAGCGACAGCCGGCGCTGCCGCGCGTCCGCGGCCCGCACCGCCTTTACCAGCCCGCCCTGCTGCAGCAGGCGGAGGTTCCGGGTGAGGGTGGTCCGGTCCAGCCCCAGGTGCTTTGCCAGCCGCACGAGAGGGACCGGCTCGGCCAATGCGATCCCGACGAGCAGATTAAATTGAGTCGGCTCGATCCCTCCGCCGGCAAAATGCCGATCGTAAAGCCGCGTGAGCGCCCGCGCCGCGTTACGCGCCTTCTGGCAAAGACAATCCGAGGCAATGGCCCGAAGCAACTCACGTTCGGCATCGGCTTGCGATTTCATTACGTGTATATACACCTATTATCGCGAAAGGTCAAGGCTACAGGTTCGCCAGTACCTTCAGCGCCAGGACGCCGAGTGGGCCAAATGGCGTGAGATCGCCGAACAGCGCCGCCCGGCGGTGGTCGATCGACTGCGGGCGTCAACGGCGGTGGGCACGGAGCGCACCCCGTGAGCCGGCCTCGCTTTCTGGCGGACAATGACCTCAATGAGCAGATCGTGGGCCCGGTAATCGACAGTCTCATCCTCATCTGGTCTGCCAGCGAAGCTGAAGAGTGGCCGGGACAAGTCCTGTTTCTGCCGCTGTAGTCACGGCGCAATTCATCCGTTCTCTTCGCTGAGCGTCGAGCCTGTTCCTTGCCTTCAAGGACGACCAGTCCCTGATGGAGGCGGGCGATGGTAATTCGGCGGACCACCGTTCCCATCGCCGAACAATGCCCTTAGCCCGCCTTCTTCAGCAGCTCCGTCCCTTCTGGCGTCCGGCCGTTGAGCAGGTCGGACTCCTCCCCCGTCAGATGCGCCGGTGCTTTGGGCAGCACCGACAGCAGGTTTTCCCGGGCGAGTTTATTTGCTGTCGCCGGGCGGAGCGCGTCGAGGAATTGGTAATACTTCTGCACTTCCTGCGGGTAGTCGGCGAAGTGGCCGACTTTGTCGGTGCCGATCAGGAAACGGTCGGGGAACGCTTCGATCAGCCCGATCCAGGCCGGATCGGGCGTCCCGTTTTTCAGCAGGTCGTTTTCAAAGACGACCCACGACACATCCACCCAGAGATTCGGATACTTCCTGAGCATTTCCTGCAGATCCTGCGTCAGAGTTGGGATGTCGATGCGCCGGCTGATGCCGGCGTGACACCACACGAACCGCGTTTTGGGATGGGTACTGACCGCCGCCTCGACTTCCGGGAGATAGATCGGATCGCGTCGCCAGACCGAGCCGATGTTGGAATGGAGGAACACCGGCAGGTCGTGTTGGCCCGCAAACGTGAAGACCGCACCGAGCGCCAGGTTATCCGCGCGTGCCGGCTCGCCATAGGTCAGCGCGGTCAGGTCATCATGCCGGGCCATCACCTCCCCGATCCCCTGCCAGAAGTCGGGGTACCAGTCGATCATCCGCTTGATGTGTTCGACTGCATTGCGATCGGCGCCGTTGAATCCGCAGATCGTGGGGTGAAACCGCCGTTGCTGCTTGAGCGAGAGGAACTGCACCTGACGCGCGACCAGCACGTCCGTCGCCGAGTACCAATAGCATCGTGAATCGTCGGAAAGATAGTATTCCGGCCGCAGCCGTTCTTCGGAGGGCCACTCCTTGACGACCGGCATGCCGCTGATCATCGCCTCTTCCACCCCACACCGGTCCATCGCCGCCAGGGCGGCCTGAATTCCATCGGTTCGCTGCAGGAAATCGACCAGGTGCAGATGGCAATCCGCCATCCGATAACGCACCGCCTGCGGCTGGGTGGCGGGAGGCGTTGGCGTGGCGGACGCCAATGCTGCCAGCCGCGGCTGCACCGGAGGCGGGCTCTCCTGGCAGCCCACGACCATCACGGAAACCGCAGCGCCGGCGATGAGCGTAACGAAAGTCTTGGGAATCCCCACGTTTTTTCTCCATCAGAATGTGATGGCGCTATCGTAGCAACGATTCGCATCCGAACCAAGCACGCCATAGGGGCGATTCAACTCTGATTCGCCGGGCAGTGTCTGTCACGAGATGGCGACGCAGATGGATCTGCTGCCCGCGCTCGCCCTTCTTGCCTGCGCGAGCGTGCCCCACGACCCTCCGAGCCACGGGCTTTCCGGCGGCCGAATAGGACTTGAACGAAACGCCGTTTCACGCATCAACTGTTTGCCGGAAGAAGATGATGGCAATCGCCCAAATGCTGACGGCGAGGATGATCGAGGGAAACATCCGGTCGGCAAGGATCGGCACCGGCAGATTGTGACCAAACAGCGCGATGGCGGCGGCAACGACGACGCCGACGGCCATGGCCCGGCCGACAAAGAAGATCGACAGCAGCAGCAGGCCGCCCGCGAAAACGCCGTTCCAACTGCCGACCGCATCGCATAACACTTCGGGGACGTGCCTGATCCGCAACGGCTGCCGGGTCGGGTTGGCGATCTCGAAGTCGCGCTGCGTCTCGATCGCCTGCAACACGCCCTTCTTGGCGGCCGTCACCGTCACTTCCCGCCGCGAGCCGACCATGTCGGCCGCCTGCTTGGCAACAGCCGCCCCGCCGTTGTTGCTCCACCACATGCCAAACCCGATCAATACCAGTGATGCCAGCACGAATCGCACGAGCGGCCCCGAGGCAACATTGAGTGGCGAGCCGTATCGTCGGCGCAAATAGCTCCCGTGCCGGTTCCCGGCGCCGTATCCCAGACGGACCGGTGAATCATCCTGGACCCAATCGATGGGAATGGACAGAGACGCCTTGTCTGCACCGGCCCGCGGCGCGGCCGCACGCGAAACGGCGGCGGCCGTTTGTGAGAAGCGGATTTGCGCCGTGTTCCGCACCGCGGCGCCCTTCTCCATCAATCGCTCGGCGTTGCGCTGGCCCTGGTTGGCCGCTTCGCGTTCGTCGAATCCCTTGGATCGAAGCGCCCTGGCTTCGACCCGTGCCAGCAGCCGTTGCTGCCGATCCTCGCGCCGCGCCGCCACCTTCTGATCGATCCACGCGATAACCGGCTCGCGCCAGGCGCCATGGCACGGGCGGGCAAGCGTGCGATCGGCGTTGCCCCAATGCCGGCGGGCGAAGAGCTTGGATTCGTACCCAAACAATCCCTCATAAAACGCCTCCCAGTGCCGCCCGCCATACTTGCACACGAACTGCCGGATTGTATTCTCGTCCAGCCCGCGCAGGCGCAGCTCTTTAAGCATGCGCTCGGTCTGCATAACCGGCGTCTGGCGGTCGCGCGCCAGCGGGACGTCGATGGCGACATAGAACGCCGCCGCCACCGCAGCGGCCGCCGCCGCGAAACCCAGCCACAGCCATTGCAGGTCAAACGCGATCAGCACCAGCACCGTCAGCGCCGCCACCACCAGATAGATCAGCCAATCCACCAAATTGCTGCTGAAGGCGAGCTGGCGCACTTTGCGCCACAGGACGCCATGACGGCCGATGCCGTGGATTAGTTGATAAAGGAGAAACGTCGCGATGCCGAAGCCCAGCAGTCCCAGCGCAATCAGCGGACGATGCACCTTCGGAAGCGCCAGCACGATGATCGCCGCCAGGACCAGCGGGAAGAAGCCGCGGATCAGCGCCGTGCGCACGCCGTTCCATTTGCTCCCATGGAATCGCTCGACTGCGAATTCCAGGGTTTGGACGTGCTCCGGCTTGGGAGAAAACGGCTTGCCGGATTCGATCCCGAGCCAGCTTTCGAGGGCGACGATCACCTCTTCCATCTTCGCATAGCGCTGGTCCGGCTGCTTGGCCAGCATTTTCATGACGATCTGCGAGAGCGCCGCCGGCACATGCCGTGCCACCCGATCGGGCGGGACGACCGGCTTGTTGGCGTGCTGCGTGATCAGCTCGGCGGCGGTCTGCCCCACAAACGGCGGGCGGCCGATCAGCAGGTCGTAGAGCGTACATCCCAGGGAATAAATATCGGCGCGTGCGTCCACTCCCGCGGCGTTGCTGGCCTGCTCGGGCGGCATGAAGGCCGGCGTGCCCATGGCGGCGCCCACTTCGGTCTGCCCAGCTTGGACATCGCCAGCGGTCGAGCCAGCGCCCGTCGCGGTTTCATCAGGCGCTGCCGAATGAACGCGCTTCACCAGGCCCAGGTCCGCCACCTTGACGATTCCCTCCTCGTTGAGCAGCAGGTTGTCGGGCTTTACGTCCCGGTGGATCAGGCCATGATCGTGTGCGAACTTCAGCCCCCGGGCCGCTTGCAGGACATAGCCGACTGCCGCCTGCGGATCGACCTGGCCGGTCTCTTTCACGACACCGGCCAGCGTGCGGCCCTTGACGAACTCCATCACAAAATAGTTGGTATCGATCCCTTCGGAATGTTCGATGCCAATGTCGTGGATCTGCACCACGTTGTGGTGGGAGAGCTGGGCCGCCGCGAATGCCTCGCGCGTGAAGCGCGACACGAACTGCGGAACGGCGGCCAGCCGCGGGGCGAGCACCTTCAGCGCCACGTTTCGATTCAGCGACTTCTGCCGGGCAAGATAGACCGCTCCCATGCCGCCTTGTCCGAGCTTGCCGATCAGCTCGTAACCGCCCAAGTGCCCGCCGTGAAGGGTGGGCGGGGACGCCATCGCCGGCCCGTTCTTCGCAGGCATGCCCAGCGTCTCCTGCATATCGGGCTGTGACGCGGACGCCCGGCCGCGGGCCGGCTCAGTGGGAAAACTGGATTTGTTCGGTGCATCAACGGAAGCCGTCGAAACCGCGACACCGGATTTGGCGGCTTGAGCCGCATGTGCGCGCTTCGGAGCAGCGGCGCGGGTCACCCGTTCATCCGGCGGCATGATCAGCGCTTCGGGCGCTTCCTGCGGATCTGCCGGCACCAACAGCAGAAAGTGCTCCTGGCATCCCGGACACGCCGGATGAAACCGGCCCGGCTTGGGCCCCTTCAACTCGATCACGAAGCGACAATACGGACAGTGCACCGACCGCATGCGACGCCTCTCCGATCTTTCTTGGCGCGGATTGGGATGGCTTCCCAAATCTCTCCCCAACCCGCCGGCCCTCCATTCAGGCGGCAACAAACCGATATTCTAACGCGGCGCGGCCGCCAATGACACCACCTCCTTGGAGTGTCATGGGCTGGACCAGCGCGTTCGCTTGTAGCTGGCCTAAGAAAACGTACCGGGTTCGATTCTTCTGCCCGGCTGCGTTCCCCCTCCGCCACGCCCGCGCTGCAATCGGCGGATCGCGCGGGCGCGGGAACGCCGGCGCCGGATGGGCTGCCGGAGAAAGGAAGTGAAAAGGACGACGCCGATGACCGGAAACACTCCGACGGCGAGCCAGAACTCCGCCGGGTGGGCGAGCCGGGATGCTACGCCGTGAAGGGCGCGGGTGGCCCACGCGGTCTTTACACGCACGTGCGGTAGACTAAATCAAGCTCGCGCCGCCATCCGTCGAACGAAGGGGCAACGTGTCGCGAAAGTTCGGGTCGATTCTACGGGCTGTCGCGGTTCGCGTTCTCGTCTATACAAGCCTCTGCCTGATTGTGGTCTTCTCGCTGGTTGATTCTCATTGGCTTACGCTGCATGCGCCTGCAATCACGCCACGATCTGAAGAAGCGGCTCCGTCCGATGCGGGTTGGCCGCAGTTTCGTGGGCCAGGCTATGACGCGCACTCCGATGAGACCGACCTGGCCGACTCGTGGCCCGCGAACGGCCCGCCGGTTTTGTGGACGAAGGAAATCGGTGCCGGCTTTTCCGGGCTGATCGCGCACGGCGGCCGCGTCTACACTCAAACCCAATCGCTCACCGAACAGGAAGTCATCGCCCTGGATGGCGATACGGGTCAGACGATCTGGGAACATCGTTACGCCTGGCCGTACCAGGCCGGCGGGATGTTTCCCGGCCCGCGAGCGACGCCCACCTGGGCCAGCGGGCGAATCTACTTCACGTCGCCCAGCGGGCTGATAGGTTGCCTGAATGCGGCGGACGGCCACCCGCTTTGGTCGGTCAACGTCCTCGAGCGGTTTCAGGGACACGGCGCCGGGTTCGGCTACGCTTGCTCGCCGGTGGTGGAAGACGGAAAGGTCATACTGCCGGTCGGTGGACCGTCGGCATCCGTCGTGGCTCTCGATGCCGACACGGGCGCAACGCGCTGGACGTCGGGGAGCGCGCCCGCATCCTATTGCTCCGCATTACCCATCACGTTTCATGGCCGCCGGCAGGTCGTGGTATTCCTGCAGAATAGCTTGGCTGGCTTTGACCTTCAGACCGGTCGCTTGCTCTGGGAGCAGGCTTACTCACGAGGCTTCGAGGAGCACGCCGCATCCCTGCTCTATGACGAGCCATACCTGCGGGCGATGCAGGCGTATCGGGCCGGCTCCGACCTGTACGTACTGAAGGCCGGGATCCCGCGCGAGAAAAATGGGGACGTCCCCGGATGCACGGCTGAGCGCGTCCGGCACGATCCGCAGATGTCCAACGACATCGCATCGAGCGTGCTGGTCGATGGTTTCGTCTATGGTTTCGACCTGCGGGAGATGCAGGCCAGCGGCGGCCGACCCTCGCGCGGAACCTTCCGCTGTGTCGACTTCAAAACCGGCGAAGTCCGCTGGGCCAGCGATCAGCCCGGCCAGGCCAGCATGGTCGTGGCCGACGGAAAGCTGCTGATGTTAAACGATAGCGGCCAGGCTCTGTTGGTCCGAGCCGATCCGCACCGCTACGAAGAACTGGGACGCGCCAAAGTGTTCCCCGGCGAAACCTGTTGGACCGCTCCGTCCCTCTACCGCGGACGCCTATACCTTCGCAGCCCCACGCGAGTGACGTGCCTCTTTGTAGGGAAACTGCAGCAAATGAGTGCCCGTCAGCAGGCATTGGCCAGACCGCTGGCGCCTGTTTCGGCGGTCGGCCCGAGCAATTTGACCCGACTGATCGGCGCCGAGCGAGAGTACCCGTTCGAGTTGCCTGACTGGCGCGAACTGACCCGATGGTACCTGTTCTCCTTAGCCGCTCTGATTCCCGCGGGCCTGTTGGCGGGCCTCATATGGCGGTTGCGCTGCGGTCGGTGGTCGCGGCTTTCCGTCGCTCTCGTCTTTTGGATTGCGCTCTCGGTGTTCGGCATCATTGCCACCCCGCTGGCAAATCGGTACCGGAGCCAGTTCGTTTTCACCTGGCCGATTTCGCTGATCGCAATCCACCAGATCGCCTTGACCGCGGTAACTTGGTCGAAACAGCCGGGGCGAGGCAAGAAGGCCGAATGGGTGGCCGTCGCGAGCGCCAGCGTGCTGGTTCTGGCCTGCCTCATCTATGTGAAACTCACACGTCAGCTCAGTCTCGCCCCCGCCTGGTACTTCGTCGCGATGCTACCCCTCGCATGGCCGTTAGCCGTCCCGGCAGCACGCAGGCTCTTCCGTCCAGGCAGCTTCGTCGGTGACATCCTCTGGATGTTCGCGGTTTTCTCCGTGTACTTTTGGGCCTCCGGCGGAGCAATGCTGTTGCGCACAGCGAGTCTCTGAGGCGGGGCCGGGGCGAAAAGCCGAAAATGGGACAGGCGGTCACTACTGATTACAAACCAGCAGTGACCCTTTATCGGGAACCGGCCTCGCTTTCCCGCCGACCCCGAACCCGATGCGACAACACCCGAGCCGAGCACCCGGCCACAACAGCGCCGGAAAGCCAGCCATGGACCTGACGCGAAAGGCTATGCGCATCGCCACGCCCGTGTGATTAAGGTTTGCGTCACCTTCAATTCGTCTCACCTTCAATTCGTCCAATGATAACGCCTTCAGGGCCGGCAGCCGAACCAAACAAGCGGTGAGCAACACCGGTCGCATCGGAGGTGGGCCGGGTTTGGCACGCGGGTCAGAGCGAGGCCTCGATCAACCCGACGATCTCGATGAACTCCTGCACGTCGAGCGATACCTTCAGTCCCATGGCGTACGACCGAGCCAGTGAGGCGGCGGTAATTGTCGCCGCGCCGTCTTCCGGCTTCACCTGAAAGAAGCGGGGGGCCTTCACCTTCAGGTTCGGGGACTCGGTGCGGGCGAATTTGCCGGCACGCTTGAGGAGGTCCTTGTTGGCGTTCAGCTTGGCAGCCGCGGTCGAGTCGCCGACAAATTTGGAGGTGCCGAGCATCTTGGGGTCTTCCAGCGTCACTTCCCCGGTGATCGGTTTTGCGATCTTTGCCTTATAGAGCACCGAGCCAATGTGCGCTCCCACGCCCTGGCGATTCAGACAGACCTGGAGGGAGATGGGTCGGGGCTGTTCGATGTCGAAGGCAACGGTCATCAGCACCGCCTCCTTCCCCCCAAAAATGTATTTAGCGGTGTCGGCTAGCATTGTCCCGGCGTTCATGGTCTTGCCATCGCCGCCGATCACCTCGAAAGGAACGGGCGTGCTCGCGCCCAGGTCCGCGCGGACGACCTCTTCAATCTTCGGCCCCAGCACCGCGGCGTCCTGCGACGAATAAGCACCATTGTTCATTAGCGGCCTCCTTCAAAATGACAGGTCGTTGGCGTTCCACCGACCAGCGTGTCAACGGGCTGAGAATCGCAACGCGAGAGCCTTCTTGAATGTGGCATTAGTGTAGCATGCATCGGGCGCAAATAAGGAATGGATAAGATGCGGGATAGACGTCCTGATTGGCCGCCTGCGATCGCCCTCGGGCGATTCGCCGGCTGTGGACCGGATCGGGCCGACGCCTCGGGGGATTAATCGGGCCGACCGGCGGTTCCGCATCCGCTCACGGCGCGACCGCGGTTTGGGCGTTGAGGAAGGGATCGCCGGCGCCGGTGATGAGGAGGCGGCCATCCGGCGCAGTGGTGAGGCGGGGAGTGCGCAGGCGGCTGAAGAGGATCAGGGGGGCGAGGATGGCGAGGATCGGGCTGGCGATGATCGCCATCCTGGGGAAGTCGTTGGTGAGGCCCTGCGGCGAGTGGGTGGCGGCGATCCAGGCCCACAGGCCGCCGGCGAAAAGAGCGAGCGAGAGGAGCAGCACGAAGGCGGCGGCGCGGCGGATCCGCCGCCGGTGGCAGCGGTGCTGTTCGCACAGGCCGATGGCCACGGTCACGGTCACGTTCTGACGCCGCGCGGATAGGCGAGGGACCGTGACACTCAGAACGGCGTAGACGGACAGGAACAGCACGGCGATCAGGCCGCCGATGGGTTCATCCATGCAACCGGCCAGATCGCCGGTGCTGCCGTCGGGAGGAACATATCGCAGCACCAGCGGCTTGCCCGCCGACGGAACGCCGCAGTGGATGCAATAGGCCGACAGGTCGGCTCTGCGGGGCGCAATCAGCTTGTCGCCACTGCGAACGACCCCCGCGATCTGCCTGCAATCGGCGGCGCGATCGTTTCGAGCGGGGATGGATGTCGCGCCAGCCGGGGCCGGCGTCGCGTCCTGTGGCATGAAGCCTCCGCCTCGATTGTATCAATTATTTGCGCCGATCGTCATCGGCGGGGGCACCGGCGGCGACTGAAGTCGCCACCCCGCTAACGCCAGCGCGCTTTATTAATGCCGCACTCAGTAACCGAATCCAAGGCGCGCCACCCATCCGCTAAACGCTCCAGCGACGGATCAAATCAGTAGTGAGCCCCTCAAGCATCCGCGGACAAGCGCGAAATGCACCACGGATCACAGGGATTACGCGGATAATCGGTCGGCTTTTCTTCTCATCCGCGCGATCCGCGAAATCCGCGGTGGAACTCGCCTCCGCTCCATCGCCCGGCAAATTCGGCCCAGCAGGTGGGGATGATTTCGGCGAGTCAGCTCATGCTCCCAGACCCGCAGGACGGATCAATTGAAGGGGACGCGAACCTTAATCCTGATCGCGTGAGTTGCAGGATCGATCGACCTCGATCGTGATCGCGTCCGGCGTTTGGTGGGAGCGCCTCGACAGGGATTGCTCCTGTTGTGGACTTTCGGTTTGCTGGTGTAGCCGGTGAGCTTGCTCGCCGTAATCCCGGCGCAAACGGGCGAGCAAGCTCACCGGCTACACGAAGAAAAAGGACCCGGTTCGATTTCAGTCGATGTTGCGATCCCGTTGGCACCGCGAGCGTTCACGGCTTCAAATGCCTTGCAACCTCCAGCGGAAACGTCCTTGCAGGATGATTCTCCTCAACCCGAAACGGCGGAAGCGTCGGGTCGGAGCTGCATGCCTTCAAGTATTGGCGTTTTGGCACGGGCTCCCCACGAACAGAATACTTGGGAAACCCACGCCGCAGGCCGCCGGCCGAATTCCACTGCCGCTCGATCCCGTGGAATTGGCCCTCGCGCCAATGCCGCTCGAGGTAGACGGTTGTCTGGTCCTCATTGAGCCGCCATTCGAATCCGTGGCGATGGCCGCCTTTCCAATACAGCACCTCTGTCAGATACGGCTCGCCGTCGCGCTCTCGCGGCAAGCGCCATAGATCGAGCCCGGTGCCGTGGACCATGCGATAGGTCCCGATCAGCCGGCCCCGGTCATCCCATTGCCGCACCGTGCCGTGCGGCAGTCCCCGCACGAACGGCTCGGCCGACACCAGCATGCCGGGATCGAACCAATCGTATTCGGTCCCATGCTTTGTCCCGTCGCGCAGCCCGTACTCCATCTCCGGCTCGCCCGATTCAAAGAAGTACCGCACGCCGACGAGCTTGCGGCCGAGCCGGTATTCGGCCTTGCGTTTCCCGCCGTCGGGATATCGCTCGATGATGCGCTCCTTCGCGGTGCGCGGGATGGATGATTGGTACGAGGACGGTTTCAAGGATTGCCCTTCTTCGAGAAAAACGCTGCGCTTGCCATGGCGCGATGGCGTCGTGAGCGGCCGGCTCGTTTGCACGGCCCGGCCTGCTGTTTTACACTCCGCCGATCTTAACGTCAGCAATCGGCCCGCTCGGGGCGCAGGCACATCCACATACCGGAGTCGTTCATGGCAGAGGGCGTCACGCTGGATTATGCAAACGCGAACCTGTCGGCCAAGCCACCACTGGACATGGGCGTGCGGCTGCGGCTTTCGGTGATGATGTTCCTGCAGTTCGCGGTGTGGGGCGGGTACTTCGTCGTCTGGAACGTCTACCTCGGGACACTCGGCTTTTCGGCCACGCAGGTTGGAAGCCTCTACGGAACGATGGCGCTGGGCGCGATCGTTGCGATGATGGTGGCGGGGCAATTGGCCGACCGCGTGATGGCCAGTGAATACCTGTTGGCGATCTTCCATCTCGCCGGCGCCGGGCTGCTCTACGCGATGTCGCAGATCCACGATTACAACACCCTCTGGTATGTCTCGCTCGCGTTCGCGCTGGTCTACAATCCGACGCTGGCAATCGCCAATTCGATTTCGTTTGCCAACGTCCCCGACGCGACGCGCGACTTTCCCACCTTGCGAGTGCTTGGCACGATCGGTTGGATCGCCGGCTCCATGTCGGTGGATTTGGTCCTGGGCTCGGGCGCGGATGCGACCAACAAGCCTTTGATCATGAGCGCGATCCTCGCGGTAGTGCTCGGGTTATTCAGCTTCGTCCTGCCCCACACGCCGCCCTCGGGGAAGAAGACTGAGGCGCTGCCGTTCCTCCGCGCCTTTAAGCTTCTGGCGGATCCCAGCTTTGGGATCTTTTTCGGGATCAGCTTTGTCATCACCATTGCGCTGGCGTTCTACTACAACTTTGCGTCGGTGTTCCTGAAGGACATTCACGTCCGGGCGGTAGCCAGCACCATGAGCCTTGGGCAGTGGTCGGAGATCGGCTTCATGTTGTTGCTGCCGTTCGCGCTCAAACGGCTGGGAATGAAGTGGGTGCTGGGCGTCGGGATGGCGGCTTGGGCGGTGCGGTACGGCCTGTTTGCCCTCGGACACCCGTTCGTGCTCGTCCTGGTCGGCGTCGCGTTACACGGCGTCTGCTTCGATTTCTTCCTGGCCGCCGGATTTATTCACACCGACAACAAAGCGCCGCAATCGATCCGCGCCTCGGCGCAGTCGCTCTTCAGTTTCCTCACGTACGGCGTGGGGATGTGGATCGGCAATGAAATTTCTGGCCGGGTCGTCGATTACTTCACTGTGGCGAAAGTCGTCAAGTGGCAGAATGTGTGGACCGTCCCGGCTATTGGCGCGGCGGTTTGCCTCGTGCTGTTCCTCGTCCTCTGGCGCGACACCCGCGGCAAGCTGGAGGACGGCGAGCAGCGGGGTTCCGGTGTGGAACCCGCCGCCGCCCTGGCGCCCGAGGCCTGACCGGCCGCGGATGCGCTATCGGCGCCCCGCTTGCGCGATCCCGGACGGACGTTCAGAGTCCGCGGAACTTTTCCGCCTCTCGTCGATCGAATTCAATCGGAGGATCACGATGGCCCTGCGCTCCTCGACTGCCGCGGCGTTTTTGCTCATTGGCGGATTGGTCGGATCGCCTGTGTTGGGACAGGCCGCAGCGCCTCCCGCCACGCGCCCGGCGGCGGACTCGGACGTGCCGGTGAAGGAGGTCGTGCTCTTTTCCAGCGGCGTGGGATATTTCGAGCACGCCGGCGCGGTGAAGGGGGATGGCAGCACCATCCTCCGGTTCAAGACCGATCAGATCAATGACATCCTCAAGAGCTTGCTGCTGGAAGACCTCGACGGGGGCAAGGTGGGCACCGTCACCTATCCGAGCCAGGCGCCGCTGGCCAAGACGCTCAAGAGTTTCGAGGTGGACATCACCAGCAATCCGCCGCTGCCGGAATTGCTCAATCAGCTTCGCGGCGCCAAGCTCGATGTGATCACCAACAAGGGGCCGATCGATGGCACGATTCTTGGCGTCGAGAAGAAGCAGAAAATCCTCAATGAAAAACAGAGCGTCGAGGTCTACGTGCTGAACCTGCGCAGCGGGCGGATGATCCGCCCGATTCCGCTGGATGACGTGCAGAGCCTGGAGATGGACGACGCCAAGCTCAATGCCGAGTTGGACGCCGCGCTGTCGGCTCTTTCCCAGGCGCGCGACCTGGAGAAAAAGCCGGTCGAGATCCACTTCAACGGGCAGGGCGAGCGGCGGGTGCGCATCGGGTATCTGGTGGAGACGCCGGTCTGGAAGACCAGCTATCGCCTCGTGCTCGAGAAGAAGAAAGCAGCCGCGAAGGGCGAAGCGGCAAGTGGGGGCGCCAAGCTGCAGGGCTGGGCAATTGTCGAAAACCAGACGGACAACGACTGGAACGACGTGCAGCTTTCGCTGGTGAGCGGGCGGCCGATCTCGTTTATCGAGGATCTGTATCACTCGCTCTATATCCCGCGCCCGTTCGTGCAGCCGCAGCTTTATGCCAGCCTGATGCCGCAGACGTATGAGAATGGAATCACCAAGGACGACATGGCCAAGCTAAGGCAGCAGGCCAATGAAAATAACGAGAATCAGCAGCGAATGGCGAACAACGGGCCGTCGGCGGGAACCGCTCAGGGTGGCGTGTCAAATACGCTCTTTGCCGGGAACGGGCAGGCCCCGGCAGCGCCGCCGCCGATCGATCCCACGCTGTCGGTTGTCTCTGCCGCGTCGGCGTCTGGATTGGGCGAACTGTTCCAGTACACCGTCGGCAACGTATCCATCAGCCGCCAGCAATCGGCGATGATTCCGATCGTGACCGACGACATCGATGCGACCAAAGTCTCGATCTACAACCAGAACGTGCTGGCCAATCACCCGCTCAACGGCGTTCGCATCAAGAACACGACGCACAAGCACCTGCTGCAAGGCCCGGTGACGGTGATTGAAGCCGGCTCGTATGCCGGCGACGCGCAGATCGACGACGTGCCGCCCGGCCAGCAGCGGCTCCTCAGTTATGGCATCGATCTCAAGGTCCTCGTCGAGCAGGGCGAGGGTTCGCAGATCCAGACGGTGCAGACCGCGGTGCTGAACAAGGGCGTGCTGCAACTGACCTGGAAGGACGTCAACTCCAGTGAATTGCTCATCAGCAACCGGGGCGAAGCCGAAAAAACCATCGTCGTCGAATACCCCCGGCAGGAGGAATGGAAACTGGACGAGCCCGCGGCGGCGGACGAAACCACGCCGTCGCTCTATCGCTTCGAGCGGAAGGCCGCGGCCGGCAAAACCATCAAGTTGCCCATCCGCACCGAAATGCTTCGGGAGGAGCGCGTCGAGCTTCTGCCGCTGGATACCGCCAAGCTCGAAGTATACGTGAAGCTCGAAAACGTCCCGGCGAAAGTTCGGGATGCGCTATCGAAGGTCATGGACGCCAAGCAGGCGATGGCCGCCACCCAGCGGCAGAGCGAGGAGAAAACCCGGCAGATTTCCGAGGTCACCTCCGAGCAAACTCGAATCCGCGAAAACATGAAGGCTGTCGCCGCCAGCACCGACTATTACAACCGGCTGGTGAAAAAACTCGACGAGCAGGAGACGCAAATCGAAGGCTGGCAAAAAGAGCTGGCCGCCCTCCGCAAGCAGATCGAAACGCAGCGGAAGGACCTCGAGACGCAGGTGGGTCAGCTCACGATCAACGGGTAGCATGATGGTGACACGGAACGGATCCGGGGCGGCGCTCCGCTCAGCCCACGGCGTGGAAAAGGTTGGGCTTGGCATTTCTCGTGGCACGGGCGTCCCGCCCGTGGACCGATGCGTCTCGATACCGACGCCGTGTTCGAAGTGCAAAACCAGGTATCCTGACTTGGTTTTCCACTAAGAACGCGTGGTCCGGCTCGAACCGATCCAACCACGGGCGGGACGCCCGTGCTACAAAATACGGGTCCATCCAAAAGGGTTATGACTTTCGAGACCGCTTGAAGGTTGAGCCCGCTTCGGGCAGCATTCATAGGGCACTTTCTTCTCACAGGTGAGACCATCGTGACGACAGCTTCGTCTGACCCAGCCATCGATCTCCACCAAGTCTTCAAAGTTTATGGCAGGCGCGTTCACGCGCTGCAAGGGGTCGATCTGCGCGTCAATCGCGGCGAGGTCTTCGGCCTGCTTGGCCCCAACGGCGCGGGCAAGAGCACGCTGGTCAAAATCATGATGACCGTTGTGCGGCCCACCCGCGCGCAGGGCAAAATCCTGGGACATCCCGTCGGGCATAAGCCGACGCTGGCGCGGGTCGGCTATCTGCCGGAGAACCACCGCTTTCCCAAGTATTTGACCGGCCGGCAGGTGCTGGATTTCTTTTCGGCCCTGGCTGGCGTGGATCGCGTCACACGCCGAAGAAGAAGCGCCGAGTTTCTCGACATCGTTGGGATGACGGAGTGGGCGGATACGAAAATTTCCACGTATTCCAAAGGGATGCTGCAGCGGGTCGGGCTGGCGCAGGCGCTGGTGCATGAGCCGGATTTGGTGGTGCTGGACGAGCCGACCGATGGCGTTGATCCGGTCGGCCGCCGCGACATCCTCGACGTGCTCAATCGCATCCGCGGGCAGGGGCGGACGGTGTTCGTCAACAGCCATGCGCTGAGTGAACTGGAAGCGATCTGCGATCGCGTCGCGATTTTGGTGAAGGGACGCGTGGCCAAGCAAGGCACGCTCGACGAGCTGACCGTCGCCAAACAGCGCTATGAAATTGAGGTGGCGGCCGGCGACGCCGGCGACGGCCGCCGGCGCGTCCGCGCGGCGCTTCCGGCGGATTGGAAGGAATCGACCGAGCCGGCGCGGGTGATTCCCCCCGCGGCAGCGGTCGCGCCGACGTCGGCTTCTGGCCCGCCGCCTCTGAATTACGCGATCCCCGCGCCTCCGTCGCTTCCTCCGCGCACGACAATTGTTGATCGCGGGACGTTACGCGGCGGCCCGCCCATTGAGCTGGCCGGTCTCACCCTTCGCATCGAAACCACCGATCCCCAGCCGGTGCAGGGAATCATCGACGCGTTGCGGTCGGCGGGGTTGATGATCGTACGAGTCGAGTCCGTGCGGCCATCGCTCGAAGACCTATTCATCGAGGCGGTGACCGATCCGCTGACCGGCCAGGTGGCAACGCCCGGAGCCGCCAGCGCGGCGCGGGCGGGGGGCACGAAATGATCGAGCAGACCATCGCGTTATTCATCGACGCCTATCGCGATCTCAACGCCCGCAAGCTGTTCTGGATCACATTGATCCTCTCCGGCGTTTTCATCGCGGCATTCGCCCTCCTCGGTGCTGATCCGAAGGGCTTCCATCTGCTCTGGTTCCACTGGGACATGCCGATGGCCCGGTATCTGTACAAGCAGATTTTCAGTTATCTGGTGGTCGGCCTGTGGCTGACGTTTGTGTCGGCGACGCTGGCGCTTGTTTCGACAGCCGGGATTTTTCCGGACCTGATTTCGACTGGCGCGATCGATCTGTATCTATCCAAACCACTCAGTAGGCCGCGGCTGTTTTTGACCAAGTACATGAGCGGCCTGCTCTTCGTGACGCTGCAGGTCGCGCTGGTCGCGGTGGGCGGGTTTATCCTCCTCGGAGTGCGCGGCGGGGAATGGAAGCCGGGATTGCTCCTGGCGATCCCGATCGTGGTCTGCTTTTTCAGCTACCTGTTTGCGATCTCGGTTTTCCTTGGAATTCTCACGCGATCGAGCATTGCGGCATTGTTGCTGGCGGTCCTCTGCTGGGGGTTTTTCTGGGCGGTTCACAAGACCGATCAGTTTCTTTCCAAGGAACTGGCTTCGCAGGACTATCTGGCCAATTACTATCGCGACGAGATTCATTCCGCCGACGCGCGCCTCGGAGAGCTTCACGCCAGCACCAGGCCGGCCGACCGGATGGCGGTGGTCGATCTCACCGAGCAGCGCGCCTCCGATCAAGAGCGCCTGGAAACGGTGGAGGCGGGATTGCCGGCCACTCGCCGCACGCACCGGATCGTCTACGCCATTTACAGCGCGGTTCCCAAGACCACCGAGACCACCGACGTGCTGGATCGCACTCTGTTCAGCAACGATGAAGTCGCCGAAGGGGACGAAAAAACGACATCCATGTTTGTGCGAAGCACCGGGAATCGCGATTTCGATGCTCAGCGCAACGCCGCCATGCAGGGCGAGGCCGGATACCACCGGGAAATCCGCGGTCGATCGCTCTTCTGGATCATCGGAACTTCATTGACGTTCGAGGCGGTCGTGCTTCTGCTGGCGGGATGGGTTTTTTGCCGGCGGGACTACTGAGCTGCACGTCCGCTGGCGCACGCTGAATCGACGCGGCAGTGGGTTCATTCCAAACTCCGCGCGGCACTGGCAACAAAGGTAGGGCGGGCATTCCTGCCTGCCACGAGTCGGTGAGTGGGGGCATTCCTGCCCCCCGAGCCGATTCGAGTCCGCTCGGCGGAGGCGAGTACGCCCCCGCACTCGCAGACTCGAGGCAGACAGGAATGTCTGCCGCTCCCTTATCAATGCAGCTTGCGCTGCCGAGTTGCGCGACCCACAACATTTTTCCGCGACCCTGTCGCGGTTTTCGCGCTCCGACATTCGCACTTCCTTGGCCGAGTCGTACAATCTCGCGTCCGTCATGGCGGACGAACCTTACCTGTCGCTGGTCATTCCTGCTTACAACGAGCAGGAGAACGTCTCATTCCTGTTGGAACGCGTTGGCGCTGCGCTGCAGCTTGCCGGTAGATCATTTGAAGTGATCCTGGTGGACGACGGCAGCACCGACGACACGCCGCGGTTGCTTGCCGAGGGAATGGCGCGCTATCCGTGGCTGCGCGTGCTGCGGATGGTTCGGAACAAGGGGCAGAGCGCGGCGTTCGACGCCGGGTTCAAGGCGGCGCGCGGGCAGGTCATCGCGACGATCGATGCGGACCTTCAAAACGACCCCGAGGAGATTCCGCGCCTCCTCCCGCTTCTCGACGGCCACGACATGATCAACGGCTGGCGGCAGAAGCGGCAGGATACGTCGCTACGGCGCATCCAATCGAGGATCGCCAACCGCATCCGAAACTGGATCAGCCAGGAAACCATTCAGGATTCCGCGTGCAGCCTCAAGCTCTACAAGCGGCACTGCCTGGAAGGCATTCAACTCTACACCGGCATGCACCGGTTTATGCCGACGCTGGTGAAAATGCGCGGCTATACCGTACACGAGGAACCGGTGAAGCATTCGCCGCGACATGCCGGGACGGCAAAATACGGGCTGCGAAATCGCGCGGTGCGCGCGTTTGTTGATCTCCTGGCGGTGCGATGGATGAAGCAGCGGTATATGCGGTATGAAGTGCGGGAGATGACCAGATGACAGGGTGAGGGGGTGACAGGGTGAAGTTATGAATATTGGCGGGCATCAGGTCGCGGTGTGTAGCTGGTCGTTGCAGCCGCGGGATATGGGCGAGCTGGTGGCGAAGCTCAAGCAGATCGGGCTGAGCACGGTGCAGCTCGGATTGCTGGAACTGGTGCAGCTTGATGATAAGCGCAAACACCAAGAACTGGGCCAACTGCGGGCGGCGGGGATCGACTTCACGGGGGGGATGATCTCATTTCCGGGCGAGGATTATTCGACGATCGCGCAGATCCGCCGGACGGGCGGCTTCGTGCCGGACGAACAGTGGCCGCTGCGCCGGCGGCTTGCCGAGGAAGCGGCCCGGCTCGCGCGGGAACTGGGGATGAAGACCGTCACCGCCCACGTCGGGTTCGTCCCGCCGCACGATGATGGCCGTTATGTGCCCATTCGTGACCGCATTCGGGAACTGGCAGAGAAATTCGGCTCCTTCGGAATCGACCTGCTCATGGAAACGGGGCAGGAGAGCGCCGAGGAGCTGCTGGCTTTCCTGAACGATCTGTCCGCGCCGAATGTGGGGATCAATTTCGATCCGGCGAACATGATCCTTTACGGCGCGGGCGATCCGATGGCCGCCGTCGCGACGCTGGGCCGGCACATCCGCCACGTTCATGCCAAGGATGCGATTCCGTCGAGCAAGCCGGGCCAGGAGTGGGGGAAGGAAGTCCCGTTTGGGACGGGAAACGTCAAGCCGGCGGAGTTTCTCAAGGCGCTTCACAAGGTCGGTTATGTTGGACCGCTCGCGATCGAGCGCGAGGCGGGAAATGATCGCGTTGGGGATGTGCGGTTTGCCGTCGATTCACTTCGCCAAGCGCAGCACCAAAGCGATCGCTGAAGCGATCGCACCGGCGGATTGGAATTTGAACTTCGTCACCCTCCGAAATGCCGCAGGACTTGGTAACCTCCGAGGTGCTCGAACATGCCGATCAGCAGGAGCCCGAGGCCGACGTAGATGACGCCCATCGCCCACGACTGCGCCCGCGTGACGCGATAATACGGCGCGTTCATGCCGCGTGCCTGGAGCGTCTGGCGGATTCTGGGCAGCGCGTAGAGCAGGATCATCACGGGGATGAACAAGCCGAACAGGCCGGCGGCGCGGAATTCGACGAAGCCGACCAATCCCAATCCCGCCAGCCCCAGAATCCAAAGCCACGGCGTGATCGCCGCGGTAATGCGGCCGCCATCCAGCGGCGGGACAGGGAGCAGGTTGAATAGGTTCAAGATAAACGCGAGCTGGGTCGCCACCAGCAGTTCCTGTTGCAGCGCTGGATGGGCATGAAATGCCAGGGCCAGCGCATAACACGCCAGCGCGCCGATGGTCCCCAGGAATGGCCCGCCCATCCCCACGATGGATTCGATCCAGGCATTGGGCGGCGGCTCCCGGAGGTTGATCACTGCGCCCAGGAACGGGACGAAAATCGGCGGGCTGGCGCTCAGGCCGTAATAACGCAGCGCGATCGCATGGCCCATCTCGTGAATCAGCATCAGCACGACGAACGCAATGGCGATCGGCCAGTTGCGAAAGAGAACGAAGTAGTAAACCGCGATGCTGATCAGCATCGATCCCAGCGTCTTGGAAACGGCAACGCCGGGCCGGTCGGGGGGCCGCACGCGCTCGTATGGGCCGGCCATTTGCGGTGGCGTGCCGGTGCCCGGCACTCCTCCCCCAGCAAGCGCGCCGATGCGCTGCTCGATCTGGTGGAACTGCGGCGAGCGGGGCGGCAGCAGATCCAGCGCTTGTCGCCACACCGTGCCGGCGGCCTGGGGGCTCAGCGGCTCGAGCCGCAGCGCCTCGGCGGCAAGCTCATTGAGCCGCCGCAGCTTTTCTCCGGCTCCGCAATGCGGGCAGGATGGCTGCGCGGCATCCACCATCTCTCCGCACTGCGGGCAGGTTGTTTGTAACGATTGGTGCATGGAACTTCCTGTTGCTTATGGTAGCGCTGGTGAAGTCTCCGAACAGCATGGGTGGAAAAATGATGGGGCGATGTAAGCGGGCAGTCTCAAACCAGGCACTTCCGCTCTTAGAGCCGGGGCGTGTCGCCCCGGTCGGACCGAAGATCCGTGTTCCTTCGCGGGCTCAAGAATCGAGCCTTCGGCTCGACCAGGGCGGCACGCCCCGGCTCTAACAATAAGGAATGAGATAAGAGGGAGTAGAAATGAAACGAGCCCGGAACAGCGTTCCGAGGCTCGTCGCGATCAGATCGATTCCGGGTCGTCTCTCAGGAAACCGTCCACGTCTCGTCGCCGGTGAGCAGGGACTGGAGATCGCCTTCGCCGAGCTTGGCGATGGCCTGTTGGTTTTGCTTGCGGACGATCTCGCCGTAGCGTTCGCTTTCGACGGCGCGGAAGACGCCGAGCGGCTCGGGGAAATCGGGATAGCGCATCCGGCTCAGCATGAATGCCAGCGTGGGCTCCGATGCCTTCTCGTCGTGGATGAGCAAGTCGTCGGGAGAAATCGTTTTCGCGTCCACGACTTCGGGCGACAGGTTGTTCAGGCGAATGCCCTTGGCAGAATCCTTGCCGAAGACCAGCGGCTTGCCGTGCTCGAGGTACACGGTGTTGTCGCTCTTGGCGGCCTTGTCGGTGGCGTAGTTGTAAGCGCCGTCGTTGAAGATGTTGCAGTTCTGGTAGATCTCGACGAACGCCGTGCCAACGTGATTGGCGGCGCGCTCCAGGACATATTCCAGGTGCTTCACGTCGACGTCAATTGCCCGGGCGGCAAACGACGCCTCGGCCCCGATCGCGATGCTGATTGGCCGGATCGGATACTCGGGCGCGCCCATCGGCGTGCTCTTGGTCTTTTTCCCCTGCTCGCTGGTGGGGGAATATTGGCCCTTGGTCAGCCCGTAGATTCGGTTGTTGAACAGGAGGATCTTGACATCAATGTTGCGGCGGATGGCGTGCATCAGGTGATTGCCACCAATGGAGAGCCCATCGCCGTCGCCGGTCACCATCCAGACATTGAGATCCGGCCGGGCAAGCTTGAGGCCCGTGGCGAATGTCGGCGCGCGGCCGTGGATCGAGTGGAACCCGTAGGTATTCATGTAGTACGGAAACCGGCTCGAGCAGCCGATGCCGGAGATGAAGACGGTTTTGCTGCGGTCCATGCCGAGCTTGGCGCAGACCTTCTTCATCTGGGCCAGGATCGAATAATCGCCGCAGCCGGGGCACCAGCGCACGTCCTGGTCAGAGCCGTAATCGGCGGGCTTTAATACGGGAAGAGCAGAACTGGGGGAAAGGCCCATATTTGTCTCGCGATTCAACTCAATACTCGAAAGCCGCAATGGAGTCTCACGATTCAGGTGCGTACAGCGTGGCCGACAGAATCCACCCGCACCATCCGCGATCGATGATCGATACGAACGACCATGAAGACGTAGTAACGCTTGCTCTCCAGATGAACAACCAGGTCCATTACCTCTTCCTGAATCAAGGGGCTCGATCCGCTGGTCATTTCGGCACGAACCGACGATTCCTCCAGAAGATCAAGCGCCTCCTCCTGGACGATCACCGGCAGCACTGCCAAGCCTCTTTTCGCTTCAGCGGCCAGCCGCAGCGCGTAGCTCACGGCGGACCTCCTCCAATGTTTGGGTGTGCCCTATCTGGAATTCCTTTTCCGCACGCTCCAACGACTCCAGACTGATGCTGAGCATTGCCAGCGTCCGGCCAAGGGCACGCTCCAATTCCTCGTACTTATCACTCAAATGCTCGCGCAACCCATGCCCCCGCACGCGGTCAAGCAACTCGTCCGCCTGATTGACCCACTGCTGGTAAACCCTTCGCATCGCGTCCGCCCCCTGCGGGTCGGCGTAGCAGAGCGCTAGATGATCCATCCCCGTGTCGAGATCCACGATCCTCTCATGCTCCGCGAGCGCGAACCCGAGCAGCCGCTCGGCTCGGTCGGCCAAGGTGTTATCGCGTGCCGGATCGTCGGTCGGGCCGAAACCTCCGGGCAGTAGGTCGAGCAGCGCGGGTGCCGCAGTAGATTGATTCATCGCTTCTCCATCGAGTTCAACTCATTATACGTCGGAAATGGAGGCAGACGCATTGTGTTTCCCGGCTTGGATCCGCCTTTGTTCAATTTTTGGCAAAACTCTCTCGTTCAGGAACGCCTCAAGCACGGTGTCGTTCATACCAGTATGGTCGAAGCTCCACTTACCCGTTCCATCAACCTTTCGATTCCCATCGCGATAGAAGAAACATTGCAGCTGGTTCATCGTGTTGTCGAAGTCGAAGACCAAGCCTGATCCCGATGCCAAGATTCCCGGAAGTTCCGTGTAAGCGTAAGTCGGCGTGGGTGGCGCGAAAACTCTGCAGCGATGTCTCAACTCTAAAGATGCACCGATGTTAAATTTCGCTGTAAGCAGCTCAAAAAAGCGTCGCTGAAAGTCGCGGGGGTTGCATCGAGGAATAACCGGCCCAGCATCCCGTTCTTCCGAATGCAGCCATACTTTGTCCGACTGCCTGTCCAGAAGGACTGCCGCCGCGAGTTGCGCAAGCGCACTGGCATCTTGGCTCGCGTCTCGCAGCGTGACGTTGATTCCTTGCCGTAGGCTTCCATCCGCCTGAACTTCATAAGGACAGAGTCCAGCCTCGTCGCCCTCAAACCAAGCCGCGACACGGACTCGTGCCGATCGTAGTTTGACGGCCTTGACGTGCTTGCGGAGTTTTTTCCCGAGCTCGTTTTCCCAAAATTTCTTGTTGCGGATATGTTTGCCCTTTAACTCCAAAAATCCCGCCGGTTCGCCGCAGTCCAGCAAAGCCACATCGACCTTATGCTTTGCCGGCCACTCGTAGTAAGCGCCGGTCCCGCTCAGCTCCCTACGAAGTAGCCGCGGCCAATCGAGTGCGTACAGGATCGGCTCGATGACCAGGACGGACCAAGCCCCTTCGTTCACGGAATTCTTCGGCTGCGACTGTTGCTCGGTGTACCAAAGCTGCTCTACATACCGCACGGTACTTTGCAGACGTGCCAACTTAGTACCAAGATTTTCGAGATTTTCACTCATTCTGCGTACATTGGCCTTCCCCGGGAACCGGCAGCTAACGACTGGCAACTTTCTTACTTAATCACCATTCGAGAAGTTCGACGCATCGGCGGGCACCACGTGGTTTGTCGCCACGTGGACCTGCTCGGCACCGCTGCGGCCTGCCAGAATCCCACGGACGCCGGCGATGATCTCCTGCACCATGAAGGGTTGGCCCTTCACCTTGTTCAGTCCCTTGGCGTCGATCAGATGGTGCCCGCGGAGCAGCAGCCGAAGCTGGCCCAGGTTCATCTCGGGAACCAGCACATGCTTGAACCGGCGGCAGATCTCGCCGAGCCGCTCGGGGAGCGGATTCAGATATCGCACATGACACGCCGAGACCGCCACGCCCTGGCCGCGAAGATCCAGCGTGGCGGCTTTGATCGCGCCAAAGGTGCTGCCCCAGCCGAGGATCAGCACGTCGCCCTTCTCGGGGCCGGTCCAGAGCAAATCAGGACCAATCGGCTTGATGCCGGCGATCTTCGCGGCGCGCATCCGCACCATATGCTCGTGATTGAGCGGCTCGTAATTGACGTTGCCAGTCACGTCCTGCTTTTCGATGCCGCCGATGCGGTGCTCGAGGCCCGGCGTGCCGGGCAGCGCCCAGGGGCGGGCCTTGTTCTCGTCGCGCTTGTACGGCATGAAGCCGCGTTCGTCGTTCTTCTCGGTCGGGTGCGTGATTTCAATCTTGGCCAGCTTCGACGCATCCGGAATCAGCCACGGCTCAGCGCCGTTGGCGATGTATCCGTCGCTCAAAAAGAAGACCGGCGTCATGTACTTGGTGGCGATGGTGAAGGCTTCGATGATCGCGTCGAAGCAGTCCGAAGCCGAAGCCGCCGCGATGATCGGCACGGGGCATTCGCCGTTGCGGCCGAACATCACTTGCAGGAGGTCCGATTGCTCGGTCTTGGTCGGCAGGCCGGTGCTCGGCCCGCCGCGCTGCACGTCAATGATGACGACCGGAAGCTCGGTCATGACTGCCAGCCCGATCGCTTCGCTCTTGAGCGCCACGCCCGGCCCGCTGGTGCCGGTGCAGCCCAGCGATCCGCCGAAACTGGCGCCGATCGCCGCACCCATGGCGGCGATCTCGTCCTCGGCCTGAAAGGTGATTACGTTGAAATTCTTCTGCGCCGCCAGTGCATGCAGGATGTCGCTGGCCGGAGTGATCGGATAGCTGCAATAGACGAGCTGCTTCCCGGCCAATCGCGATGCCGTGATCATGCCCATCGCGGTCGCTTCGTTTCCGGTGATCTTCCGATACGTGCCGACGGGGAGCTTGGCCTTGGGGACCTGGTATTGCTGGGCAAATAGCTCGGTGGTCTCGCCGTAGTGATAGCCGGCCTTCAGCGTCAGGATATTGGCTTGGGCAACGGCCGGCTTCTTGGCCGCAAACTTGGCGTTGATGTGCTGAATCGTTGCATCCAGCGGCCGGCCATAGAGCCAGTAAACCAGCCCGAGCGCGAACATGTTTTTGCACCGGTCCTGGTCCTTTGCGCCCAGCCCGCTCTCCTTGGTGGCCGCGGCGTTCAGCTTGTTGATCGGGACCTTAACGAGCCGGTATTTCTTCAGGCTGTGATCCTCCAGCGGATTGGCTGCGTATCCCGCCTTCTTCAAATCGTTGGCGCCAAAGGCGTCTTCATTGACGATGACGATCCCGCCGTCCTTGACGCTGCGGAGATTGGTCTTGAGCGCCGCCGGATTCATGGCAACCAATGCATCCACATCGTCGCCCGGCGTGAAGATGTCAGTGCTGGAAAAATGGACCTGATAGCCGCTGACCCCGGCAAGCGTGCCGGCCGGGGCGCGGATTTCAGCAGGAAAGTCCGGCAGCGTGCTGATGTCGTTGCCTACCAGCGCCGAAGTGTCGGTGAACTGCGTCCCGGCAAGCTGCATCCCGTCGCCGGAATCCCCGGCAAAGCGCACCGTGACCGAGGGAAGCGTTGTTACCGGCTTGCGCGGGATCTGAGAGTTTCCGTTTTGACCGTTAGGTCGTTCTGCCACCGATGCTTCCGAAGATGCCGCGCTCATGGTTTCTGGGTAACTCCTACAGGTAAACGAGACGATAGCGGGGCGGGTTCGCGATAACAATATGAGCAACTGAAAATCCGCGCACGGCAATCGCGCGTGCCCACATCTGGGAGGGCGAGGCTCCCGCCGAGCCGAGGCAGTTACTTTGCAATACCAGCGACCGAACGTGGCTCAGAAGGCTCCGCGGGAGCCTCGCCCTCCCGGTTGGGGTCAGCGGTGCGGCGGGGCTGCGTATTGCGGGAGCAGTTCGGGGCGGATCGCCAGGTAATAAAGCTTGCCGGGGCTGAGTTGATAGCCGGAAAGCTGCTCGGCGGTCTGGCCGATGCCCATATAAATATCGGCCCGGCCGGCAGATCGGATGGCGCCGCCGCGGTCCTGGTCGAGGATGAACCGGCCGTCAAGGCTCTTGCCGGCGTACGATGCCCGGGCGTCGATGAAGGCGATCATTCCCGCGGGGTAGACCTTTTTGTCGGTGGCGATTGAAGCAAAT
>Ga0182024_10004085_pt1 | contig 33989 bp, 29 predicted proteins | sample P32metaG_FD_120480 | JGI IMG/M metagenome (GOLD analysis project Ga0182024, IMG submission 120480) | Permafrost microbial communities from Stordalen Mire, Sweden - P3-2 metaG (Illumina Assembly) | ecosystem: Environmental > Terrestrial > Soil > Wetlands > Permafrost | place: Sweden: Stordalen... | reverse complement strand
GGTGGTTTTGCCAGCTAATTAAATCTCCCAATGTTCCGTTTTCATTCAAGGGCACGCCGTCCAGGGCGACGAGCCCGAGTTGCTGGGGCACACGATTAAATAGGACCGCCAAATTGAGATACGTAATGGCCGAGGCATTCAACACGCGCCACAATTGGCGTTCCTCCGGCTTCATCTTGATCACGGCAGGTGGATAGTCGGGATAAGGGACTGGAACAAAATTGATGGAGACATCCTTTGCCGGACGGCCAAAACCGGTGCCAGTATTGACAGCGTCGCCATCATGATCGATAAGCATGGGCGGCAGCCTGGGTTCCGATTTCGATGGGGGAGCGTTTGGGTTCATTAAATCCTGGTCGCGGATGACTAGCACCCGCTCCAGCAATCCCGCCACTTCCTTATTTGCACGCTCAATCCCTTCGACGATGAGCGCGCCGGATGCCCCACCGAGCACTTGGACCTTCGTGAAACCGTGAATGTGCGGATGGTACCAATACAGCCCGGGCGGCTCGTCTTCCGGAATGCGAAAGCGGTACTCGAATGGCGGGTCTCTGGGGCCTATCGATGTCTTCAACACTTCGTCCTGGTGACACACCGGTGGTACGGTCAGGCCATGAAAGTGAAGATTGGTAGAGGTCGCGGACATGGAACCCTTCGCGCACGCATCCTCACTTTTCTTATCGTCCATCTGAGCGTCGTTCATTTGCTCATGCAGATGGCCTGCCGCGGCGGCTTTGGGTTCGGATTCGGTTATGTCGTTTTTCAATCGTAGGATGAGGAGATCGCCCGGTTTCAATCTTAAATTGGGAGATTCATTGCCTTGCCCATCGATATAGCAATAGCGAGTCGAGCCGCCCGTCTCCGGGAAGTCATAAATCGCCATGTCGACGCTCAGCACTCCGTTCCGGCTGCGCAAATCCGCCGGTTCCGAGATGACGCTTCCCGCACTGGGGCGGTGGCAAGCATTGGCCGGTATCTCCTGGGCCCTAAGTCCTCCGTGCCATTGAAAGAGAATCGCACTTGCAAATGTGAGTATGACCCGTTTTTTCATCAATGAGTTCGCTTCCGAGTCTCGCGATCATCCGCCATATCTGTGGGCTGTAGGGTTGCCATTGTAGTTTTTCTTAGCCAAATGAATCCACCGTGAATATAAGTTTACGCGATTGTTAATTTGGAATTTGTCAGGGCGCATTTCTGCAAGGGCCCGCACAGCAAGCGAATCAACTTGAGGGTTTGCCGGATCCGAATTAGCTGGATCGTTCAGTTGCGTGCGGCTCGCGGCGCAACGGGAATCCTACCGGAGAGTTCCCTTCTAAACGGATGGCTGACCGGAAACATACAACTAGGCCCCCCAGAATGCAACGGTCCAGCATATATTGGTGTAGCGCTGGTCTCCTGAGGTATTGCAACCGCGTAGAAGCAACCATCGGGACGCGGTTATGTTCAAAACGCGAACGACGATCTAAAAATTAGCGGCGCTACGGCGCCAGGCAGAATCAGCCCATTTACAGGTGAAGAATTACAGGTGAAGTTTTTGCTGGATTCCGGAGAAAACTCTCTAAGGTATTGAAAACAATGGTAGGCCCGTGCGGACTCGAACCGCAGACCTCTACCGTGTCAAAGCGGCGTCATTATGTATTTGCAATAACTTAGAAGGCGCTGAAGAGCGGTTTAGTACGTGTAAATACGGCTAAGACGGAATCGTTACAGGTGAAATTACAGGTGAAGAATTTTGGGTCGCAGCCACACAGAAAAGTCAAAACCCCGACCCTCTAAAGGCGAGAGGGTCGGCCACCCGAAAGTTCAAAACCGCCTCAAAGCATGCGCCACCCGCCCTGCTGGCTCCATGCGTGTGCCTAGTGGGAGAGATCTTGTAGGAACAGGTGGAATCTCGGCCGAGAATGCCACGGCGTTCTAATCAGACCCTGGGTAAAGCTCCATGCCATTAGCGAATACAACCTTTTGCAAACGCATGTTAGACGAGCCGTTTTTGTTCGGATGTCCTACAAACGTAATCTGTTCTCCGACCTTAATGGTCTCTTTAGTCCAGCCAGCCTTCGCCAGGACATTCGGACTTCCTCTGGTCTCGATGCTCCATTTTTGCATGTCGCCTTTGCCTTCTATTACGTCCGCGTAGATCATCACGTGGGGATTCGCCCAATCAAATGCGGTGACGGTGCCCTTCACGTTGGTTAGATGGGCCATGTCATACATTGCCCCACCGTGATGCGCGAATACGGGGCCGCAAACGATGAGAAAACCCGTTACCACAGCGAAAATGGATGATAGATATACCTTCATGCAATTCTCCTATCCAAACCAGGCCGTAAGTGGACGCACCACAACCGGCCTTAGGAACGTTGACATTAGAACGCGCCAGTACTTTTCACGTGATCGCTAATTTTGCGCGCTATAAAGAGTTCCTTGCTTGTATACGCACGAGCGGAGAGGCAACTAACATTTTATTTTATTGGCTGGACCATGAAACGATCCTTGCGCCTCAAATTCTCGTCTGCCTCTTCCCGTAAGTCACAGGCTCTACTGACTGTAGATCAGCAAGCGGAACGTGCTCGAGATGACCGCCGGACGCGGACGCGGTTCATCCTTCGTGGCTGCTGGTGGCGGCCCGAAGTCCGAGGTCACGGTATACACGTTGTGATTTCCATCGTCCAGCGCCATGGTGCGCGCTCCCTGCTCCGTGGCAATCGTCTGGACCGTAGTGTCCTTGTCCGGGCTGTCTTCGTGAGCGACCGTGATCGTTCCATCGCCGCTGGAGGCGAACACTAGCTGGGTCGCTGGGTCAAAGCGCGTTGCATCCACACCCTTGCCGATGGGCCAAGAGGCAACCACCTTGCCGTTTGTAATGTCCACAGCTTTCAACACGCCGCTGCGGCAACCGGTAAAGACCCGCTTATGAGCGAGATCGATAGATAGCCCCGTCGGAGTCTTGCAAGGGTCCAGCGGCCAAGTGTTTAGGACCTTGAGCGTTTTGGAGTCGAACTCGGTAAGCTCGGCCTTGTCTTCGATGTTGACGAAGACGTGGCCCAAGCCGTCGGCCTGGGCGGTTTCCGCCTTGTCGGGAAGCGCAACGCTGCCCACGACCTTCCCTGTCTTGGCGTCGATCGCAGTCGCGTCGGAGCCCGGTTCGTCGTTGAACGTAAAGACGCGTTGCGAAGCCGCATCGTACAGGATGCCATCGGGGGCCCGATCCGGCAGCTTGACCTCACTGATAACTTTGAGGGTATCTGTATCAAGGATGGTCACCGACTTCGCGTCCCCATTGGTCGTGAACGCGCGCTTGAGCTCCGGCGCAAAGTCGATTCCATGGGTACCTTCCAATCCCTTAATGTCGCCCAATAATTTGCCGGCGGCGTCCAAGACCATCACATGCGTGCCGCGTGGGATAAATATGCGATGCGTGCCTTGCTCCACCTCGAAATAGTCCCAACGGCCCTCTCCGCCCAAGGTGATCCTCTTGACCTGATGATAGCCGGACCCTTGAGGCCCGGCGACGGCCACACGCACGAGAGCGGCGCCGCCAACAAGAAAAATCGAGAGTGCTGATCCTGCAAAAACAAACCGCCATATTCCTCGCATCAAACTACCTCCCGTAAATTAGAATGTGACGAACCTCACGTTGCTTCGGCCGAAGTCCGCTGTTTGAAAGTTCGAGCGGCCCTGAGTTGTCCGTAAGCACGATGGCGGACTTCCCGTAATCAACGTCGCTGAACTTCTCTATTTTTGCTTCAGTGGGCACGATGAATGACGGTAAGAATGGCAGAGAGACCTCGTGCTCCTTTGAAGTTGCGCATTCGGGACTCATCGCTTGTGCCAGATGGACGAGGCAAACTCCGGCTGATTTGTAAATGATCACGAACATGCGGTTAAATTAGAATGGGAGGTGGCTGCGGGACTGGACACGTCTCTTCCTGGAGATACTTCGCGGCCGCTTAGATCGTCATGAATTTTGTCAGATTTCAGGACAGTCGAAGTGGGAGGCTGAAATAAAAAGGGACCTGTACCAAAACCGTATCAAAGGCCAGTGACTTCGACCGACGGTAAATGTGCAGACTTGGGCTCGCAATTTTGACCCGGTGGTTCGGGAGGCCCGCAGTGCTGCAGAAATCAATTCGAATGCTTACATTACTCATATCATGCGTTCTTCTTGCAGGCACCCCCTCCTCGTCCAGTCCTTATCCCGTAAGTTCCTCTCCCCAATTAAATGCCAGCGGCGGTTATTTGAGTACAATTGTGTCTCAATACACCAAGTCCTGTGTGGACATCAACGGGGGATCGGTCGAAGTGGGCTTGGGAATTGATGAATGGAGCTGCACGGGTACCGGCAACCAAAATTTTAATGTGAATCCAACGACAGACGGTTTTTTTATAATTCAATCGCAACTCAACACGCTGTGCCTCGATGCGGGCGATGGGTCCGTCACAACTGGCGTTCAAGTCGTCCAAAAAGCATGCTCGGGGGGCGAGTCCCAGAAATGGAAACTGATTGCAAACGGGGACGGGACTTATTTTATTGCTACACCTGATAGTTTAAGCTGCCTGGATATTTTCGACGGTCTCGCGGCCAATGGCACGAGCGTAATTACCTATGCATGCCACAATTCCAGCAATCAAAAGTTTTTATTGCCAGGACTCGGCACGTCTCCGACTTTGCCAACCACATCGAATCCGCCCCCGGCCGTTACGCCACCCGTAACAACGCCACCGGTTGGCACGCCACCAGTCAATACGCCATCGAGCGGCAGTGGAATTCCGACTCCCAGCACTTCTGCCGTGGCGCCTAAAATTTTTAATGCAAGCCAAAGCGTTCAGCCCGGAGACATCATTTTCATTCAAGGAACAAATTTCGACGGGACGTCCCAAGTGTGGCTCGCGGCACAATCTGTAGCGGCACCCGCAAATTTACAGATTGTAAATCGCGTAGGGGCAACGTGGATGGCCGCGCAAATACCGCAATCGTGGACCGGCGATATGACGCTATGGGTGTCCAATAGCCTGGGCACCAGCAACGTCGCCAAACTAAATGCAGCGATTCCGTGGCATTTGGATGCATTACAGCTTGTTCCTGGAGGAGCATTCAAAGTTTTTGGTAAAAATTTACTGGTCCCAAGCTGCACGCCGGTCGTATCCCTCGACGGACAAATTGCCATCGTAAATATGAGCGCGAGCCAGGAAAACATGCTGGTCGTTACGGCGCCTTCCACGCTGCGGCCTACTTCCGCTTCGGTGATTTTAGTGGATAACGGAAACGGTTCGGGGCCTGTTCAACTGGATCGCCAAATTTCGGTGGTGACGGGATCCGGTGATCCATTGTCACTCGGCGTGGGATGGGCGGCGGGATTCACGTTTTCAGGCAGAATCCTCAACGCCGTGACTCCGTGTAACGGGAGTACCGATGATTCCGTCAACATACAAAACGCAATCAACTCCGTCGCTGGAAGCGGAGGAATCGTGCAACTTCCCGGCGGCACATGCCGTCTGGCAAATTCACTCACAATGCGATCAAATGTGGTCTTGCAGGGCGCGGGGATTGACGTGACCACGCTCAGGTACGAATCCAATTACCCTATTTATTCCCAGGGCTCAGACCTGGTGGGACTGCGCGATTTTACTCTTGTTAACGCCGGCACTACGCAGGAAGGACCCATCTGGAAGCAAAACACGCGGAGTTTTTTCCAGCGCATAAAAATAGACATGGGAACTTCGCGCCAGCTTTTTTTTACGAGCAATCAAAATTTTGTGGTCAGCAATTGCGTATTCATTCAGCGCGGGTCCATCGGCGGGCAGAATCCATATCTGTTCAGTTATTCTTCCGGTTTTGTTTTTAGCGGCAATACGACAACCTGGATCGACGGATCTCCCACATTCCAATCGCTTCATGATGCGCTGGTAACGGGTAACACATTTACTCGCGATGCGGCCAACCAATATGAGTCCGTGATCATTACGACGCATAGCTTCGTAATGGATTTCACCTACCGTACCGCGATTCTTGGCAACACGTTTAATGTCACGAACGGACCGGTGACAAACAAACTTCGCAATGACGGCGAAACACTCTTGACCGAAGGAGGCGGCGGCAATCGAACAGAAAACATCGGGACCGTTGCGTCCGCGACCAACAATACGATTACTGATCCCAGCAACGCGATCAATACCAATCCATTTGGCACCGGCCTTCCCGAAAATTATGGCGTTGCCATCGTGAGCGGCACTGGCGCGGGACAAACGCGCGAAATAACGAAGTATGCGTCAAGCACGATGCAGGTCGATCACGCTTGGGACGTAATTCCCGATTCGACGAGTCACTATGCCACGTTTGTCTGGGGCCTTGAAAAAACGATCATCAGCGGGAACACCCTCTATAATAATCCCCGCGGCATATGGCTTTACCAGGCGGCGCTTCGCGAAGTGGACGTGGTGGGAAACACGATCGTAAATGGCGGGGGAATTTTTGTCAGGAGCTTTGAAAACGACGCCGCGAAACAATTCGATCCGATTTACGACGTCACCGTAAAAGAAAATAATATCAGCAATTCAAATGGACTTTGGATGTCCTATATCAACGATGTGTTTGTGAATAAGGATCCCATCGCTTTCGGTACCGGTAATATAGGCATCGAAATCCGGTCCAACAATCTTACGGCTAACATTCCCAACGTAACATCCAACACAGAAGATTACGCCAACCGCGAAGGCTATATGGCGCTGATGCGCAGCGAACTATCGAGCGGCGCCGCGACCGACAGCGTCGGTGTACTGGGCACTATTTTTCAAGGGAATCGTTGTGTCAACTGCGCCACGTCCTTTGTAATTGGTTCGGGTGATTATGGAATCGTTCTCTTCCAAAATCAGCCGACGATCTCTTCTCCGGCCTTCTTAGCTGACTGGCAAACCTTGCTTCCTACCAATAGCGCAAAGTCGGTGGGGACTTACATGCAGTAAAACTTCAAGTCTCTTGAATTGAGCAGAAAAAAGTTGAAATAACGCTGAACCATTTACCACCTCACCCGAATCCCCAACATTCACGCAAATTTAACAATCCCGGGCGAATCCTCGATCTACATTTAGATGCGGCGCATATTGCCGCTAAAATGGGCCATGCAGAGGTCCTGGTCGGTGATTGTCGTGTCGTTTCGTAAAATCGGTAAAAGAGCGAAAATATTTCGTGACTTTTCACAAATTACGATAATCCCTGTATATCTATGCGATGGCGGTTCTGATAAAAAATGGGACGAACTTAACTCATCCGATAAAACGAAGGATGCTATTAAGGTCGTCGGAGAATATTTCGTTTCATACAAGGGGCCCTGGATGAATAGCGCCGGCGACTTGAGCTACGTCCTACGCCTTCGTTTCAATTTCATAATTTCAGTGTTATCGCGTGCACGCAGCGCAGGCGAGATTTCCAAGACGTCTGAGTCTGGAACTGTTTCATCCGTCAAGTTTTTTGATTCAAGCCATCAGAAGATCGAATTGGCAATTTCCAAGCAACGTAGCGCACGCTACATCTGGTTACGTGTAAGTTGCGTAGTTAAGTAGGAGGTGTCGTAATTTAGTTAAGGGGTGCAAATAAGGCCCGCCTCGGATTAACAGAATTTCACTCGCTCGACATCCCCTCAGTGCCGAACGAAGTCTCCAGAGAAGGCCCGGCAGGTTTTACAACGATGAACAATGTAGATGTGAGGATGCGTAACGCAAATGTTTTTATCGCGGATTCCAGCCATATGGGATGTCAGTTGATGGCTGCCGCACTGCGCCGCAGCAGGAATAAATTGGTTGTCGTCGGCTCCGCCACTACTTCCGAGGGGGTCCGTACCGCGATCTTTAACCGCAAATTCAATCTGGATGCCCTCGTCATTGCCTGCGATCTGAAAGACGGGCCAATGTCCGGCTTGAAAATTGCCTCCGAAATCCGTTTGTCGCATCCCGAGACACGCATTATCGCTCTGATGGATTCGAGTGAAAGAGATACAGTCGTCGATGCGTTCCGCTCCGGCGCGACAGGAATACTTTCCCGCGAACAACCGTTTGATATTTTGTGCAAGTGCATCAATGCGGTGTGCCAGGGTGAAGTGTGGGCAACCAGCAAGGAACTGAAATTCGGGCTCGACGCATTGGTGCAAACAAAAGAAGTCAGCGCACGGATGAAGCAGGACAAGAGCTACAAGGACCGCACGCTTACGAATCGAGAAGAGGGTATCGTACAACTTATCGCAGAAGGTTTAACAAATCGCGATATATCCACCCAACTCAAGTTGAGCGAAAATACGGTTCGGAACTATTTGTTCAGAATTTTTAACAAATTGGGAACTTCCAACCGGTTGGAACTCGCGCTTTTCGCGATAAATCGCAAGCGGAACGATGAGAATAAGACGCAAGAAAAACTTCTGCCATCTGAACATCACAACCAGCACGAACGCCTTCTATAACTGAAATTCTACTCCAATTGTTTTGCCGCACGGATGTTCCTCATTCAAATTGTGAATATTGAAATGGGAAACACCTTTGCTTGCAAGGTTTGGTGAGATTGCTCAACCATTTGGCGTCTTCAGGGAGACAAATGTAATTTGTTTCGCGTAGGTACAATCGTACCAAGGCCCTTGGTAGAAACATATCTGTCCTTCGCCTAAATAAGACTGCATCTTTTTACTATCCGAAATACATACGCTCACAGCGCTACATTCGTCATCTTGTTCCTTCTCACGAGTCTGCATAAGCTCGAATACGAAAAATGCCTTACCAACTGACAACCATGAGATCAACCAGGACGGAGATTCGATTTCCACTCGAAGCTTCTGTCGAATTCAGGTGGAGAGATATGGGCGGGGCTACGCATCACGGCCTCGGCAGAAGCCGCGACATCAGTGAGCATGGTGTCTTCGTGTTGGCAGAACATTGCCCGCCGATGGGAGACCAAGTAGAACTCAATATTTTGATCGACGAACTCACGCAAACCGGGGACATCCTGCATGTTCATATCAACGGCAAAGTTCTGCGTGTGGATGAAATTTTGTCTGAGCAAGAGGGTTTTGGATTTGCGGTTCTGAGTGATCAACCGCTTTCGGACACAAGTGCGAAACAGTTGCATTGATCGCCCGGGCGGCTGACGGTGAAAAGCTCGGTGACGGCCGCGGAGCAGACAATTTGGGTTTAGTCTTGTTGGACCAAACACAACCCAGGTGTTTGGAAGGGGAATAACAAGGAAGTCAGAAAGGAAATCACACCTGTGACTCAGAATGGCGGAGCCTTATCCAATTGTCCTGCGGGAGAATCCTTCATACCGTCAAACTTCGGAACTCCCGATTTCCATGCCTCGCGGCAAGAAGCCTGCTGGTTCGCCATTCAAACAAGACCTCGACATGAAAAAAAGACGAAAAACGAGCTGGAACAGAAGGGAGTCCGTGTATTTCTCCCGCTCGTCCCTTCCCTTCACCATTGGAGCGATCGCCGGCAGATTGTGCAATTGCCCCTATTCGGAAATTATTTATTCGTTTCTATTTCCCAGGATCGAAATGAACGCGCAAGGATTTTAAAAACGCGCGGGGTTTTGAATTTTGTGGGATGCGGCGGACTCGGCGGGGCCATTCCCGAGGAACAAATTGAAGCGGTGCGAACGATTCTCCGCGAGAAACTTACTTTGTTGCCGCACCCGTTTCTGAGCGTTGGGCAAAAAGTCCGCGTTCGCGGCGGAAGCCTCGACGGTCTGCAAGGAATTCTCTTACATATAAATGGCAATGACAGCTTGGTTATTTCGTTTGAATGCGTGGAGAAATCGGTTGCCGTCAGAATTGAGGGCTACCGTGTGGAAGCTGTTTAGAAACCTGGACCCGATATGATACCTAGCCGCCGACTCATCGTGAATCACCTCATGAAGATATTCGACCTCTTCGTGCTCGCAGCGTCGTTTGGATTCGCCACGATTGTTCTCAATTCGTCCGCCAGGGAAATCCGGCTTGGCGCATTACTTTCCGTACCCGTCCGCCTGGACAATATTCTTTTATTTGGTGGAATTCTAATCGTCTGGCACGAACTGTTTTCTCTGTGCGGCTTATATGTTTCCAAGCGGCTGACGCGACGCAGGGATCAGATCAGTGAAGTATGCAAAGCGACGTTGCTGGCGACCGCCGTTCTTATTTTTTGGTCGAAAGTTTTTCATATTGCGATGATACGGTCGAGCCTGATTTTTAGCGTTTCCTTTTGGATTTTTTGCACCCTGGTCATGATCACCGGCCGCATGGCCGCCTGTTCCCTGCTGGTCGCACTCAGACGCAATGGGAAAAATCGGCGATTTATTCTCATCGTTGGGACCAATGAAAGAGCCCGGGGGTTTGCAGCGGAAGTTACAGAACGGCGGGAATTCGGTTACGACGTCGTCGGATTCGTGGACGACGATTGGGCTGGCATTGAAATGTTTGAAACGAAGACGGCGCAGAAGCGCTGCTGCACGTTTGCCGGACTGGCCGATTTTCTGAGGCACAATGTTGTGGACGAAGCCGCCATTTATTTGCCCTTGCAATCGTACTATTCGCACGCGTCGCAATTGGTATCGCTGTGCGAGCAACATGGAATTGGCATCCGTTACGATCCACAAATTTTCAACCTGAGATCCTTGCCAACAAAGGAACAGGGCCGCGGGCAAACTCACCTGCCGAATACCAGCTATTCAGATGAAAACGGTCAGGCAATGGCAAAAAGATTCATCGATTGCGTTTTATCGGCGATGCTGCTCATCTTCTTGGCGCCGTTCTTCGTGATTGTGGCCGCTCTCGTAAAACTTACGTCGCCCGGACCAATTTTCTTCAGCCAGGCGCGCGTGGGCCTGAACAAACGTCAATTTAAAATGTTCAAATTCCGCACCATGGTGACCAATGCGGAACAATTGCAGGAACAGCTTGCTCAAATGAACGAAATGAGCGGCCCGGCATTCAAGATCAAACATGATCCGCGAGTGACTCCTCTTGGCAGAGCGCTTCGAAAGAGCAGCATCGACGAACTTCCACAACTGTTAAATGTGCTGGCCGGCGACATGAGTCTTGTTGGTCCTCGAGCAATGTCCATGCGGGACTACAAATTGTTCGACCAGGATTGGCAACGGCGCCGGTTCAGCGTGAAGCCGGGAATTACGTGTCTTTGGCAGGTGGCCGGAAGAAGTTCCCTGCCGTTCGATAAGTGGATGGAACTGGATATGCAATACATCGACAAATGGTCGCTGTGGCTGGATTTAAAAATTCTTGTAAGAACCGTTCCGGCGGTGCTGCGAGGCACAGGAGCAGCTTGATTTTCACAATCGGGCCCACCCCTTAATTCTTTAGATCTGAGAAGTAATTCAACAAGCGATCAGGAACATTCGATATGAATGAAGACAACACACACCTAATTAAGACTGTTCGTCGGGAGCTACCTGCGGCCCGGCCTTCTCGACTGGAAACCCGCCCTTCGGGTTCCCAACAACTTTCGATCGCGGAAATCGGAAATACCATTATCAAGCGGAAGATTCCCATCTTCGGTTTGGCTGCGATCGTTTTTCTATGCGTCGGTTTCTACTCCTATCTGAAGGTTCCTGTGTATGAGGGAGTGGCGCGGCTGCAGATCGATCCCAACCAGACATCGGAGGTTAATTTAAATGAAAGAGAGAAACTTGAAGAAACGGACGTCGATAGCCGCGTAAAAACGGAAGTCGAGATCATCCACAGCAATGCCGTCATTCTTAAAGTAATTCAGTCCTTAAGCCTATTTGCGAATCCAGCTTTCGCCGGCGCCGACACAGTCAACCTGGCCGATGTGGCGGATTTGTCACCCGCCGCGCGAAGGAGATTAATCGATAAATTTTCAGCAAATCTCACGGTGAAAGTAGTTCCGAACACGCAGGTCGTGGAAGTTCGTTTTCGCAGCCCTGATGCCCCATTGGCGGGCAACACGGCCAATTCCATTGTGGACGAGTATATGCAGCGAACCTTTCAGACGCGTATAGATGGCAGCACGCAGGCATCGCAATGGCTTTCCAGAGAAATGGAAGAAATAAGAGCGAAGACCGGGGACGCGCAGCAAAAATTGGCAAAGTTTGAGCAGGAGAATAACCTGCTTGGAAGCGATGAGAAAGACAACATCGTTACAGACCGTTTGAAAAAGCTAAACGAGGAACTGACCGAAGCGGAAGCCGATCGAATTGTGAAAGAGGGACGCTACCGGTCATCGCAATCCACCGACCCGGAACTGATGTCGGCTATCGCGCCCAGCACAACGCTACAAATATTGAGAACGCAGGAGGCCACGCTAGAGAGTGAGCAGGCGCAACTTAACGCTAAATTCGGCGCTGGTTACCCGAAACTTGGCGAAATTGATTCCCAATTAGATCGCGTGAAGTCCGCAATTCTTGATGAAGACAAAAATGTGGAAACCCGTCTGGCGAATGAATATGACGCTGCCTCCAAATCCGAAGGTTTGATCCGGTCCGAATTCGATAAGCAAAAATCGGACGCATTCAGGCTCAACGAACATGCCGCGCAGTACGCAATCTTGAAACACGATGTGGAATCGGGCCAGCAGCTCTATGACACTCTTCAACTTAAAGTTAAAGAGGCGGGCGTCACATCCGGATTGGCTTCGTCCTACGTCAGCATCATTGACCGGGCGCAGCTTCCTGACACTCCGGTTGAGCCGCGTAAAAAACTTTATATGGCGTTTGGATTAGGAGGCGGACTTTTTGCAGGGCTGTTACTGGGTTTCGCCCTTGAATCGTTTGACGACACGTTTCAAACTTCCGAGGAAGTCGAAGCGATCACGGGCCTGCCGGAACTTGGGTCCGTTCCCTTCCTGCCCGCTCTTGCCACCGTGCGAAGCAGATTCTCCTCTGCCCCGAAAATAAATCTGGTTGTGGAATCGCCGGGCCGGCCCATCTCTCTTGCCGATCCCAAGGCGGCAGAAGCGTACCGCGCGTTGTCCAGCGTGATTTTGCTTTCTTCGACTGCTCACATGAAGGTTCTGGTGGTAACCAGCGCAATGGCCGGCGATGGCAAGACAACCACCACCTGTAATTTGGCCACCGTGCTGGCACAGCACGGCAAACGCGTTTTGTTGGTTGACGCGGATTTGCGGAGATCTTCCGTTGGCGCTCACTTTGGGCTCATGCCTGGGTTTACGAAAATGGTTCCACTGGGCAAAACGCCTTACAACTGTTATCAACCAATCGATGCGCTCCCTAATTTGTTTATATTGCCCGCCGCGCTGCATAAATCCGGTTCCATGGATGCAGTGGCCTCCCATCGGCTGCAAGTGTTGATAAAGAGCTGCCGATCGGAATACGACTTCATCATTGTGGACACGCCGCCTGCATTGCCATTTGCGGATGCTCTAGTGCTCTCGGCCTGCGCGGATGGTGTGCTGTTGGTGGCCCGTTCCGGCGTATCGCGCAACAAAGCGATGTTGCGCGCCAGGGATGTTCTTATACGATCGGGCGCGAACATTATTGGGTTCGTGCTGAATGCGATTCGACGTCCTGCCTATTATTATTCGTACCCCACTCAGGCCCACATGTTGAGCTCGAATAATCCGTCGAACTTCGTTGATGAATTCTCAAACAGTTAGGATCGGAGAATGATTTGCATGACTAGAACTCTACTACTTATGGCGTTTCTGGCTGGCTCCCTTCTGCCATTGGCGGCGCAAGAAGCGATGCCTGTCGACGCAAAGGTTGGCACGAGTGCGACGTCAATCCCCGTTGCTCACGCTCTAGAAATTTCGTCTGGGGATCTACTGGATGTCGCCGTGTTCGACACTCCGGAACTGTCAACAAAAATTCGTGTGGACGAACGCGGCGAGATCACTCTGCCACTGACGGGAGTCATTCCGGTTTCTGGCTTGACAGCGGAACAAGCGGGTGTGGCGATCGAATCGCGATTGCGCGGCGCGAATATTCTCAAGCAACCGCACGTCTCCGTGACCGTGGACCAATATTCCACGCAGGGCATTACGGTCCTGGGTGAAATCAGAAATCCGGGAGTGTACCCCTTGCTTGGCGCACACGGATTGCTCGACATTGTTTCGGCGGCGGGAGGTCTAACGCCAAACGCGGGAAAAGCGATCACAGTGACTCACCGGAGCGAGCCCGATAAACCTGTCATCATCGAGTTAAATAGCCGGCCGGGCAGCAGTGCCGCATTTAATGTGGACCTTCGACCCGGCGATACCGTAATGGTGTCCCATTCCGGCATTGTATATGTGGTGGGAGACGTGGGAAGGGCCGGAGGGTTCGTTATTGAAAATAATGACCGCTTGACGGTTCTCCAAGCCATTGCCCTCGCTCAGGGACCGAATAAAACCGCTTCGTTAAACAACACCAAGATCATTCGTAAGACCGGCGATCAACGTGAATTATTGCCCATCCCCATCAAAAAAATTATGGCTAACAAAGCTCCCGACCCCATGCTGAATGACGGCGATATTCTCTTTGTGCCAAGCAGCGCGGCCAAGAACGCCATGGTAAGTATGGAAAACCTTTTGCCGAGCGTTGCCAGCGCCGCCATATTCCGGGTTCCTTAATTTGTTTGATTTTTCTGAATCCATATATTCCTTCACACTGTAAATAGCTTCAACAACTGAATTCGAATATGCGCGCCACTCGCCGACAACTAGTCACAATTCTGATCGTCGCTTTTAGCTACCTCATTGGGCAGCTAATGGTTGGCACCAGCGTCGTAGTTTCCTTCCTCCTCTCGATAGCGATTTTATTTGGTTTGCTCGCGATCTTTGCCGGCGGCGGCGTGCAATCCGCGTTTGGGTGCCTGAATGCTATTTTGATCAGCAAATTCCTGTTAATTGGCGTGGCTATCAAGATTCTGGTTCTTGAACCGGCGGATGGCACTTTGTACGCGCCGGTCACGACCGCGACGGTCATGGCACTTGGATTTTTTGGCGTATTCCTCGGAACAACCATTCAATCGTATATACCGTGCCCGCAGCGTTGGTCGGTAAACAGGCCATTCAGCGCCCAAATGCTTTTGTCGCTTTCCGTGGTTCTGTTTTGTTGTAGTTACGGCGGATACATTGTTTCGATGATTCCGTCAACGCAGGGCGCGGGAATACAGACTGGCGGTTGGGTTGGCATCACTCATGTTCTGGGATCGCTCAAATCCCTGTCGATCGTTCCTCCGATGCTGTATCTGTGGAGAAAGAATACAAAGCTGTGGATGAGTCACCCGGTAATTCTGTTTCTGGTCATTTGGAGCGCAATCATCGGAATATTCAGCACGGGCAAACAAGAGGCGATTGAACCGCTGGTCTTCTACGTGCTCCTGGGATTTTTGCGATACGGGTGGAAGGACTCGAGATTATGGGCGCTTGTTTCGATGGGCGCCTTTTACTACATGATAATTATCTTCCCGTACTCGCAGTACGTGCGCTCCGCAGGCGGAAGAGAAGGCACTTTTGCAGAGCGCGCCCAAGTCACGATGGACACGTTCTGGCGAATCACGAGCAACGAAGAGTTTCGTGCGACAGTAACGGAACATGTAAGCAAGGAATATTATTTCGGTCCTTCCCTCGCCGCGTTCAGCAGATTGGCCATGGTTGGCGAAGCCGATCGCCTCATCTATGCCACGGAAAAGCAGCAGGCATTTACCGGATGGGAGACCATCACGTGGGGTTTCAAACTGCTGACTCCGAGTGTTCTGTATCCGGATAAACCAATTTTCGAGGCCGCCAACTACCTCTCGCATATTGCGGGTGAATCGAATGAAGCCGACACCACCACCGAAGTGTCCTACGGAATGATGGCCAATTTATATAATGCATTCGCATTCACCGGTGTTTTAATTGGAACGCCTCTCTTTTTTGGCCTCTTCTACTATTGGGTTCGCATCTTTCTGGGCGATGCAAGCTGGTCCGGTTTCCCGAGTGCATCTACCTTGTGGTTTGTGTGGCTGGTTGCCTCCTACCAGCACAGCCTTGTGGAATCTTCGTTATCCGGTTTGATTGCATCCATATCGTTTCCTTCCGTGATTGTGCTGTTGTGTATTTTGGCCAAATGGCTGGTTCCCTTCTTCCCGGCGGATGCTGAAGCCGATGCGCCGAACGGATCGATTTCTCCAGTGACATCGGCAGACGCGCCTCCCACCAGCCCAGAAAGAATGCGATTGTCAGGACTATATTCATGATCAAAATATTGCACACAATCAGTTCGGCAAATCCTCAAGGCGGCGGGCCCATCGAAGGAATTAATCGACTGGGGACGACTCTTGAAACCATGGGGCATCGGGTGGAAATCGCCTCGCTGGATCCTCCGGGTGCGCCGTTCCTGGGACAGAGTCCTCTGACCATTCATCCGCTAGGTCCAACTCTTTCCGGATATGGCTTGAGCACACGCTTCATCCCCTGGTTGCGCGCAAACTGTCATCGATACGACGCCGTCATCGTAAACGGGATTTGGCAGTTCCACAGTCTTGGCGTGAGGCTTGCGCTGCGCAACACCCGAACACCCTACGTCGTATTCACGCACGGAATGCTCGATCCGTGGTTTAAAAAAAGGTATCCGCTGAAACATTTAAAGAAATGGATGTACTGGCCATGGGCGGAATATCGGGTGCTGCGCGACGCGCGAGCGGTGCTATTTACGTGTGAGGAGGAGCGCGTGCTGGCGCGCCAATCGTTCTGGCTCTATCGCTGTAATGAGGTGGTCGTTGGGTACGGCACCAATCGGCCAACGGTTGATTTCGAAGCGTGCCGCAAGGAGTTTCTATTCCGGTTTCCGGAATTGCAGGGAAAACGTGTGGCGCTTTTTCTTGGCCGTATTCATCCTAAGAAAGGCTGCGACCTGCTCATAAAAGCCTTTGCCAAAGTACTAGCCAGTGACCCAAGTTGGCACCTCGTTTTCGCCGGACCGGACCAGACCGGGTGGCAGAAAAAGTTAGCGCGCATTGCTAAATCACTCGGCGTCGCATCGAGGATTACGTGGACGGGAATGGTTTCTGGGGCTATGAAATGGGGAGCAATCCAATCCTCGGAAGTATTTGTATTGCCGTCCCATCAGGAAAATTTTGGCATTGCCGTTGCTGAAGCCTTGGCCGCCGGTTTGCCCGCTCTCGTGACAAATAAAGTAAATATCTGGCGCGAAATCGAAGCAAGCGGAGCGGGTCTGGTCGCGGGAGATTCCCTAAATGGAGTGTGTTCACTGCTGCAAACGTACACCGAGCTTTCCCCGGGTGCGAAGAGTAAAATGCGCGGCCGCGCTCAGCAGTGCTTCGAAGAGAATTTTGAGATTAAAAAAGCGGCACAAAGCTTGCACAAAATTTTAGTCGATGTGATTGAAGCGAAGCCGCAAAACTTCCCGCGAGAGGAACGGCCCTCGTCTTCGTCAAGCATTCTCCAAGGTCTTTCCGGCAAATTCCGCCAAGCAGCAGACGTGAAACCTGAATCTTCGAGAGCGTCGGACTAACTTATGCGCATAACAATCGTACAAGGTGCATTCATGCCGGTCCCCGCGATTTTTGGAAGCTCGGTTGAAAAAATTTGGTTTTCGCTGGGCCAGGAATTCGCCCGGCAAGGGCACACGGTCACTCATATATCGCGTCAGCATCCGAGCCTGCAGCAAGAGGAGCTTGTGGAGGGCGTGCATCACATACGAATTCCCGGCTATGACAGTCCTCGGTCGCTCGTGCGGTTGAAGTGGCGTGATCTGCTTTACTCGCGGCGCGTTTTGCGCGTTCTGCCCCGCGCCGACATTTTGGTGACCAACACGTTCTGGCTGCCCGTGATCGCCCCCAGCACAAAGGCCGGAAAGATTTACGTGCATATCGCCCGCTATCCCAAGGGGCAAATGAAGTTCTACAAACAGGCGGCGCGACTTCAAACTGTCTCCACCGTAATTCAGAATGCAGTTTGCCGCGAGGTTCCCCGTCTTGCCGCCAAGGTTAAAGTAATTCCAAACTTTGTCTCTATAAAGCAGGCAGTTGCATCTGCGGATGAGCGCAGCAAATCCATTTTGTATGTTGGCCGGATTCACCCTGAAAAGGGTGTTCATTTACTGATCGAGGCGTTTGCCAAATTGGTAGCCGGCGGAGTCAGCGATTGGAAACTTCGCTTGGTTGGCCCATGGCAGTTTGAGTACGGCGGCGGTGGCGAACAATTTTTGCAGCAATTACGAGGCAAGTCAGCGGAGCTTGAAAAATATATTGAGTGGGTAGGCCCCGTTTTCGATTCTGCGCGATTGAGTTCTTACTACCAGGACTCCAGCTTTTTTGTTTATCCATCCGTCGCCGGACGAGGAGAAGCTTCGCCGCTCGCTCCACTGGAAGCCATGGCGGAGGGATGCCCTCCCGTCGTGTCATCGCTCGAATGCTTTCGCGATTACATCGAGCCGGGCACAAACGGGTGGACGTTTGATGAACGCGCAAGGCAGGGATCGCCCGACCTGGCCTCAATCCTGAAAACAATTGTTGGCGATAAAAATATGTTGCGCGCGGCGAGAGGTGGCGCGCTGCAGACTGCGGAACGATTTGCGCTTCCAAAAATTGCCAATCGCTATTTGGATGATTTTCAGGAGATCGCGCTTCAATGAGCCGCTTTGAACTCGAAGTCCATCCCATCCCCGTTCGTGGAGCATCGCCGTGGTCCTTTCAAGAGCGAATTGGTCTCTTGATTTGGCATTTTGCCTGGCCGGTCCTCTGCCGGTGGACGCCCAAGCCATTCAACGCGTGGCGCTTGTTTTGGCTTCGTGTTTTCGGATGCCGCATTCAGGGAAAGCCGTTTGTTCACCAAGGAGCGCGGATACAGATTCCATGGCATGTGATTCTGAATGACAGGTCGAACGTGGGAGACCGAACCAACTTATATTCGCTGGGAGAAATCGAGCTTGGCCCGAAATGTGTAGTCGCACAGGAAGCTTACCTCTGTACTGGGACGCACGACTTTCAGGATCCGACTACGCCTCTCGCCACAGCCAAAATCACAATTGGAACGGACGCATTCGTTGGGGCTCGAACGTTTGTCATGCCAGGAGTCACCATTGGCGATGGCGCCGTCGTCGGGGCGTGCTCGCTGGTGACTCGCAACGTGCAACCCTGGACGGTTGTTGCCGGGTCGCCCGCGCGCTTTCTTCGATTCAAAGAGCCGTCCTTTATTGAAGCGGTGGAAAAAACTTGATCTCAGTCATCATTCTCACAAAAAACGAAGAACATGATTTGCCCGGATGCCTCGATTCCGTGAGCTGGTCGGATGACGTGTATGTCTACGATTCCGGCAGCACCGATCACACAGCGGGCATTGCAAAAAGCTACGGCGCAAAAGTCGTGGTCCGACCGAGCGAAAGCGGCGCGGAAATATTCGGAGGCAATGAGGCTGAGCACAAGAACTGGGCGTTGAAAAATATCCCTTTTAAGCATCCATGGGTTCTGCATCTTGACGCTGATGAACGCGTGACGCCCGAACTTGCCGAAAGCATGCAACAGGCAGCGCAAGGCTCTTCAGACTTTGCAGCCTTTCGAATTCGCCGCCGGGATTTTTGGGGAGATCGTTGGCTAAAACATGTGGTGGCCTCTTCCTATTACCTCCGGTTGTTCCGTCCGGACAAGATGCGGTACGAACGCCTGATCAATCCCGTTTCAGTTCCCGATGGAACGGTAGCAGAGGTCATTGGTTTTCTCGACCACTTCCCTTTCAGAAAAGGTGTTACGTGCTGGTTGAAGCGCCACAATTCCTATAGTTCTCTTGAAGCCGAGCAGTTCAGCCGGAACCGGACGGCCAATCGGCAATTCAGTTTAAAAAGAGCCTTCCTTGCAAAAGATCCCAATGAGCGCCGTTTCCACCAAAAAGAATTGTTCTATCGAATGCCTTTTCGCCCGCTCGTGAAATTCGTTTCATTTTATTTTGGTAAACGCGGCTTCCTCGATGGCGCGGAAGGTTTTCAGTACGCTGTATTGCAATCGTTTTACGAGTACATGATCGTTCTTAAGTCCAGGGAGCTTGTGAAGAAGGTAACTTTTAATAGCCATTCGGAAGTCACCGGGCTAACCGCAGAAAAACAAAAACCCATGCTGAGTGAGACTCGGAACACCGACTCGGTTCCATTTGGCGCAACGAACCGCTAGAGACACTCCTGAATTTTTCCAGATACCCCAACAAGCAATCGTTGAATCGCCTGCAATACCAACAAACTTTTTATTAACACTTTTTGCACCCTGTTGCTGCAATTTCCGCTCCCCGCCTGGAGCTGTCATCCCATCGACTTCGAAGTTTGAAAAAAACCAAATCTGACGGATCGCAAGGAGAGGAAAACAATGAATCTCAAAGGCAAACAAGTTGTCGTCTGTGGCGCGGGAGGATTCATCGGAGGTCATCTCATAAAGAAGTTGCAGGCGAGCGGCGTTGGTGAAATCAGAGCCGTGGATATCAAGCCGCTCGACGAGTGGTACCAGAAGAGCGCGGACGCTGAGAATCTGCGCCTCGATTTGAAGGACAAGGAAAGCTGCCACCAGGCAGCCGAGGGAATGGACGCCGTTTTTCAGCTTGCCGCGGATATGGGCGGGATGGGTTTTATTGAAAACAATCGCGCCCTATGCATGCTCAGCGTCCTGATCAACACACACATGTTGATGGCCGCGACGGCCAGTGACGTCGAACGCTTTTTCTATTCCTCTTCGGCCTGCGTTTACAACGCTGAAAAACAGACCAGTCCCGACGTGGTTGCCCTGAAGGAAGAGGACGCGTACCCCGCCATGCCGGAAGACGGCTACGGTTGGGAGAAGCTTTTCAGTGAGCGCATGTGCCGCCACTTTGAGGAAGATTTCGGATTGCAGTCCCGCGTGGCGCGGTTTCACAACGTATATGGACCGAACGGCACGTGGGAAGGTGGACGGGAGAAAGCCCCCGCGGCGATTTGCCGAAAAGTATTGCAGGCCAAGGCGTCCGGCAAAAATGAAATCGAAATATGGGGCGACGGCCTTCAAACCCGCAGCTTCATGTACATCGACGACTGTACAAAAGGCATCCTCGACATTTTCGGAAGTGAAATTCACGAACCCCTCAACCTGGGCAGCAGCGAACTCGTAACCATCAATCGACTCGTCGACATCGTCGAGGAAATCGCCGGGACAAAACTGAATCGGAAATATAACCTCACCGCTCCGAAAGGCGTGAATGGCCGCAACAGCGACAACACAAAAATAAATAAATATCTGGGCTGGGAGCCATCGATCTCTCTGAAGGATGGCATGGCCAAAACCTATCACTGGATTGAGAACGAAGTTCTCCAGCTGGCGAGGAGATAACCATGGACACTCCCAATCCTAAAACTGAATTTCGCCAGATTTTGGGTATCCACTTTTTCACGGGCGAAGCGCAACGTGCGATCGACCTGCTCCGCAACGGCGGTCTGCTCGTCGTGCCCGCGGCGCCCGCGCTCAAAAACCTCTCCGATGATGCAGGGTATCGCGACGCGTTGTTGGGAGCGGACGTCGCTATCGCGGACAGCGCATTGATGGTGATGGTTTGGAATTTTCTTCAAAAAGATAATATTCGGCGGCTTTCCGGCCTTGAATATCTCGTAAAACTTCTAAAGCAAGCGAATTCACTGGTTGCCCGCCGCTCCTTCTGGATTATGGCCAATCGAACCAGTGCCGATAGAAACTTGGAATGGCTTCGCGAGCAAGGCATTGAGGTTCAGCCCGAGGACATCTACCTCGCTCCCATGTATGGGGACGTGGTTGAGGATGAAGCACTCCTTGGAAAGCTTCGCGAGCGTCGTCCATCGGATGTCATCGTAACCATTGGCGGCGGAACACAAGAACGGCTTGGCTACTATCTCAAGAAAAATCTAAATCCGTTCCCCGCCATCCACTGCATTGGAGCAGCCATCGCATTTCTGAGCGGCGATCAAGTTCACATTCCCATGTGGGCGGATCGCTTTTATCTGGGATGGCTATTCCGGTGTCTATCGGAACCGAAACGCTTTGTGCCGAGATATTGGTCGGCGCGCAAACTCGTTGGAATGATATTTCGCCATCGAAGCGATTTGCCTGTCACAGCAGTAAAACACATCTAGCGCGGTGCTATGCGCCTGCTTTTTAGAAAATCTAAATTTCGAGCAACGAACATTGCGTCATAGCTTGACCGACTTTTCATTCGTAGGCCACAAAAATGAGATACACAAAATTAGGCATCGGCGGCGTGCAAGCTTCCGTTCTCGGATTTGGTTGTGCCGCTGTGATGGGCCGCAGTGGGCGCAGCCAATCTCTTCACGCTCTCCATGCGGCATATGACGGCGGCATTACGTTTTTCGATACGGCCCGCTCCTACGGATACGGAGAGTCGGAAAGCGTTGTCGGAGAATTCCTACGCGGGCGCCGGGATCGCGTCATCCTTTCCACGAAATTCGGTATCGTGCCGAAACGGCAGCCAAGTTGGAAGAGGGCTTTGATGCCGGCGCTGCGCACCTTACTTGAAGTTGCTCCTTCCGCGCGGAAACTTGTTCGCAATCGGGTGAACGCTCAACTCAAGGGAAATCAGTTAACCGTCAAAGTCTTGCGCGAAAGCGTGGAAGAAAGTCTGCGCCAACTTCGCACGGATTATATTGACATTCTTTTTATGCATGCAGCTCCAGGATCCGCACTTGAGCAATTCGATGTGTTGGACGAACTCGAGAATTTAATTATCGCCGGCAAAATCCGCATGGCCGGCATTTCCGCGGAGCCTGAAGTCATCCTGTCTGCCCTCGAAGCTAAAATTCCGGTGCTTCGGGCAATCCAATTCCCTGTAAATTTGTTCGATCTGAGGATGATGCGAATCGTCTCCGCCGCGGAGTCAAAAGGTTTGGTTTTTGTAGCCAATCACCCCTTTGGCGGCGTTGACCGCGTGAATGAAAGCAACGTGCGGTTGCGCGCGCTTGCTGAACTGCCCTCTATTCCGCCTGAACTTCGCAGCAAACTAAATGGGCCCGACGACGGAGTTCTTTCCGAGGTCGTCTTAAATTTAATCCTTATGGGCACAGGTATTCAGATCGCCTTGCCATCGATGATGAATGAGAGCCATCTGAAAGCTAACCTCAAGGCAATTTCAAATTGCCGTTTTACAGCAGAAGAATTGAACTGGATTCGCTGCCATTTCACAGGCGAAACCAACTTCCTGGAATTGCATCCGGCTCATGAAGTAAACGTTCAAGCGAGCTATCGATAAGGATGAAGCTTCATGCAGATTGATCTGGACCAGGTAGGGGAAACAAAAGAATATACGAGCACCGTTTGCATCGTCGGTGCGGGAATTGCCGGCCTTTTGTTGGCGCGGAATCTCGCGGCCCGCGGTGTCGATGTGAATTTAATCGAAGGAGGCGGCCAAACTCTCGAAACGCGAAGCCAGGAAATCTATTCCGCGAAGATGGAAGGAAACCATCACGACGGGACGACGCGAGGAAGGTTCCGCGTATTTGGAGGCTCTTCCACTCGCTGGGGAGGCCAGCTTCTTTCCTACACCGCTGATGTTTTTAGTCCTCCGAACACAGTGCCCTCCTTAAAGTGGCCGATCGCAAACTACGATCTGGAACCCTATTACTCTGAAGTGCACAAGATCATGCATGTTGGGAATGATTCTCCTGAATTGGAGCTGTTTGATCAGCTCGAAATGAAAAAGTGGGATTGCTCTGATGTCAAAATTAGATTTTCAAAATGGGCGCCTTTTTCCAAACGCAATTTGGCGAACACCGTTGGACGGGAATGCTTGCGAAGCACGCGCATCGCTTGTTTTCTGCATGCGAACGCGACATCCATCGAACCGAGCAAAGCAACTGGCCGGATCGAAAGAGTCGTCGTGAAGAATTACCGGGGAATGAGTTTTCGATTCAAGGCCCAACAGTTCGTCATCTGCACAGGAACCATCGAAAGCAGCCGCTTACTACTGGCATCCACTTCCATCAGCGAGCGCGGTATTGGAAACTCCACAGATAATGTAGGCCGATATTTCCACGACCATATCAGCGTAAGCGCGGCGACCATTCAGGGCGAAGCGAAACGCCAATTTGTCCGGCTGTTCTCGCCCCGTTTAGTGGGCGGAATTCTTTTTACCCCGAAGCTGGAAGCTTCCGCGGAACTCCGCTCGAGGGACAGATTACTGGCAGTCATGGCGCATTTTGCGATCGAGGAGCCACCGGGAACCGGCGTCGCAGCCTTGCGCGAAGTTCTGCAAAGTATTCAGAGGCATGAAAAATCCGGTCAGGTGATCAAAGCGATTTCAACGCTGCCGGGCAATCTGAAGGAAATCGTGCGATTGCTGTGGTTCGCGCATGTTAGAAAGCGCCGTGCCATTTCCAACGGCGCTGCGATTACATTACGTTTGGATTGCGAGCAGAAGCCTATGGCAACAAGTCGCATCCGAATTTCCGCGGAGCGAGATATTTTAGGCATGCCGAAGGCCATTGTGGATTGGCGCATTTCCAAGGAAGAGCAGCGCACGGTTCAGTCGTATGCGCGCATCATTGGCAGCTTCTTAAATAAAGTTGGAATAGGCCCGCTCACTTGGTCCCCTGAACTGTGGAAAACGGATGATTCGTGGCTAAAGTTGGCATCAGACACGTACCACGCGATGGGCGGGACTCGCATGGGGACAGATCCAAAAAGCAGCGTTGTCGATTGCAATCTTCAAGTGCATGGCGTGCCAAATCTTTTCGTCGCCAGTTGCTCCGTTTTTCCGGGCGGTGGAAGCTCCAATCCCACTTTCACCATGATGGCCCTCACGCTTCGTTTAGGTACGCATCTTGCAAACGAATGCATCCGTGGAGTGTCCTTTCCTGTCCGCGAACAACTCGCATCTTAGACAAAAATCGATATGACAATCGACAACACGACAATCGAAAAGATTGCAGCGCCCAAGAGTGGTTTGCGCCAAAGACTGATGCGCGGTCTCGGGGCCTCCGCTCTGGGTCCGGTGGTCACCGCGATAATTCAACTCGGCTCAGTGCCCATACTCCTGCACGTGTGGGGCGTCGCAAGATATGGCGACTGGCTTTTGCTCTCCGCCATCCCGAGTTATTTGACGTTAACCGATCTAGGATTTGGAGACGCCTCCGGCAGTGAAATGTCCATGAACGTTGCGACAAATGACCGCAACCGCGCTCTGGAAACATTTCAGAGCTCCTGGATGCTCGTCTCGATTGTCTCTTTTGTCATTCTACTTTTGGCCAGTGCCGCTGCATGGCGAATTCCATGGCAACAGTGGCTTAGATTATCAACCATCTCCAGTCCGGAGGCAGCAGCGGTCATGGTCGCGTTGGCTGCTTACGTAGTCGTCTCTCAACAAAATGGAATCACCGAAAGCGGGTTCCGCGCGGACGGAAACTTTGCTACCGGAACATTCTGGTTGATGATCCTACGCCTTTCAGAAGTAGTGGCAGCGACAATCGTAGCCTGGCGTGGCGGGAGCTTCCTTGCAGTCGCTTGCGCCTACCTCATTACTCGAGCTACTGGAACGATCGCCTACATCCTGCTATTGCGCAGACTAAGTCCATGGATTCGTTACGGTGCCGGGAAAGCTCGACTGGAGACCGTCCGAAGATTGGCCGCTCCCGCCTTCGGTTTCATGGCATTCCCGATTGCCTACGCAATCAGTCTTCAGGGATTTACTTTGCTGATTGGCGCGATGCTCGGTCCGATTGCTGTCGTGTCCTTCGCAACGCTGCGTTCGTTATCTCGTATGAGTTTCCAAATTATAGGTGTGATCAAGGTTGCCATTTGGCCCGAACTCTCCAGAGCTTTCGGCGAAGGAAAAATATCACTGGCTCGCCAGCTGCACCGCCATGCGTGCCAAGCTTCCTTGGGACTTTCAATAGGCGGAGGTCTCCTGCTCGCTTTAATCGGCCCATATATCTATGAAATATGGATTCGTCACAGGGTAACGTTCAATGCTCCATGCTTTTACATCCTGCTTACAGTAGTCGTCACCAATTCGCTCTGGGACACCAGTTCCGTAATTCCGATGTCTGTCAATGGGCACTGCAGGATCGCGGTCCTCTATATCGGGGCTGGGCTCTTTTCGTTGGTTCTCGCCAGGATTTTAATTCCGCATCTGGGCATTGTGGGCGCGGCCGCCGCGCTTCTGGCCAGCGACGCGTTGATGACTGGCTATGTAGTTCGAACAGCCTTGCGCCACGTTGAAGATAGCGCACAGGGATTCGTCACTGCTCTGTGCTCGATCCCTCGTTTTCGGCAGGTCTTAGCGGTGAGTCCCGATGCGTGAAGAAACTTTGGCCCGCCCGAATACAAATAATTTTCAGGAAGTCGCCAGCCCTTCTTGTTCAGCCCATTCCATAAAAGTGATTCTCTCGACAATTGGAAAATTCCATACTTTCGATCTTGCGCGACAGATGTACAGGCGCGGCGCGCTGGGAGCCATTTTTTCAGGCTATCCTCGATTCAAATTGAAGCAGGAAGGGCTGCCAAAGCAGAGCGTCCAGACATTTCCCTACCTGCACGCTCCGTACATGCGGTTTGCTCCGCGTTCCACTGCGGCCCGGCTTCTTTGGGAGTGGCAAGACAAAATTTGGTTCGATCGTTACGTGGCCAATCATATTCCGCAGTGTGACGTTTTCTCAGGACTTTCGGGATCGGCGCTGCATAGTGGCATCGCTGCGCAGATCAAGGGCGCAAAATACGTTTGCGACCGAGGATCGTCGCACATTCGCTTTCAAGATGAAATCCTGCGCGAGGAGTATGACCGCCAAGGAATTCCCTACACTCCAGTTGATCCGAGAGTGGTTTATCGCGAAGAGGCCGAGTATGAAGCGGCTGATGCGATCACAGTCCCGTCGACGTTCGCGCTCGATACGTTTGTCAAAGCGGGCGTCAACCGGCGAAAAATGCGCCTCGTTCCCTACGGTGTGGATCTCAAAACTTTTTTTCCATGCGCCGCAAAAAGCTCAAAAGAATTTCATGTTCTTTTTGTCGGCGGCATCGCTGTCAGAAAAGGCGTTGCCTACCTCTTGCAGGCTTTCGACAAATTGCAATGTGCCAATAAGCGATTAACGCTGGTCGGTTCCCTTTCTCCGGAAATGGAAGGCGTAATCGAAAAAGCGCAAACTCGCGGCGATATTCATGTCACCGGGCACATGCCGCACTCGCAATTGAAATCCATCATGAGCAGCAGTCATGTCATGGTTCTTCCCAGCGTCGAAGAGGGCCTTGCGCTTGTGCAGGCGCAGGCCATGGCATGCGGTTGCCCAATCATCGCAACCGAAAATACGGGCGCTCGCGATCTATTCACCGACGGTCGAGAAGGTTTTATTGTCCCCATTCGCGATGCCAACTTCATAGCGGAACACTTGCAGGCATTAGCCGATGACCACGAACTCAGGCAGTCCATGAGCGACGCCGCCTTAAGGCGCGTCCAATCCATTGGCGGATGGGATTGTTACGGAGACACAATCTATAAAATTTTTACCGAGCTGGTAAATTCATGAACGGAACATCCATACTTTTTATTGGCAGAGACTCGGGTACATCGCGTCACCGCGCGTTTGCCCTGCGCCGCCTTGGATATCAAGTGTCGGTGATCGATCCGCTTTCTCTGTATTCGTATGGCAGCCTCGTTGACAAATGGACCTGGCATACGGGAGGCCTGTTCCTGGAAAAGATAATTCAACAAAAACTTCTGGCGAGCATTCCTCCCATGGCGTTTTCCTGCGTTTACATCGAAGGCGGTGAATTAATCGGACCATCGCTCGTGCAAGAACTTAAAAATCGTTTTGGAACAGTGATCAATTACAACATCGACGATCCATACGGCGGCCGCGACGGTCTCCGCTGGAGACTTTACAAGAAGGCCGTACCCTTCTACGACCTCGTCGTTGTGTTGCGCGAATGTAACGTGCCTGAGGCGCTCGCAAAAGGAGCGAGCAATGTTCTGCGGGTCTTCATGTCTGCTGACGAAGTGGCCCACGCTCCGCAGCCGATTACCGAATCCGATGATCGTCGCTTTTCCAGCGACGTTGCTTTTGTTGGAACTTGGATGCCGGAGCGAGGTCCATTTCTGGCCCGGTTAGCGGCGCTAAATGTTCCGCTGTCGATCTATGGCGATCGGTGGCAGAAAGCTGCGGAATGGCTTGTTTTACGGCCATTCTGGCGCGGGCCGGGAATTTACGACGACCGGGAGTATGCGAAAGTAATCCAATGCGCCAAGGTAAGCCTGGGATTGCTTTCGAAAGGAAATCGCGACCTCAGCACGACACGAACGTTCGAAATACCGCATTTGGGCGGCGTGCTCTGCGCGGAACGCACCTTGGAGCATTCAGGCCTGTATAACGAAAATGAAGAAGCGGTGTTCTGGAGCAGTCCGGAAGAATGCGCCGATAAATGCCTTCAGCTTTTGAAAAACCCGGACCTTCGCAGAAGCATTGCAACCAAAGGGCAAAAGCGTTGCATCCGAAATGGAACGACAAATCAGGTCGTCCTTTCAAAGATCCTTCATGCAACTCACAACAATACATTTCATCCCAAGATTCAAACCGATCAATTTGCAAATTCCTTTTCGTAGCGTCGAATCGAGAAGCGCGGTTATTTGAAGACATCACCGTCTAATGAAACGCGAGGACGACTCCATGAAATTGCAGATTAACGCGTCACTTTTGCATTCCCTAAATGCCCAGGAAATATTACGTCAGTCCATCGATAACCATCTGGATGTTGTCCAACAGTTGGCCAGACAACTTCAAATCATCGAATCCATCGCCGCGGAAATGTCGCAATCGCTGCAAGCGGGCGGCACCATATTTTGGTGCGGCAACGGCGGAAGTGCAGCTGACTGCCAGCACATGGCGGCCGAGTTCGTCGGCCGGTTCCGCCGTGAACGGCAAGGGCTTTCCTCCGTCGCTTTAACCACGGACACCTCAGCGATTACAGCCATCGGCAACGATTATGGGTTCGATCAAATCTTTCGTCGTCAGGTGGAAGCGCTTTGCGCTCCCGGCGATGTAGTCGTCGGAATTTCGACTTCCGGGAATAGCCAAAACGTTTGCCTGGCTCTAATGGAAGCGAAAAAGCGCGGCGCTTTTACGATCAGCTTTACCGGTGCAAATGGCGGGAAACTTTTATCATTCAGTGATCTGGCGCTGCGAATTGCCTCCGAGGAAACAGCCCGAATTCAAGAAGCACACATTCTGACGGGACACTTGTTGTGCGACTTGGTGGAGCAAGCACTTTGTTCCGGTCAAGCAATCGCCGAAGGAGTTGATCGATGACCAGTTACCCGAACCGCGCCATGGAACTGCTCGAAAATTTCTGGGATGGGCGGAAAATCCTCGTAGTTGGCGATGTCATGCTCGATAAATATGTGTGGGGAGCTGTGGAGCGCATTTCGCCCGAAGCGCCGGTTCCCGTCGTGCATGGCACGCACTTTACCCATTGCCCCGGCGGCGCCGCGAATGTGGCGATGAATGTGACGGGACTGGGCGCAAAGGCAATTGTAATCGGCTTGGTCGGCGAAGATATCGATGCGGAACAGTTAGAGTCCGATTTGCATGCGGCCGGAGTCGAAACATCGTTTGTGTCTGTAGAGGATACTCCCACAACTTCCAAGCTCCGTGTTTTAAGCAAGAATCAGCAGATGCTTCGGCTCGATTTTGAGAAGAAAGGATGTCCGCCTGCCGCTGTCTATGAGGAACTCATCCACCACGCACGCGATGCGATCAGTTCCTGCTCTGCGGTGATTCTTTCGGATTATGCCAAAGGCGCTTTGAACGAGCATGTATGCGCCGTCATTATTCATGATGCGCATACGCTGGGTATTCCCGTGCTGGTCGATCCGAAATCTCCCACATTTCACAAGTATCGGAATGCAACGACAATTTGTCCCAATTTAAAAGAGATGGCGCTTGTTGCCGGTGCTTCAATGGATGATGTCGGGGCATTACTTGATAAGGCTGAAAAATATTTGGAGGAGTGCGGTTTGGAGTTCCTCACCGTCACATTGGGAGAAAAAGGAATTGCCGTGGTTCAAAAAAACGCCAGGCTGCACGCGCCGGTCGTGGCTCGGCAGGTTATGGACGTTTCAGGCGCGGGAGACACGGTGATCGCAACGCTAGCGCTATGCCTCGCCTGTAAACTGGAAATTAGCGACGCGATCGAACTCGCCAACGCCGCAGCGGGCATCGTGGTTGGCAAAGCAGGAACTGCGCCGGTGGATCGCAATGAATTGATGGGCGCACTTTCCTCGGAGATTGCTTTACACGCCAAAGAAAAGATTCTGTCGCGCGAACGCCTGCTGGGCAGAGTGGCGGGTTGGCGTGCCGCGGGGCAGCTAATCGTATTCACCAATGGCTGCTATGACCTCCTTCACATCGGGCATATTGATTTGATCGAGCGTGCTCGCCAACAAGGCGATCGATTGATCATTGCCATCAACAGCGATGAATCGGTGAAGCGATTAAAAGGGCCGAGTCGTCCCATGGTTGGGCAACGGGAACGCGCCAGGGTTCTCGCTGCCTTATCCGCGTCCGATGCCATTGTGATTTTCGATGAAAGTACGCCGCTGGAACTCATTCAGGCCATCCGCCCGGACGTATTGGTAAAGGGCGGCGATTATGCTGATGAAGTTGTAGTGGGAGCAGCAGAGGTTCGTTCGTGGGGTGGCAGGCTTTTCCTCGTACCGCTCGTGGAAGGTTTCAGCACGACGAAGCTGATCGCAATGGCCAACCGGGCCGGAGCGTAAGCTGTTTCATTTCGCGAAATAGAAATTTTGAATAAAGAACTTCTCTCTGAAATGGAAACCATCCTTTCCAATGGCTAAAGCCGGCAAAATTATTATCTATAGATTAGGAAGCCTGGGCGATACGGTGGTTGCGCTTCCCTGTTTCCACTTGATTGCCCGAGTGTTCAAGGACTATGAGCGAATTCTTCTCACCAATGTGCCGGTCCATGCGAAAGCCCCTGCCGCTCATCTTGTGCTTGGTGAATCGGGATTGATCGACGGCTACATGAGTTATCCTGCAGGAACCCGCAATGTTCTCGAGTTGGCAAAGCTGTGGTGGCGGATTCGCAACCTGAAACCAAGTGCAATCATTTATCTCACTCCTCCACGAGGCGAGGCAGTTTTAAAACGTGATGAGCGATTTTTTCGTTCCTGCGCCGTTAAGAAAATCATTGGAATTCCCTTTGGCGATCTAAGTCAGCACCGATACGATCCAAATCTTGGCCGATACGAGGCGGAATCCGCCAGGCTCGCTCGGTGCCTTGCGCCTATTGGCGATGCGCATCCTGGCGATCCGGCTAGTTGGAATTTATTGCTTACGGATAAAGAGAAAACGCGTGCTGTCGAAGCATTGCTCCCCCTCGGCAAAACCCCCTTTCTTGTTGTTGGAATGGCTTCCAAGTTACAGGCGACAGATTGGGGAATAGAAAATTGGAAGCTCCTCATGCCAAAATTGGCGCGGGAATTTCCCGATCACGCGATTGCTTTTATTGGAGCCAAGGAAGATCATCGCAATATTGAAGAGGTCGCCGCGCTTTGGCCGGGAAAATCACTGAACGTAAGCGGCGCACTGACTCCTCGTGAGTCCGCCGCCGTTCTTCAACTCGGCGATCTTTACATGGGCCTGGACAGCGGCCCGATGCATCTAGCCTCAAGTGTGGGTATTCCGATCGTGGGAATATTTTCAGCGCGCAATTTGCCTGGCGTGTGGTTTCCGTTCGGGGAACACAATCTAATCCTGCACAAGCAGACGGAATGTTTTGGATGCGGGCTCGAAGTTTGCACGGTGGAAAAGAAAAAATGCTTACTATCGATTTCAGCAGAGGAGGTGGTATCCGCCGCGAAGCGAGCGCTGACGAAAAAACAGGAAGCGACAATTCAAACAACCTTCAGCTCCATCCAATTCCGGCCGGACGGAATTCTAGAATGGTTGCGGTCGAATTCTGCAAATTCCTAAATAATTCCGCTTTATAAAACAAAAAGCCTGCGCGTTTCGCAAACAGGCCTTACTTATTTTCAACCCGCGTGATGTTCTCGCGGGTTTTTTATTTCCATTCTGGACGAGTGACAGTATTTCAGGACTTAAGAAAAGTGAAATCATGCAGCTGGTTATGGATAAGGGTAACGCTGTTTTTCCGCAGGGCATGAATCGATTCCAGCGTGGCCTTCCGTCCCCTACCGCCATTTGCCATTCGCCTGGCACCTTGCTTGGCTCAAAATTCAGACTCTTGCTTCCGGACGCCAAGCCGACGGGATTGAATTCTATTCTCCGCTTTTCCGAATCACGAAAAGCATGAACTCAATACCGAGGATGTACAAAACAAAATTGTGCCACTCCCCGTTCGCACCCCGGTAAGGACCGCTGAATGAGATATTTTTTACCGGAGGCGGCAAGACGCCGATCATGAGCGCCATGCGCGCCGGGAACCATGTCTCCCCCCGCAGATACTGGCGCACGGATTCCGTATATGGACCCAGATCAATCAGCGGCGCGGTCTCCGACCCGCTCCACGAATGGACCGCCGCCTTCCAGAAGATCCCCATCGCGAAATGCGTGAGCATGTCTGTCTTGATGTCAGGGTTCCTCGCCGCGGCGAAGACTCGTGTTTCCTCATCCACGATCGCGGGCGGCATTTTCGTCAGTAAATCATGGAACAGGAACGAACCCCCATAACGGGCGAAAAGCGGCACCATCCAATTTTCCCCGTTCTTATTCAAGTTCTCTTCGCAGGCCTGGCAGAGCAGTGGGTGTTGGAGCTGGCGCGTCGTTGCCATCATGATCTCGGCATTGAAGGAAACATGGTCGCCATTCGGCCCGCTGGTATAGGCGTACAGGCCGGCAGGCATCAGATGGCTGGAAACAACCTGTTTTGTTTCCATGCAGAGCGGGCATTTTTGGACCGGCACTTATCCCCACCTTCCCTTGACGAATCCCGCCGAAATCCTCTTGTTAAATTAACTTTTTACCAGGTGATGGTCATGAAGATATTTGAGCAAATCAGCAATTACACGGTCTTCATCTGTCGTCCCAACGAAATGCTGTGCAGTCGCGCCACAAGCCAAGAACCGATATACCCACTAAATTAGCACTAGCTTTCTCTCTCGACGCGCGTATGGTAGCGGCCCAGTACAAAGGAAGGACACTGCCATGAAGACGAAGAAGAAAACATCAAAAGTAAAGCCTCGGAATAAACGCGCCGCAGCGGCAACGAAATCAACGCCAGCGGTCAAGCAACCGAAGCCCACAGCCAAGGCTGCAACCGGAGTTCGGGCCAAGGCCGCACGTCGCACAGCCGAGGGCAAATTCACCAAGGCGGAGTTCGCGCAGATCGGCGGAATCGAATGCTTGCGCTTTGCTGCGATGACATGGAAAGAACGCGATAAATACATGGCAAAGCCTGAGAATTCCGTCGTGCGGGATCGTTACAACGCGCACATGGCTTCAGTAGGAAAGTGAAAGCACTCTTTCCGCTCGGTCAAGTTGTAGCAACCCCCGGCGCGTTGGCTGCGATTGAAAATGCGGGTCAGCAGCCGGGGAATTTTCTTGTCCGTCATGTCAGCGGTGATTGGGGAGAACTAGATGCGCATGATGTGCAGGAGAACGAGTTTTCACTCCGGCACGGTTTACGACTACTGACTGTGTACCACACGAGTGCAGGTGAAAAGCTTTGGGTGATTACCGAAGCCGACCGCTCATCTACCTGTATTTTGCTGCCCGAGGAATACTAATAATGCCTAAGAATCGAAAACTGAGCGCGGCGGGACAGAAGGAAATCGAGAAAAGGTTAATTCGCCGCTATGAAGCCCTCCGCAAGAAATATCCTGAGGTGCACGGCAAGGTCGTTGATTTCATCTCCCACTCAGTTGAGGACGGAACGTTATATTTCACCGTCCGATTCACAGATAAAACTGCCTTCTCCCTCCTATACCAATGTGACCTATCTCCCATCGGTGACTGGAAAACGGGAGACTTAAAGATAATTCGACAATATAGGAAGCCAAAATCGGAGAGGTAACACTTCCCTGCTCACCCTTAG
>Ga0182024_10004084_pt1 | contig 33989 bp, 28 predicted proteins | sample P32metaG_FD_120480 | JGI IMG/M metagenome (GOLD analysis project Ga0182024, IMG submission 120480) | Permafrost microbial communities from Stordalen Mire, Sweden - P3-2 metaG (Illumina Assembly) | ecosystem: Environmental > Terrestrial > Soil > Wetlands > Permafrost | place: Sweden: Stordalen... | reverse complement strand
GTGGCCCGATTCCTGCTGAAGCTCGACCTCGAGCCCGGCGAATACACCGCCTGTTTCACCGCATCAGAGGCCTTGGCGGACCCGGGCAGCCCCACCGGCTGGGACACGAGGGTCGGCGGCACGCGGTTTATCGAATTGCCACGGGCCGCGGTCGTCGCCGTCGTCCCGAATCCCCAGCGTCCGCGCGATAGCTTCGGCCCGGCCAACCTCCGCACGCGACTAGACCGCATGCTGATCCGCGACGGAGATGCGCGATGACCGAGTCAGTCCGAACGCCAACAACCTCTTTGGCGGCCCCCCGCGCGGAGCTTGCCAGCGTCGAGGCCAAGGACCGCCCGCGGTTCCGTGCTTTCATGAGCATGATGAACGCATTTGCCGCCGCGTTCGGCCTGCGCACGTTCGATAGCTGGTCGAAGATCTGGGAGTACCCCTGGCTGTGGCATGCGGCTCTGGGGCGAATCGATTGGCCGGGAAAACACATCGTGGACTTGGGGAGCGAGATTTCGCCGATACCCTGGTTTCTCGCCACGCTTGGGGCAAAGGTGACGCTGATTGAGGTCGATCCGCAGTGGGTCCCGATTTGGGAGCAGCTTCGAGATCGACTGCAGGTCGATGTCTCCTGGCATGTTGTCTTGTCTGAGGCAATCCCCGTGGCCGCCGGTGCGGCAGACGTCGTCACCAGTTTCTCGGTGATCGAGCACCAACCCGACAAACGCGCCGCGGTCGATGAGGTCGCGCGCGTGTTAAAGCCGGGCGGCGTTTTCGCGGTTTCGTTCGATATTTGCGAGCCGGAAATGGGAATGACGTTTCCCGAATGGAACGGCCGGGCATTGACGCTGGCCGAGTTCGAGGAATCCCTTTGGCTGCACCCCGCGTTCGGCAATACCTCAAGGCCCGTGTGGAATCGCGAGGCTATCGAGCCGTTTCTCGCCTGGCACCGCACAACCGCCCCGCACCATAACTATGTCGCGGGCGCAGCCGTGCTGGTGAAGCGATAGCGAGGGGGAAAGACCCGGCGTCCCAGCGATTTTTCAATTACGCGGTCAGTAACCCGGCGCAGTAGGATCAAGATCCCGGCCCCAGGGCGTGAGGGAGAGTTCGGGCTTTCCGTTCCACTGGACGTCCCCGGCTTCGATAACGGAAGGCGTTACTTGGCGATCGCGGTTTCCTTTTTGCGACGATGCTGTGAAGACATGAGGCCAGACGACAAGGAATCCGAGCGTGAGCCAGATCGGCAGCAACTGGCCGTAGCTGGTGGTGATGGTAATCCCGACGAGCCAGACGAGGGTCACCGCGACAAAGACGATATTGAAGTTGCACGCGCGCCAGACGCGGCCGAGATAAACTCCGATCCAGGTGATGACCAGGCCGCCGATGATCCCGGTCTCGTACAGGTAAGTGAGAAGGACGCTCCAAACCGCATCCAATCCATATTGGCTTTCGAGTTCGCCGGCGGACTGTCCGACGCCGATGCCGAAGAGCAGCGTGCGCCAGCCGTTCTCGATCCAGATCTTGAACCCGAAAATCAGCGAGTCGGAGCGGTCCTGCCAGGACTGGTTCATGCCGCTGGCTTCGTCGACACGATCGCCTAGTGCGAGAACAGTGAGCCAAATCGTGAGCGGCAGGACGATTCCGAACACGGTGACGATCGCCAGATAATTTCGCACGCTCGCACGCGCGCGCATTGCCCACGCGACGCCGAAGAGCAAAACGGCGGCGAGCGTCGCCATCGCGTGACCGGAGCGGGAGGAAATAATTAGCGCCAATCCGGCGAGGGCGGCAATTCTGTAAAGCGAACGCTGGAGGCGCGAAGGGCGGCTGGCGAACCGAATCAAGCCGCACATTTCGGCCATCCAGATCAGCACCCAGGGGGCGAGTGAGCTGGCCATGGCGGAGGGCTCGGGAAAGAGGCCGAACGGCCGCTGCTCGTATCGGACGAAGTCCCGCGCCTGCTCGGCAACGCTGAGGAAAGAAGGATTCACGTAAATGAACAGCAGCGGGAATTCGCCGCCGGTGAGAAAGACGTATTCCTGCCAGCAGCCGACCAGCACGTGCAGAATCGTTGCCGTCGCGATCCCGGTCATGATCTGCATCGAGTAGCGCGGGGCATAAAGCATCACGGGCAACAGAGTCAGGCAGGGGAGGGCGGTGGTGATTGCAGTTTTAATGCTCGTTTCGAGGCCGGGCTGCTGCAGGATTGCCACCTTCACCATCGAAGTGCAGAGAGGAAGAAGCAGCAACGGGAAAAGATAGAACGGGCGTCTTTTCCACGAGGTGAGAAAGACCGGCAGCACCATCGCCAGCGTGAGGAGCGTTCCCATCTGCACGGCAGTGTTGTTGCCGGCGGAGATCGCCGGGTAGGGCAGGAACGCGAAGAATCCGAGGGAAAACGTGGCAAAGGAAAGGTATCGCCTTCGCCAGGTGGCGCCGTCGTCGGCCGGATCGAACCCGCGACGCGTCTGCCGTCCGATAAAGGCAGGCGAGGTCATTTCCCGGCCTCCACCAGCGCGTCGGCCATGCCATAGCCGGCAAGTGTCGCTTCGGCGGCGGCGGACCAGGAGTATTGGCTTCGGGCGGCGCGGATCTGGCCGGCAATGTCGCCGTGCGCGGCATCGTCGAACAAGCGATTGACCGCAGCCGCAAGGCCGGCGGGGGTGAGGTCGGAGAAGGTGGCGCCGATCTCGTATTCCCCGAAGAGATCGCGCAGCCCGCCGACTTCGCTGGCCACCACCGGAAGTTCGTGTGCCAGCGCCAAGAACACCACGCCGCTCTGCGCCGCGAATTTCGGGGTATAGGGCAGCACAATGGCGCTGTGCCGCGCAAACAGCGGCCCAACCTCGTGCTCGGGGGTGAATCGCAGTTGTACGTCGACCGCCATCCCGCCCGCGCGCAGCCGATTCACCTGCGGCATGATTTCGTTGTTGAAATAGTCATAGTCGCCGGTCTCACCAGCAACGGTGATGCTGTAGCCGGGCAACTCCTCGGCGGCCTTGAGCAGCAAATCCAGCCCCTTGTTCCGCCGGATGGTGCCGAAGAACAGCAGCTTCTTCCAGCGCATGCGCTCCTCGAGGGGCGGCGCGTTCACCGGCTCGTGAACCGTCCACGTTCCATGCGGCGAGATGTGGATCGGGGGCCTTCGCTCGCCCAGCAGCGCGGCCAGCTCCCGCGCGAGGCGTTCGGTATGCACGAATAGCCCGTCACACGCCCGCCACGATTGATGATTCCAATGGTCCATCAGCGGTTTGGGGATGCCCGGCGGATAGTCGTGCGGACGAATGTTGTGGACGGTGTAATAGATCTTCCGCCCGCTCTTTCGGAGCCGCTTGAATAGCGGCCCGGCGAGCCAGGGTTTGTATTCCTGAAAGTGAACTCCCGTGACATCGGGCCGGCCCTTGAGCCATTCGAGCAGTTTCAATTCGCGGCGCGGATAGTACATCGCCCGGCTGGCGGCCCAGGCGGCTTTGCTACCGAACTCTTTTCGATGACGCAGGCGGGGGAGCACTGCATGGATGGGATAGGCATCGGACTTGAAGTCGTCGCCCAAATTTTCGCTGGTGACAAGCTCGAAGCTGCGGCCGTTGCCCGCGTGTTGCGAGAGGGCGGTCATCAGCTCCATCGTGTAGAGGGCGTGGCCGCCACTGGCCGACGGAGTGTACATGCAGATGCAGCCCATACAGCGCTTGCGGTGGCAACCGCATCCCTGACAACCATCGCATTACGAGGCGGCCGCCGCGACAACCGCCGTGCGCTGGCTTCGCCCGCCAGTCAATCTATGAACGACAACGCTGCGCAAATCAAGGAAATTCAAGGATACCAACATCAGTCCATAAAGCATGCCGCCGGCGCCCACCTGAAGGGCCAGCGCCAGCGAGCCCCGATAATCTCGCAGCACATACAGCGCCGCCGCCATCGCAATGCTCGCGGCAAGGACCTTCAAGAAATCAGCGGTCGGGAACGGCAGGGCGAAATGCTTGCGCCCGTAGGCGGCGGTCAGCAGCATGGAGATCACGTAAGCGACGACCGACGCCCCGGCCGCCCCGATGATTCCGTAGGGGCGAACCATCAGCAGGTTCAGCGCGACGTTCACGACCGCGGCAATCAGCACGATCCAGACCTGGTAGATCGTGCGGTGTACGAACTGGAATGCGGAGTCGAGGTGATAAGCCTTATACCCGGCAAGGAACGTGCCCAGCGCGATGATCGGCATGATGCGCGTTGCCTCCTGACGGAAATCTTTTCCGAGGAAACAGTGCGAGATGTTTCCCGCCAGCAGCATCAGGCCAACGACTGCCGGCACGCCAACGGCAAGGAGCAGCGTTGCATTGTGACGCATCTGCTCCCGCGCGGCGTCGGCGCCGTGCTCCTCATAAGCCTTCATCGCCAGCGGCAGGATCGCCAGCGAAATGGCCATCATTAAGAGGGTGAGAGTCTGGCTGGTGAAATCGACCGCCGCGGCGTAAATGCCCGCCGGGCCCTTCCCCAGAAAATACGCAATGATGTATCGATCGGAACTGCTGATGACGATGGCCAGCGCCACGGTCAACGAAAGCGGGATGCCGTACCGGCAAACCGCGCGGAGCGTGGCCGGATCGATGCCGACCCGGGTCCCGCGCCAGTCATGGCCGAAGGCATAAATTGCCGGCAGCGCGTTGGCGACAGCCATGCCGAGCAGCGGCCCCCACCATCCCATGCCGAGCTTGATGAACGCGACCCCCAAGCCGGTAGTCAGCGCGGCCCGGGTGAGCTGAAGGCCCATGTAATAGCGCGGTTGGATGGTCGCGCGGGCTTGTTCGCAGAACAACTCAAACGTCGGCTGCACGGCCGTCACCAGCCAGCACACCAGCGAGACCGAGCGCCACGCGTGCGCCGTGGGAATCACCCAGATGCCGAGGACGACCAAGGCCCCCAGCGCCACGAGCAGGAGCTGGCAGGTGAGGAGCGTGGATTTGAGCTTTTCGGGTTTTCCCTTGCACGCCGGAAGATACCGGACGAAAGAGAGCCGCAACCATTGAAACGCCAGGGCGTTAATCAGGCCGACGGTGGTGGTGACCAGCGTGTAGTTGCCGTATCCATCCGGATCGAGAAGCCGGGTGAACAGCGGAATTGCCAGGAAGGAGATGATCCCCGGCACGCCGCGCGCCAGCAGATATGCTCCGGCATGACGAACAATGTTTTTCGAGCCGGTCTGCATAGAAGAATGTCGAGGAGGGGAGGGCGAGGCTCCTGCCGAGCGTTCTTAGCGACTTGCTGTCGCTGGTCATGTAGAGGAACTACCCCCGGAGCAACGCGCCGCTTGCGGCTTCGCCGACGAAGGGACGTCCTCCAAAGGGATCCCTCCGAATCACGCCCCCTCGTTGGCGAAGCCGCAAGCGGCGGTCGGAGGAGGAGTTCCTTGGAAGCCGCGTTGACCGACCGGGCTCCGGCTCGGCGGGAGCCTCGCCCTCCCGCGCCATGGTTTCAGTAGGCCCCGTCGCGGCGAATCAGCACGATGATGGTCTTGGCCAGGATAAACACATCGAGCCAAGGCGACCAGTTGGCGATGTAGAACTCATCGAGCTTCACCCGCTCTTCGTAGCTCACCTCGTTGCGGCCGGAGACCTGCCACATGCCGGTGATCCCGGGCTTCACGGCGGCGTACTTCTTGAAGACGTTGCCGTACTTGGAAACTTCCTTGGCGACGATCGGCCGCGGCCCGACCAGGCTCATCTCGCCCCGGAGAACATTCCAAATTTGCGGCAGCTCGTCCAAGCTGGACTGCCGCAGAAACTTCCCGATCCAGGTGATGCGGGGATCGTTGCGGAGCTTATGATCGCGCTCCCATTCGTCCCGCGCCTCGGAGTGCTGCTCGAGGTATTCGCGGAGAACTGAGTCGCCGTTGGGGTGCATCGTCCGGAACTTCCAGGCACTGAACCAGCGGCCCTGGAATCCGAGGCGCCTGTGCCCGAACAGGATCGGGCCGTCGCTGGTGAGCTTGATCGCCAGCGCGATCGCCAGCATCAGCGGCAGGGCCATGCAGAACCCTATGACGGCCACGGCGATGTCGATCGCCCGTTTCACTGTCCAGAGGCTCGAGAGAAGGCGGGCATTGGACATTTCCCTGCCGCTAAGCTGACCGCAACTCCTGGCGGCTCCCCAGAGGCTGGGAAGGTCCGGCGCATCCGACAGGACGACCAGGTGCGGAATCAAGGCCGAGTAGCGGGTGAAGATCTCCTTGAGGTTCGCCGCTCCGGAATCAGGGATGCCAATGACCGCATGTCGAATGGACCGCGCGCGGACGAATCTTTCCAGTTCCAGCTCGTCATTCACAGAAGGCATCAAGGTCGAGCGGCACGGGCCGTTGGGATCAGTGACCGCGACGGGGCGGAAGCCGGCGGTGGGTGCTCTTAGCAGTTGAAGGACGACGGCGTCGAGGTTGCGGCCGCCATGGATGACCAGCGTCGGCCGGCCCCACCATGAGGTCCGAGCGCACCACCGACGAGTAGTGGATCTGGCGAAGGGGATGAGACCGACCGATATTACCCACGCCGCCACGCACCATAGAGGAAGAGGCGGCGCGAGGATGCCACCGACGGCGGCGGCGATGAAACCAATGCTGTTAATCTGGATTAATTGCCGCAGTTCGAGGATCACGCTCACGCCGAGCGGCGAGTAGAGACCACAAAGCCAATAGGCCAGCGGCAAGAGTGCCAGGACAACGGCCATCGGCTTGAGAAGCAGCGGGGCGGCGGGCTCGATAAAATGGACGGCCGCCGCGGCGATCAAGCCGCTGGTGGCCAGCGCCACCAAATCGGCCGCGAGCAGCGGCGCGGTGGTGCAGAACCCCTGCCAGCACATCGCCCGCGATGGAGCGTCCGGCGGAAAGCACCCGTCCACCGCATACGCCGCGTCTTCAACAAACACCGGGGCGAGCGGAGCAATCCGCTTTATCGGACGATCGACGATCAAACTCCCCAGGTCGTCCAGCTCGATCCCCAGATCGGCACGATCAACGGCAGCCATTTTCCTACCTTCACCCTTCGTTGCGAGCCTCTCCCGGAAGGGCGTCTGGCATCGGCCGAAAGTCCGACGCTGACGCGCCCCGCTCATCCGCCGGAAGTGTCCCGGCTCGCGCTAAATTCGTCGCCCAACGATCGGCCCAACCGGTCTCGAACTATACATCACGGTTTTCTGCCGTGCCGATCACACGCCACATAACTATCCTCGTACCCCGGCCGTTATCGGGCCTTCGTCGCCAGAATGTTCCTATGTTCATCTCTCCGATGGAACGTCCAGAGTGCGGCAAACCTCGTCACGTGCTCAAATCCCCTCTCCGATTTGTTCGAATGCGGTATACGTCCGTTGTGCGCATATTGCAACGTCAAAAAGGTGCGTGAAACGGGGCGGCGCATCGCAAACGCTGTGATTATTGGCTCACACAGCGACCTTGGCGCCTCCCTATCCAGCGGTCGGTGGTATGCCGGCATTTGGGAGGGCGAGGCTCCCGCCGAGCCGAAGCTTGCTCGAAAATGGCGGCTCGGCAGGAGCCTCGCCCTCCCGGCACGAAGCGGGTGCGATTCACACGCGTTCGTCTTTGGTGGTACTATGAGCAAATCGCCGAAGGGGACTGACCACGACGTTGAATTGAACGATCCCCGACTTACCCCTGCCTGAGGCGCGCCGCATGACCCTTTCTCCGACCGTGGGGTTGCTTTATCCCGGTGAAATGGGCGCCAGCGTGGCCACGCTCCTGGGATCGATTGGCGTGCGGGTCGTTACCACCCATGCAGGTCGCCAAGACCGCACAATCCGGTTATCCGGTGAAGCCGGCATCGAGCCGCTGAATTCCCTGGCCGATGTGGTCCGTCAATCGGCCTTGGTAATTTCCCTCGTTGAGACCTCGGCGGCGGTGGCCGTTGCCCAGTCGTACGCCACGCTGGCTCATATGGCGCCACGGGAGGCTATCTATCTTGACGCAAATTCGATCGGGCCGGAGACGGCCCAGGCAATCGCGACCCGGATCGCCGCCGCGGGACGCGATGCCGTGGACGGCGCTTTCAACGGGCTGGCAAAGAACCTGGCTGCCAGCGGAACTCTCTACCTGAGCGGCCGGCGTGCCGATGAAGTGGCAAGCGTCTTCGGTTCGGCCGTGCGGGTGCGCGTGCTGGGTCCGGAAATCGGACAGGCATCGACCATGAAGATGCTGCTGGGAGGCCTGACCAAGGGAACGTGCGCGTTGTTCCTGGAACTGGCCACATTGGCCCGGCAAAGGAACATGCTGCCGGAAATGGTGGATGCCTGCTCGATGATTTATCCAGGAATCTCGGCCCTGATCGACCGGATGCTGCCGACTTATGCCCAACATTCCGGGCGACGCTTGGCCGAGATGCGGGAGCTGGAACAGACCCTGCGAAACAGCGGGATGGAACCCGGCGTGGTTGCGGCCGTTCGTGAGTTGCACGAGCAACTGGCGGCCATCGCTTTCGATCCATCCGACGGCGCGAATGTCGCGTCGCTGGTGCAACGAACTGTGTCCGGCGGCCTGTTGGCCGCAGCGACTGGGCCGGCTTCGGCCGAGCCAAAGGTTGCCTGAGGAGAATGACGTATGGCCACCAAGCCCCGCTCTGCCAGCCTGCATCCCGGCCCCGGGTTTCGCGTCAGGATGAATTTCGATCGGCTGCCGGTCGAGCTGATGAACCAGTTTCGTGCCTTCCCGACGCCGGACATATCGGACCTGCTCAACCGGCTGTACGCGGTAGACCCGCAGATCCGTCTTCTCACCCGCCAGCATCACCAGATCTGCGGGCCTGCCTGCACGGTGAAGGTATTTCCGGGCGACAACCTAATGGTCCACAAATCACTGGACGTGCTCGAGCCCGGCGACGTGGTGATCATCGATGCCGGCGGTTCGGACAAAAACGCGGTGCTCGGCGACCTGATCTCCACCAAGGCCAAGCACCGCGGCGCGCAGGGCTTCGTCATCGACGGACTGGTACGCGATCTACCCAACATGCAGGAACTCGATCTGCCCGTCTTCGCCCGCGGCACCACCCCAATCGGCCCACTACACCGCGGCCCCGGCGAGATCAACTTCCCGATCTGCTGCGGCGGGGTCGTAATCAACCCGGGCGATCTGATGGTTGGCGATGCCATGGGCGTCGTCGTGGTGCCGCAGGCAATCGCCGAAGAGTTGCTGCAAAGATTGCAGTCCCACGCCGCCGCCAACGAGGCCTATTTCGAGTCCGTCAAGCGCGGCGACTTCTCCAACGCCTGGGTCGATCGCGTGCTCGCCGAGCTCGAATGCCCAATCGTCAAGGGGGCCGCCCCAACGGCCGCCGAGGATGAAAAGGTGTCCCACTAGAGAGGGAGGAAGGGTTCAGGGTTCGGGGTTCAGCGAAGAACCGCGCTGACTGAACCCTGAACCCCGACCCCTGACCCCTGACCCGACCCCTGACCCCTTCAATGATTCCTCTTTGGACGCATCCTCTTTCGCTTCGCGGGCTGTACGCGCTCGCCATGGGCAAGGCGTTTTTGCGCTATCGCAATCCGCGTCGCCGCGCCTCCGGCCGGCACCAGACGGAGTTCTACGAGACCACCTGGCGGCAAGCCGCCGAGGAGTTGGGCGGCACTTGGACGCGGCTCGGGCCGGACATGAGCGAAATCACCCTCGACGGCGCTCGCACCCGGGTCGTCCACAATGTCAGTGAGATCGACAATCCCGTGACGCTGGCGATTCTGCACGATAAGCCGCTGACCCATCGACTGCTCACCGCGGAGAACCTGCCCGTCCCGCGGCATGCGGCCTTCACGCTGAAGGACTTTTCCGCGGCCATTGCGTTCCTTCAGTCGGCCGGGCGCGACTGCGTCGTGAAACCTGCCGGGGGCACCGGAGGCGGACGGGGGGTCACCACCGGCATTCAGACCCTCAGCCATCTGGCCCGCGCCGCGGCCGCCGCGGCGGTGTATGCCGACGAGCTGCTGATCGAGGAACAGATCGCCGGAGACAATTACCGCTTGCTGTATCTCGACGGAAAATTGATCGACTCATTCATCCGCCGGCTCCCGCGCGTTGTTGCCGACGGCAAATCATCCGTGGCCGCGCTGGTACGGCAGGTCAACGAGGAACGGCTTGCCAACAAGGCCGGGGTGTCGCAGGTGCTGCTCAGCATTGATCTGGATATGCGCCGCACGTTGGCCGGCCAAGGCCTCTCGCTCCGCGCGATTCCCGCCAAGGGGCGGATCGTGACGCTCAAAACCGTCGTCAACGAAAACGCCGGAGCGGATAACACCACCGCGACCGGCATGCTCTGTCCCTCCATCATCGCGGATGGCGAGCGGGCCGTCCGGGCGTTGGGCGTGCGATTCGCGGGGATTGACATTGTGACAGCCGATCCCTCGGTTCCGCTCGCTCAATCGGGCGGAGTGATCCTTGAGGTCAATGGCACGCCAAACCTCTATTACCATTATAAGAAATCTGACGGCTGCTTCCCCGTTGCCGTCCACCTGTTGCGGCGTCTGCTGCCGGGGCCGGCACATCGTCCGGCAGCGGCCCAAGCCGACGGCGCTCCCGCCGAGATGGAAACTGCCAATGCCTGAGTTGTCTACCGCGCCGGCGGTCCACCGGGACGTGGCGGTCTCTGGCGCCGAGGGCGGTTCCCGCAATACCCCGTTTCTGCCGGTGATTATTCTCGGGGGCGAGGCCAAAGCGCTGTCGGTGGCGCGGAGCCTGGGCCGCAAGGGCGTGCGCGTCTATGCGATGGGAGACGCCGAGTCGGTTGTGAGCCGCTCGCGTTATTGCACCTGGCTCTCTCCCACGATCGGAGGCGGATTGGAGGCATCCTGGGCGCGGTGGCTGCTGGGGACTGAATCGGATTTTCTTAGGGGAGCCGTTGTGCTGGCCTGCGGCGATGCGGGCATTCGCGTCATCGCGCGCCATCGTGAGGAACTGCTTTCTCGCTTTATTTTGGACGATTCCAACCCGCCCGCCCAACTCGCGATGCTTGACAAGTTCACGACGTACGAAAACGCCGTCGCCGCGGGAGTGGCGACGCCGAGGTTTTGGCGCGTCGAGTCGCGGCAACAGGTGATGGCGCTGAGGGACCAATTGGTCTTTCCGCTGATCGTCAAGCCGCGGCTATCGCATGTGTTCGAGGAAAAATTCGGCAAGAAGTATTTGAATGCGCCCGATTTCGAGCAGGTGCTGGCCGGCATCGACGCGGCCAGCGCCGCGTGCGTGGACGTGCTGCTGATGGAATGGATCCCCGGCCCCGATACCCGGCTGTGCAGCTATTTCACCTATCTCGATGACGCGGGCAACGCGCTATTCCACTTCACCAAGCGAATCATCCGCCGATATCCCGCCGGCATGGGGCCGGCGTGCTATCACATCACGGATTGGATTCCAGAATTGGTCGAGCCGTCGCTCAAGCTCTTCCGCCACGTCGGATTGCGCGGCTTGGCCAACGTGGAATACAAGCAGGACGAGCGCGACGGCCGCTACAAGATCATCGAGTGCAACGCGCGATTCGTGGCATCCAACGCGCTCGTGGCGTCGGCGGGATTTGATCTGGCCGCTTTCGTTTACAACCGCCTGACCGGCCGTTCTCAATCGCCTCTGGAGAAGTTCCGTAGCGGGATCCGCATGTGGGACCCCGGCCGCGACTGGACGGCCTATCGTCAGCTTCGCGCCGCGGGCGAGATGACCTTCCCCCAGTGGGCCGGAAGCGTGCTGCACCGCCAGACATTCCCTTGGTTTTCCTGGTCGGATCCCATGCCCGCACTCGCGCGGGCGATTCGCGGGCTTGTAGGGGCACACGGCCGTGTGCCCTCGGCGCGTTAGGGCGGTTTTCATTTTTCTGTGTCGTCAGCGAATCCAGTGTTTGCCCGCTCGATAAAAAAAGGCGGGGCGCATCACTCCCTCTCCCTCCGGGAGAGGGTTGGGGTGAGGGGAAGTCGGAGGAGACTGTAATCAGCAACATCAGGCGCTCGCGAATCCCCCTCACCCCGGCCCTCTCCCAGAGGGAGAGGGAGGAAGAGGGAAGTGGGCCCCTACACTTCCGTCGGTGAAATGCTTGCGATCTCCCTAAATGTCAGCGGCCCTTCTGGCTTCATCCGCGCATCGGCGTATCCCCATTTCGCGACATCGAACAAGTACTGATCGTTCGAGAGGAACGTCCCGCGGCAGACCTTGCGCTGGTCGCGCGGCTCATCCCGCGTCGCCGCGAAAAGCTGATCGATCACGTCCTGGGGAACTCGGTCGCGCTCTGAAGGATAGACATAGCCGAAGAGCACCAGGTGGCTGAGCAGGACGCGCTCGTGCCCGCCGCGAAAACGGTTTTGCAATCGCTGCCAATCGATGGTCTCAGCCCGCGCCCGAATCAGGTGCATGATGTCGGCGGCATCAAACCGATCCCGCGACTGCACGAACGCCTTGCTCCAGATCATTTCCTCCACGGGGCACAGTGGCGCCCGCCGCCCGAGCACTTCCTCGTCCACCGGCCGCGCCAGCATGGCGTCATCGACCGGGCATAGCCCGTTGGCCGAGCTATAGAGGATGTCCACGAAGGCATCCTCGGCCATCGCCTTGGCTAGGAAGTGCGGCCAATGGAGTTCGGTCTTGTATCCGGCTTCGGCAAACACGTTCAGCACGCGGTCGCGGTCTTCGCGTTTGATAAAGACGTCCAGGTCCTTGGTGTGCCGGACGATGCCGGTATAGCACGCCATCGCGTATCCGCCGCCGACGACGTAGCGCGCTCCCGATTCGTCCATCAGCGTCAGCGCATGAAGGTAAAAATCGCGCGTCCTGGGATCAGGTTCATACTGGCAGGCGTGGGTCTGCTCGGACATAGACGAGTTCTCCGGCCCATTATAGTTCCTGACCCTCCAGCAAGGCCGGGCTACTTCAGCAAAGCGGGTGCCGAAGCAGCCATGGCGAAACCCGCACATTGAAAATCTGGACGCGTCCCGGCGTTTGCGTTACGTTCCCCCGCTTTCGATCGGGAAGGATCATGGCGGAATTGCACCTTTGTTCACCGTTGGGTTTCCGGGCCTCGGGCGTCTATGCGGGCATCAAAACCAAGAACGCGCCCGACGTCGGCATGGTCGTTTGCGACGGCACCGCCAGCGCAGCGGCCGTCTTCACCACCAACAAAGTCTTCGCCGCTCCGGTGAAGGTGGGCCGCGAAAACATCACCAGGGGCAAGCTCCGCGGGATTGTGGTGAATGCTGGTAATGCCAACGCCTGCACCGGCCAGCAGGGTGAAAAAGACGCCCGCATGATGTGCCATCTGGCATCGATCGCCATCGGCTGCGACGAGCGGCTGATCCTCCCGTCCTCGACCGGCATCATCGGGCACTTGCTCCCGATGGATAAAATCGAGCGAGGCATCGCCCACGCCGGCCACGCGCTGGGCCGCGACCGCGAGCATGCCCTGCACTTTTCCGATGCGATTCTAACCACTGATCTAAAACGCAAGCAGGCGTCGGTCACTTTCAAACTCGGCCGCCAGACCGTCACTCTGGCCGGCGTCTGCAAGGGCAGCGGGATGATCGGCCCGCGCATGGCGCTGCCGCACGCGACGCTGCTGGCCTACCTCACCACGGATGCCGCGATCGGCGCGCCGTTGCTTCGTAAGCTGCTGGGCGCCGCGACGGACTCCAGCTTCAATGCCGTGACCGTGGACGATCACACCAGCACCAACGACACCTGTGCGATCCTCGCCAGCGGCGCGAGCAACGCGAAGATTGATTCGCCCCGCGCGGTCAAGGCGTTCACCGCGGCTCTCGATGAGGTGTGCCAATCGCTTGCCTTTCAGATTGCGGCCGATGGCGAGGGAGCGACCAAGGTCGTCACAATCGAGGTCGAGGGCGCGACCACCGAAGCCGCCGCTAGGACGATCGCGCGAACGATCGCCAACTCGCCGCTGGTCAAATGTGCCATGAACGGGAATGACCCCAATTGGGGCCGAATCATCTCCGCGGCGGGATACGCGGGAGTCCCGTTCGACCCGGACAAGTGTACGCTCTCACTTCAGGGGACCACGGTCTTCGGTCATGGCCGGCCTGTGGTCTTCGATGCCGCGAAGTTGAGCAAGGCGCTCAAGGCATCGGAAGTCCGCGTACTGCTGTCGTGTCATCTCGGTTCCGCGAGCGCGACCTGCTGGACGTGTGATTTCTCCAAGCAATACGTCACGATCAATGCGGACTATCACACGTGATCTGAATCCGGACATCCCACCACAATTCATCGCATCGCGCAGCGATTCCGATTGATTAGCCGTCCCCGCTTGCGGGGCGCGACCGGACGCGCCCCGCAAGCGGGGACGGCTAATCAAAAGGAATGCTCCGCACGCGAGATTCCTGTAGGGGATATCTGTGAACCATGGATATTAGGGAGCAGTCATCCCGCTTATTGATCCCCGCGCGAAACACCACAACAATGCACTTTATTTGGAGTGTCGAATGTCATTGAGTCGCCTGCCCCTGGGCTATTGCACCAACGTCCATCCGGGCCGATCCGTTGCGGAGGTGGAAGGGGGCCTGGATCGGTACACCGTGCCGGTGGCTCGCGGCTTCGGTCGGTCTCTGGCGGCGGGGCTCTGGCTCGCCGAACCGGTCGTACGGGAACTGCTGTTGAGTCGTGACGTGCTGGCCCAGTTTTCCGACGGTTTGCAACGCCGTGGGTTGACCTGCCACACACTCAATGCATTTCCGTACGGCGATTTCCACAGCGAACGCGTGAAGGAAAACGTCTACCTGCCCGATTGGTCCGACCCGCGCCGCCTCGCGTACACCGAGCAATGCGCGATCGCGCTGGCCGCGTTCCTGCAAGACGGAATCGACGGCAGCATCTCAACCGTTCCACTGGGCTTCAAAGGTTTCTCCCACCCGGCCAACTTCCTCGAGACCTGCACCGCGCAACTGATTGAATGTGCCCGCCGGCTCGCAGCGCTACACGACCGAACCGAAAAGCTGATCCGACTCGCCATCGAGCCCGAGCCGCTGTGCGTGCTGGAGACCACCGCGGAAGCGATCGAATTCTTTGAGCAACTGTGGCGGCAAGCCGACGCGCACGGTGCGGCGGAGGCCGTCCGCACGCACCTCGGCCTTTGCTACGACGTCTGTCACCAGGCAGTGGAATTCGAGGACGCTGCCGAGTCGATTGGAGCGCTCGACCGTGCCGGCGTGCGCATCAACAAGGTTCACATCAGTTGCGCCCTCCAGCTCGACAATCCTACTCTCAATGCGGAGGGGCGAACGGCGCTGATGCGTTACGTTGAGCCCAGGTATTTGCACCAGACGATCGCGCGATCCAGCGCCGGCCAAATCGCCCGACTCACGGACCTCACTACCCAATTCGTGCGTGATCCCGGCCCTGAATTTGCCGCCGCCCCGGCGTGGCGGATTCATTTCCACGTGCCCGTGGACGCCGAGCGCCTCGGCCCGCTGGGCACGACGAGGGCTGCATTGATTGACGCGCTTCCCGCCGTCGCCGCGCTGAGTTATGCGCCGCACCTGGAGGTCGAGACCTATACCTGGGAAGTCCTGCCCGGCGCCGGCCCGGCGGATCTGGTTGATGGGTTGACGCCGGAGCTTCTCGCCACCGATGAGCTGCTGGCCGGATTGATTCACCACGAAGGCACAACGACACGCACGGGAGCATAGTCAACTATTCATTCTTATCCGTGCCATCCGTGTAATCCGCGGTTCAATGTGTGATGAAACCGCGGATTACACGGATGGCACGGATAAGAGGGAGATGGTTCACTTGCGGAAGAGCGAATGCTCAGGCGTAAGTATCGAGGCTGCCGCCGAGGCCGGTGGCGGCGGCAACCAGCGCGTCGCCGGAGCTGGTCACTTCCTGATCGGCCGCCTGGATCAGTTGCACCGCCGCGCTTCCCTGCGAGCGATCCACGTCGAGCAGTTTCTGGGCGACGGCAATCTGCACCGACGACATCGTCCGTGCCTGATCCAAGCCGACCATTGCGGAGACCAAATCCATAGACCCTCATCCCCCCTATCGGCCAGCCAATGCCGGAAGCTGTGCGCGACACGAGTGAGAAAGAAAAGAATGTGGTTATCGGGCGGGCTTCAGCGGACGCGTAGTTTCAGCTCGTCAACCAAGCGAATGACGTGTTGCTCGATCATGTTGCAAGCTTCGTCAGACGGCGACGCGTCCAGATCGTGGACGTGCCAGTATTCGACGCGCGCGGCAAGGTCGGGAAATTTCGCCAGGACGTACCGGCGATGCTCCGCTTCCTTCAGCGCGATGATGCGGGTCGCCGCGGCAAAGTCCTCTCGCGTCGCGCCGCACGGAAAAGCCACGGGCTCCGGGATTAACAGTTTCCGCTCCGCGCAGGCGGCCCGCGCATGGAGTGAGATCGGCCCGAAGTTGCAACTTCCCTTCTCGATGGCCAAGGCGCGGGAGAACGCTGACGCATCGATCCGGTGACGGCGGGCCAGATCGTTAAACAGAATCTCCGCGAACCGGCTGCGGTAATAATTGCCGGTGCAAAGGAACAACACGCGATGTGACATGCTAGGGAGTAGCCTGAAATACGGGCCGAATATCAACCGGGAAATCGATCATTCCCACGGTCGGCGGCTTGGAGGTGAAGCGTTCAAATCGTTCCTTGAGCGTCGCCCCGCGCCCGCCGGTGCCGGCGGAGGAGATCTGGCTGCTGATCCGCTTGATGCGGTCGTCCATTCCTGGGTGCGTACTGAATAGGTTCGGCGTGCCCGCTTTCTGCTCGTCGCGGATGCGGGTCAGGAAGTGGAGCAGGCCGTTGGGATCGTAGCCGGCGGCGGCGGTGTACTTGACTGATTCGGCGTCGGCCTCAAATTCCTGCGGCTGGCTGAAGCCTTCTTTCACAATGACGTCGACTACTTTGTCCGAAAGGTTTCCGAAGCTCGCGCCTGCCGAGGTTCCCGAGGCGGCGGTTAGCCCGGCGTCGGCAGCGGCCGCCTGCTGGGCGGCATGAAGGCCGTGCTGTTTGACCACATGACCGATCTCGTGGCCCAGCACGCCGGCCAGTTCCGATTCATCCCGCATTTGCCGCAGCGCCCCGCGCGTGATCCAGACGTAGCCGCCTGGACCGGAGAAGGCGTTGACGGTGTCGGTGTTCAACACGCCAAAGACCCACGGTTGATCGGCCCGGCTGGTGCGCGAAGCCACCGTCTGCCCGACCAAAACCACGTATTGCGCCAGCCGCTGGTCGTCCGTGACGCCATAGGTATTGGTTAGCGCGAGTGAGACGGCCTGCCCGATCGCGGGCTCGTTCTTTTCGTTCATTCCGGCGGCCTTGACGCCTTTGTTCAAGCCGCTGGCCATCTGCATCACATCGATGTTCCCCACGCCGCATCCGCCCATGTTGAACGGGATCATGGCAAGCAGCGCGACAGCCGCAGTGAGCGAACCGGCGACAAAGAGCCGGACGGTTGGAGTTTTGTCCTTCATGACGATTCACCGTCGAGGTAAACGGGAGGGCGAGGCTCCTGCCGAGCCGAGGCCAATCACATGAGCAGATCATCGGCTCGGCCGGAGCCTCGCCCTCCCACAATGAATTTCTACGTTACTTCCCCTTAGCCGGGCCGACCTTGCCGTCCTGGCAGAACTGCATCCAGTCCCTGCCCTTGACCGCCTTGTTCATGGCGATGACCTTGTCGAGATTCACCTTGCTGTAATTCTTATTCTTAGCGTAGCTCTCCGCCTCCGGCTCCAGCCCCTTACCGGCGGCGGCGGTGCCCATGTTCGACGCCTCTGCGTCACTGGTGACGTTGAAGTTGAACGGCCCCGGCGCGGCAGGGGGATTCGTGCCGAGCTGCTTCTGGAAGATGTAGCCTTGCTTGCCGTCGGCGGTTTGGATCTTGATCCAGCCGTCGTCGGTTCGCTCGAGGACCGTCACCTTGCTGTTCTTGTTGACCGTTCCCGTCACGTCGAACAGCCGGCCCGGCCCCTCGCGCACCTCGGCGTGTTCGGGCTGGACGTAGAGGTCCTCGGCCAGGACAAATGCCGTCCCAGACGCGACGATCGCACCCAACACGGAAACGCCAATGCGCCACCTCTTTGAAATTCCTGCCTGTTTCATTGTCGTCTCCTGAGGGAGACAGCCATCCTAACCATCGTCAGGCGAAAAGCGAGAGATCTTGCTGTTCTGGCTAATCCAAGATTCACCACGGAGGCACGGAGACACGGAGGGGCGCTTGAAAAAGAACGCAGATCGCAGCGATTCGGATCACGAAGACACGAAGAAAAAAAGAGGGTTCATGGTTCATTCCTATCCTCCAGCATTTTCTTCGTGGCTTCGTGCCTTCGCGGTAAATCGATTCTTCGAGCGCCCCTCCGTGTCTCCGTGCCTCCGTGGTGAATAATCCGGGGACGGGGGAATTGCGCTGATTCTCACTTGCCCTTCGCAATATAGACCCCGTCCCAATCGGGACCGGGGGGATGTTCGCTGAAATACGCAATGCGTTCGAGCAGTGCCGCGGCCGGACCGTCGTGCGGGAATCGCTCGCGAAAGGAAGCCAGTCGCTGGCGCGCTTCCTCCCACTGCTGTTTCTGATAGTGCGAAAACGCCGCCTCATATTCGTCGCGGCGGAAAAGCAGATCCGCATCTGCGTTCGGCTCGCCCAGCACTTCATACACCGCCATCGGTTTCAATTTCCCCTTGACGCGGAGCAGATCCAGTTGGCGAAGGATGAAGTGTCCTTTGACCTGATCGGCCGTTGGCTGGGCAATGAGGATTCGAGAGCCGTAGAACTTATTGGCGCCCTCCAGCCGGCTGGCCAGATTTACCGCATCGCCCAGGACGCTGTAGTTGAATTTCTGGGTCGAGCCCATGTTCCCGAAGACCATTGGGCCAGTATTGATTCCGATGCGCGTGAGCATGCCGGCGGCGCCCATTTCGTTGAGCCGCGGCTGGATCTCGCGCTCGCGTTGCTCCATTGCAATCGCGGCGCGGCAGGCCAGGAGCGCGTGATCCGCCTGTTGGATCGGCGCGTTCCAGAAGCTCATGATTGCGTCGCCGATGTACTTATCCAGCGTGCCGTCGTTGGCCAGCACCAGCGACGACATCTCGTCGAGGTAGTAATTGAGCAATGCGGTCAGCGTGTGCTCGTCGAGGCGTTCGCTCAAGTCGGTAAAGCCCTGGATGTCGGTGAACATGACGGTCATTTCGCGGCGCTCGCCGCCGAGTTTCAGGGCGGACGGATCCCGGTCGATCTCCGACGCGACGGCGGGTGAGACGTATTGCGAGAGCGCCTTGAGGACGAATCTTCGCTGGCGGCCTTCAGCTAGGTAGCTCCACGCGAATGCGCCAACCGTCGCCAATGCAAACGCCAGCAGCGGAGAAGCCAGTGGCAGCCAGCGGATCTGATGCCCGAGGAACAACCCCGCGCCGACCGTGAGCAACGCCAGCAGCGCCATGGCCGCGAGCAGCGCTTTGAACGTCACGTTCCTGGGAAAGACGGCGCCAAGCGCCGCCGCGAGCGCGGCCACGAAGGCCGCGGCGAACATCAATGCGGTGGGAACGGGGATGATCCGCTGGCCGGTCAGCATATTGACCATTGCGGTGGCCTGAATCTCGACTCCTGGATACTCGGATGAAAGAGGAGAGGCTTTCAGATCGTTGGTCCCGACGGTGATTGGGCCGATCACAACCACCTTGTCACGAAACATCGAAACGTCCACGCCCGTATTTTGCTGTCCAACCCCTGCGGCGAGAACATGCGCTGCTGAAACGTAGCGAAACGTCGTCTTTCCGTTGGCGCCCAGATAAGGGCCGTAGTAATGCAGAAGGAATGGCTGGTCGAAGGCCTTTCCACCCACGTCCGCAGTCGTTCGGGCCGCCAGGCTCGGCGCGCCGTTCACGACCGGTTGATAAGCGCGATAGACCACATCGCTACCCACGTTCACCGCCGCCAATTGCGGCGCTTTGATGGGCGGGGCGAAGCGCTCGGCCTGACCTCCGGAGAGAAATCGGCAACCGATGATGACGGGGATCTTGGAACGATCGACCAGCTTCGCGAAGGTCGCGTCGTCGCCACTGGAATCGTTATAAACACTCGGCTCGGTGAAGATCAGATCGAGAGCGACCGCCTTCGCGCCGCACTTGTTGAAATAGTCGATCATAATCCCCCAAAACTGCCGGGGCCACGGCCAACTGTAACTGGTCTTTCCAAGCCCTTGGCGGCTCAGTTCCTCCTGGCTCTTGTCGTCGGCGGCGACGATCACCACCGGTCCGTTGGTCTGATCCTCGACGGGCCGCAGATGGTAAAAGGAGTCGTAAAGGAGGAAATCCAGCTTCGACATGGCCAGCGAAACGCCGGGCGTATACCGTGCGGCGATCGCGATCCCCGAGCCGCACAGCGCGATGAGCGCTCCCGCGATGACTTTGCGGCCGGGACTTTGTGCTGAAAGTTTAAGAGGGACGCGCATCGGGTTTGAATTCCTGCTGTCTCAACTATCGTACCGACCCCGTACAACACTGCATTGTCGGGGCAAGAGCGATTTGAACAGAACACCTCGTTTAGCCACCGCGGCCACGCGGTGTCTCCTTCCCTGAATGCAGAAAGACGGGCCTGGCGGCTCCGGCTAAACGAAGACCCGTAACTTCTAGCGGATCTGAGCATTCACGCATCGCATTGAAGCATCTTCCAAGGATAGACTGGGACCCTATTGCAGATATAGTCGCGCGTTCCTGGCCGGTAATCTCGCAGACGAGACTTGAATTTGGGAACGGGAGAGACCCATGCGTATCGGCATTCGTCCGATGCTACTGCTTGCCGCGTTGTTTTGCGGCGCGCTCTCTCACATCGCGCGGGCGGAACTCCCGCGGCTCAAAATCAGCGAGAACCACCGCTTCATCGTTACCTCGGATGGCAAGCCGTTCTTCTATCTCGGCGACACCGCCTGGGAGCTGTTTCACCGGCTCACGCGCGAAGACGCGGACGTTTATCTAAAAGACCGGTCAGCCAAGCACTTCAACGTGATCCAGGCGGTCGTGCTGGCCGAGTTTGGCGGGCTGACGGTCCCCAACGCGTACGGGCACCTGCCGCTGGCTAATAATGATCCCACCAAACCCAACGAAGACTATTTCAAAGACGTGGATGCGATCGTCGATCAGGCGGCAGCACAGGGGCTCTATGTCGGCATGCTTCCGACGTGGGGCGACAAGGTGAACAAGAAATGGGGCCAGGGGCCGGAGATCTTTAATCCACAGAACGCCGTCATCTACGGCGAGTTTCTCGGCCGGCGCTACAAAGACAAGCCGATCATCTGGATCGTCGGGGGCGACCGGCCGGTGGACAACGACAACCAGCGGGCGATCTGGCGCGCGATGGCCGAGGGGCTGCGAAAAGGTGACGGGGGTACGCATCTAATCACCTATCATCCGAGCGGCGTGCATTCTTCCAGCGAATGGTTTCAGAACGAGCCGTGGCTCGACTTCAACATGCTGCAAAGCGGGCACGCGGCCCGCGACATCATCGATTGGGGAATGATCTGGGTGGACTACCAGAAGGAACCGATCAAGCCGACCTTGGACGGTGAGGCCAACTACGAAGACCACCCGATCAACTGGCAGCCGCAGAACGGCTATTTCAACGACTTCGACGTGCGGCGTGAGGCGTATTGGGCGGTGTTCGCCGGCGCGTGCGGCCAGACGTACGGGTGCCACGATGTCTGGCAGTTCTACACCAAGGATCGCGAGCCGATCAGCGCCGCGCGCACCGATTGGAAGAAGGCCCTGAATCTGCCCGGCGCGTCGCAAATGCAGCACCTGCGGGCACTGATGGAGTCGCGGCCTTATCTGATGCGCATGCCCGACCAGGCGATGTTGAAATCGCCGGTGGGGAAAGACGGCGATCATTGCCAGGCGACGCGCGATTCGGACGGCAGCTACGCGTTCATCTATGTGCCAAACGGGCAGCCGGTGAAAATCGATCTCGGCCGGCTTTCCGGCCCGAAGTTCAAGGCCTGGTGGTTCGATCCCCGCGACGGCGGAGCCAACCCCGCCGGCGACCGCGACGCCAAGGGCGTTCAGGATTTCACGCCCCCCGCGCCGGGAAAGCCGGGCGACGCCAATGACTGGGTGCTTGTGTTGGACGATGCGGCCAGATCATTTCCGCCGCCGGGGAAGTAGATTTCGCCACGGGTTGAAAATGCGTGTCACGTTCGAGTCATCTCTGCCAGACTCGGATCCAATCCACTTCCATGACGGCGGGAAAGTGCGTGGAAGCGTTCGGCGGCCCGCCCCAGTTGCCTCCGACGGCCAGATCGAAGATGGGATACATCGGCTCGCCGCAGATGAGGGTGGGGTCGGCGGTGTGGGCCCATGGTTTACCGTCGACATACCAGGCGATGTGATCCTTCTGCCAATCGACGGCAAAGGTGTGGAAGCCGGGCCAGAGCTCGGCGGGATGCTGGTGTTGATAGTTGCGGCCGTGGACGATTGTCCCGCCGTGCAGCACATTGGGGTTGCCGGTCCCATTATCGACGATGTCGATCTCGCCATTGGCGTCGTGGTAGCCGGCGGGCATTAGCCAGAAGGCGGGCCAGAGGCCCTGCCCGGCAGGAATGCTGATGCGCGCCTCGGCATAGCCATATAGAAATGAAAAGGTCGGCCCCGAGCGTCCGCGAATTCCGCCCGATTGAACGAGTGCGCCGGTGTACGGCTTGCCAAATTTGGGTTGGTTCCCGGCGGTTAGTTGAAGCGATCCATCGGCGACCTGGATGTTGGCCGGGTCACTTTCTTCATCCCCTTCGCCGATGGTCGCGCCTGCGTCCCAGTATTGGTGCGGCGTCCAGATTTCCCGCAGCGCCGAGCCATCAAATTCGTCCTCAAATTTCAACTTCCACTCACCCGCAAGTCGCGGCGCCACCGGCGCGGTCGAAAGCAGATCCGCCGGGGTGGCGGATTGGATGGAATCAATGACGTCATTACCCGCTGCCCGCTTCTGCGCCGAGTATCGGCGATAGCCGAGGTACGCGGCGGCGGCTACACAGGCGAGGATCGCGCAGAGGAAGACCGCATCCCACAGCGGCCGCCGTCCTCGTGAAACCATGTCCATTCCGGTATTCTATCTGACTCTTGACGATCAACATGGGATTCACACAATCCGCCGGACGAAAGGTTCTATGCCGCACACGATCCTCCATCCCGCGCTTCAGCCCCTGAAGGCGAAGTTCCCCGAGACCAAGTTCCTGGTCAATGAGTTTCGCAGTGCCGTCACCGTGGTGGTGCCGCGGGAGAAGATCAAGGCGGTGGCGACGTTCCTTCGGGATGAGCCGTCGCTGCGCTATGACATGCTGGCGGAACTGAACGGCGTGGACTACCTGGGCTATCCCGGCACGCAGCACCGCTTCGCGGTCAACTACGGGCTGACCTCCATCCCGCATAACAATCGCCTGTGGTTGAAGGTGTTTCTCGATCCCGAGCGGGACACGGCTCCGGGCACCGACTTCCGCGACGAAGAGGTCGTCGTCAAGGGCGATCCGGGCTTGAAAGTCGATACCGTGACCGGCGTCTGGCCCGGAGCCGAATGGCTGGAACGCGAAGTTTACGACATGTTCGGCATCATCTTCCTGGGCCACCCCGACCTCCGCCGCATCCTCACCTGGAACGGCTACGGCAGCTATCCCCTCCGCAAAGACTACCCCCTCCGCGGCATCGGCGAACGCGAGAACTATAAGATCGTGACCCGCCAAGGGGCATGACGCGTAGCGGCGCGACCGAAGGTCCGCCAGTTTCTGGGCGTCGCGCTCAGGCCTCTACTTGTTCACGCAGGGCGGAACGATGTCTCCGGACCGCGTGGAGTCCGCGCCGTTCCAAGCCATCTGCCGAACACGATCGTAATTATTCCCGTCATCGCATGTGCCACGCACGCCCCGGCGATGCTGCCGGGCAGGCGGTAGGGGATGTCTTGATTGAGGACGGTCAGCGCGCGGTAGGCAAGCGGGGCGCGGTCCCAAGTTCCGAGGTGCTTGAGCACGGCATTTGTCGCGAAGATCGGATTGGCGGGGACGAGCCAGTCGGACATCGGTTGGGTCAGCCAAGGACTCAGCCAGACCGGCCAGGTGAGCCAGAGAAGGCCGAGCAGAATCGTCAGGCCCGCGGCGAGGGAACGCGACAAACGAGCGGCAACGAAAAGATTCGCGATGCCTGCCAGGGCCAGGATGTAACTGGCAAGCACGAGGCAGCAGGCAAGCCATTCCAAGGTGGAGATGTCTGCCGGGAGGATTGCAATCGCCCAGACGGCGCCCATGCCGACGACGATCGCCGCCGCGGCAATCCACGAGCGACGAGCGTCTGCCGCAAGAATGAGCGGCGGGGTGATCAGCGTGGTCAAGAGCAAGCTGCCGAGAAAAAGGCCGAGCGTTGGGCCGACAGTGGCTCGGCACCATATCGCAGCCGCTGCCGATATGATCAACGCGGGAAGTGAGGATCGGACCACCCAACTGGAGGAGTTGGGAACGGGCGGCTTGTCGATCTCGGCGACTTGTTCAGTCATTGGCGTGGAGAAAAACGGGAACTCGCGGTGATCCTCCTCCACTTGATTGATGACTTACTTGGTTTCGGGCCGGGGCGTCGTCAGGTCCTGGTACTCTTTTTCCAGTTCATCGATGGTTTGCTGCATCCGGTCGGCTTCGTCGATCAGCTTCTGCTGCTGGCCGCGAAGCGTTTGCATGATCTTGTAATGCGCTTCGGCGGCCTGGCGCATCGCGTCGCGGTGCTTGGCGACGTCCTCCTGCCAGGCCTTTCGCTCGGCCGCGGCGGTTCGCTCGGCGGCGTGGAGTTCTGAATCGACATTGACGGGCACGTTGGCCGTCGCCGCACTGCCCCCGGCGGGCTGCGTCGAAGGCACGGCGTCGGTGGCGCGATGCTCGGCCCCGGCCGGCTCGATCACCATCGTCACCTTGGTGCCGGCCTTGGGCGTGGTGTCGGGGTTTCGCTCCCATTCCAAAAGCTCGTTGGAACTGCTTTTCAGTTCCGGCACGTCGATCACCGTCAGATCGAAGTTCACGATGCTCACCAGATATCCGGTGACATCGGCGGCATATTTACCATCGGGCATCACCCGCGAGCCGGCAAAAACCCAGGTGAACGCCGGGGCGGTCTTCTTGGTCTTCACATCCCGCATCCATGTCCAGGACGGGACACTGACGGTCTTGCCGTCCTTCTGATACTCCATCATGATCTGCAACGGCGGTCCCTGCGGCGGGACCCATCGCTTGCTCGCTTCCGAGTATTGCAACGGCTGGCCGGGCTTCAGCCCAATGGCAAGCAGGGCCAGATGAAGGTTCGAAGGCTTCACTTCGGAGCGGATCATCGCCTCGTAATCGTTGGTCCCCTTGACGCAGCAAAAGAACTCGAGCGGGGCATCGCAAGCCAGCATCTCGCACTCGACGCGGACCTGCTTTTTTGCCGCATCGAATTCGACATGCGGCAATTTGCCGACCTTGGGCGAGTCGCCCGCCGGCGCATCGGCGGCGCAGCCCTGCGGAACCCAGACGCCAAGCAACAGGGCCACCAGACAACCTAACCGAATCATGCGAGCCTCCAATTCAATGGAGTCTACTCAACCAACTATTGCGCGTGCAAAGACCGCCCGTACATCGATCCGCATCGGGTTCGGGTCGAGGGCAAGGCTTCGGATCCCATGGCACCGCCTCGTGACCGCCGCTTGCGGCTTCGCGAACGAAGGGACTCGCCGTCGGAGGAATCAGCATGGCGAGGTCCTTCGTTCGCGAAGCCGCGAGCGGCGGTTGAAAGATTGCCAACAAATCGGCTTGCCTGTACTCTCATAATGCCTTGCATGGCAGCCGATGGGACCGGCGGCGGGCGATTCTCATATAGGATGGGTTGGGTTTTCCGGGCCGATACAGCGCATGGACTATCTGCTCACAACGAACACGCTGGTGTCGGCTCCGGCAGAAACCAGCTTGCCGGTGCCTCCGACCGTGCGTGCCGCGTTTGCGCCGCCCGGGACGCTTGCCGCTGCCGAGCGATACACGCGCGAGCTGGCGCTGGGCCATTACGAGAACTTCAGCGTCGTATCGATGCTTTTGCCCAAGCGCCTGCGGCAGGATTTCTCAAACGTATATGCGTTCTGCCGGACGGCGGATGATCTGGGCGACGAAGTGCCCGACCGACAGCTATCCCTCAGCTACCTCCGGCGGTTTCGGGAGTTTACCGAGGCCTGCCATGCGGGTGAGGGCCGCTCGCCGCTTTTTGTGGCCTTGGCCAAGACGATTGCCAAGCATCAGATTCCCATCGATCCGTTTCTGGACCTGATTGACGCCTTCGAACAAGACCAGCGGGTGAATCGTTACGACAACTTCGAGCAGGTGGTCGATTACTGCCGCAGGAGCGCCGATCCGGTGGGCCGGCTGGTGTTGTATATGTGCGGCTATCGCGATGCGGCGCGGCAGCAGCTTTCTGATCGGACGTGTACCGCGTTGCAGCTTGCCAACTTCTGGCAGGACGTTCGCCGGGATATCCTCGATCGTGACCGGATTTACATCCCGCGCGATTCGATGGAGCGATTTGGAGTGGACGAGCAGCAGATCCGCACGGGAAGATGCGACGATAACTACCGTCGCTTGCTAAAGTTTGAAGTGGACCGGACGGAGAAACTGTTTGACGAAGGGGATGGCCTGCTTGCGATGCTCGACGGAGCCATCCGGCAGCAAGTGGCGCTGTTTTCCAACGGAGGCCGGGCGGTGCTCGATGCGATTCGCGGGCAAAACTACGACACCTTGAGCCGCCGGCCCAGCCTGTCCAAGTGGCAGAAGGGGAAGCTGGTCGGCCGGGCGATGCTCGCCATGACGGCGGCCAAGCTCGCCGGAGGGCCGCGCGCATGAGCATGGCGGACGCTTCGATCGAGACACTCTCTCCAGCCTCGCTGGCGCGTTCGCGCGAGTATTGCGAGCGGCTGACCCGCGCCAAGGCGCGGAACTTTTATTACGGCCTGAAGCTCCTGCCCGAGGGCAAACGAGCCGCGATGTTTGCCGTCTATGCGTGGATGCGGCTGGTGGACGACATCGCAGACGAAGAGGACGGCCGCTCGCTCGACAAGCGCGTTGCCGATCTGGAATCGTGGCGGATGCGGACGCGCGCCGTCCTCGAAGGGCAGGATGATGGCGGCGGGTTGCCCCTCTGGCCGGCCTTTGCCGAGGTGATCCGGCGATACAATGTGCCGATCAAGCTCTTCGATGCGGTGATCGAGGGCCAGAAGCAGGACTTGGATTTCCACCCGTTCAACAACTTCGAGCAACTCTTCGCGTATTGCTATCGCGTCGCGGGCGTGGTCGGCCTGGCCAGCATCCACATTTGGGGCTTTGAGGGCGGGGACGACACCGAGTTCCTCGCCGTGCAGCGCGGCGCTGCCTTCCAACTGACCAACATCCTCCGCGACCTCCGCGAGGATGCCTTCCGCGGCCGGATCTATCTCCCCCGCGAAGAGCTGGCGATGATGCAGGTAAGCGAGGACGACCTTCGCCAGGGCCGCGGCGGCAGGCACTTTCTCGACCTCATGCGTTTCCAGATCGCCCGCGCCGAAGCGTTCTACGAAAAGTCGGCGGGCCTCGAGGCGCGGATCAGCGCCGACAGCCGGCCCACGTTGGTCGCCATGACCGAGATCTATCGCGGGCTCCTGAAGAAGGTGGCTTACCAGCCGGAACGGGTGCTACGCAAGCGAGTTTCCCTCTCGCTGTTCAGCAAGCTTCGAATCGGCTGGCGCGCCAGCCGGCAGTCCGTCCGCGAATCCGGGATGCTCTGACGTGGCACGGGCGTCCCGCCCGTGGGCGATTGGGCTGCGAGGCTGACGCCGTGTTCGTAGTGGAAAGCCAAGTATCGCTACCGATTTTTCCAAAAGCACCATCTTTAGGAAGTGAGCCATGCGTCCACGGGCGAGGCGCCCGTGCCACGAATTCACGCATGCTCACTTCAAGCGACTCTCCTCTTCGCGCCCTTCGATCAGCATGACTCAAACCGTGTTGTCAGATTCTCCGCTCCAACCTACGACCGCCCGCCAAGGCTCGTCCCTTCGCGTGATCATCGTGGGCGGCGGCCTTGCCGGCATGGCCAGCGCGGCCGCGCTCCAGTCCGCCGGCGCCTCAGTCACTCTCATCGAATCCCGCAAATCCCTCGGCGGCCGGGCGGGCTCATTTGAAGATCCGCAAACCGGCGAGACCCTCGACAACTGCCAGCACGTCCTGCTCGGCTGCTGCACCAACCTGCTGGACTTCTACCGACGGCTGGGCGTCGAGCGGCTCATCCGCTTCGAGCGGACGATCCGATTCATTGACCCTCAAGGAAACGCGTACGGACTCTCCGGCGTCCGTGGCCTGCCCGCTCCGCTGCACCTTGGCCCTTCAATGATCCGCTTCGGCGCGCTGACTCTCAACGAGCGACTGGCGATGTCGCGCGCCATGACTGCCATGCTCCGCCTCGGCCGCACCGGCCGGCTTGCACTGGCCGACGTTCCCTTCAGCCAGTGGCTCGAAGAACATCGCCAGCCGGCTTCGCTGGTCTCCAAGCTTTACGATGCGATCCTGATCGGTTCGCTCAACGAAGACCCGCGCCAATCCAGCGCCGCCTATGCGATCCAGGTCTTTCAGGATGCCTTGCTCAATAATGCCGCGGGATACACGCTCGGCTTGCCCGATTGCCCGCTGGCCGAACTCTATAAGCCGCTCCCATGCCGCGACGTGCGGCTCGGGACGCGCGTCGCCGAACTGGTGTTCGATTCTTCTTCCGTCACCGGAGTCCGCCTCCAATCCGGGGCCTTCCTACCCGCCGACGCGGTCGTCCTGGCGACGAACCATCATGCTGTGCAGCGGTGGGTGCCACCGGAGCTTCGCCAGCGCGATCAGCGTTTCCGATCGCTCGATCAGTTCGAAAGCGTTCCGATCCTCGGCGCCCACCTCTGGTTCGATCGGCCCATTCTCCGCGACTCCCACGCCGCCTTCCTCGAAGGCCCGCTGCAATGGCTCTTCCGCAAGGACGCCGAGGGCAAGTGCGTGCATGGCGTGATCAGCGCTGCTCGACAATGGGTGGACATCCCCCGTGAGCAAGCCCTTTCGCAATTCGAGCAGCAGATCCGCCGCACCTTCCCCGCCGCCCGCGAAGCCAAACTCCTCCGCGGCGTCACCGTCATCGAGAAACGCGCCACCTTCTCCCCCCTCCCCGGCATCGACCGCATCCGCCCCGCGCAGGCCCCGCCGCCCGGCGGCATCGCCAACCTCTTCCTCGCCGGCGACTACACCCAAACCGGCTGGCCCGCCACCATGGAAGGCGCCGTCCGCAGCGGCTATGTCGCCGCCGAAGCCCTCTGCGCCGCCACTGGCGCCCCGACCCACTTCCTCGCCCCCGATCTCCCCCTCCAATGGCCCGCCCGCCTGATGCAGGCCGTCTGACTTGGGAGCGAGAGCCGCTTCACATAGCCATATGGCGATGTCCCACTTTGTCTCGTTTTATCGCGCGATCGGTCGGCCAGTGTCGGCAGCTGCGGAAGGCTTTCTCGTCGCGCCCTGATGCTGTAGCCTCGGGTTGAGTCTTCATGGAAAAGCGGAAACGAGAAAACAAGGTGGGTGGGCATCTGGCACCAGACGCGCCGCCGGAGCAGAGACGCCTTCATTGGCAGGGCGCTGCGCTGGCGGCCATTTTGATTTTGGCCGCGGGCCTGCGGCTCTATGCGGTGCAGACGGCCAATCTGTGGCACGATGAATTCTGGACGCTGGAATTAAGCTGCGGACGCGATACGGCTCACGAGCATCTGCCGACGGATGTGCTCCTGCCCTCCCTTGCGAGTTTGACTTCGCCTGCCGAGGCGCTTCCGTGGTGGCGGCTGCCGAGGTCGCTGTCGCAGGTGACGCATCCGCCGCTGTTTTTCTGGCTGCTGCGGTTTTGGCGGGATCTGCTGGGATCGAGCGATAGCGCGGCACGGCTGCTGCCATGCATCGCGTCCGTCGCGGCGGTCGCGCTGCTGTATCGAGTGGTCGGACGATTGAGCGGGCCGGGCGCGGCGCTATGGGCGGCCCTGCTGATGGCGCTCTCGGGGCAGCAGATTTTCTACGCGCAGGAAGTGCGAAGCTACAGCCTGATCGTGATGCTCGGCCTGGCGGCGCTGGCCGTGCTGATCGAAATAGAGAAACCCGGCGTGACCTGCTCTGTCTCTATGCTCTCTCGTGGCACGGGCGAACGTCGAGACAAAGCAGGCGTGACTCGGTTTCGGGTGCTCGGATTCGGCGCGCTCGTGCTGGCGCTGCTGCTGACGCACTATTTCACGATCGGCCTCGTGTTGGGATTGGCGGTGTACGCGGCGCTCCGATTGCCGCGTCGCGTCGTGGCCCAACTCGCGGCGGCGCTGGGCGCCGCCGGGCTGATCTTCCTGCTGGCCTGGGGTCCGTTCATGCTGCGGCAGCGGCAGGCGATGGGACTGGAAAACGAAGGCGGCGCGGCGTTCCTGCTGGAGCGCGGGCCGCTACACGCGTGGCACACGCTCGAGCGGCTGATCGCGGTGCCGGCCCAGTCACTCGCGCCGGCAACATTCATGAACGCGGCGAGCCTGCCGCCGCTGGTCGCATGGGTGGCGCTGCCGGCCTTCCTTGTGCCGCTCGCGTGGCTGCGCAGGCGCGGCGATTTGCTCGTCTGGTACTTGTCGGTGGCCGGGGTGCTGCTGCCGCTGTTGATTTTGGATCTCTCTCGATCCTCGATGCACCTGGCGTTTCCTCGCTATACGCTGCTGGCCGGGCCGGGCGTTTTCGCGGTGATCGGGGCCGGATCCGCGCGGATGACCGGCCTTTGGAAACATGCCGTGCCGGCGATCGCAGTCGCCGCGTGCGCCGTGCTACTCCCGGCGTCATTGCGCGAGCCGGCGTCGAAGAAGGACTGGCAGCCGATCGCGTCGCTGGCGGCAGCTTCAATGCAGCCGGGCGATCCGCTGCTCGTCACCGCGCCGCCGGACCGCGCCCCGCAGGTCTACCTTTACGTCTCGCACTATCTCGGCCCGATGAACCGCCCGGTCGCGATCATCACGCGCCCCATCTCGCCACAACTTGAATCGCAATTGCGATCGCACCCGCGGGTTTGGGTCATTAATGCCTGGGCGCAGCTTCCGCCGCTGTTCGGCGGCGCGCCGTTTCACATCATCGCAAGCACCGAAATGGCCGACTTCGGACAGATTCAGTGGCCCCGCTAAGGCTATAATGCGGGGAAAAAGAGGGATTACCGCAGAGTCGCGGAGGGCGCAGAGAAAAGACAAATGCGATCGATCCGCAGATTGCGCAGATTTTCGCAGATTCCAAATGCATTCAATCTGCGACAATCTGCGCAATCTGCGGATCGAAATCTCTGGTCTTTGTCTTCTCTGCGTCCTCGGCGACTCTGCGGTGAATCCTGACTTTAAGGGTTGCTTTTTGGAGTTGAGCGTATGGCATCTGGGCGCGAGCAGGGGCACGGGTTGGAGCATCTGGATGATCCCAGCGACGACGAGCCGGTGGATTCGCCGGCGGCGGGGGTCGATTTGCCGCGGATTGAAAAGGCCGTGCGGGAAATTTTGCTGGCCATCGGGGAGAATCCGGACCGCGAAGGCCTGGTCCGCACGCCCAATCGCGTGGCGCGGGCGTATGCGGAGCTGATGGCGGGGATGAAGATCGATCCGCGCGAGCACCTGCGGACGGTGTTCCACGAGCGGTACCAGGAAGTGGTGCTGCTGCGCGACATCGAATTCAATTCGATGTGCGAGCACCATCTGCTGCCGTTCACCGGGCGGGCGCACGTGGCGTATTTGCCGGATGGGAAAGTCGTGGGCTTGAGCAAGCTCGCCCGGCTGGTGGAAGGATACGCCCGGCGGCCGCAGGTGCAGGAACGGCTCACGACGCAAATCGCCGACGCGCTGATGGAGGAACTGCACCCGATCGGCGCCGTCTGCGTGATCGAAGCCGTTCACACCTGCATGACCATTCGAGGCGTCAAGAAGCACGGCAGCACGATGGTCACCAGCGAGCTTCGCGGTATCTTCAAGAAAGATCCCGCCAGCCGGGCGGAGATTCTATCGCTCATGTATGGGACGGCGGGACGGATGTAGGGGCACACGGCGTGTGCCCTCCGGACGTAGGGGCGTACGGCCGGACGCCCAGGCACACCGCCGTGTGCCCCTACCCCAGCATGTTCGGCGGGATGCCCATATCCGTGGCCATTTTCTGCATCTGATCTTTGGCCGACTCGGCGGCCTTGTTCTGAGCCGCGGCCACCGCGGCGACGATCACGTCCTCGAGCATCTCGGTGTCGTTCGGATCAATTTTGCTCTTGTCGATCCGCAGCTTGATCAATTCCAGCCGTCCGTTGACGGTGGCCTGCACCATCCCGCCCGCGGCCTCGGCGGTGACCTGCCGCTTGGCCATGTCGTCCTGCATTTGCTTCATCTTGTCCTGCATCTCGCGGGCCTTGGCCATCAGGCCGGGAAGATCGCCCAGGCCTTTGATCGCGTCGAACATGAGGTCTCCAAGTCGAGAGGGTTTCCAAGGGTTACTCCACCTTGACGATCGTAGCGCCCAGATTGTCCATCAGCGATTTAATCAGCGGCTCATTGCGAAGCGACTCGATCAATTCGGGCGTGAGCTTGACCGCCGGGACAGGAGGCGCCGCAGGAGGTTCCGAAGGCGCGGGTTGCGGCGCGGGACGGGAAACGGCGCGACTCGGGATCGCCGGGCGCGGTGCCGCCGCTTCAGCGGGGGCTGGGATTACCTCCGCGCTCGCGTCCACCTCAAACCGCACGCCCACCGCGCGGCCCAGCACTTCGGTCAGCTTCTCGCGCACCAGGTCCTTCTTCCCGTTGCGCTCCAGCATCTTGACGAAGGTATCGTGCTGCGCCCCATACCGAATGATGGCCCGGCCGTCTTCAATCCCCACGAGCCTCGCGGGCGTGAGCAACGGATGGACCATCGGGCTCTGGACCGCCAGCAGATTCAATAGCGATTGCCAGACCGCGGGGAGATTGGAAGGATCGACCGGCTCGATGTTGGAGAGGTTGGCGTTGGATGGCGCCTGTGCGACGGGCGCAGATTTGGCCGCGGCCTCGCGAGCCATTTCCGCCAGGGAGGGGCCGGTCCACACCTTGCCGGGGCGGGGAAGATCGTCGTCATCGTCGTCAAGCGAAGGCGGCGGGGCGGGCACTGGCGCCTTGAAGGCGGCGTTTTGGGCCGCCGATGCTTCATATGAAGTGTTGCTTGGTGGGGCGGACATTCTTGTCTGCCTCGGGTCCACGAGTGCGGGAGCGTACTCGCTTCCGCCGGGTGGGCTCGAATCGGCTCGGCGGGCAGGAATGCCCCCACTCGCCGATTCGACGGCAGACAGGAATGTCTGCCCCACCGAAGGCTGGCCTTTTAACGGGGCGCCTGGCTCAGAATTTTTTTTTTGCGCACTGACCGCCGCGCCCGTAGGTCTTGCCGCCCGCGGCGTCGAGCCGCCGCCGTCCAATCGCGAGAGCAAATCGCCGATCGAAGAAAATTGATCGGCCATCGCCATCCGCACCAGGGTCGCATCCAGCAGCGCGCGTCCCCCCTGCGACTGGCGGATGTTCCGCCGGAGTTCTTCCAGGAGGGTGATATCCTGGGTGAGCGCCACCGCATCAAACCGATTCGCCTGCGCGACCAGATCATCGAGGGTCACCCCCGGCACCTCGACCAGCGTCGAATCCGCGCCGCAGGTGCGAAGAATCAGCAGATTTCGCAAGTGATCGACCAGGGCCGCGATGAACGAATCGATCGACAGGCCGCTTTGCAGCACCGCGTTGACTTGCGCGAGAGTGGATTTCACGTCGCCCCCGCCGATGGAGCCGGCCAGGTCGAACAGAAGCTGTGCCTTGGGCAGGCCCAGGAGCTGCTCGAGCATGTCGGTGGTGAGCGTGGTTTCGCCGACGCTCAGCAGCCGGTCGAGCAGCGAGAGCGAATCGCGCATCGAGCCCGCGCCCGCCTTGGCCACCAGCAGCAGCGCGTCTTCGTCGGCCTTGAT
>Ga0182024_10004083_pt1 | contig 33992 bp, 35 predicted proteins | sample P32metaG_FD_120480 | JGI IMG/M metagenome (GOLD analysis project Ga0182024, IMG submission 120480) | Permafrost microbial communities from Stordalen Mire, Sweden - P3-2 metaG (Illumina Assembly) | ecosystem: Environmental > Terrestrial > Soil > Wetlands > Permafrost | place: Sweden: Stordalen... | reverse complement strand
GCTGAGAGATGAGTTTTTGAACGGCGAGCTCTTTTACTCGCTGAACGAGGCACAGATTCTGACGGAGAGATGGCGCGTGGAATACAACACGGAGCGGCCGCATTCGGCGCTGGGCTACAGGCCACCGGCACCGCAAGCTATCTTGCCGAAACAAAAGGGGCATGGAGATATGGAAAACGCTCTGCGTTTCCCACATCCCCACACCCCCGGCGGCTACGACGGACAAATGTCTAACAAGGCGTTACACTAACACTCCACTTGGTACAAAAGATCGGTCCGGTCATCCATCTTTTGGTTTGTGCCTATGGCCGTGTCTGCCGCTCATCTTGCGTGCTCGTTAATCAATCTGGGGGTTACACTATTTTTATGAAGACACCCGAATACAGGGAAGGGCCCGAAGCACTGAAGAACTTTGAACGCGGCATGATAGCACTGTTCAAAGTCCCCAAGAAAGCAATTGGCGAGGCGAGAAAAAAGGGCAGGAAACTCACTGCCCCACGCAAGAAGAAACGTGCCGACAAGGGCTAGAAGGGGATTTCCGCTTCCCCCGCCCCTGTCGTTTCGTGGCGCGGCAATTCGTCTTTACCTGTCAGTTCGGCATAGGTGAGGCGCTTGCCGCCGATCTGGGACATAGCAAGGTTGAATCGCTGGCTGTCGTTCATGTTTTTGCGGTTGTTGAATCGGAACATCTGTTCATCGAGGTAACGGTACAAGTGAAACGGCTCAACGGAAACATACGTGCCATGCAAATCCGCGTTTTACCAAACTCCAGAAATTTTCAATGGTGTTTGTGTGGACACGGCCATGCACGTATTCAACCGCATGGTCTACAACTTGGTGAGCGTAATCGTAATCGAGTCCCATGTACGCCTTGAGCGCATCTGTGTAGAGAGCCGCACCAGCTTGGACCTGTTCCCTAACCAGCGGTTGCAGGTTATGTTTGCGGCGCTTTGTCACGATCTGAGTCCGAACCTTCCCGCCGCGCTCCATGAATCCGACTACGACGGTCTTATCATCATCAATGCGGCCCGTGAGCGGCCTTGCGATCTTTGTGCATGTTCCGCGCTTTGCCGCCGATGAAAGTCTCGTCTACTTCTACTTCGCTATCCGGCCCACTTCCGAGCTTCTTGCCGTAGAAGTCATCTTGGACAGCAAGTCTCAGGCGTTGCAGCATGAACCATGCCGCCTTCTGCGTGATCCCCAGAGCGCGGTGAATCTCCATACTAGAAACACCGTTCTTGCAATTGACCAGCATCCAAAAACCAGTCATCCACTTATCGAGTCCGAGCGGCGAATCCTCGAAAACCGTTCCCAGTTTCAGAGTGAATTGCTTCTTGCACTCATAGCAAAACCAGATGCGGCGTGTCTTGATGAACGAGTGCTTGGCTTTGCCGCAACGCGGACACACGACCTTGCCATCTGGCCAGCGATACTTCTTGGCATACTCCAAAGCGCGGTCAGGATCGGCGAAGTAGATGATGGCTTGCTGAAGTGTTTTCGGGCTGTCCATGCAGAAACTATAGCCGAAAACCACATATGTGTCAAGGATATAAATGCCGCATTTTGTACATACAAATTGTTCCAGTCGGAACACTAGGGCCAGGGTCGCCTTGCATCGCCCCAGGGGGCGTAACATCTAATAAGGTGAGAACGAATTATGGGAAACACATTCAAGACTGCGTTCCTGCTGACCGCGCTTACGCTGCTGCTGATGTTCTTTGGCCGCTACTTTGGCGGCGAGAATGGGATGCTGCTGGCGCTCGCCTTTGCTGCCGTGATGAACTTTGTCTCTTACTTCTTCTCCGACAAGATCGCGCTGGCCATGTACCGCGCGCAGCCGGTCACGCGCGAGCAACTGCCACGCGCTTACGAGATCGTCGAGCGGCTGACCCAGAAGATCGGGCTGCCCATGCCGAAGATCTACGTGATCCCAACCGAGTCGCCGAACGCCTTTGCTACGGGACGCAATCCGAAGCACGCCTCAGTGGCCGTGACCCACGGGATCCTAGGTTTACTGAATGACGAAGAACTGGAAGGAGTGCTGGCGCACGAGCTCGGGCACGTAGGCAACCGCGACATCCTGATTGGTTCTGTAGCGGCGACCATTGCGGGCGCCATCACGATGCTCGCCAGCATGGGACGCTTTGCCATGATCTTTGGCGGCATGGGCGGCGGACGCGACGACCGCCGCGGCGGAGGCCTCTCGGCGCTGTTCATGCTGATCGTAGCGCCCATTGCCGCCAGTCTGATTCAGCTGGCCGTGTCGCGCTCCCGCGAGTATCAGGCCGACGCCACCGGCGCGCATTATACGGGCAATCCCTACGCACTCGCGAGCGCATTGCAGAAACTCGACACCTACTCGCGCCGGGTGCCCATGCTAGCCACGCCATCGACGGCGCATCTGTTTATCATTCAGCCGCTGCTGGGGATGAATTTCGGCAATCTGTTCTCAACCCATCCGCCGATTGCCAAGAGAATTGAGCGTCTGACGGGACGGCCCGCGGAGTTCATGCAGTAGAAGCTCTTAGCCATTAGCATTTAGCTCTTAACTCAAAACTTACTCGGGAAGGTTCTCTCTTTTCAGCGCAAGCCACTGGCTTGCCGGCGTTCTCCTCTGAAGAATCGGGAAGCATCGATGATCTGAAGGAGCTAGGAGCTAAAAGGCTAAGAGCTGAAAGCTAGAAGCTCTATGACATCGGTAACTCCGCCGCGTCTCCGCCAGATAGTAAAATTCATTTCAATGTCGCCCGAGACTGCCATCGCCGTATCCCACAAGGCCATCGAGCTGGAAAGAGCGCTCCGCCGCGTGATTCGCGGTAAGGACGATGTGGTGCGGCTCGCGCTGGTCAGTATTTTCGCCCGCGGACACCTGCTGATTGAAGGCGTTCCGGGAGTCGGAAAAACCACGCTGGGACAGGCGCTCGCGCGCGCCATCGATTGCACTTTTCAGCGCGTGCAGTTCACCAGCGACATGCTGCCTTCCGATGTCCTGGGCATCTCTGTGTATTCGGCCTTGGAGCAGGAGTTTGAGTTCAAGCGCGGGCCGGTCTTCACCAACGTGTTGCTGGCCGACGAAATTAATCGCACTACGCCAAAGACACAGTCCTCGCTGCTCGAAGCCATGAACGAAGGCCAAGTCACCGTGGACGCGCATTCCTACGAACTGCCGCAACCCTTTCTCGTGATCGCGACGCAGAATCCCGTGGAACATCACGGGACGTATCCGCTGCCGGAGTCGCAACTCGACCGATTTCTTATGCGGGTGCGCATGGGCTATCCCGACGCGTTGGCGGAGCGCGAGATTCTGCGCTCGGAGGCGGGTGCGGCGCACCTGCAGGATATGCGCCCAGTGCTGACGGGCGCTGACGTGCTCGAGATGCAGGAAGCAGCCAAACTGATTCGGGTGGATGAATCGCTCGTGACCTACGCGATGGAAATCGTGCAACGAACGCGCGGGTCGGAATATTTGTCGCTGGGAGTTTCGCCGCGCGGGGCGCAGGCGCTCTATCGCGCCGCGCAGGCAATGGCGTTTCTGGACGGCCGCGGCTTCTGCACTCCGCAGGATTTCAAAACGCTGGCCGTGCCGGTCTTTGCCCATCGCGTGGTGGTCAACGGAAGTTACGCCTCGACGCTGAAGAAATCCGAGCAGGCCGATCAGGTGTTGCGCGAGATGGTGGAGAATGTCGCGGTGCCGGTGTAGGAACAGTGGTTAGTGGCCAGTGGTAGTTCTAGTCTCCAGTCGCTGATTTCCAGTTTCCAATTCCTAGTTTCCAGTTCCCATGCTGACGCCGGTTGCCTGATGCCGACTCCGGGTTGACCCCAAGGTATCGGATAACTAGAAAGTTACTCGCAATCCACAGGGGAGGCGCGTATGCTTTGTGGCATGTGTGTCACGGTTTCGATGCTGGCGAGCGGCAGCCGGGGAAATTGTGCGTTTGTGTCGAGCGCCCGCACCCGGATCCTTGTCGATGCCGGCATTTCCTGCCGCGAGACGTTCAAGCGCTTGAAGTCGCTGGGCGAAGATCCGCAGTCGCTCTCAGCGATTCTTATCACTCACGAACATTCTGACCACATCTATGGCTTAGCAACGTTGGCGAAGAAGTTGCGCATCCCAATCTTCATGACCGGAGCAACTCATGCGGCCTGGGCGCGTGCCATGCGCACGGTGAATGGCGAACGTCCGCAACTGGAGAAGCTTGAGCGCTTCGAGTCGGGGCATCGTTTTCAGATTGGCGATATCGAGGTGAAACCTTTCACCATCCCCCACGACGCGGCCGATCCGGTGGGTTTTACATTCCGCGTGGAGGGGAGCAAGGTGAGCATCGCCACCGATCTTGGTTACCTTCCGGCCAATGTTCGCGACCATTTGCGCGGGTCTGACATCCTGATCATGGAATCGAATCACGACGTAGAAATGCTGCGCGGGGGGTCGTATCCGTGGTCGGTGAAGCAGCGAGTGGCGAGCAACGTGGGGCACCTGTCGAACGAGAAACTCGCGGATTTCTTTACCGGCGACTATGATAATAGTGCAGCTTTTGTAGTGCTGGCGCATCTCTCTGAGGAGAACAATCACCCGGAAATAGCGCGAAGAGAGGCTGAGAAGGCGCTGGCGGAGCGGGGTGGGTTATTTCAGAATCGCGTACTGGTGGCAATGCAGTCTGAGGTCTTGCCGCCGATCCAGGTTTAGAGCTGGCGAGCGGTTGGAACGAGTCAAACGCGCAAAGCTGGTTCCTCACCGGGCTTGGCGCCCGGTTCGGAATGACCAATGGGGCCGAGAGTTATCCGGAATAACATTCGCAGTTTACCTATGAGTCAGCAGTGCATAGATCCGATTGTGGGCAAGATTCTGGCGGGCTGGCGTTACGACATTTCTGGCCTGGCACCGGAGATGTGCAGCGATTACGAAAACCACTTCGCCGCTTGCGAGCACTGCCGCGGCCGGCAGCGCATACACCGTATTATTGACGTAGGCCTGATCGCGCTGGCTTCGGTTTCGGGCGGCGTGTTTCTGCTGGCTTTTGGAGTGATCCGCCACTTTGGTCCGCGGCATGCGTTCTGGCTTGAGATTGCTGCGCTGGCGGGCTTTGCCTTGTCTGCGCTGATCTGGCTGGTAGTAGCCGTAGCCACGCCCGCACCGGTCACGGTGCTGGACGCGGCCAAGCAGGGCGCGCGTCGGGTGCATGATCGCCTGCCGCAGGAGATCCGTGAACGCTTGCCGGAAGAACTTCGCGTCAAGATTACCGGGACATAGGCTGGGGGTAGTTTCCTAAATTCTTCAATACATAGGACACGGGGTCACGCAGAGTAAGGCCTGAAGGATCTCGCTGCGATCTCCGTCAATCTTCGAAATGCTTCCAGCCGCAGATTGTCGCATCGGTTAGTCTTCTTCTGTGAAAACTCTAAGCGCCAAGGCCGCATTGTGGGCGACCTGCGCCTTCTCCGTTGCGTTTGAGATGTTACCGTCCCGGTCGGCTGCGCAAGACACCTCCATGAGCGGAATGCGGACGGAGGATCACGACGCGCAACTGCCTTCGCCGCATGCGGGGTCGGGAACGGGCTGGGAGCCAGCGTCGGTTTCAGAACATGAATGGATGCTGCTGCATGGCGGGTGGGAACTGATGGCGCACGGGATCATCTTTGCCGACTACAACCAGCAAGGCGGTCCGCGGGGCGAAGGCAAGGCCGAGTCGGTGAATTGGGGCATGTTGATGGAGCAGCACCAGTTGGGTGGCGGAACGATTTTGTTCCGTCAGATGTTCTCGGCGGAATCGCTGACCTCGCCGCATCCCGGGTTTCCGGAGCTGTTTCAGACGGGCGAGACTTATCACGGGGAGCCGCTGGTTGACCACCAGCATCCGCACAATGTTTTTGCCGAACTCTCGGCGCTGTATACGCTGCCGCTCTCGATGAAAGTGTGGTGGGAATTGTATGGCGGACCCTCGGCGGAGCCCGCGCTTGGCCCGGTCACCTACATTCACCGCGCTTCGGCTGCGGAGTTGCCGCTGGCGCCGCTCAGCCATCATTTACAGGACTCGACGCACACCAGCTTCGGCGTGGTCACGACTGGATTTGTGATCGACCGGGTCAAGCTTGAAGCCTCGGCGTTCAACGGGCGCGAGCCGAACGAAGAACGCTGGAGCATTCAGTTCGCGCCTCTAGATTCGTATTCCGGGCGGGTGAGCATCGCTCCCACCCGAGACTGGACGGCGCAATACAGCGTTGGACGGCTGGAACATCCGGAAGCGCTGGAGCCGGGAAGCCAGTGGCGGCAGACTGCTTCGGTGGAATACAACCATGGCCTGGCGGGGGGCAATTGGGCGACTTCACTGGTGTGGGGACGCGTGCACAAGATCGCAACGGACACCAATCTCAACGGCTATGGGCTGGAATCCACGCTAAACTTTCTGCGGCGCGATTATGCATTCACCCGACTGGAACTGGTGGACAAGGACGAATTGTTTCCGCAGGCGGCAGTGCATCCTGCTTACCGCATCGGAGCCTATACTTTCGGCGGGGTACGCGACCTGGTGCAGAATCGCGTGTGGCAACTGGGACTGGGAGCGGATGTGACGGTTTATTCGAAGCCGGCGGTGCTGGATGCGGCGTATGGGAGTTACCCAGCGTCGTTCCAGATTTTTCTGCGGGTGCGTCCGGGGTTGCCCTGAAGGAGCTACGTGCCCTCAGGGGGCTGAGGCCCAATCTAAATGCCCACCCTCGTCGCAGGCCTGAAGGCCTACTCCACCCTCGTCGCTTGCCATTTGGCATCGCGAGAGTAAACGGTATTGCTTAGCCGGGTTCCGGCTGAGGAATTCCTGACGGCTCGTTGCGAACTGCGGGAGAATGAACCTGATGAGAAGTACTGTAAGAAGACTGCGCGCGCTGCAATTGGCGATGCTGGGCAGCATTGTTCTCTATGCTGTCCTGGGTGAGGTTCTGGGTTCTCGCGCTCGAGTTGTGGATCCCTCGTTGAGCTATGTTTTCACAACCGCCGGCGTGGCGATTGTGGGCGTGATCTTCGTAGTGCGGCGGACTCTGGTAATGCGCTCCGCGGAAAGCCTGGCATCTCGTCCCGACGACTCTCTCAGTCTGGGCCACTGGAAGAGCGGTTACGTTACGACATACGCATTGTGCGAAGGTCTGGCGTTGTTTGGGTGGATCCTGCGTTTGATGGGCTGCAGTTTTCAGCAGAGCCTTCCCTTTTATATTGGCGGGTTCGTGCTGCTTTTCTTCTTTGGTCCGCGAGAGCCGGTCAGCGCTTAACGTGGCCGCCGCTGAAATATCATTTCCCTGAGGTGATCTCATGGCCATCAATGGGCCAGAGGAATTGGCCGGGATGCGCGCGGCGGGCTCTGTGGTTTGTCTCATGCTGGGCGCGATGAGGCGCGAGGTGCGGCCGGGAATCACCACGGCGGAATTGGACGAGGTGGGCGCGGACGTGATGAGGCAGCACGGAGCACGATCCGCTCCGGCGTTGGTGTACGGATTCCCTGGGGTGAGCTGCATCAGCATTAACGATGAAGCGGTTCATGGCATTCCCGGCAAGCGCGCGCTGCAGCGGGGAGACCTGGTGAAGCTCGATGTCACCGTTGAGAAGGACGGATTCATGGCGGATGCCGCGGTGACGGTTCCAGTGGGCGAAGTAACGGAGGAGCGGCAACGGCTGGTGGCATGCGCGGAGCGAGCCTTCGCCAAGGCGATGCTGGTGGCACGAGCCGGATTTCGGGTTTCGGAGATTGGGAGAGTGGTTGAGCGGGAAGTGAGGCGCAGCGGATTCTCAGTGATTCGCGATCTGGGAGGGCACGGCATAGGACGCACCATCCACGAAGAACCTCGCGTGCCAAACTATGCTGATCCGGAGGCGAATCAGGTTCTCACGGAAGGCCTGGTGATTACCGTCGAACCGATTATTGCGGCTGGGTCGGGCCGGGCATTCGTCACGGACGATAAGTGGACGATTGTCACGGCGGATCGCAGGCCTTCGGCGCATTACGAGCATACGCTTGTAATCACCAAGGGTGCGCCGATGCTCCTGACGGCGGCGTAAAAACAGCGTTACTTTTGGACTTGCGGCGTGGCCGGAAGCCGCGCCCTTTCAGGACAAAGTCGCAGCCTAAGAACCTCGTCCTTCATGCCTTGATGTGGCAACTGGCCTGGCCGCGCTTCTCCAAATACTGCTGGTGGTAGTCCTCGGCGGGATAGAAGGTGACCGCTGGAACTATTTGCGTCGCAATCGGTTTGGAGTAGCGGTGCCCTTTCTCGAGTACTTCCTTCGAGGCTTGCGCGGTGGCTTGCTGTTCGGGCGTGTGGAAGAAGATGGCGGAGCGGTATTGCGTGCCCCAATCCGGCCCCTGGCGGTTGACTTGCGTGGGGTCGTGGTTCTCCCAGAAGACATTTAGCAGATCGCTGTAGCGAAGCTTAGCGGGATCGAATTCTACTTCCACCGCCTCGGCGTGACCGGTGCGATCGGTGCAAACTTCTTTATAGGTGGGATTGTCGGTCTTTCCGCCGATGTAGCCGACACGTGTTAAGACTACGCCCGGCAACGCCCGGAAAGTCGCTTCTACCCCCCAGAAACATCCTGCTGCGAATGTAGCTTTCTCCATCTTAAGATTGCTCCTTTAGATATTTCATTAGATGACGAAATCGGCGGAAAGTCACGTACGAAGGGTAGAAGGTCAAGCTTGCCCGTCGGCCGGCGGGACGCCAGGGCTACTTGCCGGCGGGGCGCCGGGCGCTGCTTTGTGGCCTTTTCGGGCGATTGACGCTGGGCAGGGATTCACGATAAAGTTCGTCCAACGCTGTAGCAGTCGTTGTCGGCTTTAGTCGTCCCAGGAGAAGTCTGTGGTTTCAGGATCCAGCCGCGCCAGGAGTGTGCAGAAACGTGCCATGTGCCTGCTTATGGCCTTGGCAACGGTGCAGGCAGCGCTGGCCGTTCCGAACTTCACTCCGCAACAGCGCTTGGGTTACAGCACTGGGGATCAGTGGGAGCCTGCGATGGCGGCGGACGGCCATGGACATATCTACATCCTTTTTCCCCAGTATGGCGCGGTAAGCGACTGCCGGGCCTGCAAGACGCCTACGATGGCACTGCTGGTCAGCAACGACAATGGCATTTCCTGGGAGCCGCCACGGCCCCTGCTTGCCTCATCGCCAGGACAGTTCGACGCTCAGATCAAGGTTGACCCCGTTGATCGGCAAACTCTTTATGCATCGTGGTTGCAGGGCCAGCATGACATCGTGGTGGCGCGGTCGCAGGATTTTGGCAGCTCCTGGTATTTTGCCGTCGCTGAGCATTTTCCGGAAGTCGTCATCGACAAGCCGGTGCTGGCCGTTCGCGGATCCAACATCTATGTTAGCTTTAACCACGATCAGACGCTTGCGATAGCGGCGTCGCATGATTACGCGCAGAACTTTTCCTCTGCCGTGGTGAATCCTGGTGCCGGACCGGGTTGGTCACTGGCCGCAGGAGCAACCGTCGATCCCAGCGGCAACGTCTATTTCTCGTGGACAGCCTACCCGCGAACCAATATCCTCACGCGACCGGTCGAGGTGTTTGTAAGCGGATCAGGGGATGGCGGCCGGAATTGGAGTACGACGTCGATCGACGTTTCGAGTGCGGCACCGGGTTGCCCGGACCAGGCTTGTTCCGGAGGCTTTCTGGCCTCTCAAATGGCGCTGGCTTCCGACGATGCCGGAACCATCTATGCGTTGTGGAACTCCGGTTCGATGACCGGCGGACCGCAGCGGATTTACTTCTCCTCTTCTACGAACCAGGGGGAAACCTGGTCAGCGAAAGTTGACGTATCAAACGCCCCCTCTGGCGTGGAGCACTGCTTCCCAGCCATCGTCGCCGGCACGGCCGGAGAGGTCCGCATCGCTTGGATGGACACGAGAAAAGTGGATGCGCAAAACCGTCCTTTCTGGAATACCTTTTACCGGGCTTCCACCAATGGCGGGGCGGCCTGGTCGCCGGAATCGCAACTCTCGGGCTCGGTGCGTGGATACGATTACATACTGCCCAACGGTTTTCTGTTTCCTTTTGGCAACCTCTTTTCCATCGCCATCGATAACCTAGGCGCCACGCACGTCGCGTGGGGCGAAGGCCGGAACTACAAGTCTCCGGGGTCGATCTGGTATAGTCGCGGGCGTTGATTCATCGTCATCCTTTCATTCCTGTCTCATTCGAATAAGTGCAGCCTCATTCGTAGCGGGCTGAGTTGTCAGATCCCTAATTGTTAGCGGAGGTATTTCCATGAAGTTCATGGGTGTGAACTTGTGGGCCGTGTTGGTTAGCGGGCTGGCCACGATGGTGGTTGGGTTCGTGTGGTATTCGCCGTTGCTGTTTGCACGTCCGTGGATGGTTTTGATGGGGCACGACCCGGACGACAAAGCGAAGATCGCCGAGATGCAGAAGAGTGCGGGGCCGTCCTACATGTTGTCGCTAGTGGCTAGCTTCGCCTCGGCCGCAGTGCTGGGAAAAATCATTGCGGTCGCGACTATCAACACGCCGCTATATGGGATGAAGGTAGGACTGGCGGTGTGGCTGGGATTCGTAACCACGGTGCAACTGACGAATTCCCTGTTCAGCCGGCAGCCGGCGAAGCTGTACGCGATCAATACTGGCTATCAGTTGGTTTGCTATCTGGCGATGGGAGCGATCATGGGGGCTTGGCGGTAGAGGGCTCTTGATCTCGCGGCCTTGTGGCGCGGCTAGAAGCCGCACCCTTTCAAAACGCATTTACTCCAAAATCATGCCGCCGGTGAGGTCCGCCAGGCGGGTGACGTCATGATCCTGGCACCAGCGTTGCAGTTCGTCCACGATCTTCTCGGTGGCGCAGGGGTCCCAATAGCTGGCTGTACCGATCTGGACGGCGGTTGCGCCCGCGAGCATGAACTCCGCGACATCGGCTGCGGTCGAAATGCCTCCCATCCCAATGACCGGAATGTTCACGGCGTGCGCTGCGTCGTAGACCATGCGCAGGGCGATGGGCTTAATGGCGGGGCCGGAGAGTCCGGCGGTCACGTTGGCGATGCGGGGCTTGCGCGTGTCGGCGTCGATGGCCATGCCCACGAAAGTATTCACCAGCGAGATGGCGTCGGCGCCCGCTTCCTGCGCGATGTGGGCCATCTGCGCGATGCTGGTCACATTGGGAGACAACTTAACGATGAGAGGCCGCCGGGCGAAGCGCTTGGCAGTGGTCACAACTTCATCGAGGGAGCGGGGATCGGTGCCGAACTGCAGTCCGCCCTCGGATGTGTTGGGGCACGAAACGTTTAGCTCGTAGGCGGCGATGCCATCGCCGTCATTGAGAATCTCGATGGTTCTTTCGTAGTCCTCGCGGGTGTAGCCGAAGACGTTTGCGAACACAACGATATTTTTCATATGCTGCAGCTTGGGCAGCTTCTCGGAAATAAAAGCCGACGCGCCGATGTTTTGCAGGCCGATGGCGTTGAGCATTCCGGCGGCGGTTTCCCACAGGCGCGGCGGCGGATTGCCGATCATCGGCTCGCGCGAAAGACCTTTGACGACGAATCCGCCGAGCTTGTCGAGGTGGACGACATCCTCGAACTCGACCCCGTAGCCAAATGTTCCGCTGGCTGCAATGATGGGGTTCTTGAGTTGAATGCCGGCGAAGGTCACGCTGAGATCCAAAGGAGACTTGCCTGCGTTTTCGGAGGAGGCGGTCACTGCGGCGCTCCTTCTGAGGTTTCCACGCGGCGCGAAGGAGCAAGCGCCTCGGTGAGCACGCGTCCCACAGCATGAGTGGGAGCATTGATGCCGAGCAGCGACGCCAGCGTGACCGCCAGGTCTACCGGTTCGGCGTGGGTGCGATACGTTCCCGGACGAAACGGCAATCCGAAGAAAACCAGGGGAACGTGCGTGTCGTAGGTGTAGGGCGAAACATGGTCGGTGCCTTTGGACGAACCTACCGTGTAGATCTCGGGCAAACCCATCACATACCAGCCGCCTTCGGGTGAATAGCTATTCAAGAACTTCTTGCCGAGAGCGTTGGCAGGGACTTCGCCTTCCGCAAGTTGGGATTTCGTATAGTAGTCGCGCAGTCCGGTCTGCTTCATCGCCTCACCCACAGCAGTTTCAGCATCGTGCTCTTTCACGCGAGCGGCGGCGAAAGCATCTTCGTTGAGCCAGGCGATTGGGAAGTCCAGCTTGATGTAGTTTGCGGAGTGACCGGGGGAAAACTTTGCCGTCAACGCGCTGTTAATCTGCGCCTCGAGTTTGCCAGAGTCCAGATTGGCTGCGGGGATGCGGAGTTTCTTCGCGGCGTCTGGCAGCGCGGAGATGCCGTGATCGGCCGAGAGCGCGATCCATACGTTGGCTAGGCCCACTCGATGGCCGAGAAAGTTAAAGAAGTCGGCAAGTTCGTGATCGAGCGCGAGAGCCATGGCGGCGATCTCAGGTGAATCGGGACCAACCGGATGACCGAGAATGTCGTTGGCAGAGAGACTGATGGCAAGCAGGTCGGTCGCTTGCCCGACGCCGAGATTCTCGAAAACAACCAGATCCTTGGCGAACTCCAGCTCGTATTCGTCGGCGAAGGGCGTGGAGCCGACCACGTCGGAGAAACCCGCGTCGGAACCGTCTTTACTTTTGCGATGCGCAGTTGAGCGCAGAACTTCTCCTTTGCTCTCCCAACTACGATCCCAGTATTTTGCCGAGCGATTGCCGGTGTTGAACTCCCGCGCCCACTGCGGCAAGTCGGGACGATAGTAAGTGGAAGTAATCCACACGCCGCTTTTCGGGTCGATCCAGTAAGCGGCGTCGGCTGCGAAGCCTCCGGGTAGGACCGCGGCGCGATCTTTCATGGAAAGGCTGAAGACCCGTGCCCGGCCTTGGGTTGCGAGCTTCAATTCGTCGCCGAGCGTGTCGGCGAGCAGGTTGTGCGGCGATGCTCCGGCCTTGTCTTTCGTCCGATCTGGAGTTTGATCTGGCAGAATGCCGACGAGCTTCGTGGCATCGTCTTCCACCGATGTGACCATGCGCTTCTTCTTCGCGTCCCACCATTCGTTCGCGGCAATGCCGTGTCCATTGCTGTAGGCGCCGGTGAACAATGTTGCGTGTCCGGGAGCAGTGCGAGTGTTGGCGTAGTCGTAATTGCAGTCGGTAAAGTTCGCTCCGTGATCGAGGAAGAGACGGAATCCGCCTTCGCCGAACTGGTCGCGGTAACGCTCCAGATAGTCGCCCCGAAACTGGTCGATGACGATGACTACTACCAGCTTGGGGTGGGCGTTGTAGGCGGAGGCGAAGCTGAGTGGAAGTGAAGTCGCAATGACGATCCCTAGCAGAAGGCACTGGCACGCAGCCATCGAGCGGGGGGAGAATCTCATCGCGAGTGTAGTTTACACAGTCGGGTGGCTTGGGCGAAAGCTGTGACGAGGTGGTCGCGCTTCGCTTGACAGGACAGCCGGAGGCGGCCGTCCCCACACAAGCATCTTTGCTGACTGAGATATCCTCTCCGCGTGCATTCCCAACCCGGTTTCCGATAAAGTAGTTGTTCCCATGCTTGATCTGAGTTTTGTTCGCGACAATCTGTCCCGGGTGGAGGAGATGCTGCTCCAGCGCGGCGCGGATCCGACTGCCGTGCTCAAGGATTTCCGCGAAGTCGACACGCAGCGGCGGCAGGCCATTACCGAGGCTGAAACCATGAAGGCGCGGCGGAATAAGGCCTCCGAAGACATCTCCAAACTGAAAAAGAGTGGCCAGGATGCCACTGCGGCCATTGCGGAGACGAAAGACCTGCGCGAGCAGATTCAGACCCGGGAGAAGATCGCCGCCGATCTCGATGCCCGCCTCCAAGATATTCTCTCGGGCATTCCGAACATGCCGCATGCGAGCGTTCCCGTGGGCCACAGTGCGGAAGAGAATGTGGAAGTGCGACGCTGGGGTTCACCGCCCCAGTTCGATTTCACTCCCAAGCCGCATTGGGATCTGGGTGTGGAACTCGGCGTACTCGATCTGGAACGCGCGGTTAAGCTTACCGGCGCACGGTTCGCTGTTTACTGGGATCTAGGCGCGAAGCTTGAACGCGCACTCGCGAACTTCATGCTCGATCTGCACACGCGCGAGCATGGGTACACCGAAGTTCTGCCTCCGTATTTGGTGAACTCCGATTCGATGTATGGTACGGGGCAATTGCCGAAGTTCGCCGCCGATTCTTTTCGCGTGCCGCATGGAGAAAAAGATCTCTGGCTGATTCCCACGGCCGAAGTTCCGGTTACGAATCTCTACCGCGACGAAATTCTCGATGCCGCGCGACTGCCGATCTCGCTCACGGCGTACACTCCGTGCTTTCGCAGCGAGGCTGGATCCTATGGGAAAGACGTGCGCGGCATCATCCGGCAGCACCAGTTTCAGAAGGTTGAGATGGTGAAATTCACGCGGCCGGAAGATTCGTACGAAGAACACGAGAAGCTTACGCGGAACGCAGAGACCGTCCTGCAAAAGCTCGGCCTGCACTATCGAACTGTGACTCTGTGCACAGGCGACATGGGCGCGGTTGCCGCCAAGACCTATGACATCGAGGTTTGGCTGCCGGGGCAGCAATTGTTTCGCGAGATTTCTTCGTGCTCGAATTTTGAGTCCTACCAGGCGCAGCGGGCGAATATCCGCTACCGGCCTGAGGGCAAGAACAAGACCGAGTTCGTGCACACGCTGAACGGAAGCGGACTGGCCATTGGCCGGACCTGGCTGGCGATTCTAGAGAACTACCAGCAGGCGGATGGAAGCGTGGTTATTCCCGAGGTGTTGCGGAGCTACGTTGGGGCCGAACGGATTACGAAGAAGAGTTTTTGATTGCAAGGTTTCAAAGTTACAGAGTTTCAAGGTTTCAAAGTCCCCGTGGCCTTGAAACTTTGAGACATTGAAACCTTGAAATTTGGAGAATAGACTTGCAAGGTGTGGAGATCGGCACGAGTGCCACGGGCGCGCCTTCGCTACCGATGAGAGGCGTCTGGGGAACAATTCGGAGCTACATCCTGTGGCAGCATGAGCGTGGCACGCTGCACTACGACATTATGGTCACGCTGATCCTCATCTTTGTCTTCTTCTCGCCCAGGGTAATCGATTTCAACGATAAACCTGTGCCCCGCGATCCGCATCTGAGTGATGTAGTGGTTACGCCCGATGCGCAAGGCGGTCTGGTCTACCAGATTTCGGCCGGCGCGATTACGCCGGGAGACGACCAGTCGGTGCGGAATCAGTTGCTGCGCGTGATTCAACCGATTTCCGGTGAAGTCTCCATCGTGAACTACGAAGGCGTGCGCGATGGCAAGGGGCAGGTGCAGGGTTACCGGGTCTGGGTGAAACGAAAACAGTGATGATCTCCGTCCACTTGATGTTTTTCGCCTTAAGTCTCCTGTTGCAGCAGCAGGCTCCTTCGCTCGAAAGTGTGCTGAAGAAAATGGACGCCGCGGCGGCCGGCTTCCACACGGCGCAGGCTGATTTTGTCTGGGACCAGTATCAGAAGGTAGTGGGCGAAACCGATACGCAGAAGGGCACGGTTTACTACCGGCGGGCGGGGAACGAAATCGAAATGATGGCGCAGATTAAAGAACCCGACGTGAAGTTCGTGCTCTACAAAGAAGGCAAGCTTCAGATCTACCAGCCGAAAATCGAGCAGGTCATGGTATTTTCGGCAGGCGCCAACCACAACGAGATGGAAGGCTATCTGGTGCTGGGCTTCGGCGGTAGCGGGGAGGATCTCAAGAAGGCTTACGACGTCACTTATCTGGGCGAGGAGAAAATTGACAACATCGCAACCGCGAAATTGCAACTAATCCCTAAGAGCGAAAAAGTGCGCAACTACTTCTCGAAGGCGTTCCTGTGGATTGACTTGAGCCGCGGCATTTCCGTGCAACAAAAGTTCGAGGAGTCCCAGGGCGATTCTCGCCTGGCGAAATATTTCGCCATTCAGATACCCGCAAAGATCGGCAACGAAGTGTTTCAGCTGAAAACAACGAAGAAGACGCAGTTTGTTTCGCCTCGCGGGTAAGTAATTGAATCTAAAGCGGAAGAATGTGTACTGAAAGAGGAACGATGGGCGCTATACTGCCCCTATAATCATTCGAGTTCATCCATGGCTAAAGTTTTTACAATTCCTGTCCCGCCCACGTTGGGACGTGCCCGAAAAAGAGAGCGTACGTCCGATCCTCGCTACGTCGACGGCCAGCGCCTGCTGGTGGAGGCTATGAAGTACCTGGCTCAGAGCGATCCGGTATCGAACCGCCCCGCGATTGAACTCATTTCCGAGCACGTTCGCACGCGCTTTCGCATGAGCGATTCGCCGCTCGCGTAGGAATATTTCGCTGCGATTTAACCTGTTCGACTTAACCTGCTCGACTAAATCTGGCTGACCGCACATTTCTTCCCTGCTCGCGATGGTTGCGATGCGATTCGCCGATGAACAGTGCTGCTGCCAGAACTACGATCACGGGATAGCATTCCAGCGTGTAGCGCGGCTCGGGATTTTCCAGATTGCCGAGGAAGAGGGACCGCAGCAGCAGAAACGAAACAAGTAATCCACTGACATCTAATTCGCGCCAGCGTAGCCATCCGGCGGCGGCGGCTCCGACGTAGGCCAGGTTGAGCAGGCCAAAGACGATGCTCACCGTGAGCCAGGAGATTTCGTCATCGAACTCCCACCAGCGCGGGTCCGAGGGCAGCAATTCAGTTCGCGGGCGCAGCCACATGTCAGCAATGCGCAGGGTGGGCAGCCATACATAGTAGCGCAAGGGTGCGGCATGAATGCGAGCCGCAGCCAGTGCCGCAAAGCGCGCGTCGAGTTCCGCGGTCATGTCACGATCCCGGTTGTAGTCGGCGAAGAGCTGCTCCGTTTCCTGCCGCTGCTGGGCCGAATCAAAGGCGCGCTGGGGCAGGCGCGCGACATCGATGGTGTCGTCCGGCACCCTCCAGTAGATCTCCTGCACCGAGGTGTATTCCACAATCCACGTCTTGATCCAGCGGTTGAATCCAACCATCACCGATTCATTTGATTCCGTTGCATAGCGGGGCGCGAGTGGTTGAAAGCGGTGCATAGTGTGAAGATTGCGCAGTGTCCAAGGGACCAGCGGCGCGAAGGTTCCGATGGCGAGAATCACGCCGACGCGGAAGATGTGCAGCATCCGGAGCGAGGAGCCTGGTCGCGCCAAAATTGCCAGCAGGAAAAGAATAACCAAATATGCGGCAACGGCGGCGAACAAAATGCCGCCGTCCGGTCGCAACAAAATGCATGTCCCGAGGGAGAGGCCGCACGCGAGCCAAGTTCCCGGCGCAGGTGTCGAAGGTGAGTGAGCACCTTGTCCGAGCGCAGCAAGTCCGCACACGGCCAAATCCAGCGCCAAAGCGGTAAAGAATGTTTCCAGCGTCTCGGTGAGGGCCGCAGCCGCGTAATTAGCCAGGAACGGACAGAGTGCGGCGAGCAGGAACGCCGTCTTCGACGAACGGCCAGAGAACATTCGTCGCGCCAGATCGGCGATGATGAAGCACGTGCCCACATCGAACAGGGTCTGAATCAGCAGAACCGCGCGGAAATTGTTCGATCCGAAGATGGCGAAAACCGCCGCCAGAAACGCGGGATATCCCGGCAGGCGCGAGAATGTCGGGACGACGTTGCTGGAATTTGTAATGCCGTAGACACCATGCAGCCAGTTTGTGGCGATGTCGGCATAGAGCCGCGAATCATCCACGATGCCGGGGAAACGAAACACGAAGAGCAGCCGCAGCGCCAGAGCCGCCAGGCTCGCCCTAAGAAAGAACCGAGCATTCTTCCGCACCAGTTCGAGCACGCTGAGAATATAGCGCGTTTGCGGTCATCTTCGGGCATCTTCAGCCATCTTTGTTCAAGCTAAGGTGTATCTTAAGTGGTAAGGACTTTGCCCTGTTCCCTGTCCCACTGACAATTGACCGTGTGCCGTCAGCGGCATACGATAAGCGATTAGCCATCCATGGCCGAACCCGTCTTTTACGATCCGGAACGCGCTCGCTGGAAGCGCCTTAGACGTCTGGTCGACGGGCTGGTCCTGGCGATTACAGCGTTGGTTATTTTCTTCGTCTACACCTCGTTGCGCGACGAGCGCCTGCCGGAATTGCTGTTCTCGCCACAGAAGCGCGCTTTTAAGGCCTTAAAGGAAAACGAGAAAGAAAAGGCTCGCGACCGCCAGAAAAAGCTGGCCAATCGATCTCACCGCAAGTCGAAGCTGCCTGGTTCCGAGGTGAAGCTGAACCAGGAGGAAGGCATCCGCGCGGCTTTCTACGTGCCCTGGGACGCCGCCAGTTTTTCTTCTCTCCGCGATTATGCCCGCCAGATCGATCTGTTGTATCCCGACTGGCTGCACGTGCTCACTTCCGACGGCCGCCTGCAAGGGGTGGACGACCAGACGAATAAGTTTTTCGACGTCGTGCAAAACAACCACGTGCGCTCCGTCGACGACCGGGTCATGCCTTTTCTAAAGACGGAAGACCCCGCCATGGAAGTTTTTCCCATGGTGAACAACTTTGATGGTATTGAGTGGGTGGGGGGAATCACCGACTTTCTGAATAATCCCAATTCCCGTGCGGCCTTTCGCCAGCAGGTGGGAATGTATCTCTCCTCCGACCGTTTCGGCGGCCTGATAGTGGATTTCGAAGCTTTCCCCAGCGTGGGGCAGCCGGGCTATGTTGCGCTGCTGAACGAACTTTCGTCGGATCTGCATGCCCGCGGGATGAAACTCTACGTCGCCGTGCCTGCCCACAATCAGGAGTTTGACTACGCCGGAATTGCGGCGCCGGCCGACGGCGTAGTAGTGATGAACTACGATGAACACTATCCCGGCGCGGCATCGGGGCCAGTCGCCTCACAGGATTGGTTCGTCGACAATCTCAAGTTCGCCGTGAAGGTCATCCCCCGGGAAAAGATCATCTGCGCGATCGCCAACTACGGCTATGACTGGGTGCTCAAGCCGAAGACGGGAAAGCTGCCGCACGATGCGCGCGACAGCTCCGTAAGCGTACAGGAAGCATGGCTGGCGGCGCGCGATTCCGATGTAGATGTAGTTTTTGACGATGACGCGCTGAATCCACATTTCAGTTATCTCGATGAGCGCAGCCTACGCCACGACGTCTGGTTCCTGGACGCCGTCACGGCGTTGAACCATATGCGGGCCGCGCAGATGTTGGGCATCCAGACTTTCGCTTTGTGGAAGCTGGGTGGCGAGGACCGGACGTTATGGAGGGTATGGGACGTTCCCGGAGACCCCGGCGCCGCCGCCAAACTGCGCAGCGTTCCCCCTGGACAAGATGTGGACATGGAGGGCCAGGGAGAAATTCTGCGCATCGAAGACCGCCCAACTCCCGGCATTCGCGACCTCACTATTGATCCGAACTCAAAGCTGATTACCGACGAAAACTTCCAATCTCTGCCCGAACCTTACCGTGTGGCGCGTTACGGTTACAGCCCCAACAAAGTCGCGCTCACCTTTGACGATGGCCCTGATCCTGAGTGGACGCCGAAGATCCTCGACGTGCTGAAGCGGGAGCACGCAACGGCCACCTTTTTCCTGATCGGCATTCAGACCGATAACTTTTCCGGCCTGGCCAAACGCATTTACAACGAAGGCAATACCATCGGGAACCACACGTTCACGCATCCGGACGTGAGCAATATCTCCACGACGCATTTCAAGGTGGAGTTGAATCTCACCGAACGGCTTTTTGCCAGCCTGGTGGGAGTTCGGGTCACGCTACTGCGTCCGCCTTACGCAATCGACGAGGAACCTGACACTGCCGACCAGGTGAAGCCCCTCGAATTCGCGCAGGATCTGGGCTACATCACGGTCGGCAACCGGATCGACCCTAACGATTGGAACGACAAACCGCGGCGGCATACGGCCGAGGAGATTTCTGCCTATGTGCTGGCGCACTTGCCGCCCTGCGGCCCGGACGACCTGCGTTGCGGAAACATCATCCTGTTGCATGATGGCGGCGGAAACCGCGCGGAAACGGTGCGCGCCCTCCCCATGATTATCGATGGCGTTCGAGCCCGAGGGCTTGAGATTGCGCCGGTTTATGACTTGTTTGGCAAGACCAGAGCTGATGTCATGGCGCCATTGACGACCCGCGAGCTCTGGGCCGCGCGCCTTGACGGCCTGGGATTCTGGCTCTTCGAGGCCGGCATAGTGGGGATTACGTGGATATTCTTTCTTGGCGATCTTCTCATGACCGGGCGATTGCTGTTTATCGGTGCGGCTGCCGTCTACGACCGGCTGCGCGAGAAGATTTTCGGAAAGCCCGCCGAGGTCGCTTCGTACAAACCTAAGGTCGCGGTGCTCATCCCCGCCTACAATGAAGAAAAAGTGATTGTGCGCACGGTGCGCGCCGCGCTGAACTCGAACTATCCCAACCTGCGCGTAATAGTGATTGACGACGGCTCACGGGACCGCACTCTCGACGTCGCGCGCGCGGCTTTTGTCAGAGAGGAAGCCGCGGGAAGAGTCATTATCCTTACCAAGCTGAACTCCGGCAAGGCCGAAGCTCTCAACTATGGCATCGAACATATTGAAGATGCCGAACTGTTTGTTGGCATCGATGCTGACACCGTCATCGCCAGTGACGCCATCTCGCGTCTGGTGCCGCATTTCATCAATCCTAGAGTCGGAGCGATCGCGGGCAATGCCAAGGTAGGGAATCGCGTGAATTTGTGGACGCGCTGGCAGGCCCTCGAATACATCACCAGCCAGAACTTCGAGCGCCGCGCTTTGGATGTTCTGGGCGCAGTCAGCGTGGTGCCGGGTGCGATCGGAGCGTGGCGCGTGTCCGCCGTGCGCGACGTTGGCGGCTACCAGATCGATACCGTCGCCGAAGACGCCGATCTTACCATGGCTCTGTTGCGCCGCGGTTACCGGGTGGAATATGAGGACATGGCTCTGGCTTACACCGAGGCCCCGACCAATGCGAATGGCTTGATGCGCCAGCGTTTCCGCTGGTCCTTCGGCATTCTGCAGGCGGTGTACAAGCACAGCCAGGTTTTCGGGCGCAAAGGAGCGCTGGGCTTCGTGGCGCTGCCGAACATTGTTATCTTCCAGATTCTGCTGCCGCTGGTGTCTCCGCTCATCGACATCATGTTCGCAGTCGGCGCCGTCTGGTATTTCATCCAAAAACACTTCCACCCCGATTCCACGGACCCAGCCAGCTTTCACAAGCTGGTCGCATTCTTCTTCGTGTTCCTGGTGGTGGACTTCCTGGCCTCAGCGCTGGCATTCGCGCTCGAGCGCCGCCGGCCCGACGATAAAGAAGATGTCTGGCTTCTGAGCCAGGTCTGGCTGCAACGCTTCGCCTACCGCCAGTTGTTTTCAGTGGTTCTGTTCAAGACGCTGAAGCGCGCTCTGGAAGGCCGCAGGTTCGCCTGGGATAAACTGGAGCGGACTGCTGCGGTGAAGTATGTGCCCTCGGAAAATCGGGATTCGGTGAATGTGCCTTAGGAGCGGGAAAAATAGCCGAACTGGTTTGCGGCTTCTTGAAGGGTCGCTCCCGGCATCTATCCCTTCTTGCCGGCCACTTCCAACCGCGTCTCAGCCTTTTGTAACGCGTTCAGAGACCGCTCAACATCGACGCTGGTGTCGCCGCTGTTGAGTCGCTGCTCGGCGCGTGCTTTGGCCTTGCGCGCGCGTTCCACGTCGATTTCCGACGGGCGCTCGGCGGACTCGGCGAGAATCGTTACTTTATCCGGCAGCACTTCCGCGAATCCCCACGCCACCGCCAGCCGCTCCTCAGCGCCGGTGCCAGCGCGGAACGTGATCTCGCCCACCGCCAGTTCGGAGATCAGCGGAGCATGCCCCGGCAGCACGCCCAAATACCCGTTCTTGCCGGGGATCTGAACTTCCTCCGCCGCCGTGTCTACCACTTTCCTTTCCGGCGTGACAATCTCGAGTTGGAAAGTATCTGACATAAGAACCGGCTTCGGGCTTCGGCGATCGGGTTTCGGGAGAGCCGAAGACGACTGCAGTTTTCGACCGGCCGAAGCCAGCCTCTACGCTGCCGCCTTCATCTTCTGTGCCGCTTCCAGCACTTCTTCAATCGGACCCTTCATATAAAACGCCTGCTCGGGGATATCGTCGTACTTGCCTTCGACAATCGCCTTGAAGCCCTTAACCGTGTCTGCGATTTTTACGTAGCGTCCCGCCGCTCCCGTGAATTGTTCGGCCACGTGGAACGGCTGCGACAGGAAGCGTTGAACCTTTCGCGCGCGCGCCACTGTGAGCTTTTGGTCTTCGCTCAATTCGTCGATGCCCAGAATCGCGATGATGTCCTGCAGATCTTTGTAAGTCTGCAGCGTCTTCTTCACCGACTGAGCCACGTCGTAATGTTCCTGGCCCACAATGCGCGCATCGAGAATGCGCGAAGTTGACGCCAGTGGGTCGACCGCGGGATAAATTCCAATCTCGGTCAATGCGCGCGAGAGCACAGTCGTTGCGTCGAGGTGAGCGAACGTCGTCGCCGGCGCTGGATCGGTCAAGTCGTCGGCGGGCACGTAAATCGCCTGCACCGAAGTGACCGAGCCTTTCTTCGTCGATGTAATACGCTCCTGCAGCTCTCCCATTTCCGTCGCCAGGTTCGGCTGATAGCCTACGGCGCTCGGCATGCGGCCCAACAGCGCCGACACTTCCGAACCGGCCTGCGTGAAGCGAAAAATGTTGTCGATGAAGAGCAGAGTGTCCGCGCCCTCGGCATCACGGAAATATTCTGCGACCGTCAATCCCGTCAGCGCCACGCGCAAGCGCGCTCCGGGAGGTTCTGTCATCTGCCCGTAGATAAGCGCGGCCTTTGATTCCGCAGGCTTGCCCGGCTTGATCACGCCCGATTCCGTCATCTCCAGCCAGAGATCGTTGCCTTCGCGCGTGCGCTCACCCACACCCGCAAAAACGGAGTAGCCGCCGTGGTTCTTAGCGACGTTATTGATCAGCTCCATGATGACGACGGTCTTACCGACTCCAGCGCCGCCGAACAGGCCGATCTTGCCGCCTTTCAAGAACGGCTGGATCAGATCGATCACTTTCACACCGGTTTCAAACATTTCCGCTGTCGTGGCCTGCTCATCGAAGGCCGGCGCCAGCCGATGAATGGGCATTCGTTGCGTGTACTCGACCGGGCCTAGTTGATCCACGGGCTCGCCGATTACATTCATCACGCGTCCGAGTGTCCCTCGGCCAACGGGAACGGAGATCGGCCCACCCTGGTCGATGGCGTTCATGCCGCGCACCATGCCCTCCGTGGCTTCCATGGCGATGCAGCGCACGCGGCCTTCACCCAGGTGCTGTTGGACTTCCAAGATTACATTGACAGGGCTGGGCACGGTAAAGCCGTCGCTCACCACTCTCACCGCCTGGTAAATCGGCGGCAGCTTGCCTTCGGGAAACTGCACATCCACTGCAGGCCCCGCGATTTGAACTACGTGTCCGATGTTTTCAGCCATATGTTTTCAGTTCGTGTCGGTACTCGGTACTCGCAACTCGGTACTGCCTACATCGCGGCCGCGCCACTGACGATCTCGATGATTTCCTTCGTAATCTTCGCCTGCCGCGCCCGGTTCATCACCAGAGTGAGCGAATCGATCATGTCCGTGGCATTGCTGGTGGCCGCATCCATCGCGGTCATGCGGGCTGCGTGTTCGGCCGCTACAGACTCCAGCAACGCGCGAAAAATCTGGACGGAAACATATTTCGGCAAGAGCGCCCGGAACAATTCCTCGGGCGGCTGCTCGTAGATGTAATCCACTTGAGATGTGCCAAACTGTGCCGCGGCGTGTTCGCCGGGAGGTTCTGAACTCCGCATCCCAACTCCCGCGCTGATCGCCGCATCCCGCGCTTTTTTCTTCTCCTCTTCTGTCATCCCCTCGGCCAGGCGCACAGCCTGCGCTCCGATCTGCTCGATGGGAAGAATCTGTTCCACGATGAGCCGCTGCGCGATCACAGACTTGAATTCGTTGAAGACCGCATACACCGCATCTACTTCTTCGCGCTGGTAACGCCCAATCACATTCTCCGCCAAGGTCCGCGCTTGCGCGAATCCTAACTTGCCCAGAATTCCAACGTGTTCGCCCGTAATTTGTATCGCTCCAGCACGTGCCCCGGCCTCAGGCTGAATCTCCAGCGACTCCTCGGCCTCGGCCAGACTGCGCGTCTGCACCGGGGCAGCGGGATAGCGTCGACGCAGAAAGTCGCGCCCCTTGCGCCCAATCGCCTCGATGTCGACGTTCTTCCCCTCTTTGGATTCGAGGAAGCGGCTCGCAGGCTTGGTAATGTTGGCGCTGAACGCGCCCGCCAGTCCTTTGTCGCCAGTGACCACAATCAGCAGGATGTTTCTCTCTGCCCTCTGCGCCAGCAATGGATGCTTTGGCTCACCGGTTTCGGGATCGTAAATCTCCGTCCGCGCGACCAGCGACTTCAACACATTCGTCAGCATCTGCGCATAAGGCCGCGCCGACAAAGCGCGGTCCTGCGCCCGGCGTAGCTTGGCGGCCGAAACCACCTTCATCGCCTTAGTGATCTGCCGCGTATTCACTACGCTGCGAATGCGCCGCCGAATGTCGAGAATATTAGCCATTTGAAACCAGTTCTCAGTTCTCTGTTGCCAGTTCCCAGTTAAAAAGCGTCCGACTCCGAGTTCAGAACTGAGAACCGAGAACTATCATTTCGCTATCGCCGCCGCCCGCTCCGCCACAAACTGCTGCTTCGCCTGCTTAATCAGTTCTGTCAACTGCCCCTTCAGACCGTCGTCGAGAATCTTTTTCTCCATGATCGTGCGCAAGAGGCCGGCGTTGGTTGCGTCCACGTATTCGTACAGTTCTTTTTCGAAGTCGCGGACTTGATTCACTGGAAGGTCATCAAGGAATCCTCCAGTGCCGGCGAAAATGATCAGAATCTGTTTCGAGAACGGCAGCGGAGAAAACTGGTTCTGCTTCAAAAGTTCAACCAGCCGTTGCCCACGATTGAGTTGTGCCTGCGTGGCCTTGTCGAGGTCGCTGCCAAACTGCGCAAAGGCGGCCAGTTCGCGGTATTGCGCGAGTTCCAGTTTCAGAGTTCCAGCTACCTGGCGCATGGCTTTGATCTGCGCGCTGCCTCCCACGCGGCTCACCGACAAGCCCACGTTTACCGCCGGACGCACCCCTTGGTTGAACAAATCCGTTTCCAGATAAATCTGCCCGTCGGTAATCGAGATCACGTTCGTCGGAATGTAAGCAGAAACGTCACCCGCCTGCGTTTCGATGACGGGTAGCGCAGTCAGCGATCCGCCGCCATTCTTGTCGCTCAACTTGGCCGAGCGCTCCAGCAACCGCGAGTGGAGATAGAACACATCTCCGGGATACGCCTCGCGCCCCGGCGGTCGCCGCAGCAGCAGCGAAATCTCGCGGTAGGAAGCGGCATGCTTCGATAGATCGTCGTAAATTACCAGCGCATGCCGCTTGGTATCGCGGAAATATTCGCCAATGGCAGTTGCCGCGTACGGCGAAATATACTGCATGGGCGCTGGTTCCGACGCCGACGCCGCCACGACAATCGTGTATTCCATTGCGCCGGCGTCTTCCAGAATCTTCACGACCTGCGCAATCGACGAGCGCTTCTGCCCGATCGCGTTATAGATGCAGACCAGGTCGTTGCCCCTGCTGTTGATGATGGTGTCGAGCGCGACCGCGGTCTTTCCGGTCTGGCGGTCGCCGATGATCAACTCGCGCTGTCCGCGGCCAATCGGAATCATGCTGTCGATGGCCTTCAATCCAGTCGCCATCGGCTCACGGACCGGTTGCCGGTCAATCACGCCCGGCGCCAGCCGCTCCAGCGCAATGAATTTATCGGTCGCGATGGGCCCTTTGTCATCGATGGGGCGTCCCAAAGAATCCACGACGCGCCCGATCATGGCATCGCCCACAGGCACGCTCATGATCCGTCCCGTGCGCTTCACTTCGTCGCCTTCCTTGATCTCGGTATATTCGCCGAGCAGCACCACGCCCACCTGGTCTTCTTCCAGGTTCATGGCGATGCCGGCCACGTCGTGGGGAAAGGAAAGAAGTTCGCCGGCCATGACCTTGTCGAGTCCATACACGCGGGCGATGCCATCGCCCAGCGTGATGACGGTGCCGGTTTCGTCCACGGAGATCTTCGATTCGTAGTTCTCGATCTGCTCGCGGATCAGTTTTGTAATTTCATCTGCTTTGATCTGTGCCATAGAATCTGCTCTTAGCCCTTAGCCGTTAGCTCTTAGCTTCTCTCCGCGGTCACGCCGTTCTCGCGATTCATCCGCCTTCACCCTGTGATTGCCTCGCTCCAAAGTCCAATCGTGCAAGTTTGAAGCTAAAGGCTAAGAGCTAATAGCCTCTTTCAATCTCTCCAACTGCCCCTTCACCGAACCATCGTAGATCGTGCTGCCGAGGCGGACCACCGCTCCTCCCAGAAGCGACGCATCCTGCCCGTACCGGGCGCGAACTTTTTTCCCAGTCAGCTTCCCGACCTGCGCTTCGAACTCGCGCTTCTCGGCATCGCCCAATTGGCGGGCACTGGTAATTTCGGCCTCGGCGAACCCCAGCCGCGCGTCTAGTTCTTTTTCCAGTTGCGCGATGATGGGCGTGAAAAAATGTACTCGCCGGCGATCAATCAAGACCGCGACAAGATTCCTCACCTGTTTTGAAATCCCATCACGGTCGACGATTCCATCCAGCACCCGCCGCTTCTGCTCGGCGGGAATCGCCGGATTCTCCCAGACTCGCCGCAACTCGGAACTCTGGGCGAGCAAGCTCGCGATCATGCGCAACTCAGCCATCGAGGCATCCGCGTCCAGATGCGCGCTGAGAACCACATCCGCAAAGGCCCGCGCATACGTGCTGGCGACGGAGGCCATATTCTAGTTCCCAGCCTTTCCCGGCCCTGAGCCTTCTGACGCACCCAACTCCCCGGCAAAATTTCGCAGCAGCGCCTGATCGGTGGCAGCATCCACATGAATCTGCTTCCGCGCCAGTCCCACGGCTAAATCAGCCGCGTACGCAGTCAACTCGCGCCGCGCGGCTTTCGCGGCAGCCGCAATTTCCTGGTGCGCCGCTTCTACCATCTTCCGTGCATCTTCCTGAGCGGCTGCTTGGATCCGCGCTTCCTCCGCTCCTGCATCTTTCTCGGCGGCATCGCGCATCATACCAATCTCGACGTCCAGCTTCATCAGGCGCGACTCAATCTCCGCCAGCTTCCGCCGCGCCTCATCGCTGGCCTTTTGCGCCTCCTGCATCGCTTTCTGAATCGCCGCCGTGCGGGCGCTAAACATTCCCGGCAAGTACTTGCGGCTCGCCCAGAGGATCACCACCGCGATCACCACAAAGTTCGACAGCACGCTCAACCAATACGCGTGCTGCAGATTCATGCCCGTCCACTTCGCGATCAGCCGTACCGATGCAGATTGCTTGAACTCCGCATTCTCGTCCGCTTCTTCTCCCGCGGCTTCGCGCGTCTCGTGCGCCAATTGCCGCCCCAGGCCGGGCTCCTTCTTCGGCGCCTGGCTGACCTCCTGTTGCGGAGCGGTGGGTTCCTGCTGCGCCTGCAGCAGCGCGACCATTCCGATGAAGCTCAACGCGAGCAGCCACACCGGAATGATCGGCCTAACGGAAGTCGTCCTTCTCTTCGGCATCAGCGTCCAGCTCCGGCTGGCTGTAGTACGCGCCGCACAATTTCCGTGGCCAACGCCTGAGCCTCGCCTTGCAAGGCCGCCTGCGCCACCTCGCGATCCTTCTGGATATCACCCTTCGCCGCCAGCACCTGAGCATGGGCCTTGTTGCGAGCTTCGTTCAGCGCTGCAGTCCGCGCATCCACGGCTGCTCTGCGCCGGGCCTCCTGCGCGCGAAACACGGTTGCCCGCGCCTCACGCAACCGCTGCTCGTATTCGGCCGTACGTGCCTCGGCCGCAGCAATATCAGCCCGCGACTTCTCAACCGCTCCCTCGGTCTTGCTGCGGCGTTCGTCCAACACCCGCCGCAAAGGCTTGTGGACGATCGTCGTATAAAGCGCGTAGAGGAGCGCCAGCAGAATCACCGTCGGGACCGACCCGAGCAGTAATTCGCCTAATTGTCGGAGCGTTTCATCCATTGATTGCTGCTATACAGGAAAATGAGGGCTGTGAAAACTGTTAAGTCTAACGTCCGCAGCAGTTTATGTCAACGCAAAGGGGGCTAGAAAAAGCGAGTAAAGGAGAACTGAAGAAGCGACCCGGAACTCTTGCGGGAGCAGGCGCCTCGCCTGTCCAGCCGAGCCAACGAGAGCACCTGGTTGCGCGACGGTTAATGCCGGAGTTTAGCGCAATTCCAGCACGAACTGGGTGGCTGAACAGTCTCCAAAATGGGCGATATCCGCTTGTCAATCGCAGATCCACCGACCATGCAGAAATGTACAACTAAGTCTTGACTTCCCGGTAAGGAGGATTAACATTGAGCTATCACCTCCGATCCAATTCAGGATCGAATGGGCCGATAGCCAAGGAATGTCACCGCTTCTTGGTTGCCGGCCCATTTAAATTTCGACCTGATTACCTCCCTTCCGTGAATACCACTTTCCCGCCAACCATAGTGATCACTACTCTTACCTTCCCAATTTCTTCCGGCTTTATCGAGAAAATATCTTGCGAAAGCACCGCGAGATCGGCTTCCTTCCCCGCTTCGAGCCTGCCAATCCGATCTTCAGAAAATCTCGCGTAGGACGAGCCCTGGGTATACGCATTTACGGCTTGTTCCACGGTGAGCCGCTCCTCGGGAATGTACGAGTCCTTGGTCGGGATCGTCCCTGCTTGGCCTGCCCCATCGAACTCTCCCCCTGGAAAATCATTGCCCCCCTTGCCCGGCCGCCAAATCTGACGCGTGACCGCCTCCTGAATCGCCACCAATGGGTTGGGCGGCCAAGTGCACGGCCAGTCACTGCCGAAGGCTAGCGTCACCCCGCTTTTTTCCATACTTTGCCATCGATCGGTTGTGGTTCGATCGTGCGGATCGTAGTTCGATCCATTCTCGTCGCAGCAGAAGGTGGGCTGCATGCTGGCAATCATCGAGTGTTTTGCCATCCGCGGGATGTCCTGCGCCCCGACAAAGTCCGCATGCTCCACGCGAAGCCGCCGGTCCCGCGGCCCGTTAATCTTCTCCACCTCCTCGTAAGTATCTAACACCAGCCGCGAGGTGTCGGGACGATACGTATGCGTCATGATTTGGTAGCCGCGCTTGTCCAATTCTAGAACTAACTTCTTGTATTCAGCAGGTTCATACGTAAGAGGCGGAATTAGTCCGGTGCCTCCATCGACGAAGAATTTCACCAAATTCGCGGAAACCCAATCGTCGTGGTAAAAGGTATGTGCTTGTCCAGGTCGGCCAGGAATCCAGGCGTCAAGTGGTGGTTCACCGCCACCGCTCCGAAAGCCGTCCGGGTGCGGACCGTGAGCTGGCCGCGATCCCTCAATGCGGCATAAAGCTGAATCTCGGCCAAGTCCCCGGTCGCGTTGGTAATGCTGGTGATGCCGTAGCTGTTGAGGTGCTGTGCAGCGTTCCGCAGCAACGCCAGCTTTTCTTCCAGTGAGAACTGGCGAGCCAGGGCCCGCTCCATTACTTCCATCGCCGCTTCCATCAGAACCCCGCTGGGATGCCCGCTGGCGTCACGGATGATGTACTTTTCTTCCGCCGGATCGGCCACCGGCTGATCAGTGACTCCGGCGAGCGCCAGGGCTTTGGCGTTCACCCACAGCGCGTGTTCAGCCGTGTTATGAACGACCACGGGCCGGTCTGAGGCGGCGCGGTCCAGCAATTCATGCGTGGGGATAGATGGGGGAGTAGTGCTGAAGTCAGCCCGGACAAACAAAACCTTATCGTTAGGATGGCTCGCGGCATAAGCCTTGATCCTGCTGACCACACCCTCTGGATCGTCTTCCGGCGTTATGCTCGACTCGGGAGTGGAGAGATTCAGCCCGTGGAGCTCCAGCGCGCCGAACCACATGTGAGTATGATCGTCGGAGAATCCCGGAACCACCGTTCGCCCCTGAAGATCGATCACTTCCGTCTTGGCGGCGCGCCGATTCAATATCTCCTGGTCGGTTCCCACGGCATCAATGCGCGTGCCGGTGATGGCCAGCGCTTGTGCCCACGGCGCTTTCGGATTGCCGGTGTAGATGTGTCCGTGGATCAGAATGGTATCACTGCCAAAAAGCGTGGAAGCCGAGAACACGATTGCAAGGCAGAAGCTGACAATGTGCCGACGTGCAAGCATGACACGCTCCCTCGGAAGGCTGGCCGTTCCTATTGCCTCGCACGGCGAGTCGAGCCTTCCCGATGCAAGATGTCAAGTCTACTACACCACAATGCAGCCACTATTGGACGGCTTTCCGACACGCAGCTGTTCAAAACAAAGCACTTCTTGGCTTTGTTTGGTAAAAAGACTATCTCCCTTTCCCAGATTGATGTTGAGAGGAGGCGGCACTGTCTCTCCTCTGCGCTGTCGTTGCAGAACGCTCAAGCTGGTCCATCGCGCGATAGAGTTGCCTGTCTATGTGAGCTTCGTAGCGGAGGAGTTTGTCGGTTTCATCCGCGGGCGGCAAGCTGAAGCTGCGGGCCTCCGCGTCTAATGCGAGGATCTCGCGCTCTTTTGCATATCCTTTAAACGTGCTAATCCTTTCCAACCGACTGTCAATAAGAGCGACGAGATCGGCGCGTCTTTCATCGGTTCTTTCGTCTACAACCTTTTCAGATGGTTTGTCTTCCCCACTTGCTTCTGGGCGATCTGCGCGGAGACAGGTAAGCGCAAATAAGCAGTCCCAAAAGCTGAACGCCGAGAAAATCTCCTTCCGAATGGATTCCGATAGGTAACCGTCGCTGGCGATCTCGGATTTTGCTATCGTCACCAGCCGAGTCAGGTATGTCAGGCTAGAGTGGTGTCCCCGCAAATCGCTCTGTGCGGCCTGCACGGCAGACAAGCGCTCTCTTGTGGATACGTTGTCGTCGCCGGGGTTCCTGGCATTGAACAGAGGCAAACCCATTTCCGATCTCGCTAGATCAAGGTTACCCTTGTCTGAGTTTCGCAGGACTCGGTCCACTGCTACCGCATCCAGCCGCTTGCGTATTTCTCCATTCTCGGCACGAAGAACACGCGCCTTCCTCCACAAAGCGGTGGCGATGGTTTGTACGAGTGATTCCTCGACCACCCCAATGGGTTCGTACTGTTCACAGAGTTTTTCGATCAGGTCGTGAAACTCTTTCAGACTCTCTTCGCCATCGCCGGCTGTAATCACGACCTCCCGCGCGAGAAATCCATGCTTAATCGCGTTGCGGGACACGTTGCGCTTTCCTCGCGCCTTTTTTGGCCCCGTCGACTGAAGAGCGTTTCGCCGATTAGCCTGGATTCTGTGTTCCGACAAAGCCTGTCTGCTGCCCGGATGTTCTGGCGACGGTGGGGGCTGAATCTTGTGAAGGTTCCTGTAGATGCATGCGAAGGTTCTCCCGGATTTGTGACAAATGCTGTTTTATCGGTGCGCGGGTGCCGGTGCTAGTGCTCCCCCAGCCTGAGTCTCGGGCACGAACGACGGACGGTTGTGCGCCCTCTGTAATAGATGCGGAAAGTGCTCCAGGGGAGCGTGCGAGGTGTACCAAAGTCACGAAAAATGGAAACTAAAGGGCACTGAGGAGAGATTGGCTCATTGGCGGCGTCGGCAATGAAGGTTCGGTCAATGACTTAGTTTAGGTCCCGTGACTGCCCTTGCCCTCCTGCTTATCGTTCTGTGGTTTCTTGCGTGCGTCGGAAATAGCTTCCTCGAGCAGAAACTCTATCTGCTGATTCAGTGAGCGACGTTCATGCTTTGCAAGGTCGGTAAGCTGATCCTTGAGTCCCTGCTGGATTCTGAGCAACAGAGCAACCCTACGTCCCGGGATTTTCTTTGAGCGCACCTTTGCTCCAAACGACCTTGACAATGTGATATCATAATGATATCTTTATGATATCAAACAATGAGGTCTATCAGCATGCGAGCTTCTAGTATTCGGCCTAAGGCAAAGCTAATACGTGAGAATCTGCGCGCAGTCAAGCAACTTTATCCTAATGTCACCAGTTCGCAACTGGTAGTTGCTCGAGAGCTAAGCCGTACTCTCGGCCTCTCTGTTCGGAGAGGCGACCTGCTAATGCTTGATACAAGATGGTATGTCACTCACTCGGGTTTGCTGCGAGTGGCGCACAGGCGGCGGTGCTTAAGCATAACGACCGAATTGGTAGAAGGCGTTTCCAATCCCAAAGAGGCCCGCTGGGTCTTCAAAGCAACCGTCGCCAAGTCGGAAACGCAGCACTTCGTAGGCTACGGCGACGCTGATCCCTCCAATGTCTCTTTCCTCGTCCACGGCGCAGAGATGCGGGTGGCGGAAACCAGAGCCGTGAACCGCGCCCTACGCAAGGCCTACGGCATCGGCATCTGCTCCGTTGAGGAGATCGGCTCCTTCGCCGAGCCGCCGCAGTCCTCCCGAGAGTCCAAGAAGCTTCCCCCGCAGCCTGCCAATGGCAACGGCAACCACAGTGCGCCGAAAGTTCGCGACCGCCTTTGCCAGCTCATCCGCCAGCATCAGCTCGATCCCAACTTGGTCAAGGCCTACGCCACCGATTTCTGTGGTGTCAAGGAGCTTCGCGATGCCACCCGCGAACAAGTGGAAACCTTTGTAAAGCAGCTGGCCGACTGGGCCGAGAAGGATCGCAATGCCCTGCTCTGTCAGCTCAACAGCTATCCGTTGAAGAAAGAAGAAGGTGCCGCATGAAACGTCAGATCACCGGCCTGCACGCCGCCGATCGCTGCGCCTCCGACCAGATCCCCGACGGAGTCTTCCTGGTTCGGGTGCAACGAGTCCAGTTTCGTCGCCAGGCGCAAAAACCCTATTACACACTGGCTCTGGCCATTCTGGAGCCCAGCCGGTTTGCTGGCCACGTCCTTTCGGGCCGCCTCTATTGCAGCCCGAAAGCCCTGTGGAAGCTGAACTGGTTTCTGCGTGACTTTGGCTACGACACCGAACTGCTCGGACGCGATGAGGTGGACGAAACCCAGCTCGTAGGCCTGAAGGGCGTGGTCAAGATCAGCCATATCGTTTGTAACGGCACCTCTCTGTTGCGGCTCGACGGTTTTGCTCCAGCGGGCCGCTGGGAAGAGCTCTCCCCCGCAAATCTGGACAGCCCGCAGGTGGCCTGACATGACCTACAGCTACACCCAGATCAGCCAGTACCTGACCTGCCCGCGGCGGTACCGGCATCGCTACCTCGATGGCTGGAAGGAGAAAGACACCCGAGCGGCAATGCTCTTCGGCCGCGCCTTCGAACAAGCCTTGGGCTCCTTTTTTCGCCGGGAAGATCCCGGAGCGGCTCTGTTCTCCGAATGGTCTGCCTGCCAAAGCCAAGATCTGCACTACTCCGACCGAGACTCCTGGGATTGCATGCTGCGACAGGGCATCATGCTGTTGACCCGGTTCTGCCAGGACGACCGCATCCAGGTCCCCCAGCCTGGACGTAATCTGCAGATCAAGTTTAGTCGGCCGCTAGCCGGAAAGAACGACTTCGTTGCCTACGTTGACGCCATCGGCAAACTCGACGGCAAGCGCTGCCTGTTGGAGTGGAAGACCTCGTCGAGCCGATACCCGGAAGAGCCTGCAGGGCTGCTCTCTCTGGATCCGCAACTGGTTTGCTACTCCTGGATCACTGGAATTGCCGACGTCGCCCAGGTCGTGTTCGTTCGGAAACGGCTGGTCGAGGTTCAGTACTTAAAGACAACCATTACCGACGAGCAGCGCGAGGAATTTGGTCGCCTGGTGGGGGACACGATCCAAAGAATCGAGTCCGCACAGTTCCTGCCGCACAGCGGCATCCGCTTTCCTCAGAACCCGTGCAGCAGTTGCCCTTATGTGGGGCTGTGTCTTGGCAAGCAGGAGATGGCTGACGCCCGACTAGTTCGGCGTCCAGGAGCAGAGAGTCTTGAT
>Ga0182024_10004082_pt1 | contig 33993 bp, 38 predicted proteins | sample P32metaG_FD_120480 | JGI IMG/M metagenome (GOLD analysis project Ga0182024, IMG submission 120480) | Permafrost microbial communities from Stordalen Mire, Sweden - P3-2 metaG (Illumina Assembly) | ecosystem: Environmental > Terrestrial > Soil > Wetlands > Permafrost | place: Sweden: Stordalen... | reverse complement strand
CCACACGGGTGCCCTGCGAGCACCACGACGGGCGGCGTAACTCCATGCCCCACGTGCAGCCAGAACCCGTCGGCCGGAGACAAATTGCAGAGTCAGTTGGGAGAGGCCCTCGCGTACACGCCGAACAGTTATTACTCCTACGCGATGCAGGTGAACCCCACGACGACAGGGGAGTGTACTCCTCCCGAACCGTGCGAGCCGTGCCCTCCGTGCGACCCGTTCACGATCGTGCCCGCGCCGCCACTGCCGACGCCGTCGCTACTCATCGCGATGCTGACGAACTTCTTCACAAACACGCTCTCGCTGGCGCTATCCGCACCCGTTCAGGCCGCAACGCCAGCACTCGTCTGAGAAAGAAGTCCTCGCATGCCCAAGAAGCCGGAACGTAACTCCACGACGACGTCGACACCGGTCGAGGAGATCGAGGACGAGATCATCGGATCGATCGCGGCGCTCTCCAACGGCGACGAGGACAGCGAGAACGATCAGAGCGATCCCGGCCAGGCTCCGACGGCTTCCATCCCTGTCAGCCAGGCCAAGAGGGTCGGCGCACTCAACGCCGCGGGCGTGCAGAGCAACCGTCGCCGCAAGCAGGTGCTCGACAGGAAACGCGACGGCGAGAAGAACGTGCAGTGGGGCGAGAACGACGCGTGCTTGCTCTACGACGACGTCATCTCGATCTTTCCTCCGTCCGTCGTTCTCATCCACGTCACGCGCGTCACCGGATCTCGGACTTCGTGGTACCTGGAAGCGCAGCCTCGCAACGGCATGGAGCTTCACGAGGCCATCAAGACCAAGATCCACGGCGTCTCGCCCGAGTGCGAGTATCAGGTCGTCTTCCGCGATCGTCACGGTCGGCAGGAGCGCGGACGCGGTTCGATCATCATGCCGTCGACGGAGTTCGACGATCCGGTCCCCACGGCGCCGCCTGCGCCGCAGTCGCCGGCTCCAGCGGGCGCCGTGGCGGCGCCGCCGCCACCCCCTCCTCCTCCCCCCCCTCCGCCTCAGTACCCGCCGCAGGGGCCGCAGTACCCTCCCCAGTACCCCCAGGCGCAGTACCCGCAGTACCCCCAGCAGGGTCCGCCGCAGTTCTCGCCGCAGCCGCACGGCCCTCCCTACGAGCCGCCGCCGCGTCCGCGGTGGGTCGACGAGCCGCCGCCTCCGCGCGCGCCAGCAGCGCCGCCACCCGTCATCCAGCAGAATGCCGATCCGATGGTGGTCATGCAGCTGCAGAAGCAGCTCTCGGACATCCAGAACGCTCTCGCGAGCATCGATCGGTCGTCGCACAATCCGATGGCCCAGCAGCTCGCCGACATCCAGTCGCGGCTCGACCAGATCAACATGCGACCCAACGCTCCACCACCGCCCATGGTGATGCAGCAACCTCCGCCCGCGCCTGTCGTCCAGCCGCAGCCGCAAGTCATCTACCGGGATCCTCCCCCTCCTCCTCCGCCGCCTCCGCCGCCCGTGCCCGTGAAGATGCCCGAGGTCCCGCCGGGCTACGCGATGACGATGATCAACGGGATGCCGTGCTTCGTGCCTCTGCGCGATCTCATCGGACTCGGGGCCGCTCCAGCTCCCGCTCCCGCTCCCGCTCCCGCCGTGGCCGCTCCGGTCGCCACTTCGATTCTACCTGCACCCGCCCCGGCTCCGCCGCCACCGCCTCCTCAGACGCTGGCCGAGCAGATGACGAGCACGCTCGGAGCGGTCAGGAGCGCCATCGCCATCGCGACGCAGATGCGCGACATCCTGCCGGAGCCGCAGATGCCCATGCCCATCGCAGCGCCCGCTCCTCAGGTCATCGCGCCACCGGCACCTGTCGCTGAGGAGTCTCCGACGAAGGTGGTCAAGATCGGCGACGTCACGACGGTGCAGAACTCCGAGGACGGGAGCATCCGGCTCATGGACACCGCCATCGCCAACGGACCCTCGATCCTCAGCTGGCTCGACAGGCAGCGGATCGATTACATCGCGAGGCAAGACGCCATCAAGAACGGGCAACCGCCTCCGCCTCCGCAGCAGCCCATGCAGCAACAGCAGCAGTCCAGTCAGATCGGCGTGCCGATCATCCCGAGGTGAGCGATGAAGTTCTCGGTCCAAGCTGATTTCAGCGACGAAGAGATCCGTACGCTCGCCGCCGACGCCGCGCGAAGAGGCATCGTGTGGGGCGTGCAGTACATCGGGCAGCACGTCGGCGACAGCGTGGAGAACCTCTTTGAAGGCATCTCACCGCAGGCTGCGTCGCAGATCGCGAACATCCTTCAGCAGGTGATGGCGGCGCAGGCCGCTAGGCCGCAGGCGGGACCGCGGAGCCCCAACCCGGCCGACACTCGGCGCCCATGGCCCGCCGTGCAGTTCTACGCGAGCCAGCCCCAGCAGCCGCCGCCTGGGTACGGCGGTCTCGGAGTACCGCCCTGGTACGGCGCTCCGCCTCCGGGTCCGGGAGCGCGCGTCGTGCCGATGGCTGGCGGCGGCGCCGAGATCAAGGAGTGCTTCTACATCGAGGAGACGCCTCGAAACGAAGCGTGCTGGGGATGCTGCCACTGCGCTTCGCCAAACGGACTCCAGCGAAGCGCGTGCCGCACATGCGGTCATCCCCGCTGCGGCGCCGTCGTGACACCGGCAGTGGCTCCGCCGCTGCAAGTGCCCGGAGCGACGGGGGTCTCATACCCGCCGCATGGTCCGCCGCCGTTCGTGCCGCCCACACCAGAACCCGCCTGAGGAGTCACACGATGCGATTCAACGTGCCCGTGACCGTCCTCATCGAGGCATCGTCACCCGAGAAGGCGCTCGAACAGGCGATGACGATCCAGAAGCTCCTCGGCGAGTCGATGGTGCAGATGGTTCTCTCGACCAACGGCGTCGACTTGAAGCAAATTCAGGTTTTCCAGCCAAAACCCACCTAGGTTGGCTTCGAGGGCATCCCGGCGTAGGCTCTCCTTCATGCGGGTGCCTCGCGACTGGCTACAGGGGCTGGGTGCTCCAGTCGTAGGACCGGTCGTCGTTCCTCCGTGCCAGCAGTTCACGATGAGCTGGACGATGGCCGATCCGGCAGACAACCCGCAGAACTACCTGCCGTCGCCGCTCTGGAACATCGGAGCGCCCGTCCAAGACCCAACCGACAGTACGGGCGCGACCTGGACGATCACGGGCTCGTACACGGGTAGCTGGACGGGCAATGCGGGATCGGCCGTCACGACGGACATCTCGCTGGAAAGCACGGCGAAGTTCACCATCAACAGCTTCTCGGTCACGGGTCAGGCGAGCGCTGGGGCGTGTGCGCCAGCCCCCCCTCCGCCCGCTCCAAATCCTCCCGCGCCCAGCAAGACAGCCACCACCGCGCCATCGAGCACGGGCACCTACGTGGCTGCCGGAGTCGGTGTCGTGGGCGTCGGTGCCGCGATCTGGTACTTCTTCATTCGGTGAGGAACGCCATGCTGCAGGTACCGCGAGACTGGCTGCAAGGACTCGGCGCGCCGCCCCCTATGGGTCTCGGCGCGGGCGCGGGCGTCTTCTCGATTCCTCCGTGCCAGCTCGTCTACATGAGCTGGACGATGACCAACGCCGGAGACACGCCAGCCAACTACCTCCCTTCGCCGATATGGGGCGTGCTCGTCACCACCGATCCAAGCGATTCTTCCGGCCTGACGTTCAACATCAACGGTTACTACACGGGCAGCTGGTCGGGAAACCCAGGCACGTCCGCCAGCACGAACATCGATCTGGAGTCGACCGACAAGTTCACCATCAACAGCGTGAACGTGATCGGTACCCCCGTGCCGACGGGCGCGTGCGCCTCGGCCTCGCAGCCGGGCGCTGGGCAGTCCTCGTGTCCTGCGGGTCAGATCCCGAACCCGGCCTACCTCGTCGCCGTGGCCATGGGCGAGTCGACGACCGCGCCGCCGTGCATCCAGCTGACTCCGCCTCCGCAGTGTCCAGCAGGTCAAGGTCTCGACACGAAGACTGGGATGTGCGCGCCGTTCTGCTCGAACGGGCTACCGCCCGCGGGCGGCGTCTGTCCGGGCGCTGCGACCACCACATCGCCCGCATCCAGCGCAGGTACCTACGTGGCCGTGGGGGCTGCAGTTGTCGGACTCGGCGCGGTGGCGTGGTACTTCTTGCGGTGAGGTGAAGGTCATGGAGGTTCCGCGCGACTGGGAGATGGGTGTCGGAACGCTGGTGAAGCTACCCATCGTGCTGTACCCGAAGCCTGTGCCCAGCGGGGCAAGCCATGCGGGGCCCGTGTCGCAGACGATTCACGTCGCGGCCGGCGGCGCCTACACGACCGATCCAGCGCCCGCCGGGACGGCGCTGGTCGTCTACACGCCGTCGTCAGGAGCGCAGTACGCGAGCGTCAACGGCGGAGGAGTCGTCAATCAGGACGGCGTCGGACCATCGCTGCCGGTTCTGGTGATGCTCGATGGAACGGTGGGCTCGCTCGTCGTGTCGTGGCCGGGCGCTGGGGGGCAGGTGGTCTCTGCAACGATCACCATCGTCGGGCTGCCGGCGTCGCAAGGGACGATTCCGACCGAGTGTCAGCTGCATCCTGAATACTGCGCCGGAAGCGCGACCACCCCGTGCTCGGCGACGCAGGTCAAGGACTCGGTCACGGGCAGCTGCTCCTCTCCGTGCTGGGATGGATCGATTCCGGCGAACAGCGTGTGTCCGCAGCCAGTCAAAGCATCCCCACCTGTCACTCCTCCAGCGACTTCGACGGGCCTGAGCGCAGGCACCGTTGCTGCTGCTGGACTTGGAGCACTCGGCGTCGTGGCGATCGTTTGGTATTTCGCATGAACCTACGGTTGGCATCCGAAAGTAATACGAACTAGCTGAGTACGAAGGACGTCTCCACGACGAATATTGGTATCGCGACCCTCGAAGCAGTAGATTCGAGGCCATGCGGACCTACGTCGTGCAGGCGGGCGACTCGCCGGCCAAGATCGCCATCGCCTTTGCGGGCTGCCCGAAGTGCACCGCAGATCTCATCGCAGCCAACCCTCAGAAGCAGTCCGTCAGGTACCCCAACGGATTTCTGACGTTTGCCTCACTGAACGTGGGCGAACGGCTCAATCTGCCCGACAAGTGGAGCAACGGCACGCTCGACACGCTGCCGAAGTCGTACTTCGACGCGCTGCCGACGATGCCGACGGTAGGCATGGGAGCGGTGTCCGAGGGGACGAAGGCTCGGCCGCGAGTACTGCGACGGCCGACCCGTCCCGTAGGGGTTGGCGCCACCTGCCAGCAGTGGGTCTACGGGGCGACGGTCAACGTCGGGCAAGCTCTCGTGTCCGCGATCAACCCGAACGTCTCTGGCGCCGCGATGTCGTATGCGGCGAGAACTTCCTTCCCGGCAGCTGGCGCCACGGCAGTGATCGGCGGACGGTCCTACTTCTTCAAGCCTGTCCCGAGCGGTTCTCCCACGTACGCGTGGTCGCAGATCGCGATCTACTACTGCGCGCGCACCCTTCAACCTGGACGTGTGGCGTACGGCGTCGGCGGACCGCCGCCGCCTCCCGGGGTCTCGGTCCCGGGGATTGGGAACAACGTCGTGTCGTCGCCAGGACCTGTCGTGTTCCTGCCGCAGGAGACCTACAAGCTCACCGTGTGGCCGATCCCCCAGGGGGGCTCACCGACGCCGGATCCGACGCAGATACTCACGGACCTCCACTTCGTCGTTCAGAACATCGTCGACAACAGCGACGGTTCTTCGACGGCCGACGTCACCTTCATCGGATCGAGTCCCCTCACGATCAACGGTAGCTCGGGACCTGGCGCGCCTCTCGTCATCACGAACGCGGCCCCGATCATTTCGCCGACATTCTCGGCGGGCACCACGTACGAAAACACGCCCATCACCATTCCGGGCGGCACGGTGTATTTCAACCCGCCGGCCGGCGGGTACTGGTCTCCGGTCCTCCTGGGCGGGATCGGCGCTGCAGGGATCCGTACTCAACGCGCCGTCGGGGACGGGTCCTGCCCGAATGGGACTCTCTCCGGGAACGACGACCGTGTCCGGGGTCGGGCAAGTGGGACCTGTCGTCGGCGGGACCGTCGAGGCGATGACGATCGACGTCACGACGTACGGCGGCGGCAACGCCTTTCAGACGGGAGAGACCGTCCTCGGCCTCAGCTCGGGTGTGACCGGGACGATCGGAGTCGAGTACGAGATCCATGCCGACGGAGTGCTCCTTCTCAGTCAGATCAGCGGCGAGTTCCATCCTGGGGAACTGATCCAAGGCCAGACCTCCAGCTCCATCGCGACGGTCAAGTACCTGTGGAATCTCGTCCTCGCGAGCGGCAGCGGTCTCCTCGGTATGTCGTCCGCGGTCGACGAGGGGCAGACTTCGCAGTCGCTTCCCTTCGACGTGCTGGCGGGCGAGACGTTCGTTCTGTCGGTCCAACCCACGCTCGACCCCAACGGAAACCTCGCCGATCCTACGGCGATCTTCGCCGCCTACGGCTTCACTTCCACGGCCGCAGCGGTCCAGGATCCGTCCGACTGCTCGTGGACGCTGACGGGAGCCAACAACACGGGCACGAACATCGCGATCGATTCGCCGATGACTGATTTCTCGTCGGGCGAAGCGATGCTGGTGAAGGCGCTCACGGTCAACGGCGGCACCGTGCTCGCTCCGCTTGCGCCTGCGCAGCAGATCGGCGGGCCGATTATGACCGCGTGCCACGCGTACACGCTGTCCTTCATCCCGAAGGCGTGCCCAGCGCTGATCGTCGGAGCGTACGACCCGACGGTGGGTCTCGCGCAGCTCGGTCTCACGAACTTCACCCTGAACCCCGGCCCCGACGAGCTGGGTCAGTACTCGGTCGACGGCGTGTGGGAGCTGGGTAGCGGTTTCCAGCTGCCGACGAGTCAGTTTCTCATCCTCACCGACTTCACCGACAACGGCCCGGCCACGAACGTCTCGACGGGAGTCTGTGCGACGAGCCTGCCGTACACGATCCAGCCGAACGACACGGTCAACCTCATCGTTCGGCCCGTCGGAGTGCCCGGCCAGCCGATGAGCAATCCGATCGCCGTGCTCACGTCGCTCGGGTTCGCGAACATCGCCCCTGCGGCGACGTACTCCGACTGCACGTGGTCGATCACGGCCACGTACGCGGGCACGACGCCGCTGCAGATCACCGACCCGCTCGTCAGTCCTGGGTTCGGAGCGATGTGGATCGTGGGCATGAGCGTCAACTCCACGACCATCAAGGACGCCAACTGGGCGCAGCTCACCGAGCAGACGGTCGATCTCACGCAATGCCACGCCTACTCGATCCTCTTCACGTTCGACGTGTGCCCGGCTCTGACGGGGGCGCCGGGTGGATGGGATCCGTCCGCGGCCGTTCAGACGCTCCTTCCGAACTTCAAGGTCGCTCCCGGACCGAACGAGTACGGCGAATGGACTGCGTCTGGCGTCTGGACGGGAGCGAGCGTGACGGCTCTTGCCGGCTCGGGCGGCATCCATTTCACGTTCCTCGTCGACTTCGGTGCGAGCCAGGGTTGCACTGTCACGCCGCCTGGTTGCCCGGCGGGCCAGATCGCCGACACGATCACCAAGGCGTGCGTCGCGCCGTGCTCGGACGGATCAGCACCGGCCAACGGCGTGTGCCCGCCTCCGGTCAAGGCGACGGGTCCGTGCCCCGCAGGTCAGATACGCGACACGCAGACGGGCGTCTGCGTGGCGCCCTGCACGGACGGCAGTGCCCCCTCGAACGGCGTCTGTCCGGTGGTAGCGCCTGCAGCGCCTGCGTCATCCACGGGCACGGTGGTGGCCGTGGGGGCGGCGGTCGTGATTCTCGGAGGAGTCGCGTACCTGGCGCTCTCGTGAACTCGACATGAAGCAGGACAAGACCAGCTCGAACACGGGTCTACGCGCACTCGTCGACGAGCTGCTGTCGCGCGCAGCAAAGCTCAACTCCAGCGCCGCGGGGGCCGGTGGCGAGTTCCAGGCGCGCGTACGCGTCGTCGGTCCGCCGAACGCAGGCGGCAATCTGAGCGTGCCCACGACGGACGGACCGAGCGCCGTCATGCTGACGCTGCCTCCACTGACTGTCCCGGTCGGATCGAAGGTCAACATCAGCGGCGTCATGCTCATCGGCAACGCCGTGAATTTTCCTCGCCAGGCGCAGGTCATGGTGGAGATCGTACCCGGCGTAGCCATCGGCGACATGCTCGAAGCGGGCACGTGCAACTTCGCCGCGTCGGCTGCGGGAACGATCCTTCTGCCCATCCCCTACTCCGTCGACTACACGACGACGCTTCCGACGACGACGTTCGTCATCACTGTGATCGATGCGACGGCCGGCGCATCGAACGGCGACCTCGTCTGCCACACGATGACGTCCTTCGCTGTCGCCTTGCGCGTCGGCTGAATCGATCCCATGCCGCAAGGTCAACTCAAAGAGAAGGTCGTCGTGAAGCCGCATCCTGGCGGTGTGGCTGGCGCGATGATGTCGCTCGATGAGGTGGCCTCCCGCATGTGGGCCATCCGCAACGATCCGCGCCTGCGAGGCTGGGCGCTGCGAGAGCTAGGCAAAGCTGGGAACCCGACCGGTGCGCGCGACAAAATGCAGGCGATCATGGAGGCCTTCAAGAAGAAGGTCCCGTACGTCAGCGATCCCGTCCAGACCGAGTTCGTGGCGTCGCCCATCCAGCTCCTCTGCTTGGATGATCACGGTCTCTGTATTCCGGGCGCCGACTGCGATGAGTTCACGGTCGGGATCGGCGGCGCAGGTCTCTCGATCGGGATCCCGATGCAGGTCGTCGGAGCTTCATACAAGGAGCCCATCGATCAACCGACCCACGTGTACGGACGGTTCCAGGACGACAACGGCGAATGGGTGCCGTTCGACGGCACCACAAACTACTCCGTCGGCAACGTGCATGAGCCCGCGCGCACGTGGATCGTCGATCCGAACAAGGGCGTCGGCACCGCGGGTCTTCCGGGGGGCGACTTCGTCGGCGTCGGGCGCGCACCTATCTCCCAGGCGCCCGTTCGCCAGACGGTCCACTCGACGCTCGGCCCGCGAGGCGTGCCGAGCACGCAGCCGTACACACGTCACCCGCTCAGCGACTGCGCGCGCGTCGCCATTGCTGGCCCCACACCGCAGAGCCTTTACGAATACTACGAGGACCCGCTGCCCGGAGGGCATGGCCTTGTTATGGCGCCAGGCGGTCGTGCTGCGGCGGTCAGCGAGTGGGGAGGCCTCTCTCGGAACGGTCAGTCGATCGGCCTCGGCATCGTTACGCCTGGCGACGTTCTCTCCTACCGAGCCGCGTGGAACAAGTACGTGCTCGACACGATCGGAGTCTGCCAGTCGTGCTCGGGCGAGTTCACGACGATGTCCACGACAGAGGCTGATGCTTCGACGAAGGCGTGGCTCATCGCGTACGCAGCGACGCTTCAGTCGCAGGCCGACTCTCTCAACAAGATGTGGAACCTCTACGCGAACACCGAAAGCTCGTTCATCGTTCTGGAAGGTCGAGGCATCCTTCAGAGCTTCCAGGAGACGGTGCTCGCTGCCGGTCAGGTTCGTACGAACATCACGAGCGGGCCGCTTCCGTGCGGTCTCTCGTACGTGAACCCGAACGGGATTCTCGTGCAGGCCATCCCGTCCGTCGATCCAAGCGTGCAGGCACAGATCATCGCTCGTATCGAAGGGCTAGGAATACTCGCGTCTGGTGTCCTACAGATCCTAGTAGAGAGCGGATCGAACGGTCTTCAGGCTGCCGGAAGCGCAACGCAGTGGGCGGCCAAACAAGTCAGCAACGTGACCGCCGCGCTCTCGACTCCAGGACCATGGATCGCCATCACGGCAGTCGCCGGAGCGGTCATCGTCTACGAGCTTTGGCGTTGAGATCGCCATGTCGATCCTGATCAAGGGCGGCGAGGTCGATCTGGTCGACGTCAAAGGTAATACGATTGTCCTCCCGTCGGGATACGGACTATGCCACGACGAAAGCGGCAAAAAGCTGCCTAGATGCAGCCTTTTTATCGGTCCTGTGCTGGTCTCGAAAGAGCGAGTCGAGAAACTTCCTCCAGATGCAGCTCGATACTTCGGTGACGACTACGAAGGTTTGAAAGCACGAATTGACATACCTTCTGGTCAGTGGAAGTCTGTCGCAGAGATCAGGGAGATCGTTTACTTCCGACCGGGCGAGTTCGCCGACGACTGGCAGCACGAGTTCAAGCCGCCAGTCCCGCTCCTCAAGCAAGGTCGCTGGTATCAGTTGAAGCTCCCAAGCGGATGCAAGGTCACCTGGAGAGGCATCGAGAAACCGTGAGCCATGAAGAAGCGTCGGAGCTACTCGGAGCGTCTGTCGGACTTTCGGTCCGCGGGTGCCCCGAAGCGCCGTGCGCAACGTCGGGCTCCATCGGCTTCAGCGCCGACTCCGGTCTCGGCACCGCGCAAGTCGATGCACGTGCAGACGCTCCTCTTCTCGCGGAGCAGCTGGACGCCGTCGAGCGCCGTCGCGTGGGCGAGGAGTCGCGGGTACCGGTACGGGTCAGTGGACGTGACGGACAAGTACATCCGTCTACGTCAAGAGTCGCCGAGCAAGACGAAGGTCAAGCGAACGGTCCCCTTCGGCAAGGGCATCAAGGCCGTCGTCGGACGTGAATCTCCAGGGAGACCGAGGGAAAAAGCCATGAAGAAGCGCAACAAGAAGGGCCAGTACTCGAAGCGCGGAAAGAAGCGCACCGCGCGAGCGGCTGCTGCTCCTCGTCGTCGCAGGCGGGCAGCGGCCCCGGTTGCCGCTCCCCGTCGGCGCAAGCGCCGCGCAGCGGCTCCCGCTGCCGCCGCTCCCCGTCGTCGTCGGCGCCGCGCAGCGGCTCCCGCTGCCGCCGCTCCCCGTCGTCGTCGGCGCCGCGCAGCCGCTCCCGCTGCCGCCGCTCCCCGTCGTCGTCGGCGCCGCGCAGCTGCGGCGGCCCCCCGTCGGCGTCGGCGTCGCGCAGCTGCGGCGGCCCCCCGTCGTCGGCGTCGCCGCGCAGCCGCTGCAGCTCCCCGTCGTCGTCGGCGCCGCGCATCTGCGGCGGCCCCCCGTCGTCGTCGGCGCGCTCGCGCGTCGGCTGCGGCGCCCCGTCGTCGTCGTCGCCGCGCTGCGGCTCCCGCCCTGGCGGCTCCCCGTCGTCGTCGGCGCGCTCGCGCGTCGGCTGCGGCGCCCCGTCGGCGTCGGCACCGCGCTCGCGCCTACCAGGCCTCGTACGCGCCGCGCCGTCGCAGCACGCACCGGGTGCACGCGCTCACGAATCCGATGACGCGCGGTGAGCTGGCTCTCGCCTTCCTCTCGGGAGGCGTCGGCTTCGCCATCGCGGACTTCATCGACCGGTACATGGCGACGTACAACCCGTCGGCCGCTCCGGTCGCTGGCGCCGCTGCCCCGACGTACTTCACGGGCGGCACCAACGGCACGCTCGCGAACACGCTCAACATCGCGACGTCTCCTGGCCTCCTCCGCATCGGCGTCGGCATCGGCGTCACGGCGATCCCGGCCATCGCTTCGTACCTCGTGAAGAACCCGATGGGCCGTGCGGCCCTGCAGGGAATGATGCTCGGTGCGGGCATCAAGCTCTTCTCGACGCTCTGGAACGCCTACGTCATGGGCAACCTCCTCAAGCCCGCGGCGACGGACCAGAAGACCATGCAGGCGAGCCTCGGCGCTCGTCTCTACCCGGCCGAAGTGGTCGCCGCGCAGAACATCGCCGGCACGGCCACCGGGCCTGGCGGAACGCCTGCCGGCACGCTCACCGCGCCGCAGGGTCTCAACGCTCCGCCGCGCCGCGCTCCGCAGCAGCAGCAGCGGCGCTTCCAGCCCCAGCAGCAGTACCGCCAGGGCGTCGGCGATCCCGGACCGTTCGCGATGGGGCAGTCCCCGTCGAATCCCTGCGGCGCCGGCATGGTTCAGGACAGCCTGAACAACCAGTGCTCCGCACCGTGCTGGGATGGCTCGACGCCGGCCAACGGCCAGTGCCCGCCCCAGCCCACCGCCGGATGCCCGAGTGGGCAGGTGGTGGACAACGGGACCGGCGGCTGCGTCAACCCGTGCTCCGACGGGACGGCGCCGACCAACGGTCTGTGTGGTGGAACGGCGATCCCGATGCCGCTCCCCATCCCCCAGCAGCCCGGGGGCAACCCCCCGTACCAGCCGCCCGGCGGCTGGGGCGGTGGTGGCGGCTGCGGTCTGGCCGACCAGCAGGGCGAGATCCCCATCCAGTACATGGGGATGATCAACGACTGACGACAGGCCCCCGTCGCCTTAGGGGAGGCGACGGGGATTCGCACCACCAACGATTCAACCCACAACGTCACGAGCAACGCAGTCGGCGGCGGACCTACGAAACGGCCGACAGAGAGAAAACATCATGGCAGCGAAGGCAACGAGGGTTCCGACGAAGGTTCACGCGCGCAGCGGGCAGGATCGCGATCCTCTCGTTCGCGTCCCGTTCGGCTTGGGGCAGGCCCCGAGCCCCGGCGCGGCCGAACGCTGCCTGAAGTGCGGCTTCGGCAACGTGAGCGTCATCGAGGAGGTGGTCTGGACGGTGGTGCTGCCGATGACGCACACCGCGGTCCAGTCGACCTTCGGTGACATCGTCAACATGCTCGGCGGCAACAACAGCCCCGCGGGTGTGTGCTCGGTCGACAGCACGTTCCTCATCAACGGCATCCTGCAGGTCGACCTCTACCTCGTCGGTCTCGGCATCCACGTGTTCGTCGAGCCGCTCGTCTTCGTGGCGCTCGGCAACGGCTGGACGACGCCGACCGCCCCGGGAGCATCGCGCCCGTCGCCGGACACCTGGACGGAGAACGACTGGGTCAACGGCGCGCTCGGCGGTCCGCCGACTGCCGGTGAAACGTTCACGCCTGCAAGCCTCGACTGGGGCGGGCCGGCGTGGGACGCGGGCTGGAACTTCATCAACGCCTACCAGCTGCAGTGGCGGGCCAACCAGCGCGAGCTGATCCTGAACGAGATGCTCGCCGACACCGCGTACTTCGCGTCCTTCGGTGACGCCATCGCGGCAGGCACGAGCGAGACGACGGTCATCCAGTACGCGGCCATCGCGAACGAGGTGTACCGGAACCTCTGCTGCGCCACGAACCCGACCGTGTTCCTCCCGGCGAACTTCCGCCGGTACGGGTCGGTCGGTCCGAGCGCGACGGTCTCGGGCAACCTCGGTCTCTTCCACCCGACGCGCGACTTCGACTTCGCGCCGACGACGCACGGCGGTCTGAAGTTCCAGGGCACGTCGTGCAACGGGCAGATGTACCGGAAGATCGACCGGCCCTGCTTCATCGAGCGCGGCCTGCCGATGGGCTTCCAGTTCGTCGTCGTCGACCCCTGCCACCAGGCGCGGTTCCAGGCGGCGATCTCGGTGGACGACTTCACCGGGAGCCAGAACCTCCAGCCCGACGTCAACGTGAGCGGGTACACGCTCACGGCGGCCACGGGTCCGCTGGAGCAGACGCTCGACCTCACCACGGCTCCGGCGAACGTGCCGCAGGCCGTCTCGGTCGAGAGGCAGATCTTCAAGGGCGGCATCTTCAAGCTCGGGGTGAAGTTCAAGGGCTTCGAGTTCCCCGGCGCCTGGAAGAGCTGGTGCCAGAAGAACCTGCCGCAGATCATGGCGGGTTCGGGCACGCTGCCCGGCTCCAACGCGATGATCAACCAGTAAGGGGGCTCGCCTCCTTCCTCGTGCCCACGCTCTCCCTCGGGATGAGCGCGGGGCACGGTGGAGGATCGAGATTCTCCTGTCATCCGCTGAGGACCCGCACCCATGCTGCCTCGTGACCACGAGATTCGGAACCTCGCGCTTTACGCTCCGCGTATGGCTTATGGCCTGATCGCAGGCGTGCCGCGCGTTCCGTTCGTCGGCGACATCTCGGCGCAGTTCTGCAGCTCCACGGTGGAGGCGCCGCCCATCGTGCAGGCGCTGGAGAACAACATCACGCAGGACACGCTCATCGAGCGAATCGCCTTCTCCGTCTACCAGCAGAACTCGTTTCAGGGCAGCCCGCTGCAAAGCCTCTACATGGCGCAGCTGAAGATGTGCACGGGCGTCGGTGTGATGGTCGCGGTCTACGGCGGTCCGAAGTACTCGCTCAACGACGTCTTCACGCCGCTGGAGAACCTCGCGGACATCCTCGCGGTCACGTGGCCCAACGGTTGGCCGCTCGCGAAGCAGAGCAACGTGAAGTTCTCGTTCGTGCTCACGCAGACGCCGCAGAGCGTTCCGTACGACGTCAATGTCACGCTCCTCGGGTGGCAATTCCTCGATCGCTGCCTTGACGAGATTTCCGATGCAGAGGCACGTTGCCGCCTCAACAAACTCGGGATCGAGACGCCCGATCTCGCTACGCTGCTGAAGCCATGAAGCAGCGGTTCACCATCTACCTGCATACCGCCCCGAGCATGAAGGGCTACGTCGGGCAGACGGTAGACACCGTGGACGGTCGCTGGAAGGAGCACGTCTCGGCGGCCATGCGTCATACGGGCTGTCCTCTGCTCGGCGCCGCGATCCGCAAGTACGGAGCGAACGCGTTCAAGCACGAAGTACTCGATGTGGTGACCACGCAGCCTGGAGCCGACATCGCCGAGAAGGTATGGATCAAAGCGCGCGATACACGCGCTCCTCATGGGTACAACCTTGCCGCTGGTGGCAATGGTCCTGGCTACCACCATGAGTCGTCCAAACGCCGCATCGGCGAAGCCTCGAAGACCCGTCTTGCGGCGATGACTCCGGCAGCGCGCTCAGCGCACGTGAAGAAAAGCTGGTCGCCGGAGCGACGCAAAGCGCAGAGTGAACGTGTTCCGTCGCTTCAGAAGGCGAACGAGGCCAACAGAGAGATCTGGAACGGTCTCACCGCCGAAGAGCGAAGCGAGCGCGTGAAACACCAGCTTGCAGGGATGACGCAAGATCAGTTCAGCAAGCGAACGCGCAAGGCGTGGACGAACCTGACGCCTGAAGCTCGGGCAGAGCGCGTAGGCAACGCTCAGGCAGCCGGCATCGTTGCTGGTCCTCGTCGCTCAAAGAAGATGAGCGACTGGCAGACCGCACGCCAAGCGACGCTCACGCCGGAACATCGGAGCGAGAACACGCGCAAAGCATGGGTGACGCGCAGGGCGAAGATCGCGCTGCAGTCGAACACCAAGACGAAGTGACACGAGTCATCACGATGGAGATCCTGTGGAGGCGAGCGAACGCAAGATTCTGATGCTTCAAGACCGGGCCGGAGGAGTGGCCCAGGGTCTTCGCACGCACTTGCGTCCTGGCCGTCTCTCCGTCACGACCGTCGGGTTCGATCCGAACCTGCAGCTGATCGGTTCGGACCCGTGGAACTCCTCGACGTACACGGGTCTCGTCGTCCCGAAGGCGCCGACCGGCAGCGCGCAGCTCCGCTACCTCTTTCAGCTCGCGCGCATCGGGTTCAACACGCCCGAGAACGCGTGGATCCGTGGGCTCCGTCTCTACGCGAGCCTCTTCGGGTACGACAGCGTCGGCAACGGACCGTTCGAGCTGGAGATCACGAGCCCCATGTGGAGGTTCGCGCTCGGCGGAGGGAACATTTCGTTTCACGTGCAGGTGGTCGGGAAATCCTGGCGCAGCAGGAGAAACCCAAACAACTCCGACTCTGTCGTCTACCTCGACTCGACGAGCCCTGCGCTTCTCTACCAGCAGAAGGCGGTCGGACTCTTTCCGTACATGCCGCCGAACGCGGGTCGCCCGTGGGGTAAGCCCGTTCATTCGGACCTCGGCAACATCCACGACAACCGATTCCCGTGGCGCGACGACAATGCCGAGACGTCGCTCAATATCCCCATCCCTGCGCCTTGCGACGTCGTCGTCTACGCGAGCGTCTGGCAGCACGACGTCGGCACGGTGGACGCGCCGAACGTTCCTGTCTTCTCGTGCAGCCAGTTCTCCGCGTCAGGACCGGAGGATCGGTTTTGGGCGACGTACCAGAACGTGCAGTATGGCCGCGTCGCAGCGTCGCTCGTCATCGGCGAGGAGATGGGCAAGGCCTACGAACAGAGCGACGAAGAGTGTCCCGTCGAGTGGCGCAGTCGCAACGGTGAGGAGCCGCGATGAACTTTTCGTTCGACGGTCAGGGAGTCGCTGCGCCGATGCGTCCGGTCGTCCGCGCGCCCGCATCCATCCTGCCGCAACCCGGCCCGAGCTACGGCGTCGGTCGCGGCTGGATCGGTCCCATCACCGCGGCTCCCAACGCAGCCGCTCCGTTCGTGAACGTGCAGGGATCGAACAAGATCCCTGCGGGCGTGGGCACCTCCATTCGAGATGGTTCCCTTCCCATCTGGTGGAAGACGGTCACCTCTTCGCAGGGGACAGCAGGACAGCTCATCGTCGAGTTCCCGAACGGAAGGCGCGCCTTCTACTACTTCGTGTGGACCGGGTACGTCGGCGCGCAGATGCCCGTCGGCGTCGGCACGTACGCTGACGTCAACCCGAGGTGCACGAGCAACGCGCAGTTCTCGGGCAACTACAACGGCGACTACTGGACGGGCTACGGCAGCGAGGATAGCGAAGCGCGCGCGTACAACGCCAACTGGCTCTGGAACATCCTGCAGATCGGTGTCGCGGGATGTGGCGGCGGAGACAGGCAGCACGGCGACGGACGTCCCGGCTGCCCCGGCGGCGGCGGCTGCAAGGGGTGCAGCTGCGGGTGCGACCGCTGCAGGCACTACGCCTGGACGAGTCAGATGCGCGCGGTCATGGATTCGCAAGGTCTCGGGCACCATCCCTCGTGTCCGGGAGTGGGTTTGGGGCATGTCGAAGTCATGGACGTCCCCGACGAGATCACCATCGCGATCGTGCAGCGCGGTCCGGTCAAGCAGAGCCCGTGCGACACGCGATGGCAGCAGGCCGACTATCCACCGACCGAAGGTCCGACCGACGCTGACACACGCGCCGCGGATGCCTGGTGGGTCACGCAGGTCGTGCCGACTGGATGTGGACCTCAAGGCGGATGCGACCAAGTGCAAGGAGTGGGCTCCATGGAAGGCATCAACTTCGGCGGACGTCAGGTGCAGGGTTTCGCTGGTCCCCCCCAGTCGCAAGGTCTCGGCGCCCCGACGACGAACGCCAGCGCCACGAGTCCCATGACCGTCGGCGTCGTCGCGGCGCTCGGCGGAACGGTGGGCCTTCTCGTCGGAGCCGCAGTAGGTTCTGAGATCGGAACCGGATACGGTGAACTCGCAACGAGGCGAGCCGCCGTCGGAGGTCTTCTCGGCATGCTCGTCGGTACGTTCACGGGCGCGGCCATCGTCTCGCCTTCGATCCAGGCGCAACAGGGAGCGTAAGAGAAAAGCCATGACGTACACCGTGCAGCCTGGAGATTCTCCGGGCAGGATCGCGCAGAAGCTCACCGGCAACCCCGGCCTGGCGTGGCAGCTCACTGCCGCCAACCCGAGTTCGCGCGGGGGACTCCTCGTCGGACAGCAGCTCAACGTCCCTGCAGCCTGGGGGCAGTACGGTGGGGGGCTCGGACGGTACGCGACGGCGCGCAATCCTCAGGCCGTCTGTCCGCCCGGCATGGCCTGGTTCGCTGGCAACGCCTTCACGGGTGCTGGCTGCTACCCGAGGCAGGCCGGCGTTCACGGCGTCGGCGCCCCCGGCAGCTGCACGTGGCAGCGATGGACCGGTCAGGTCGCGCTCGCCAACCAGGGCGCAGCTCTCTACGCCGCGCTCCAGGCGGCCCCGCAGGGCGTCATCCCGTTCGCGGCCGTGCCGGCGGCGCCCGCCGTGGGTCCGCTCTCCTGGCAGACGGTCTCGGCGTGGGGCTACACCTGGGGTCTCCGCACGCTCAACGGATTCGAGACGCTCTTCGTCTGCGTTCCGACGAATCTTCGGATCGCTCGGTCGGTAGCTCAGAGCTTCGGCGTCGGCGACGTGAACTCGATCGCGCTCGAACTGCAGATGCTCAACAACCAGGCGAGTACGCCCATCACCCAGGACACGGACGGGAGCTACCACGGCTACGTCTCGGGTCTTCAGACCGCAGGCGCGGCGGCCGTGGGTGGGCTCGGCCCCGATCTCGACGCGACCTACGCGCAGTACTCCGGCTACAACAACAGCGCCACGCAGTCGGCGTGGCAGGCCAACGCGAACCTGCAGGCGCTCAACAGTGCCGACGGGACGAGCGCGACGCCCGCGCAGCTGTCCGATGCGCAGAACGCTCAGCAGACGCTCCAGCAGATGGCGGCCTTCTACGGCACGGCGAGCAGCCTCGGTCAGTCCGCAGCTGCCGCTGGCGGCGGCACACCGCCGACCTCGACGTCGCAGTACAACGCGGCCACGGTCGCTGCGGCGCAGGCCATCATGCAGTCGACGACGGCGGCTCTCTGCAATCTCGGAGGCTCGTCGTCGGGTAACTCCGTCGTCAACAACTTCCAGACCACGTACAACACGTCGACGGGCGTCAAGCCGCTCGCCACGGACGGCAAGTACGGACCCCTCACGCAGGCCGCCGCCGCGGTGGTCCTGATCTACAACGGCGGGGGGGTGCCTCCGCGCCCGTGCACGTCGTACACGAACGGACCCGGCGGAGCCGCGGTCACCTGCCCCGCGGGGCAGACGCTCGTGAGCGGCCAGTGCGTCAACATCGCTCCGGCCGCCTGCGGTTCGGGTCAGGTCCCCGACTCGGTTACGGGCAAGTGTGTCGCCGCGTGCCCCGCGGGTCAGCTACCCGCGAACGGCGTTTGCATCGCGGGTCCTGTCGTTGCGCCGTCTGGAGGAACCGTGCAGGCGAGCAATGGTCCGCTCATCGCAGGCGTCATCCTCGTCGTGCTCGGTGCGGGCGCCGTAGCGTACGGGGTCGAGAAGAAGAAGGGTCACCGTCGGGCTCGGGCTCGCAGGCGCTGAAGACGCGCAGGCGCTGAAGAGAAGTTCCACCGTTTCGGCAAGAGGACATCATGCGCAATCGAGTTCGTGTCAATCATCCGTGGGAAGAGGGAGCGCTCGGCGCCGCTCGTAGGGCGCTGGCGCTGGCGACGACGAACGCTGCAGCCATCGCAGCGCTGCCACCCGCGGTGTTGGCCGGGAATCTAGGCAAGGTCGCCGAGTACGTCCAGACGATCCAGGGAACGAATGGGAGCGTCGCGCCGGGATCCGCGGTGGACTACACGACCGCCGGGACCGTTCCGCCCATCGTGAACACGATCGGTATCACCACGGCGGTCGGACCGGGCGGAGTAGGGACAGCGTTCCATCTGCCGCCTGGCACCTATCTCGTCGACTGGGAGAACAGCAACGGCGCCACGTGGTCGCTCGCTGTCTACCAGGCTGCAACGGTCGCCGCGCTGCCGGGTGGGATCATCGTCAACTCCGTCGCTGGAGCTACCACCGCCGGATCGTGGATCCACGGTCGGTACTACCTCGTCGTGACGGCCGCCAATCCGTGGATCATGGTCAGCCCGGTGGTCGGAACGCAGTCCGTCGGCGACCCGACGACCGGCTCGTCGCCGTACTACATCACCCGCGCCACGTTCCTCCAGCTCTCGTAAGAGAGGGGTCGATGTGCTCCGTTTCGGTGGACGACCTGCAGTCGGCTTCGGCCTGAGCGCGAGCGCAAGCACGTTCGCTCAGACCAACGTCGATCTGCAGAACCAAGTCGTCGCCGTCGTCGGAGCGGGAGACTCGTACTACGCGGCGAACCTGCAGGCGTTCTACCAGGACTACACGGACGCCACCGAGGCGTACCAGGCCGCTGGTCAGGCCGGCGCGACGTCGCTCGGGCCCGAGATCGATGCGTCGGGCGCGCCGACGGTGACCAAGCCCCTGACGGGTCAGGCGTGGGCTTTGAACAGCCAGCTCGCGACGTTGTCGAAGAGCGGCCCGATCGACACGAAGAACAACGTCACGCGCCCCTACTTCACGCAGGCCGATGCCGACAAGGCCAAGGCGCTCGTGACGCAGATGGTCTCGCTATACGACCAGGCGATCACGAAGGGTTCGGCCGGCGTCGGACAGCCGACTGCCACGGTTGTGGTACCACCTACACCCGCGCCTATCGCCCAAGCGCCGAGCTTCTTGCCCGTCGTCGCGCTTGGTGCTGTGGTGGCAGCCGTAGCCACCGTTGTCGTCGTCCGAAGCCCAAGCAGGAGAAGTCATGTCCGAGCATGAAGAGAAGTACGAGCCCGTGAAGAAGGTCGTGGACGAGATCGAGATGTGTTGCGGCTGGAAGAGGTGCCCTAGGGTCCGCGTCTACGAAGACGGCTCGGTCGATATGACCGACGACGACCAGCGCATCGAGTTCAACCCGGACCAGGCACGCGGTCTGCTCGACATGCTCAAGAAGTCGATCGCTTCTTCTTCGGGAAGTTGAGGAGAGCGTGTTCGGGATGCAAGCGGATGGCGGCGGCGTCGTAAGCGCGCGCAGCGTCTTCCTTGGTGTCGAACGACCCGAGGTTGATGTTCCTGTAATTGTGCTTGATGACCGCGCGCCAACCGTTCTTGTGTCTCGACACACCCTTGAACCCGGTCGCGTTTCTAGCTGGCATGTTCATGGCGTTCTCAGCGTTCGTCGCCAGACGCAGATTCTTGCGACGGTTGTTCAGACCGTCGCGGTCGACGTGATCGATCTTCTGCTTGGGTCCGACCTTCAGGATGTACCTGTGCAGGAGCACGACGGCCTTTCGTCCAGTGGCCGCCTTCTCTTTGGGCGTTCGTCCGCGAGCTGCGTACCACTTGTCGTTTTTGCTGTACCTGTCGCTGGCGCCACCTTTCGTGGCGCACCAGTTCCACCTGGAGACATCGGCGAAGTCAGCCACGTCGACTCTCGCGAAGAGACCCTTCGTCAGCGGAACGAATCGCACGCCCCTCTCAGGAGGTGGCAGCGGAGTTTCACGCGTAGCTCGAAGCCGGTTCCGGTAACTCTGAGCACAACTCTTGTCGCAGAACGTGCGCGCGCCTCGGTTGAGATACTTGACCGTGAAGACGGAGCCACACTCCAGACACTTGATCCGGTACACTTTCATCGTTCGCTCCTGTCCCAAGCAGGTTCGAGCCAAGCCCAGGCCGGTGAGACGGCGCTGGGCGTTCCAACTTCCAGATCCTAGCAGAAGGAGACCGAGAACCATGCCCAGCATCCACAACCGAGCATCCATCAGCGGCGGCCAGAAGACCCTCCGCGGCAAGCAGACCGCGACCCGCGTAGCCATCGACTCGATCCTGATCCACTCGAACAAGACGGCCGCGAGCGTACGCGGCAAGGCTCGCGTGGGGCTCGCCAAGTCCCTCGACGCGAACGTCCACGGCAACAAGGCGGACGTGAGTTCGGCCCTCGGAGTCCGCGACAACGCCCAGTGAACACGCTCTACCACGGCCCCGACATCCACGTGATCCTCGCGCTCGTCGGCGCGACGATCATCATCACGCGCGGAACGATCTTCAAGGGTCTGCAGCGGAGTCGCCTGGGCGGCTTCTTCACGTGCAGCCTCTGCGTGGGCTTCTGGATCGGGGCCGTCAGCCTGTTTGTCCTCCGCCACGGCGCCGGGTCCTACGCCGGGCACTCGCTGACGTGGTGGGCCGTGGCGGACTTCTTCCTCGACGGCGCGTCCGTCGCTTTGCTTTCTCTGGCCGCCGACGCGGTTCTCCTCAAGCTACTCGGTGATCCCGAAGACAAGTGACCGACATCGTCTGGCAGCGGCAGAACATCTCCAAGGAGGCGACCATCTCGTTCGCGCCGGGGCAGAGGTACGCCGTGCTGGCGAGCGTCGGGACAGGGACAACCCTCGCCGCGATCCAGAGCTACGTGGAGAACCAGAGCTTCCACGTCACGTACCTCTGCGAGATCGCTCAAGGGTCGGCGAGCGCTTGCGGGTCTCGCGACACCTACGACGTCGACGCGTGGCTCGCCGGCATCACGGCGCCTCCGCGCTCGGGGGAACGCTGGGTCTACGCCGAGGGGAACTTCAACGGATCGGCGCCGTGGTCCGTCTCCAAGACCGACGAGTTCCCCAAGACGCTCGTCGTCACGTACTCGGTCGCGGACATCTTCGAGGCGGTTCCAGGCGTGGCAACGCATGGAGGTGACGTTCTGTCGACGACACCGCTGACGCCGCCCGGAGGAGCCGCCAGCGCGCCGTACATCGCTGCCGGCATCGGAGGTCTGGTTCTCGTGGGACTCGGGTTCTGGTGGGTCTTGAAAGGCTGAGTCCATGAAGCAAGACAAGACCCACTCCAGTAGCGGCCTTCGAGCCCTCATCGACGAGCTGTACGCGAAGGTAGCGAAGCTCGGGTCCGGCTCGTCCGGCGGCGGCTCTTCGGCCGCGATTGCTGCTCTGCAAGCCAGTGTGGTCTCGCTGCAGGCCAGCGTGGTCGCGCTGCAGGTCTCGACGGCTCTTGCTCTCGCCATCTCGAAGAACCGAGCAGAGAACCTCGTCATCACCGATCAGCTCGGGGTGGTCGGCGGCGGCAACATCGTGCCGCCCACCACGCTCACGATGGTGGCCTCAGGCAAGATGCGCGTCTCGGCGAACGCGAGCTACCAGACGAACGGTTCGGTCAACGCGAAGGTCTCGGCGTCCGTCAACGGGGGCCCGACGACCGTCCTCTGGTCGTTCCAGACGCAGACGGGCAACAACACGACGGCGGCGAACGTGAGCCAGACGGCCGTGTTCGAGTTCGACAGCGCGGCGCTCCCCGGGCAGACCGTGGAGATCTTCTTCACGAGCACGACGGGCGATCACGCGCTCTCGGAGTTCGTGCTGGGCACGGGAGACGCTTGCTCTGGAGTGCTTCTCGAAGAGCTTCCGTGAGGGGACCATGCCTACCAATCCGCTAGACGACTGCTGCGTTGGAGCCACCGGCTCCCCAGGGACTACGGGCGCGACTGGCGTTGGAACGACCGGGGCGACGGGCGCGCCAGGCGTAGGGACCACGGGCGCGACCGGTGTGACGGGTGTCGGCACGACAGGTGCGACCGGAGTCGGCACCACGGGAGCCACGGGCGTCGGTACGACCGGAGCTACGGGCGTCGGTACGACCGGAGCTACGGGCGTCGGTACGACCGGAGCCACGGGCTCCCAGGGAACCACCGGAGCGACCGGTGCGGCGACGCCAGGCACCTCAGAGACCATCCGCATTCCCATCGCGCATGCGACCGTGTCGAGCGTCAGCACCATCCCGGCCGGATCCGTCGTTCTCCGTGCGTTCCTCGACATCCAGACGCCCTACTCCGCGGGCGCAACCATCACGCTCGGGACCGCGGCGAACGCGACGCTATTCATGGCGGCAGGTGACAGCAATCCACAGATCGCCAACCTCTACGACGCGATGCAGGACACCGCGAATGCCGTCACGGATCCCATGCTCGTCACGATCGCGGGTGCTCCCGCGGCTGGAGCCGGCTTCGCGTGCGTGCAGTACGTCACGCCGCTGACGTGAGGAAAAGACCATGAGCCTCTTCGAGCGACTAGCCGGTACGACCCTCGCCTCGTTTGCGATCAGCATCAGCGGCGCCAACGCGACCCTGACGACGTTTCCTGGGACGGCGCTCACGGACGTGCCGGCGGCGAGTCTGACGATCTCGTCGCAGGCGCCGTGGGCGAGCGCGGTGACGAACCTCAAGCCTGGGGACGTCATCATCAACACCCCTGCTCCGGTGGGCGCAGGTACCTCCGGCGCGCTTGTGGTGCAGAACGGAGGCACCACATTCTTCCAGAGCGGCGACTTGATGGCCGGAAACTCAAACGGCGGCCTCTGGCTCGGCAACGTCGCGCGCACTGCGGCGACCGCGTCGCTCTACGGCATTGGGTCCGCGGTCACAACGATCAACGGCGCTACGGGTGTCGAGGTCGCCGTTAATGTGGTGAATCAGGGCAAGTTCACCGCTGGCGCGTACACGTGGGATAGCGCCGTCACGGCCCCATCGACGTCCCAAACCGCCCTCGCCTCCACCTCCGCCGGCTCCGGCGCAGCGGGTCAGGGCATGTCCGTCACCGCGCAGGCCGGGCAGGCCGCGACGGGGGGGACGAATGCTGGAGGGCTCGGCGGGAATCTGACGCTCGCGCCGGGGCAGGGCGGGACGAGCGGGGGTGGGACGCCGGGCCTCGGTGGCAACGTCACGGTGGCACTCAACGTGCCCCTTGCCGGCACGGCGGAGAGTTCGTTCTCCGTGACGCGCGGCGGTGCGTTCGTCGGGTCGATCCAGCCGTATCCCACGGCCGGCTCCACCAACTCCGCGCTGTTCTTGGTGCCCGGCATCACGCCGAGCGCCAGCAATTATACGATTGCCGCCAGCACCTCCAATACGACTTTCAATGCGCCGTCTGGAAGCAACGTCAATTTCGAGGTCAACAACATCGCCTACTGGAAATACACATCAGCGCTCATAAGCCTCGGTCTCCCTGTTGGCGGCTTCTCCACCACCCCGCTCTCCTTCTCCGGCCAAACCTCCCCCAACACCGTCGCCTGCGGCACGGGCGGCACGCAGACCGTCTCGGCCGCGCAATCAATCATCCCCTTTTTCCTCCTGACGACGGGGACGCTGACGAGCAACGCCATCGTCGATTTCACCACGAACGCCCCGACGGGTCGCTTCGAGATCGATCTCCAGGGTGTCGGGGCGCTCGGCGCCTTCACGCTCGGATTCAAGAACGGCACGACGACCCAAGCGTGGACCGCAACGGAACTGGCCGCGTTCCGAGCCACCGGGCTGACGGCGATCACGGTCGAGACCTACGGCGCCAACAACATCACGATCGCCTAGTCGTTGACAGGTCGTCCAGTCAGTGCGATCACGTTCTCTCCAACGTGAAGAGGCCGCACGTCATCACCGTCAAGCTGTCGGACATCGAGGATCGCCGCTTCAAGCGCGTCGCGAAGAAGCTCGGCCTCGACGTCTCGGCGATGCTGCGGATGCTCGTCAGCGAAAAGGAAGCCAAACGATGACCACCAAGCACGTCCGAGAGTTCATCAAGCCCGAGCCGATGGTGCTCGTCATCCCCGGCCAGCAGCTCGCCGCGAACGAGAAGCCGAAGACCATCACGTACTCCTTCGAGGACTTCCTCGGCGAGCACGTGTGGGGCTACCCCAAGTGGAACGAGGACGGCTGGGACGAGGCGCAGATCCGTCTCGGCGAACTGATCTCCGAGACCAAGCCGGGGAGCCTCGTCTGCATCGAGAGCCTCGACGACTTCGAGAAGCTCCGCGACGCGAACAAGGCGGCCGACATTCGCGGCGCGCTCGCCTTCAAGATCAGGAAGTTTCAGCGGGCGATCAAGACCGCACGAGCACCACTCCTGTCGGTCGTAACCGACGGGGCAGATGTTCCGTCCGTCGCACCGACCGCGACTGGCACGGACACCTGAGCGACGGGGGTAAAACATCGTCACGCCGCGGGGATCGCGATAGGCTTTCCGTGGCGTCATGGACCAACGGAAGACCAACCCGAACAGCGGTCTTCGCGCGCTCATCGACGGCCTTTACGGCGCACGAGGCAAGGGCGGCGGTACTACGGGCGCTACCGGGGTCGGTACGACGGGCGCCACGGGCTCCGGGGGGGTCTCGGGCGCCACAGGCGCCGGGACAACAGGCGCCACGGGAGTGGGCACCACGGGCACCACGGGCGCCACTGGGGGCCCTGGAGCCACAGGAGCTGGAACCACGGGCGCAACTGGCGTTACCGGGGTTGGCACTACGGGTGCGACGGGGCCTGGCGGCGGCGCCCAGGGCGCGACCGGAGTGTCTGGAGTGTCGGGGCTCCAAGGAATCACGGGAGCGACGGGCGCCGGCACGACGGGAGCTACAGGGGTAGGCACGACCGGAGCGACAGGCATCGGAACGACCGGAGCGACCGGCATAGGGACCACGGGAGTCACTGGGGTAGGAACCACGGGCGCGACGGGTGTGACGGGCGTGGGGACACCTGGAACCACCGGAGCGACCGGGGTCGGAACGACGGGAGCCACGGGTGTTGGATCGGCCGGCACCACCGGAGCCACGGGCGTGTCGGGCGGCGCCGGAACCACCGGAGTCACTGGCGTCGGCACGACGGGCGCCACCGGAGTCACGGGCGTCGGTACAACCGGATCGACCGGCGTGACCGGGGTCGGTGCGACGGGAGCGACTGGAGTAGGTACGACGGGAGCGACCGGTGTCGGAACCGCCGGAGCAACTGGCAGCGCGGGCACGACGGGAGCGACCGGTGCGGGTTCCGCCGTGACGCTTCACACGCAGACGTTCGCGGCGAGCGGCACGTTCACGCCTCCGGCTGGTGTCAGCGTGGTAAACGTCTCCGGCTTTGGCGGCGGCGGCGCGGGAGGCAATGGCGGAGTCGCCAACGGCGGAGCCGGTGGCGGCGGATCGCTCTTCGCGTCCTTCATTGGACTCAGCGTTACGCCGCTCGTCGGTGTCGCTGTCACCATCGGCGCAGGCGGCATTGGTGGTGCGGGTAACGGCGGCGTCGGCGGCGACACAAGCTTCGGCGCGCTCGCCGTCCTCAGCGGCGCAAGCGGGGGAGAAGGTGCCGGTGCGACCAATCAGGCCGGTGGGCAACCGTTCAAACTCACGGGCGGTGGAAACGCCTACACGACGATGGGTAATGGAACACTCGTCTCGGGATCGTGGCTTGCCGCCGGAGGCGATGGCGCCAACGTTGGCGGTTCTCTTCCTACAGGATCTCGAAACTCCGTCGGTGGATTCGATGGTGGTGCGGCGGGTGCGGCAGGCACGGGTTTCGGCGGCGGTGGTGGTGGTGCGGGCCCTGCCGGCGTCGGTGGTGCAGGCGGCAACGGTACCGGTGCCGTGGGAGGTTCCGGTGGTGCGAATACTGGCGCGGGCGGTGGTGGAGGAGGCGGCGGAGGCACCGCCAACGGTGGCAACGGCGGGAGCGGCTTCCTCACCGTGAGCTGGGTCGCCTAAAGCTTCGTCGCATGGATCGCGATGTACTTCCCATGGGCATCGCCGTCGGCCACGGTCCCCACGTTCCAGATTTCCCGTCGCCACCCGGCGCCGAAGTGATCCTGGAAGAGCGATTCGGTGAGGTTCTGAGGATGTCCCTCGGAGACGCCCATCTCGATCCACTCGAAGATGCGAACCTCCGTACCAACTTCCGAGCACGCCGCGATGCGCCGAAGGATCTCGTTCGGATCGCGCGTGTGCTGGAGGAGGTTATACATCCAGATCTCGTCGAAGGTCTCGTCCGTCGGCATCTCCTCGGCGGGCATGGAGAGTAGCTCGACATCCATCTCGCGGTAGTGCGCGTGTGTCTTCTCGGACATCGGTAGAGGGTCCACGCCGCGTGAGGGTCCGTGCTTGGTGCGCTGAAGCAGCGACACCGGACCGCAGCCGACGTCGAGTATCTTCGCGCCGTTGAAGTCCTTGCGTCCACCGATGCCCATGAGCCGATGGTAGGTCTCCTGCTTCTTGATCTCCTCGTCCCAACGCGGCGACCAGTCGGTCCCCCACCACCCCGCCTCGAACGTCTGCGCCGTCTTCCACTCCACCTCGGACGTGGCCCCGCTCGGGCGAGCGCTGGGTCTACGCCGAAGGCAACTTCACGGGCTCGGCGCCGTGGGAGGTGACCGTCACCGACTCCTTCCCGAAGACACTCGTCGTGACCTACTCGATCGCGAGCATGTTCGAGGCGGTCGCGAGCGACGTCGTGGTCACGCCCGGTGGCGGGGCGCTTCCCACGGCGCCCGTGACGCCTCCCGGGAGTAGCTCCTCGGGCGCAGGGTACGTGGTCGCCGGGACGGCAGCCGTGGCGGCAGGGCTCCTCTGGTGGTTCTCCTAGCGGGCGACGATCTGATCTCGAACTGACTCGCATCGCGCCAGGTACGCTTCTGCTTCATGGTTTCGTGAACGAGCGCAGCCCATGGGCTCCGGCCCCACCAGCTGAATGGCGAGCGAGTAGCGACGCCGAAGCTCCTGCGCCTCCTCACCCTCTGCAGACAAGAACCACGGCTCCTTCTGCCAGTACGGCTTGACGTCGGTCAGATCACTCGCGTGGATGAAGGCCACCTCGTCTGGGGCGTCCTCTCGTGCGAAGGGCACGTCGAAGACGGGCACCTCCCAGAAGTTCTGCTTGGCGAATCCACGCAGGCAGTTGTGGGCGTAGGGCTCTCGACTGACGACGCTCTTGGAGCCGAGCAGCCGATGGGGCACGTGGATGATCGTGGGCTCTGCGTCGTTCCAGTCGCGTTCGTTCACCCACTTCACGAAGGACGGTGTAGCGATGAAGTCCCCGTCCCACTTGACCTTCCAGCGGGAGGTCGCGAGACCGAAGGCGTACCTGTAGTAGCTGACGAGGCTATGGGGACTGTCCTCGGGCGTGATGAACGTCTCCAACCCCGCGCGCGAGACGGGGACGTCGTACTCGACGACGCGAAGTCGGTGGCGCGACGGCACCGGGGCAGCGAGCGCGATCTCTTTGGATCTGTCCGTGCAGCGGTGCAACACGACGATGATCTCGATCGGGATCGCGATCATGAGCAGACTCGCGATGCTCGCGGCGAGCGTCTTCTCCTCGTTGTGGACGCGCATCACGAACGAGACGAGAGGCGCCGGCATCGGTACGAGCACGTGGAAGTTGTCCTTGCACCCCCAGTGCTGCGCGTTGGTCTCCAGCATGATCCGACGCAGATCAGACGTGCGCTGCGCGTCGACCTCCCACCCGTGCACCGCGAACTTCGTGAGCCAGTAGCTCGGGGGCTGGAGGTTCACGTGACCGTCCCATTCCTGGCCCGGCACGGCAGCCGACCACACGATCGTCTTCGTCGCCCGCTTGACGACGTTCTCGACGATGGCATCGGCGTGCTTCGCCTCGATGTGCTCGGCGGTCTCCGTGCAGATGACGCAGTCGAAGCGTCGTGGTGTCTCGTACGTACGGGTCAGGTCGATCGGCTCGATCTCGATCCCCGGTTCCCGCATCTCGATCGCCATCGGCGCGTGCTCGGCGCCGACGATGTCCCAGCCCAGCTCTTTCAAGCGCAAGGTCTGGAGCCCGATGCCGCATCCGATGTCGATGGCCTCGTGCGCGCCGACGACGGCGTGCATCGCGTCCGCGAGGCGCCTGTAGGGGTCGCGGCAGGTGCGCATGAAGTCGAAGAAGGCGCGGTCGTGCGGATCCGGCTCGGTGACGGGCGGCCGAATCGACGCAGGAAGGGGGTGCGCATTGATCTTGGCCCCCAGCTCTGGGCTGACGTTTTCGATCACCCGGAGAGCCCCCGCATTGTTCGGATCGACGTAGCGTAGGACGAGCTTGGCCCGGAAAAACTCTTCGTAGGACTTGTGTCGGAGCGACATCGCCTCGTCGTGGATCCGGTAGAGGAAGAGCCTCTCGGGCAGATGCGCGAGGGAGGCACCCACTCTGGAGAGAGCGATCCAGAAGTCCCAGTCCTCGATGCAGAACATCGTGGGATCGTAGCCGCCGACCGCTTCCCATAGCGCGCGTGGGAAGACGCTCGCGTAGGGGATCATGTTGGCGTGCGGGATGCGCGTCCGAAACTCCGCGGCGGGCACGAGCAGATCCATCGCTCGGTTGCGATTCCCGAACTCTTGCAGGTTGCACGCGGCGATGGTCTTCGGCCTGGCGATGGCCACCATCTTCTCCAGGTACGTGGGCGCGAGCACGTCGTCGGCGTCGAGCGACATGCAGTACGGCGTGGGCTTGCCGAAGGCGAGCGCCTTGTTGCGCGCATCAGCGAGCCCGAGCACGGTGCGCTCAGGCAGGACGACGACGCGCGGATCGAGGTCTGCCAGGCTCCGCGCCTTGGCCTCGCTCTCGTCGTCGCCGCACGAGAGGACAGCCTGCCAGCTCGTCATGGTCTGCGCGATGAGACTGCGGACGGCGGCGGCCAGGTACTTCGCCTGACCCTTGCAGGACACCGCGATGCACACGACGGGCGGCGCTGCCTCGGGCTCGGTGTACCTCTCGGTCCGATCGACGGGGATCGCCGTGGGCGCCGTGGGCTCGACCGCCGCGACGACGGGCGCCTCGTGCGGGCGCGAGAGATCTAGCGTCACCTCCGCCGCGGCCTTGGGGTACACCCTCGTGAGCCAGTCGAGCTGCGTACGGCCCGGGTGACGCTCGTAGAAGCCGGTGTTCGTCATGCCAGCGCGTCCAAGCTCGGCCTGCCGCGCCGTCGACCCAGCCCAGTCGCGCATGTTGAGCAGCTGCTGGAAGTACTCTTCGTACATGAGCGCGACACGCTCCAGCGAGTAGTTCGCTTCGGCCCACTCGCGGCACACGCGTCCGTCGATCCGATCGATGTTCTTGGCGGCCCACACCCACTGCTCGAACGTCCGGCCGCGGTAGCCGGTGATGCCGTGAAGCACACTCTCCGAGAAAATTCCGTGGTCCGACGTGATGACAGGAGTGCCCGAGAGCTGCGCCTCGACGTTCACGCCGCAGAACGGCTCGACGAACTGCGTGAGGCAGAAGACCGCGCGCGCGTTCGCCAAGAGATCGCGACGCTCGGCGACACCGACGGGCGGCAAGTACCGAGCGTGGGGGTTGCCCTGGAGAAACTGCTGAGGATCGCCCTGCCCGACGATCGCGATCTTGCGACCCACTTCCTTCGCGACTTGGATCGCGATCCCGACACCCTTGTCGTCGTTCAAGCGTCCCAGGTAGAGAAACTCCTCCCCTCGCTTCTCCACGGGCGTGAAGTTCTCGACGGGGAACGCGTTCGGGATGACGGCCCAGTACCACTTCTTGCCGCCGAAGAATCGGTCGCGCCCGAGGTGCATGTGCATCCACGCGTAGGACTCGTAGACGCGCCACTCCGCCCACGATTCGGGGTAGCCGATGCCGCTCTCGACCAAGTACTGCTCGATCCCTTCGCACGCCGTACACTGCGCGCCTCCCCAGGTCTGGCAGACGATCTCGGTGTACGGATCCCCCACGCGCGACGCGAGCGCTTCGTGCATGTTCTTGGCGAAGAGCGCGTGGTACGCGGCAAGCTCCCCATCACGCTTGGTGTTGTAGTAGTTCGTGCCGGGACGACCGATCTCTTTCAGCCACTGGCTCTCGCTCATCACGTCGACGTGCTCGGTGCACTCGGGGTTCGATCCCTCGACGCCGTAGTGGATCACCTCGTGACCCCGACGGTGGAGCATCTTGCAGAGGTTCAAGGTTTTCTGTGTGAACGCGCAGGTGCAAAACTCTTCCGTTGTTTGCGTATGCGGAAGTCCCAATATGTGGATTTTCATTCTCGCTCTCCAACCGAGGAATTCACGACGTAATCAACTCGACGGCTGTCGAGCCTTCGGATGGACGACGCGGAACGCGCAATCCAGCCCGTTTCCTGCTTCTACCGGGCCCCTTACAGGCGCTCCCGTCCACAGGCAGTCCCGAGCGATTCGCACGGGTCAGTAACACTTTCGCAGCGTTGAGGTCCGCATGATCCTGGTAGCCACACGAAGTGCAGTAGAAGACGGCCTGCGACCGACGCGACTCGGCGTCGACGCAACCGCACGCGCTGCATGTTTGGCTACTGTACTCGGCAGGCACCTCGACGAGCGTGCCACCCGACCAAGCGAGCTTGTAGCGGAGAAAATCAGCGAAACGGGACCAACCCGCATCGGCGATGCTGCGCGCCAGTTTGCTGCGAATCATTCCTGCGACGTTCAGCTTCTCCAGCACGACGACGCCGTGGCTCTTGGCGAATCGCGCTGACTGGACGTGCAGGAACTGGTTGCGCTGCCGCCTCACCTTGCGGTGGATGCGGGAAACGCGAATTTTAGCCTTCTCTCTGTTATTCGATCCCGTCTTCCGTCGACTGACGATGCGCTGGGCGCGAGCGAGTTTCTTGAGTGAGACTTGGAGGTGATGTGGGCTAGCGATCATCTCGCCATCTGATGTGCCGCCGAAGTTGGCGAGACCCCGGTCGATGGCGACGACGGGACCATCACGAGGTGCTGGGTCGGTTAGTTCGATCTCACAGAAGATAATCGCAAACCACTGGTCGCCGTCACGGTGAAGCGTGCACGTTTTAGGTTTTCCTTCGAGCGGTCGATGTAGGACTGCGCGAAGCGTCCCAATCTTCGGGAAGCGGATATTCGAGCCGTCGATGCGCCACTTCTTAGGATGCGGCTCGCAGAAACTGAGATAGTCACGACCCATCTTCTTCCACCGAGGCGCGCGAGAGATCTTCCTGAAGCAACGTCTCCACGCGAAGTCCAGTACGACCAGAAGCCGAGAGCAAACATCCTGAGGCACATCAGCGAGCCATGGGAGCGCGGCCCGCAGATCTTTCAGCTCCTTCCGTTGGTCGGAGTCTCTCGGGTAGATCCTCTCACCCTTTGGTCTGGCAAGCCCCATGAGGCGTTGCTCGTTCGCCAGGTTCCACAGGAACCGAAGAGCATCGTTCCAGCGTCCCAGTCGCGCAATCTGCGCAGCGTCGGGATAGACGCGGAAGCGGAACGTCTTCAGAATTTTCACGGGCATCCCTAAGTACTCCGTGGAGCATACTTCTGCCAGTGGTAACGCGGGTGAGAGTAGTGCTCGGGGGTAGGTTGTGAGGTAATCTCGGACCGAGATGAAGCAGGACAAAACCAACCCCGGTAGCGGCCTTCGCGCTCTTGTCGACGAAGCAACCGCACGAAGCAAGCATGGGGGTGGTTCAGGGACGACAGGAGCGACCGGCGCCGCAGGCACGCAGGGCGCCACGGGCCCGAGTCCGGGTACGACCGGAGCGACCGGCGTCGGAACTACGGGAGCGACCGGAGTCGTCGGCAGCGCGGGCACGACCGGAGCGACCGGCGTCGGCACCACGGGCGCGACAGGCACGGTGGGCGCCACGGGGCCCACGCTCGGCGGGTACGCGACGGGACCCGGAGGTGGAGTGACGATCGGCGGGACCATCCAGATCACGATCCAAGAAATGCAGTCGCACTGATCATGAAGCAAGGCAAAACCAACCCCGAGAACGGTCTTCGCTCCCTCATCGACGCCGCCCTTGGTGCACGAGGCAAGGGTGGGGGGACCACGGGTGCCACCGGAGCTTCGGGCCCCGCGGGAGGCCCCGTGGGTGCGACTGGCGCGGGCACGACGGGAGCGACTGGTGTGGGCACGACCGGGGCCACCGGCTCTCAGGGAACCACCGGAGCCACGGGCGTCGGTACGACGGGCGCCACGGGCGCCGTGGGTCCTGGCGGCGGCGCCACGGGCTCTTCGGGAGCGACCGGTGTGACCGGTAGCGCTGGAACCACCGGAGCCACGGGAGTTGGAACCACCGGGGCGACAGGAGTCACCGGGGTAGGAACCACCGGAGCCACCGGAGTGACCGGCGTGGGGACGACAGGAGCGACAGGCGTCGGCACGACGGGAGTCACGGGAGTCGGCACGACCGGAGCGACCGGAGTGACGGGCGTCGGAACCGTAGGAGCCACGGGAGTCACAGGCGTCGGCACGACGGGCGCGACGGGAGTCACGGGCGTAGGAACCGCGGGCGCGACCGGAGTCACAGGCGTCGGCACGACGGGAGCGACCGGCGTCGGAACGGCTGGAACCACCGGAGCGACCGGCAGCGCGGGTACGACAGGTGCGACGGGCTCGCCCGCTTCCACGTTTCAGTCTTTCGGAGGTAACAGCACCCCCGCCCTCACGCAGGCGCAATCAACAGCCACGGTCAACGCGGGCCCCAACGGTCGGCTCACCTGGACGGCGAGCATGCTCGTGACCAAGGGAACCGGAACCGCCAATACCGGGGACATCATCACGTTTCAGCTCCAGCTCGACGGCGCGAATCAAGCCGGCCTCATTCAGAAGCAGGAGCTAAGCGTGACCAACCAGATCGCCAGCGCCACGATCACCGGATCCGTCGGTGGCTTGGTGGGCGGCTCTGGCCACACGGTGGGCATCACGGCAGCCGACAGCACGAACGCGGCGCTGACGATCGAAGCGCCGGAGATCCAGATCACCGGCTACGGGACGTGACGCGTAGGTTCGAGCTGTCGCCAGGCCCTTCCGTGGTGTAGTACGAAGGGATGCCGCTCGGCCTACTCGTCATCGCCCGAAACGACGCGGCTG
>Ga0182024_10004081_pt1 | contig 33995 bp, 21 predicted proteins | sample P32metaG_FD_120480 | JGI IMG/M metagenome (GOLD analysis project Ga0182024, IMG submission 120480) | Permafrost microbial communities from Stordalen Mire, Sweden - P3-2 metaG (Illumina Assembly) | ecosystem: Environmental > Terrestrial > Soil > Wetlands > Permafrost | place: Sweden: Stordalen... | reverse complement strand
TCCGGTCTATTTCTACACCGAGAAACAAATTGAAGCGCTTCACGAAAGCGCCGGTTTTAGCTGCGAGCGTATCGCGCGTATGGGCGCCATCTATTGCGTCCTGGCCAGGCCCTCGAATATCGCGCCTAAACCCAAGCGCTTTGTAATCTGATGTGGCGAATAAATCCGTCGCAACACGCTGAAGGCCCACGCAGTGCCTGATTACGACAAACACCGCTTACAAAATTCCAGTTTGCTCGATCCCGAAATTGCCGCGCCGGAGGCGTCGCCCGAGCCCATCAAAAAAAACGCCGCGGGAAATCTCGACAGTGTTCTCCTCCGCGGAGTCGCCTGGACTGCGGCGGTCAAATGGCTGACGCAAGTTTTTGCCTGGGGCACCACGGTCGTCGTCGCGCGCTTATTGCTTCCTTCCGACTACGGTTTGGTGGGCATGGCCGCCGTTTACATTAACCTTTTCACACTCTTCAGCGAGTTCGGCATCGGCACCGCCCTGGTTACTCTTCAGGATTTACACGAAGACCAGATCTCACAGCTCAATTCTCTGTCCGTTTTCGTCGGCCTGATTGGCTTTCTCGTTTCATCCGCGGTCGCATTTCCTCTCGCAAAATTCTTTCGTGCGCCAGGCTTGCCTTTCGTGGTCATCGTATTAAGCCTGGGTTTCGTTGTCTCCGGCCTTCGCACTGTGCCGTTTTCCTTGCTGCAAAAAGAAATGCGCTTCAAACTCCTCGCCGTTATTGAAGGAACGCAGGGCTTCGTTCAGGCCTTGGTCACCTTGATCCTCGCCTTCCTTGGGTTTCGCTATTGGGCTTTGGTTCTCGGCATCCTCTCTTTCAGTGTCACGCCTACTTTACTTACGCTCATTTGGCGACGTCACCGCTTCGCGGTTCCGCGAATAGCGTCCATCCGCCGCGCTGTTCATTATGGCCGGCATATTCTGATCGGACGACTATCCTGGGCCGTCTCCAATGATTCGGATTTCATCGTAGCGGGTCGTGTCTTGGGAGAAGCCCCTCTGGGCGCCTACACTTTGGCCTGGACTTTGGCGCACACGCCCCTCGAAAAATTAACCACCCTCGTCAATCGCGTCACTCCCTCGTTTTTTGCGCAGATCCAGACGCAACCGGAAGCCTTGCGCCGCTATTTTCGAAATATCACCGGCGTAGTGGCCCTGGTTATTTTCCCCGCCACGTTTGGCATTGCCCTGGTCGCCCCCGAATTTGTTTCCGTGGTTCTTGGCTCCAAATGGCATGGCGTGATAATTCCTCTTGAACTGCTTGCGCTGCATGCCATCATCCGTTCCAATGTGGTGCTTATGACCCCACTCCTCAATGTCATCGGAGAAGAACGCCTGGTGATGTGGAATTCCATCGTCGCCATGTTCGTCCTGCCAATTTGTTTCTATATCGGCAGCCACTGGGGAACGGCGGGCATCGCCTCTGGCTGGATTCTGATTTATCCGCTGCTGCAAATTCCGCTCTTCCTGCGCACGTTTCGCAAAATCCATTTGCCCGCCTCCGAATACCTTCGCTCCGTATGGCCGGCCGTCAGCGGTTGCGCAGTGATGGCCGCTTTCGTGATCGGTCTAAAATATTTCGCTCGCGGGTTCTTGCCGCTCTACGCGCAGCTCATTGCGGAAATTATCGTCGGCGGGATCGCGTACAGTCTTACGCTGCTGCTCTTGCATCGAGCCTACCTGCGCGGCATTTTGCAGTTCGCACGCAGATATAGGACGCCGGCATAGCCATCGAAATGAAAACCCGCGATACCACGCTTGTGTTCGGAATGGTCGTCCTGCTCGCGCTCGCGCCAGGCAGCTACAACCACACTTCCGTGCAGGTCACCAGTCAGGATGTCACTGCCACGCAGGCCATCATTCATGTGCACACCGATCAGCGCGGCTTCTGCACCTACCGCCTGAGTGAAGGCTCTAATTTCAAAGAGTTGCTCAACGACGTGAATCCCAACCTCTTCGATGGCGCGAATTCCGACGCGCGTCCGGGCTCGATCATCAATGGCGCGGACCCGTCAAGCTTTTCGCCGTCGAGTAACGCCACCGACCATACTTTCGTAGCCGGAACGCGCACGGCAGCCAAAGCTGCGGATGGCAAATTTTATTCGCGCGCCTTGCAGGCCAATACGTTGCATTGGGTCGGCGTCACCTGCGGCTCGGACGCCGAAGTTTCCGCGACTTTCCAAACTTTGAATCCGCCCCTCGGTAATGATGCCCCGGAACAGATGCCCTTCGACGAGCGCGCCTTTGGCAATGTCGCGGTTCCCACCATCGACTGGACCGATCGCTCGGCTCTCTACATCGATCCCATCTGGGGAACCCAACTGCGCCGCATGACGGATCCCGCGGATCTGGGATTTTACGCCGCCGCGAATACCTTCGCTTATGCGTTGAACAACAGTAGCCACTGGAGCAATCCGAATAATGCGTTGTCGGCCGGTTACGCGAGCCTCGCCACGTGTGACCCCAAGAAATCGTGCAGCACTGGCGATGCCCTGGCGCTGATCGCGAGCATCCGCGGCAAAGCCACCAATTACGGGTCGAATGGTTCCTGGGATCCGCGTGTGGCCTATCTCGATTTTCTGGTGAAGCTCTGGGGTAGCGGCACGGATGCCTCTCCCGCCAACCGCATCGTGACGGTGTGTTGGTCCATCGACAATCAGAATTGCTTCACCAATTCGCAAACCATCGTCCTGCCGCGTACCGCTGCTTTTGCCGGAACCGCGCCGCCCTCCTGGAGTGTGCAGGGTCCCTGGAGCACCGTGCCTGCGTCAAAGTTGACGAACATCGTTGTTGCCGGCGGCCTCGCTACGGTGAACTTTGCAGCCTCGCACGCCCTGAGCAAGGGGGGCCAGATTTGTATCAACGGTATTCGCAATACCATTAAAAACGCTCAGGGCGGCAACGGTCTGAATGGATGCCATAAAATCGTGGCAACACCGTCATCCACGAGTTTGACCTTTGCGAGTACCGCGGTGACTGCCACATATACAGATGCTGAGCTGCTGGCCTCTACCGCTTTTCCAAAAGCGCAGTGGGGCTCTTGGGGCTTGGCGCCGCTTCACAGTGACGTTGGGTCCCGCGGTGGCGGCACGGTAACCGCGTTGGCTGGCCTGCTCAGCTTGGAATCGTCCGGCCAATCGGTCTCCAACTTTGATGTGAGCTGGCGGCCTGGAACAAAAATCTACATCGCCGGCTCTGCTCCCACCTGCCCCAACAATCTTTGTACCGTCGCTTCGATGATCGACGCGCAGCATCTTCAACTGACCGAAAGCCTGACCATTCGCGGCGCTGCTTGGGTTTCGGCAAACTTTGCGCTGCTGATAAAGAAAACCTCCAACACGGGTGCGGTGTCGCTGTCAGCCGCCTACGATTTCGTATACAGCGCCAATTTTGACAGCGGTCTGGACGGTTCGGGCGACATCTGCAACGCAAACTACGTCACCGTGCATGTGGACGCCAGCGGCAAACCCATTTCTCCGGTCAAAGGCTATTTGTGCGTCGCCAACGCCAACAAGATTTCTGAAGCGCACACTCCCATTTATCTTTTTGTCCCCGCCACGGGAGAGACGCGCCTGATCGCGCACAATTATCTGCCAACCGCCAACGATTATCGCGGCTGGATCGGTTGGCACCCCACCAACGGAAGAGCCTGGTTGGTAAATTACCCCAGCCAGACTGTTTTTCAGGTGGTCTATGGCGGCGATTTTCGCGCCCTCACCCCCGGCTTTCCGCAATCGACCGTGGAGCCCGCAACGCCGGAGCAGTTGACCTTCACCGACATATTTTCGGGAAGCGGCAACGACATGACCACGCAGATCGCAAAATGCGTGGCGCATCACACGTGCAGCAAGCCCATCAACAAAAAATTGTTCACCGTCCCTCCCGTGGCTCCCTCAACCGGCGCCGCGATTCGCGGCGACTACATGGTGATGTGCGGCGGAGTCATCGGCGGCGGCCAGGACTCGCCCGGCTACGTCACCATGTGGAATATTGCCTCCACTCCCGCCACGCTGCAGTGGGCGGGATACACCTTCGATGCGTTCCCGGTGGGCTACGGAGGAATCCACGCATGTCTGAATTTCGGCAACGGTCGCTTCAACGCCATCAGTCTCAATGGCTCTCTCGGCCAACTGCATGGGCCGCTATCCGGGCCGTGGCAAGCCACTCCGTCCATGTACGACCGCGGCAGCGGTTACACCCGCGACACCTCCGTAACCTACACCGACGGTTTCAGTTGCCCCGCGGGTCTCAGCCCTCAATGGCAAGCGCTCGGCGCCAGGCCCGTAACCGAAGGAGGCATTGCACGCTGCTTGCGCTTCAAAGTCCCGGGCGATTTTTGTTCTTCGCATGCGACGCCGCCGGAGTCGGCTGAATACCCTTGCCCGTGGAATTCGTCGCCCAACTATTCGCTCATCAAGCCGATTGGCGAAGGTGATGAACTCGCCGACAGCAAAGTCGGCTCCGTGTCCTACGGCGAAAGGATGCTCGTCGTAAAAGTCACGCGCAATTCCACCACCGCTATTGACCTGCTTGTTTTTCGCTACAGCAATGAAGCGGTGACGCCAAAATCCAGCTTTACGTGCGGTTCGTATCGCCCCTCCGAGTGGAATCACGACAATGGCTGGACCATGACAGCCCTTCCTTATCAATCCTGCCCGGGTTCCAATTATTGGGTGGACTCCACCGACTCCGCGCACACCTACCGCGCAGAAAATCATGATCTCACCGGCGTTCACGCGGATTTTGGGCCAGGGTCCGCGGGCTACACCTACGTTGGGGGCGCAAGTCTCAGCGGCTACCAGGTGCGGCCCAATCAGCCCATGCCGCAGCAGATCGGCGCCGCTGCAACAACGAAGATCAACGCCAGTCCTGCCTTCGATTCCACGCAATTGCCGGACGTCTATCTCCAAAGCTACCCTTCAAAGCGCCAGCAAAGCTCTTTAGCTCCTGCATCCGAAATCGATTGGGCATTGGATGTGCGTCATTACAGTCCTGGAGCAGGAAATCCCGCCGAGACCCCCGAAAGTTTATTCGGCAACGCCGTAACCACCGTAAGCGGCCATCGTTCCACCTACCGGATTACCTTTCCCGGCAACCAGAAGCCCGATCCTAAAGTCACCGGGTTCGTGGCCTGGGCCGGTTATCACATGCTCGCCGATGCCAGCGGATCCAAATCGGCGGAGACTTTTGGCGACGCCACTCCCTGGCACTACTGCTATGCCTACAGCCGTGGCGAGTGTGTCAGCGGCTCCAGCTCCGGGCAAATGTTCGTTAGCGTGCCGTTCGATTCCGCCACGCAGCAATGTCTCGTGAATACCTACGCCCACAACGCGCCGTGCATCAGCAACAATTATCCGTACGGATTTTGGGCCATGCAGTTCAACACCACCAAAGACGACAATTCCGGCGCTGGCTTACGCCGTCTCACTTCCGCCTTTGTGGCTCCGGGCCGCCAATATAATTTTACCAACGCCAAGCCCACTCCGGACGGCAAATGGATGCTAATTCCTGCTCCATGGCTCGAAGGCCAGCGCACCGACATGTTCTGGGTCAAGCTCCCGCCATTTCCATCCGGTAAGCCGGCTAAGAATTTTCAGGTACACGTGGACGGTGCTTCCGGAGACTCCGTACGTATCGCCTTTGGCTACGCCGAAAACGGCAAGCCCGCTGACTTCTACTGCACTTCGCGCGCGGAGGCCTGCTTCACGTCCTCATCCGCCACGCCCGCCAACCCGTTTTCCTACGCAAATGATTCCTCTTCCTATGTGTCGTGCGGCTCCAGTTGCAGCATCACGATCCCCGCGATCCCCGGCCGCACTTTGTACTACCAGGTCCAGCGGCGCAACTGGTGGAAAACGACCACCGGACCTCTCGCCGCCGTGGCCGTGCCGTGAAGACCACCGAAAGGAATCTCAAGTTGATCGCACTGTCTCGAATCGCGTAACCTGACACACCACATCCATCCCCATCCATGCAAATCATCATCACCATGCCGGTTTACGAAGACTGGGATTCGGCGATGCAGCTCTGCCGGAAGATCGACGCGGTTTTCAGCGCGCAGCCTTCTTTCCAGGTGCGTCTGCTTCTTGTCGATGATGGTTCCACCGTGTCCCTCCCGCCGCAGCAAATTTCATTCCATCCGGCAGCCGTTGAAAAAATTTCCATCCTCAGGCTGCGCCGTAACCTCGGTCATCAGCGCGCCATCGCCGTCGCACTCGCCTTCATCCAGCAGAACTGCAAGGCTGACGCCGTGGTCGTGATGGACGCCGACGGTGAGGATCGGCCCGAGGATATTCCCAAGCTGATCGACGCCATGAGCAGGACGGAGCGTCCCACCGCCGTATTTGCTGAACGTGGAAAACGCCTCGAAAACCCGGCGTTCCGCGTCTCCTATCACATCTATCGCATCTTGCACCAGTTTCTTGCTGGCCGCGATATTCGCTTCGGAAACTTCAGCATCTTACCCTGGCCTCACGTCGAAAGTCTGGTCGTTTTCCCGGAGCTGTGGAATCACTACGCGGCCACATTTATTAAGTCGCGTCTTCCGTACGTCCGGGTGCGCTCACAACGCGCTTCCCGGATCAGCGGTCAATCGCGCATGGACTTCACCAGCCTGATCGTCCACGGAGTTTCTGCTTTGTTCGCCAATCAGGAAGTGGTCGGCACCCGCTTGCTGGCCGCCAACATGTTCGCCACCTTCGCCCTCCTGTTGCTCATGGGCGTGGTTGTCGGCGTTCGCCTACTTACCAACCTGGGCATTCCCGGATGGGCTACCTCCACCATGGGCCTGCTGCTCATTCTCGTCAGCCAAGCCTTGGTCGCCTCCATCATGCTTATCTTTTCCATCATGATGAACCGCAGCAACCTGGGCTTCTTGCCTGTCCGTGACTATCCCTACTTCATCTCTCGCGAAACCACTATTTTTTCGCGATGACCGGTTCCCACTACGTCGGTAAAGAACTGGACCTCTTTTCCCACGCGAAAAACTGGAAGCGGTATTGGTCATCGCGAATTCGGCCTTATGTGCGTGGCGATGTTCTGAGGTTGGCACCGGCCTCGGCGTTAACACCGTGTTTCTCAACTCCAGTCGCAGCTCCTCGTGGACATGTCTCGAACCCGATCCGGAATTATCCGCCCAGATGCGCAAAAAATTTGCTGCGCAACCTGCCCTGGCGCACTGCCGCGTGGAAACCGGAACAACACAAACGGTGAATCAGCGACAGCAGTTCGACGCGGTCATTTACATCGACGTGCTGGAGCACATTGAAAATGATCGACAGGAACTCTCGCGTGCTTCCAGGTTGTTGCGCAGCGAAGGCCGCCTCATCGTCCTCGCCCCTGCCTATCGATGGCTATATACCCACTTCGATGGCGCCATTGACCACGTGCGGCGCTACACCAGGTCTACTCTTTCCGCGTGTACGCCGGTTGGTTGTGAACTGGAACGCCTGTTTTACCTGGATTCGGCTGGCCTGTTGGCGTCTATCGGCAGCAAGCTTTTTTTGAAACAGCCCCTGCCCAACCTGAAGCAAATTCTCTTGTGGGATCGCATCCTGGTTCCCATTTCCCGTGTGTCGGATCATTTGACTCTGCACGGAGTAGGTCGATCGATTCTTGCGATTTGGAAGAAAATCTAGCTCTCATCACGTAACGTTCATGAGCGGTTCGCCATGATCTGAAACTTGGAGGGCCCAAAATTTTATCTGGGCACTAGCAGCAGCTTCCGCCCCACCACCTTTGCCACGCGATAATTTTCCTCGATGTAAGTAATCGCCGGCGCCACTCGATCGCTTTGCTCATCAGTCGCTGGCTTCCAGACCAGTCGCGGAAAAACACACCCATTGGCATTCCATCCATGAATCGCACCATAATTTGGCGCGTTATCTGCAATCACCACCTTGGGCGGGTGCTGGCGAATCGTTTCTAAATCGCTTTCCAGCAATCTGTCCGGCACGCTCAGTTGCTGGAATTGGATCTGGAAAATTGGACTGAGCCGGTGCGCCGCAAAATTGATTCCCCCGCCGTAAGGTAGATCGAGCACCGTGTCGGTCGCCGACGTGTTTTCCAGGACGAACTGGTAGATTTCCGCATCCGTCTGGTAATTCTTCAAACGCACTTCTCCCGCCAGCGTGGACATCGCCTCGTACGGTTTGTCGGATAATAATTGCGGATAAGCGCTCACCACGCGCAGCGTGCTGTAAACCATAAGCAAACCCACTATCGCGCAGCCGGCGGCTGAGCGTATCCCGCTCGGCACCTCTGCGTCAGTACCCTCCGGCACGAGTGCGCGCCACAGCAAATACGGACCTAGCACCAGAAAAAAGGGATAGCAGATACCCGGCACTTGTGTGCGGCTATCGAGAAGCCAGTTGAACCATCCGCGCGCCGACATCACCACCGGCCCCGTCAGAAGAACCAGCAGGAGAAGATGATCAGCGCTGATTCTTTGTCCACGCAAAAAGAAAGCGCGAAGAACCAGATAAAGCCAAAGCACCGCACACGTCCACATCACCGGCAACAATACGGCGCTCGTCCAAAATGTACTTTGCCCCGAATACCAGATCTTTTCGGCGACTGGTCGGCTTCCGGTCAACAACTCCCAGTTGTTGTAAAAAACATAACTCGCGAACATTGCTCCGCCGGCCAATCCCCCAGCCAATCCGTAGGAATAGCGGCGTCCAAAACGGTCGCCAAAATATTTTTGGCGAGTAAGTGAGAGCACCGCGAGAAGAAACGTAGCCTCACCCAGCGACGCAACCGCGCCGAAGACTCCCAAACCGGTCGGCCACCACGGACACGTTCTGCTCGCCAGCCCGTACCCTCCGAGCCCAGCCATCATGTTGGCAAACCCGGTGGCCGCGCCCGTCCACAAATAGGCGGCCAGCACAGGCGCCACGCACGCCAAGCCGAGCATCGCGTAATGTCTCAACCACTCCCGGCGTTCCCGTCTGTCAAACCAATAATTGCGATCTACGATCGCCAGCAGCAGCAGCGTGCCGTATGTCGCCAACAATGTCTCCGGTTTGCTGTACGCCGAGACGAAAGCCCCCAGCGTGACCATCAGCCACATCAACGCCGTTATCTTTCCCGTCCGCGCGTACTGCAAAATTCCCAGCAGAAATATCAGAAACCCGCACACCGCCGTCTGCAATGCCGGCACATACGTAAGCAGAGAGAAAATATTGAAAAAGTTCAGGCTCGTTCCGCAGACCGCCACAAAACAGAGCATCAGCGGAAGCACCAGAAATCGCGGGAACAAATTGCGCACCAGAAAATAAGCGGCAAGAACCAAACTCATCGAAACGATATCGACGTACAATTGGGCCACTGAGAAGTTGACCCCGAACCACCGCATCATCCAGCCCAGCGACAACACCGAGAACGGCGGGTAAATCCACGAGAAATCTTTATAAGGTAACTGTCCCGCCGCCACGCGCTGCGCCTCGAACAGCCAGCGCGCCGTATCGCCCCACACCAGCGTGTCCATCTTTGTCCAGCGCAGGTAACTCAAAATCCCGCAGGTGGCCACAATCACAGGCAAGGCGATCAAATCCGTCTTCGAAATATCTCCTGCTTCGCGTCGTTCGATTCGGCCGTTAGGACTCTCAGTCAATTTTTCGTCTTCCTGTTCGGTCCGTCTGGCTAACGCCGGTGAACTTCATTTTGCTGATTTTTCCGTCAGCGATAAATCGCCGCTCGCAACAACCTGATCTCCATCAAGGATTAGGTTCGAACTTGTTCGTCGCCCGCCGCCGCAATGCCAACTCCATTCCCACGCCTGCTAAAAGTGCCGACATCCAATAAACCGGGTAGCGATACCGCTGCTCCAGTTGCACGAGATAATACGCGACCGGGTAGCACAACAGTCCTGCGGCCAGGATGCTAAACCCGGGCGATGGTCGCCATAAAATGGAAAGCAAACTCAGCACGGTAACCAGGCTCATAAAAATCCCTGTGACTAAGGTGCGCTTGTCGTTTATTTCCACCGGAAACCAAAAGTACGCGAACCGTTCCAAAGTGAGCGTCATGAACCGCTTCGGGTGAGAACGAATCCACTCGCGAGTCACCGCCATCTGCCGCCGGGCAAACAGAACCTCGCCTTGTTGATTTAATTTTTCCAGAAGCCACACGTTAGCGGTGGGATGTAAGGTGGCGAAGCACCCGGACGCCAGATTTTCCGCCAGCACGGCTTTCGTGCAATCCGCATTGGAAGAACCGATCGCCATGCCGGTGTCGTCTCGAATAAAGAAAAACTGGCCAAAAGTTTGATAATTTCGCACCGTCCACGCGCCAATCGGTAGGATGGCAAACGCCACCGAGATGGCCAGCAGGTTCATCGCTGACCTCACCGGTCCGCGCTTCAGAAAAATTACACCCCATGCAAAAAAAACTACCGCCGTAGCCGGCGCCAGCAGAGCGGAAATGGCGGCACACGCACCGAACCAAATAGCTTTGCCGCGCTCTGGTTTCTCCAGCAACCGCGCCATCACGCACGCCCCGGCGGCCAGAACGCATCCCGTAAACGCCGCCTCCCACTTGAAAAGTCTCCCTGGCAGCGGCAACAGCACTCCGAAAAGTGCTGCTCCCAGTCCTGCCGCTGGGTAGCCGTAAAACCGCAGGAAGTCGTAGCCCAGCGTCCATTGCAGCGACCATACCAGCGATGTCAGCGCCACAATCGCTGCCCATCCGGCCGCGCCGGTTCCAAACATCAGGCAAATAGCGGCATGCACGAAGGGATAGACCGGGGCCATTTGCGCAGTCGGCCCGCTCGGCCCCGACAAATATGGATCGGCGAATCCGTGCTGATGCTGCAACGCCCACGACACTCGCGCCGCTTCCGACACAAAATTCACTGCGTGCTCGCTTCGCCATTGCGCCGCAAAATTTACCGTCAACGAAACACACGACAGCGCGAACCACACCGTTAGCGTGCTGCGTCTCCAACCCTTCTCGGTCGCGTTACGCAAAATAGGGATGTGCCTTTGGTCCAATACTCCTCCCGTTGCTCACGCCCGCGTTTTTACTTGTTTTGATCCGCCCCGCCCGACGCCGGCGCTTCATACCTTATGGGATAGCCTGGATAAATCACTCCTTCACTAACGCGTTCGCCAAGCGCGGAAACTTCCGGTATCGCTTCCGTATAACCTCGCAGCCGCGTATTCGGGAAATAATAGTGCAGCGTCGGAAGGTCTGTCTGCGGCACCAGGAGCCGGCGGCTTTCCAAACGATTTTCCCGCACATAATCGAGCAATGACGCAAGCCGTGTGTCAGGCACCGCCGGATGCCGCTCAAGATTTATCCACGTTTCGGCAAACAGAAGGCACGCAATAATTCCAGCAAGCAGAAAAGCTCTCGACTCGCCCGCAAACCTAAACAAGTAGCCCGCCACGAAACACCCCGCCAGCACATCCAGGCTTGGCTCAAATACCAGCGCATACCGGGGCGCCCCGGTAGTCACCCGCAATGTCATGGCGAGCATCAGCGCGCCAAATATCAGGAAGGGATACATAATCCGCCGATCCCCAGGAAAGCGCTCGCGCAAAAAAATCCACGCGAGCAGGGCGGCCGCGATGATCAGCCATTCCATCGGCGAGCTAAGGACGCGTTTCTCCCAGGTTTGTAGCAACCCTTCCTGTCCCCACGGAGATTTGCGAAACAACGAAATATAAGCCATGAATGCGTAGCCCTTCACAAACGAGAGCTTCAGCAACGCGCCCGGCCAAACCACCAGCACCGTGGCGACAAACGCCAGCAACGCGCGACCCGCAAAAGACCAATCAGCTCCAAGCCGTTCTCGTTCGAGGTATCCGCAGCCGATGACCGTCGCAACCGTGACGAATCCTACCTCCAGAACGCAGCAATTGAGCGCCGCCGCCACCACCGCAGAATAAAAATACAATCGCTTGCCCGTCGCCAATGTTTTTGCCAGCAAAATCAGGCATATCAGGTAACAGCACACGAAAGGCTGATGCGGCGCAAGTTCTGTGCTCCGCACCGCGGGCACACTCCAGGCAAAAAGTGCGGACGAAACAATTGCGGCCAACGTCCCCTGAACCCCGCCAAAAATCCACAGACATCCCAGGTAAATCGTCACTATGCTGCAAATGGGAAACGCCAGTGTCAGCAATCGCATCTGGCGTTCATCAAGATTCAAATGCGACGTGAGCATCAGCCAGTAGAAATAAACCGGCCCATTCCAGTGCCGGTAAAAAATAATGTCGTCCGTCCCGCGAATCAGTTCCGAAAGCTGCGAACGTTGCCGCGCTTCCCGGCCGCGGCTCACGCCGATATGGAAAAACTCGCCGATAGGCATGGTCGGGCTGTCGGTATAGTTCGCCTGCAACCCCAGGCGCGCGACATGCATGTAATCTGCTTCGTCGTATTGGTAAGGAGAATTTACTGTCGCCTTCCAGGCCAGGACCACCAGCAACGCCACAAAAACCAGCATCATCGTTGCGTGTATCGCAAAAAAATGGTGTGGCGTTTCGCTCTGGTCCATGGGTAGAAGGGCGTACGAGCCGCCAGGCGCGCTCGCTAGATTTGGTGCCCCGCGCGGGTTCGGCTGTGGCTCTCGTCGATTCTCTCGTCCTGCCCCCGCGTCTCTTCGTAATAGTCAAAAAGCAGCTTCCTGCTTTCGGGACTGAACATCCGGAAATGCGCGATCCCGGACTTTTGCAGCACGTACTTCCATGTTGTGCGCAGCACTCCAAATCCATACTTCACGCTGCGCGCAAAATTGATCGAGGAAGCTTCGTCGAAATACTTCGTCGGACAGGAAAGCTCGCCGATGCGATACCCGAAATAAATGCACTGCGTCAAAATTTCATTGTCGAAAACAAAATCGTCGGAGTTTTCCAGCAGCGGCAGACTTTCCAGCACCTTCCGCGAAAACGCCCGGAACCCGGTGTGATATTCGGACAACTTCGCTCCAGTAAACGCGTTCTGAAACGCCGTGAGCAAGCGGTTGGCCACATATTTATACAGCGGCATCCCACCCTTTCTCGCCCCGCCGCCCACGATGCGCGAACCCAGCACCACGTCGTAAACTCCAAACGCCACCATGCTGGCCATCGCGCTTACCAGCAGCGGCGTGTACTGGTAATCCGGATGCACCATCACCACAATATCCGCGCCCGCCGCCAACGCCTCGCGGTAACACGTTTGCTGGTTTCTCCCGTACCCATAATTCTTGTCGTGAAGAAAAACCTGCAGCCCCAGTTCCTTGGCTATTTTTATCGTCTCGTCGCTGCTGTGGTCGTCCACCAAAATCGTCGTATCGACCACGTCCGGCAGCTCCCGGAACGTTTTCTCCAGCGTCTTCGACGCGTTGTACGCGGGCATCACCACCACGATACACTTGCCGTTAATCATTGTTTTTTGCCGCGCCGGTCTGCCATGTAAATTCGAACCGCGGGGATGGGATCGCACACTTTAAGAGGCCTTATCGCAGCGTATCCTATCACCGCGGGTGGCTGGTCGCAGTAAAAATCGTCCCTTCTGCGAGCTCTTATGCCCGCGTTCAGCCCAAGGCCGCGGCTCCTGGTACGGGTGCTGCTCATTAGTCTGGAAGATTCTCTGATAGTCAACGTACAATACTTGCTAACGGACCGCCCCTTGACGTCCAGCTTAGTCTGGCGATTTGTCCCCGCTATTATCTATGGATTGATCTGTTCTGGTCTTTCCCGATTTTGCGGAAACGGCCGTTTGTCCACAGATGGATGGAGTTGAGCGCGATTCATGTGCGGCATTGCCGGCATCGCTACAACCGATCTCGACGCGAAGGTACACGCGGAAACCATCCGTGTCATGTGCCATGCCATCATCCATCGCGGTCCCGATGATGAAGGCCACTACGTCACTAACGGCGTAGGCCTCGGCATTCGCCGCCTGAGCATTATCGACATTCCTGGCGGCCGCCAGCCCATTCACAACGAAGACCAAACCGTCTGGGTCGTTTTCAACGGCGAAATTTACAATTTTCCTGAGCTGCGCCGCGAGTTGGAGTCTCGCGGCCACTCTTTCTACACCCACAGCGATACCGAAGTGATTGTTCACCTGTACGAAGAGCTGGGCAGCGGCTGCGTCAACAAATTGCGGGGCATGTTCGCCATCGCTGTATGGGACGAGCGGCAGAAAACGTTACTGCTTGCGCGCGACCGCCTGGGTAAAAAGCCGCTGCACTACGCCCTGCACAAAGGGCAACTTTATTTTGGCTCGGAAATGAAGTCCCTTCTCGCCGTAGCCCCGGACCTTGCCAACGTCAATCCTCGGGGTCTTCTCGAATATCTCAACTTCGGCTATGTTCCCGATCCCCTTACCGCGTTTACCGGCATACACAAGCTTCCGCCGGGCCATCTTTTGGAATTTGCGGGGGGCAAAATCACCGTTCGAAAGTATTGGGATGTGCCCGCCTACGATACCTATTTCCCCAAGAGCGAAGAAGAATGCCTCGAAGAGTTGGAGCGCCGCGTGTTGGAAGCCACGCGCATTCGCCTCATCTCCGACGTCCCTTTAGGCGCTTTTCTCAGCGGCGGTGTGGATTCTTCCACCGTGGTCGCCATGATGGCCCGGGTCAGCTCCGGCCCGGTGAAGACCTTCAGCATCGGATTCACTAAGGATGATTTCAACGAAGCGCATTACGCTCGAATGGTGGCCGATAAATTCGCCACCGAGCATCACGAGCTGATTCTCGAACCCGACGTAGTCCAGACCGTTGAGCTGCTTACCAGTTCATTGGAAGAGCCTTTCGGCGATTCTTCCATGCTGCCCACCTATTACGTATCGCAGCTCGCCAGAAAACACGTAAAGGTGGCGCTTTCCGGTGACGGCGGCGATGAAATGTTTGCCGGCTACGATCGCTATCGCATTCACAACGATCGTCGGATCTTCGAACGCATTCCCGAGTGGGCTCGGCGATTGTACCGTTCGCGGGTATTCCCTCATTTGCCCCTGAAAATAAAAGGCCGCAAATTCAGCTACAACGTTTCTTTGCCTTGGAACGAGCGCTACGTAGATTCGCTCTCGTTCCTGCCCGTGCTCGAACGCGATGTGCCGCTGCTTTCTGACGGCTTCCGCGAAATTCTGCGCCGCTGCGATGCTCCCGGCGACGCCTTGCAGCGTTACTTCACGGATAGTCCTACCAAGGATCCCCTCAGCCAGCTTCTCTATGTCGACACCAAAACATATCTGGTTGGCGACATTCTTACCAAAGTGGATCGCATGAGCATGCTGAATTCGCTCGAAGTTCGTGTGCCTCTGCTCGATCACCAGTTGGTTGAATGGGCGGCCGGGTTGTCTTCGGACTGGAAACTGCGTGGCCGGCGCCAGAAGTACATCCTGGCAAAACTTGCCGAACGCGTGGGCGTGCCCCGGGACGCGCTATACCGCAGGAAGCAGGGTTTTGCCCTGCCGCTCAGTCACTGGATGCGCCATGAACTGAAGGAAATGTTGTCGGTATTGCTTGAGCCTCGCTCACTGCAACGTGGATATTTCCAGCCCGCGGCGGTCCGCAAGCTCATGAACGATCATCAGGAAAGTGGCCGGGATTTAAGCGATCAGCTCTGGCGTATGCTGATTTTTGAACTGTGGCATCGTAATTTTCTGGAAAAGTGCGTCTCTCCCAGCGCTCCGTACCTTTCGAACGCCATCTCCTGCGCCCAACCTTCGAATCCTGTCCTGACCTCCGCCCCGGCCGGGAAGTAGCGCGACACATTCAGCACAAAAGCTCGTTCATTCGCCGGCTCGCAGCTCGTCGGGCACTCGCCGGGCAAACACATTTGCGAGCAACGCCGTATTCTTCGACAAATTATATTGCTCAATAATTTTTCGCCTGCCTGCCCTCCCGATCCGCACGCTTAGCTCGCGATCGTCCATCAGCTTTGCGAGTGCTGCCGTCATCTCTGCGGTATCTGCCGGCGTTGTCAGCAATCCATCCACGCCGTCCTGAATCAGCTCAGGAATGCCCGCGATTCGCGTGGCCACGCAAGGAATTTCCATCGCCATGGCTTCCATCAAAACCACCGGGACGCCTTCGGCAAAACTGGCCAACGCAAACGCATCGCTTTCCCGGTACAGCGTCTTCAGTTGATCCTGATTCAGAGCACCTTCGAGTCGCACCACGTCTGCCGTCTTTGTGACCGCAATATGTTTCTCAAGAGCGCTTCGTTCCGGCCCTTCCCCCACAATCCGCAACCGCACTCGCCGGCCCTCGCCAACCAGTTGCGCCACTGCGTCAATGAGCAGCCATTGCGCTTTCTCCGGCGCCAGTCGCCCCACTGAGATCACTTCAAATGCTGAGCGCTCCGGCGGCGTTTGCGGCCTGGCCGCGAATTGATCCGGGTCGATTCCCAACCGAACCGTTTCCAATTTTTCGGCTTGCCCGGGATCGCAATTTTTCATCAGCTGCGTCCGCCCATACTCGCTGATCGCGCAAATAAACTCCGCGGCCTGAATTTTTTCTCGAAGATGGAAGCCGGCCGGTTGCTCGAATTCCGCTGGACCGTGAATCGTGATGGAAATGCTTACCGGGAATGTCTTGGCCATCAGTAGCCCAACGGTTGACGCGAAGTGAATATGAACATGTCTCAGCGCGCATTTCTGCATCCACTGTCCAACCAGCAAAGCTTCTGTAAAATAAAGCAAATTCCGAATAGTTTTGGCGGGATTAAGACCGTCGAGTCCCAATGCATATCGCATGCCGCGAAAATAAGACCGGCTTTGTGTTGTGAGCGCTGCAAAATGGGCCCGCAGCGCGCTGGTCACGCCCTGTGGTTTGACGCACCACGCCCGCGACCGCTCCTCTCGCTCTTCCTCCGTGAGCTGCGCCAGAGGTCGCGCGTCGGTGCTGATGGACACCACGTGAATCTCCCAGCCTGATCGTCGAAGTTCCCGAATCTCTCTCAGGATGTAGCTGTGATTGAGCGCGGGATATTGGCTGACGAGATAGGTTATCCTCTTTGGAGAGCCCATTTGTCACTCATCATAGTCGATAAAGCTCGCTATTCATTCTTCGCCGCCGGCGCTCTCTCGAATTTTCTAAAAGTGTTATCCTCCGTCGTGTTTTGCTTCGTTGAACGCGCGCAAGTAGCTTTGGCCATTTCATCCGCTGCCGTTGCCCGGTGCACGGCGGATCTTTCCTGATCTGATGCCCACTCGCTCCGAACAGAGGCTGCGGCTCTTCATGATGATGGACAGCCTTCAGACCGGAGGCAGCGAGCGGCAATTCGCACTGATGGCCGGGGCTTTTAAGCGGCGTCCCGTCGATCTCTATCTCGGTTGCCTGCAACGCCAAGGAAAATTTCTCGAAGCCCTCGAAGAGATCGTCGAATATCCCACCGGCGGCAGCTTTCTGACTCTTCGCATGCAAAATTCTTTGCTTCGGCTCGCAAGCTTTCTGCGTCGCACTCGCGTCGATGTGGCGCACTCCTACGATTTGTATACCAACGTGATGTTAGTGCCTGCGGCTCGGCTGGCTCGCTTGCCGGTGGTCATCGCCAGCCAGAGGCAGCTCGGCGATCTGCTCACACCCGTCAAGCGTCGCGTCCAGAATCTTGCGTACCGTTGGGCCGACTGCGTAGTGTGCAACTCCGCGGCGGCTCGCGACCAGCTCATCAGCCAGGGATTTCCCGCCGCAAAATTGACGGTCATTCACAACGGTCTTCCGCCGGCCGCCTTTGCGCCCGCGGCACCGGCACTTCCTCCGCAGCCGGACGTGATGCGCATCGGCGTGATCACCCGTATGAATGAACGCGCCAAAAATGTGGCGCTCTTTCTGGCCGCGGCATCCTCCGTAGCCCAGCGGTTTCCGCTTGCCGAGTTCGTGCTGGTAGGCGATGGCCCGCTCCGTAAAGAATGGGAGGAGCTGGCTGCCCAGCTTGGCATTGGCCCTCGCACCCATTTTTTGGGCGACCGCCACGACATTCCCGCAGTGCTGGCATCGCTCGACGTTGTCGTCAGTGCCTCGCGCTCCGAAAGTCTTTCCAATGTGATTCTCGAGTCTATGGCCGCTGGTCGGCCCGTGGTGGCCGCGCGTGTTGGAGGAAATCCCGAACTCATACGCGAAGGGGAAACCGGCCTCTTGGTCGCTCCGGACGATGAAGGCGCCCTTCGCGATGCCCTTGAGCTCACGCTCGCTTCTCCGCAGCGCGCGCGTGAGTGGGGAACAAATGCGCGTCGAATTGCGGCTGCTGAATTCACTCTAGAACAGGCTCGTCAGCGATTCGAGCAGCTTTACATCGATTTGCTTTCCAAAAAAGGTCTGCAGCGAGTAATTGCGGCGGACTAGCCTCCGCTCACGTGACCAGTCTCGGTAAAGCTTGAGGACAAGGCCGGCAGCTCGCCATCCAGAAAAATCCGCTGCCAGATCTCCAGGTTCAGGAGTCGCCAGATGCGATCGCCGTTGTCGCGCCGTCCTCCGCGATGCTCTGCGAACAATTTTCTGACTGCGTCGGCCTCAAACAGGCCGCGCTCCCTGGTGCGCGCCTCCGTCAGCATTTGCTCGATTTTTTCCATTTGGGGGCCAGCCAGCCAATACTTCCAGGGCGTGGGAAAGCCCATTTTTTTGCGATACACGATGGAACGCGGCAGCAGATCTTCTACCGCCAGCTTCAAAATATGTTTGCCGGACAACCCCCGAATGGAATATCGCTCCGGGATCCGCGCCGTAAATTCCACCAGAGCGTGATCGAGAAACGGAACTCGGCTTTCCACCGATACCGCCATGCTCATCTGGTCCTGCTTCATCAGCAATTCGATCAGGTAGGTGTGCATGTCCGTGTACAGAAGCCGGTGCAATGTTTCGCCCGCGGACTTCTGCCAATACGCCATGGAGTTGGCGTAAGGATCGCCGGCCCGTTCACGCATTTCGCGACGAAATAGCTCGCCTTGTTCTTCCGCGGAGAACGCACAATAAAAATTATCGAAATAAAAGGACGGCCACGACGCCCCATCCCTGCCCAGAAAAGTGTGCTCCAGTTTCCGACGCAGATTCGCCGGCAGCGCGCCTCTGCCGATTCCATCTCGAATCGACTTGCGGATCCCGCCCGGTGTGACCGCGCGGTAGGAGCGATCCATCCGCGAGTTGAGCAGCGTCCACGCGTAGCGTTCGTATCCTCCCAGCGTTTCATCCGCGCCTTCGCCGGTGAGCACCACTTTGACTTTTTCACGCGCCAGTTTCGCCACAAAATAGAGAGAAACACTCGAAGGCCAGACGATCGGCTCATCTTCATGCCAGGTTAAAGCCGGCAGCGCCTCAAAGAATTGTTGGCGGTCTAAACGCACTTCATGGTGGCGGGAGCCGATATGTTTCGCCACTTGCCGCGCATGGGGCAGTTCGCTGAAGGCTTCTTCCCCATAGCCCACGCTGAACGTATCGATCGGTTCCTGCCGAAATTTGGCGGTCAACGCCGCGATGGCGCTCGAGTCCAGTCCTCCGCTTAAAAAAACTCCCAACGGCACATCGCTCATCAGGTGGCTGGACACGCACTGTTCGAGCAGTTCGCGATAGCCTTTGAAGTAATACTCGCGCGGACGAACTTCGTCTTCGGCGGGCGCTTTCAGGTCCCAATATTGCGTGATGTTTAACCGCCCAGCGGCATCCATTTCCAGGACGCTTCCCGGAAGAAGTTTGTGAATGCCCGCAAACATCGTCTCGGGGCCGGAGAGGTAACCGAATGCCAGATATTCTGCGAGCACACTCTCATTCAACTCCGCTCGAACGCCGGGATACGCCAGGATCGCTTTGATCTCTGATCCAAATAGCAGCGCCCCACCCTCATACCGGTAATAAACAGGTTTTATTCCCAGCCGGTCTCTCGCGATGAACAGCGTTTGGCGGCGCCGGTCCCAGATTGCGAAGGCAAACATGCCGCGCAGATGGTTCACGCAGTCGCGCGCGTATTCCTCGTACAGGTGCACGATCGTTTCGGTGTCGCTGCGCGTGCGATAACGGTGGCCGCGCGCCTCCAGGTCCGCGCGCAGCTCGCCGTGGTTGTAAATTTCGCCGTTGAAAACGATCCACACCGAGTCGTCCTCATTGGCGATGGGCTGGTGCCCATTGCTGACATCGATGATGCTGAGCCGCCGCGCCGCCAGGCCGATATTTCCTTCGACAAAAAATCCGTCGTCGTCCGGTCCACGGTGCACAATCTGGCGATTCATCTTCGCGAGATTGTCGTGATCCACATTTTGATCGGAGCCGGGATAGAAAATTCCGCAGATTCCGCACATAAATTAGCGATCTGCCCCGTCCAGCGTTTCGCCGGTGGAAAATAACCTGTGGGTGGCTTCTTCCGCGAAGGAAACATCTTTCTCTGAGGCAGATATCTGCGGCTTGCCGTCCGAACAGTGGATCTCACAACGCAGCACGGGCTTATCGCAGCGGAGCAGCATGCTTGCGTCGAACGCCAGCTCCGTGCCATTGCAGAAAACCAACCCCTTCAGCTTCCCAGCGCTCGTGCTGAAGTACAAAAACTCTGCATCGCTCTTCCACTTTTCAAATGCCCACAACTTGTCCGGAGCGAACACAAAATGGTGCTCTTCTCCATCCTGCGAAAAACGATACACGCTGATTTCAGGGCTCGCGGGAACCTGCACGAACTGCGGGTGTTCGCTTACTCCTTCGCGGTGCCCACCGCTAGGCAATAGCAATGTCGCGAACTCCGCGGGCAGCGTGGTTTTCGTCGAGAATCGCAGTGTTGTGGCCAGTTCCTTCGCCCCATACACCGGGGAATACATGCTTTCTTCCGCCGTCTTTTCCCAGCCGCGCTCCGCAGCGCCAAATATCGCAATCGCATTTCGTTCATCGAAGCCAGAAAACGTATCCCCACTCGCTCCTGACGAGCGAAGTTCAGGGTTCAGATGCCATCGCACATCGATCTGGTGCGAGCCGGAACCGGTCACCACATCACGCACCAGCCAGAATTGTGGATTTCTGAAAAACACCCATCTGCGATGAATCAAGTCACGGTAGCCATCATGGCTCCCAACAAATAAATCGAACTGCTCGCCCGTGATCCACTTTTCTACCCTTGTTTTTGTCAGACTCTTCCAGGCAAAAGGTCCCTCAGGCACCGACTGGCTCCGCCCGTCCACTTCCACGGTGTTGTGAGACGCCGTCGCGCGAAATCTGTCGCGCTCGCTTCCAGCGCTCACATACTCATACGTGCCGGGGTCGCCAATTAATTCGAATCCATCTGCATGTACCGTCATGCTCAAAGCATCCGCGTGTCCGTGTCCCGCCCTGAACGCACCTTGTGGGCCTGCATCGATCACGGCTTGCAGTTTTCTTTCACTACCGCTCATCACATACATTCCGCTCTCTGCCAATGCTACCGAAGACATGCTCGCTTCCGTGGCTTCCACTCGATCGAATTCCGCCACACCCTTTTCGCCTAGCAGCCAGACCGTTTCTTCGCGCAACCCGCCCGCGAGAAATTTGAAATCGCCGCGGCCAAACAGTACCGCGCCTGTGGCCAGAGGATCGCAAAGATGTTCTGCGCGGTTCCTCCGTGGATCGAAGACCCGGCCGCCATCATCATCGCCAAGCCGCGGCGGGTTCCCCGCGCGGCACAGCATTGCAAGCACATCCAGCATTTTTTCTACGCGATGATCGAATTCAGCGGGAAACGGTGTGCAGTTCAGCGAAGCTAGCACGCTGGCATGCAGAAAAAAATCCAGCGCGTAAACGTGGTAATAGGTTGACTGTTCGAAATGAAATCCGTCCGCCCTAATCTGCCGCTCCGACTCACGCAGCACTATCTCCCATCCTCGCGTCTTCCAGCGAACCGCGGATCGCAATGCAGAGCAGAGCGTGCCAATAAAAAACAGTGCCACACCTTCGCCCAGCAGATGCGTATTCGGCGAAAAATACGTGGAAAGATAACGTTCGATATGCCGCCCATGCAGAGCCATCACCTGCAGCCATTCTTCCGCAAACTCCAGCGTCATGGCCGGCGTTCCGTCCAGCAGGAAATACACCCACAGCCACGACAGGCTGCGATGCGCGACTTCCAGGCTGCTGGCCCAGTTGATTCCGCACGGATACGTGTTTTTCGCTCCCCAATCGCGCCACTGCGCCATCAATTCCGAAGCAAACCGCAAATCGCCAGTGAGCCGGTAAGCCTCCGCCAGTTTGACCAGATGCTGGTGGCGATTCAGTTCCCATGTGACCTTCGCATCTCCTACTGCCGCGAAATCCAGATAGCGGATCCGAAACCACAGATCGTTCGGCGCCCGTTTTCGATGCACAGCGTCCAGATGCCAGTCGATGCCCGCTCCATAATCCACATCTTCGTAACCCAGCAAATCAAACTGGTGCCGGCAGATTTGTTCAGCGCGCTCGAGAATTCCTTCCACCTGCTCGGGCATCCGTTCTCGAAGCAAACTCAACCGCCGGGGAACATCTGCCGCGTCAAAAAAAAATCGGCCACGCCGCGCGGTCGCGCTGCTGCTGTTACGCGATGCGCGGCGCGCGACCTGAGAAATTTCTCCACGCGTCAGGTCAACTCCCAGCGCGCACAAAATCGCATCCGTCCGCTTGCGTACTTCCTGACGCACGCGTTCCGCTATCTCTGCAGGGCTCATCGCAGCGACCCGGCGCATCTTCCCGTGCGCCACTCTCGTATTCATCTGTTCAGCGGCCATACACAATGTCTGAGTGTTACCGTCGTAACCTTTTCCGGGCGAGCCATCTCGGCCATAAACCATTCACTCCTAAAAGTTTTCATCAACAAGTTGGGCCGGCCTGTCACATCCATCGGGGCGGTGGCGAATTGGTAGGGTCCTGGCAATAAGTTCAACGGGGGGACGTCTTCGTGTTCGCAAAACACAGACGCCGTCTCGACGTTTATACTATACGTAACGCTATCTGTCCCCGTTGGACGCGGTCCCCGTGCATTTCACGCCGCTCCTCAGTATCGTATTGACGCAATCATTTACGACGGAACAAGCCATTCCCAGCGAATGGTGTTGCCTCGGTTGAAATATTGTCGTGGCGCAGCCTATGTGTGAGGAGCTCCGAACAGAAACATGGATTATTCCATCAGCATTTTCGGCTTGGGATATGTCGGCACGGTAACCGCCGCCTGTCTCGCTTCCCGCGGCAACCACGTGATCGGCGTCGACCTCAACTCCTCCAAAGTGGCCGCTCTCAACTCCGGAAAAAGCCCCATCGTCGAGCCGCGGGTAGCCGAGCTCTTAGCTGAAGCCCACACGTCCGGCCGCCTGCAAGCCACCAGCTCGGCCGAAACCGCTGTTCTCAACAGCCAGATTTCCTTTGTTTGTGTCGGAACCCCCAGTCTGCGCAACGGAAAACTTGATCTTGGAAATCTTGAGCCGGTTTGCCGCGATATCGGCGACATTCTCCAGAAAAAAAATCCGTTTCACCTCGTGGTGTTGCGTAGCACCGCTTTACCCGGCACCACCGAAACCGTGGTCATTCCCGCCTTGGAAAAAGCCAGCGGCAAACGCGCAGGCACCGACTTCGCTGTCTGCGTGAATCCCGAATTCATGCGCGAAGGCACCGCCGTTTCCGATTTTCTAGAGCCCTCGATGACCGTCATCGGCGCTGCCGGACAGTCTGACGGCGCCATGCTCCGCGATCTGTATAGCGCGTTCCAGGGCCGTATTTTCGAAACATCTTTTCGTGAAGCGGAAATGATCAAGTACGTTTCCAACTCCTGGCACGCCGTCAAAGTCGCGTTTGCCAACGAAATCGGCACACTGGCTCACGAATTAAATGTCGATACCGAAGCGGTCATGGAAATGTTTGTTTCCGACACCAGGTTGAATGTTTCGCCTGCCTATCTCAAGCCCGGTTTCGCGTTTGGCGGCTCTTGTCTGCCCAAAGATCTGCGGGCCCTCAACTATCGCGCCAAAGAGCTCGACTTGAAATTGCCTCTGCTCGAATCCATCCTGCCGGGCAATGACGAGCATTTACAGCGCGCCGTCGACCTCGTGCTGCAAACCAAAAAACGAAAAGTTGCCATGCTGGGTCTCAGTTTCAAAACCGCCACCGACGACCTCCGCGAAAGCCCTCAGGTCCAGCTCGTGAAGCGCCTGCTCGGCGAGGGCTGTGAAATCAAAATCTGGGATGACAATGTCTCGCTTGGCCGCTTGATCGGCTCAAATCGCGAGTACATCGAGCAGATCATCCCCCACATCGGTTCGCTGCTGAAAACAAATCTGCAGGAAGTAGTAAGCGACGCGGAAGTAATTGTTATCGGCACGCGCGGCCTTGATCGCGAACTTCTCCAGAAGAGCCTTGGCCCCGCCCATATCGTCATCGACCTGGTCAATCTCGAGAAGTCGCGCCGCATCCAGTCCCATGCGGCTTACAAAGGAATCTGCTGGTAACTCCCTCCAATGAAAATTCTGTGGGTCAAGGCTGGCGGACTGGTTCCTCCCGATACGGGAGGCAAAATTCGCAGCTACAACATTCTTCGCCAACTGGCCAAACAGCACGAGCTCACGTTTTTTTCATTCTATGCCGATCACCAAAACGATGTTCACCCCGAACTAAGCAGGTTATTCCACCAAGTCATCCTTGTTCCCTTAAAGCTGCCCCCGCCCAGGGGTGCCGGCGAGTTTTTTAATTACGCCGCTAACCTCTTTTCACTCGAACCTTATAACCTGGCAAAGTATTGTCGCCCGGCCGTTCGCCAAAAGCTCCGCGCTCTGCTGCAGACAGAAAAATTCGACGTCATCCTCTGCGATTTTCTATCCACCGCCGCTGCTATTCCCTGGGATTTGACCGGCCCCAAAGTGCTCTTTGCCCATAACGTCGAAGCCGTCATCTGGCAACGCCATTCTGAAGTAGCCAAAAATCCGTTGTGGAAGGCGGTCTCGCGGCTGGAATGGAAAAGAATGCAGGACTCGGAACGAAAATATCTGCGGAAAGCGGATCACGTCATCGCCGTCTCTGAGAACGACCGAAGCGCCTTTGCCGAATATGTTGATCCCGCAAGAATCTCCGTAGCACAGACTGGCGTCGACACCGAATTCTTCCAGCCATCGGAACTCGCCAGCGAAAAAGAAATCCCCAACTCTCTGGTCTTCACCGGCTCAATGGATTGGCTCCCCAATGAAGACGCAATTTTTTACTTTGTGGGCGAAATCCTGCCGCTCATCAAGCGCCAGCTTCCAGACATTTCTTTGTGCGTCGTAGGTCGCCTGCCTTCGTGCCGCCTCCAGGACCTCGCATCGCACACCCCGGAGCTGCAATTGACCGGATGGGTCGAGGACGTCAGGCCCTTTATCGCGCAGCGCGCGGTCTATATCGTTCCCTTGCGCATCGGAGGAGGAACACGCCTTAAAATTTTCGAAGCCATGAGCATGGCCAAACCGGTGGTCTCCACCTCCATCGGCGCGGAAGGCTTGCCGGTAACCAATGGGGAACACATTTTGCTGGCCGACGATCCTGCCACTTTTGCCGAAACTACCGTCCGCCTTCTCGGCGATGCTTCGCGACGCGCACAGCTCGGGCAGGCCGCGCGTCGTCTCGTGGAAGAAAATTACAGTTGGGCCAAGGTTTCAGAGTCCTTTGCCCAGGTCCTCGAAAACGTAATCAGGCGCGCGGGTTAGAGTTATGCATTCTGCTTTTGGGCGTGCGAACGGGCTACCCGCCATGAGTGAGTCATGAAAATCGTTTTCTGGATTTCTCTGTGCGTGGTCGTTTACGGCTACGCGGGATATCCACTGGCCTTGCTGGTCCTTCGTGTATTCATTCGCCGGCCCGTGCGCAAATCCCCCATTGAGCCACTCGTAACCCTGATTGTTCCTGCCTACAACGAAGGCCAGGTGATCGCGGCAAAAATTAGCAATTCCGTTTCTCTCGATTATCCGTTAGACAAACTGGAAATGCTCATTGCCTCCGACGGGTCTTCCGACGATACCGTAACAGTGGCCAACGCCGCGGCCGCTGGCACTCGCGCGCGCGTTTTATCTTTTCCCCAAAACCGCGGCAAAATTTCCGTCTTGAACGACGCCGTCCGGGAAGCCCAAGGAGAAATTATCGTCTTCTCCGACGCCTCCGCCATGCTCGCTCCGGATTCGATCCGTCAACTGGTAGCCAATTTCGCCGATCCTGAGGTCGGCGCCGTAAGCGGAACGTATCGCGTTCTGAAAGCCGCCGAATCCAGCTTGGGTGTTCAGGAAGAAATTTATTGGAAGTACGAGACCTGGCTCAAGATTCAGGAATCGCAGCTTTCCTCTGTCATCGGCGGTCATGGTCACATTTTGGCGGTCCGCAAAAATCTCTATCCTTATCCTGTTCCCGAAACCATCAACGATGACTATGTCATTCCCGTTCAAATTCTCGCTGCTGGCCATCGCGTCGTTTATGAGCCGGGCGCCATTGCTTATGAAAACGCCCGCGAAATGGTTGGTTTCCGCCGCCGTGTGCGCATCATGGCCGGAAATCTCCAGCAACTGGGAGAAATCAAAGGTCTTCTGTCTCCTCCGCAAATTCTTCCCTTATTTTATTTCTTCTCTCACAAGCTCCTGCGCTCGCTCGTGCCCTTTTTCCTGTTGTCCCTGATCGTTTCCAACGTCTTTCTGCTGCACCAAACGGTTTTTCGCATCACCGCTGGTCTGCAACTTCTCTTCTATGGCCTCGCACTCCTCGGTAGCCTGGTGCCGCTCAAACCTCGCAGCTTGCGCCTCCCCTATTACTTTTGCTTCGTCAACGCCGCTTATCTGTGGAGCGTTTTGCAGTTGTTCACAGGCGCGGACAAAGTCCGCTGGAAATAAACACGCCTCCAATCGGGCATCGCACTGCAGCCCTTCGCCGCTCTCTCGGGTGGAAAGTTGGCTTCTAAGTCTGACCGCGCGATTTCGACTGAATGAGCGCCAGAAACTCCGGGTCGTCGTGCAGGCAGGCTAGATCGGGATCGCGGGCCGCCCAATCGAGATTGGGGAACCCGATGTCTTTCGCTTTTCGCAGTAAATCCAGGGCTTCTTTTTTCTGATTGAAAATTCCGTAGATGCAAGCCGAGTTATAGATGATGTTGCTGTCGTTGGGACGCATGGCCAGCACCATGTCCACTTCGCGTAGCGCAGCGTCGCGCTGCCCGAGGATGGCGTAATTGTTGGCCAGCATGCCGCGCGCGCGAGTGTCATCCGGCACCACTTCCACTTGCTGTTCAACCACGCGCGTCCATTTCCTGCGCAAATCCCGCGCCACGTCTTTGCGCCCGATGCGTTCGAGCGAGTAAATGAACGGGATGTACACGTTGTAGTCGTCGCCGGAAGCTTCGACGGCGCGCTCCGCGAGATCTGCGGCTTCCTGGAAACGGTCGGTGGCAAAGAGCGCTTGGCCCAGCGACCAATACGCACCTTCGCAATCGGGTTTGCGCTCAATCGCTTTACGCGCGTAATCGATGGCCGGCTGATAGTTGCGCAGTGCCCAGGCGATGCGCGCATGCGCCGCGAAGGATTCGGGGAGATCGGGTTCCAAATCCATGATGCGCCGGCAGGCTGCTTCGCCCCGTTCGATCCAGCGATTGTCATGCCCGTACCAATCGTGAAACAGGCCGCAAACATTGGCTAATCCCGCGTAGGCCAAGGCAAATTTAGGATCGATTCGTATGGCCCGCTCGAACATTTCCATCGCTAACTCGAGGTCCGCGCGATTCACGCGTCGCGCATAACTGCGGCCGCGCAGGTAATAATCGTAGGCTTCCACGTTCTGAGTGGGCTTGGCCGCAATCGCCTTTTGTTCCTGCGGCGAAAGAGTGATGCGAAACGCTTGCGCGATGGCGCGCGCAATCTCATCTTGCACTTCAAAAACATCTTCCATCTCGCGGTCGTATCGCTCCGCCCATAGCGTGTGCCCGGTCCGTGTTTCGATGAGCTGCGCGCTGATGCGCACGCGATTCCCGGCGCGCCGTAAGCTCCCTCCGAGAACATACGCGGCGCTCAGGTCGTGCCCCACCTGCGGAGCTGTCACCGACTTGTCGCGATACTGCGCCACTGCCGGTCGCGGGAAAACGCGCAGGTCTTTCACCTTGGATAGTTCCGTGATGATGTCTTCGGTCATGCCATCGCGAAAATATTCGTCTTCTTTGGCGCTGCTCAGATTCTCAAAATACAGCACCGCCACAGATTTCTCCGTTTTTGGCGACACCGGCGTAGCTCCGTTGTCCTTAGCCGCCGACGCACCGGACTTGTGAGCGCTCACGCCCGTGCCGGAATCAAGATCGCGCCGCAGCCGCTTCAGATCGGTGCGCATTTCCGCGGCAGCCTGGTAGCGCATGTCGCGATCTTTTTCCAAAGCTTTGGAGATGATGCGTTCCAGCTCGTTAGGTAAATCTGGATTGAGTTGATGTATGGATTTTGCAGGCTTGTGCAGTATGGCATCGAAGATCAGCGCCGAAGTGCTGCCATCAAAAGCCATTCTGCCGGTACTCATCTCGTATAAAACCACTCCGAAAGAAAACAAATCCGTGCGCGCGTCCAGAGGCTCACCTCTGGCTTGCTCCGGGGACATATACGCAATCGTCCCCAGCGTCGAACCGGGACTGGTCAGCAGATCACCTGCCGTCACACCGGCTTGCGCGGAGGCCATCACGGAGTCCATGCGGTCACGCTGCGAGAGCAGTTTCGCCAAACCGAAATCCAGAATCTTGATCTGACTCCGCTGCGTGACGAACAGGTTCGCCGGCTTGATATCGCGATGCACAATGCCTCGCGTGTGCGCCGCGTCCAGCGCGTCGGCGATCTGAATGCCAAAATCCAGCACGTCGTCGATACGCACCGGACTGGTGCTGATCCGATGCTTGAGCGTTTCGCCTTCGAGCAGTTCCATGGCGATAAATGGCTGGCTGTCCGTCTCGTCGACCTCGTAAATCGTGCAGATATTGGGATGATTGAGCGCGGACGCGGCCCGCGCTTCGCGCTGGAAGCGTTCCACTGCCGCAGGGTCGGCGTGCATTCCTTCGGGCAGAAATTTCAAAGCCACGCCACGCCCAAGCTTGGTGTCCTCGGCGCGGTACACCACTCCCATACCTCCGCCGCCGAGCTTTTCTTGAATGCGATAGTGGGAAATATTTTGGCCGTTCATAAGAAAGGAAAAAATGATCGTACGAGTCTCGCCAGCCCCTGTCAACCGCGGCACAGACGCTATCACGTGCCCCTTTGGCAATTCTTCCATATTTCTGCTATTATCGAAATATGAGTCAGCTATCAAACAAAATTAGCGCCCGGACCTTGCCAGATACGCCGACATGTTCTCCGCAATGGGAACCGAGCCACGCCTGCGCATCATGCAGTTGCTTTTGTCTGCACATCCGGACGGCCTTGTCGTCGGCGAAATTCAGGAAGAGCTGGACATTCCCAATTCCACCCTTTCGCACCATCTCGAAAAGCTCAAAAACAAAGGTTTGGTTACTGTGCAGCGCGAAAGCACCTTTCTCCGCTACAAAGCGAATACCTCGGTGCTCCAGGAGCTGTTGCAATTTCTTTACGCGGAATGCTGCACCCGCAATAAGGCCCTCAAGCGCGAAGAAATCATTCAAGTTTGCAGATAAGGAGAACGATCATGACGGAACCAGACATCAGGGAAGTGGTAAGGGAAAAATACGGCCAGGCGGCCCTTCGTGCGAAACAAGGCGGTAGCGCGTGTTGTAGCGCTGCACCGCCTTCCGGCTGCGCCGATCCCATTACATCAAACCTGTACGACACCGCTCAGGCAGGTCAAATGCCCGAGGAAGCCCTACTGGCATCCCTCGGCTGCGGAAATCCCACCGCTCTCGCAAAGCTGAACCCCGGCGAAATTGTGCTTGATCTGGGGTCCGGCGGGGGCATCGATGTTTTGTTATCCGCAAAGCGCGTGGGTCCTGCAGGAAAAGCATATGGACTCGATATGACCGATGAAATGCTCGCGCTGGCTAACGAAAATAAGAAAAAAGCCGGCGCAGAAAATGTGGAATTTCTTCGGGGGGAAATCGAGCACATTCCGCTGCCGGATAACAGCGTGGACGTGGTCATCTCCAACTGCGTGATTAATCTATCCGCGGATAAATCCCAGGTATTGCGGGAAGCCTTTCGCGTCCTTAAGCCCGGCGGTCGCTTTGCGGTATCCGATGTTGTTACCCGTGACCAGATCCGCGAAGAAGTCCGCAAAAATGTGCTTCTGTGGGTGGGCTGTGTCGCCGGGGCGCTGGACGAGGCTGATTATCGCCACAAGTTGCAATCGGCGGGTTTTGCGGAAGTCGACATCGAACCAACCCGAATCTACAAAGTGGAAGATGCGCGCGAATTTCTCGCAACCGAAGGAATTGACGCCGATCTGATCGCGCCCGAAATGGGAGAAAAGATCATGAGTGCCTTCATCCGTGCGGTCAAACCCATTGAGCCGGCGAAAACCTGTTGTGGACCGACCTGCTGCCATTGAAGCGCATCGGCACCCACGGCTCCTGTGTATTCTTCGCCTGATCCACGCCTGATGTATCGGGGAATTCTTCTTCGTTGCGACTCATATTGATAAGAAATCCAGCCCGAACGCGCTACCAGAAACGCCCACAGGGGAAGTTAGTCTCCGAACCGGACTCACTTCCCCTTTTATGACCTGGTTGATGGAATGTTCAGGAAAGCGCAACACTTCTTTTCGTGTGGTTATCGCGTAGGTTGGCATTTCGGTTGTGTCGTTTCGAGTCCGATCGTGCGTACAGCACAGCCAACAGAATGCAAACGATGGAGAAGGCTGTCAGCCACGGAGTTGCCTCCGTCCAGGGAGAAAGTACGTTTGCGCTCGCCACCACTGGTTTAGCGGTCGTCGCGGCCACTTCGATTCCGAGAGCGCGCGTCGCCACTGTGGCCGACGCTCCCGCTGCAGAGTTTGAAATTTTGGCGGTTGTGCCAGAGGTGGCCTGATCAAAAGGTACAACGTTGGAGCTGTCAGCCCACGAAGTGTTGTCGATCTCTTGGGCGCGAACAGAACTCGCCATGAACAGCGCCGCTGCCAAGCCGATTACTGCCAGTTGCGCCCGGAAAATGTTTTGGAGTTTCATCTCTCACCTCAGTTAGTTTCTTGAATCGCCGAACGCCTATGACAAAAGCAGTCGAACGGCCACAAATTGAGGAATCAGGCGCAGCCAAAAAATAATTTTTATCTGCTTGCAAACACAACAACTTGCACGGCAAAGAGAAAACTGCCAATGCCAGCAATACAGAAAACGAATTGTGCGGGGGCTATCCGGCAGGTTAGGAGCAACAGGAAATGCCGCAAAAAAAATTGTGGATGAGTACGCCTTGGCCCGCAGCGCCCGCCGATGCGAAAGCTACTTCCTCAAGCAAGCTACTGCCGAATAACGAGTTAGCTCGACCAGCCGCATAGAGCTGTCCCGTTCGCCACCCATCCATGCCGGCCCTATCTATTCGGATAGGCGCACTCGCAATCTGGATAGTCTTTTTCGCTCGTTTAGCGATACCTTACTTGCTGACAAAACCAAGCTGCGGTCTGAACATATCTCTGCCATCAGTCCGCCATGCTCAAATTCAAATTTAGGATAATTTGTGCCCGCAAAACTTCTGGCGATTAGCGGCCCGTTAAGAAAATCTGAATACCCGATGGGTCCGGAAGTTCTTCTTGGCCGGGATGCGGACAGCGTCATCCGTCTTGAAGACCCCACGGTTTCCCCTCATCACTGCAGAATTGAATTGCGTGACGGCCGGTCGGTCCTGATCGATCTGGACAGTGACTCCCGCACTTTCGTCAACGGCATTCCCGTGAAGCATCGCGAACTCAACCCCGGCGACGAAATAGCAGTGGGAAACTCCGTATTTCTATTCGAGGCGGAAAAAGCTCCGAGCGCCATGAGCTCGGTGCGCATGTCCGAGTTGGATACCCCGAACGTAAAGGCGCTGGAGTTCCACGCCGAAGAACTCCTCAGTTTGGAGCCGGAATCGCTTGGTGCCCTCCCTCAACCGTTGAGGAGAGGTCGCAATCTCAGCGCGCTGGTGCAAATTTGCCGCGCCATTGGTTCGCTGCGAGACGAAGAGTCCCTTCCCTGGCAATTACTCGGCGTGATTTTCGACGTTATTCCCGCACAGCGCGGCGCCATTCTCCTGCTGGAAGAGGACTCTCACGAGATTCGTTCGCAGGTCGCGTGGGACCGTGAACATGGCCCCGCTCATTCCGTCGAGGTAAGCCGGGAAGTTGTTCGGCGTGTCATCGATGAAAAAGTTTCGCTAATGGACAGCGGAACAGGGAGCCAGGGGGGACCACAGCGGGCGCTACTTTGCGTGCCCATGATCTCCAGGGAAAAAACAATTGGGCTTATTTATCTTGAATCCAGCAGCCCCATGACCGCCCTGACCGATGATGACTTCCAGTTATTGACCGCCATCGCTGGCCTCGGCGTCGTAGGTATCGAAAACGCTCGTCAGTTTGAGAGCCTCGGGAGCGAGAATCAGCGCCTTCGCGCGGAAGTCAGCCTTACTCATGACATGGTGGGTCGCAGCCCGCGCATGCGCGAGGTTTATCAGTTCATCGAACGCGTGGCCTCCAGCGATTCAACCATATTGATATGCGGCGAAAGCGGCACCGGCAAGGAGTTGGCCGCCCGGGCGATTCACAAAAACAGCCCAAGAAAAACTCAGCCCTTTGTGGCCTTGAATTGCGCCGCTCTGACAGAGACCCTCCTCGAAAGCGAATTGTTCGGCCATGAGAAGGGCGCATTCACCAGCGCCATCAGCATGAAAAAGGGATTTCTGGAAGTAGCCGATGGCGGCACGATTTTTCTGGACGAAATTGCCGAGCTTTCTCCCATTCTGCAGGCCAAACTCCTGCGCGTTCTTCAAGAACGCGAATTTATGCGCGTCGGTGGCACGCGCCCCATCAAATTCAATGTGCGCTTCCTGGCCGCCACCAACAAGGATTTGCCCAAAGCCGTGCGCGATGAAAAATTTCGTGCGGATCTCTTTCACCGTCTCAATGTCATTTCCATCACGCTACCCGGCCTGCGTGAGCATCCCGAGGACATACCCGCGCTGGCCCGGCATTTTGTGGCCCGTCACGCCAGGAATTGCAATCGTGAGGTGATCGGTATTTCCCATGACGCTCTGGCCTGTCTGACGCAATACGATTGGCCCGGCAATGTCCGGGAATTGGAAAACGCCATGGAACGGGCCGTGGTGGTCGGTTCTTCCGAACGTATCCTGGCCGAAGATTTGCCCGAGATCCTTCTCGAAAGCGCAAAAGGCAGCGGCAGCGCACCCGCCAGGTATCACGACGCCGTTCACAATCTAAAAAAGCAGTTGATCCTCGGCGCGCTGGATCAGGCGTCCGGAAATATCACCGAAGCAGCCAGGCTCCTGGGCGTGCACGCCAATTACTTGCACCGCTTGATGAAGAATTTTGCGTTAAGGCCGCTCCTCAAAAAGCAGACCGGCGCCTGAAAAACCCTGCTAAGCCCGGGCCGATGCTGCCAGCATGAGGGCTACTCGTCAGGCGTTGGTGCCGCCGTCAACGGTCAGATTCGCACCTGTTATGTAAGCGGCCTCCGGGCTGGCAACGAACGCCACCAACGCGGCCACTTCCTCAACCGTTCCGTAGCGGTTGAGCGCTGTATTGGCCTTTTGCGGCGCCGCCCAGTCGCCCGCGGCGGGATTCAAATCCGTATCAATCGGACCCGGCTGGATGTTATTGACGGTGATGCCTCTCTCGCCCACCTCTCGGGACAATCCTTGGGTGAACATCTTCACCGCTCCTTTGGTGGCCGCGTACGCCACCAAACCGGGCGTCATCATTCGCTCGCCGACACACGAGCCGATATTGATGATCCGGCCGCCCTTGTTCAAGTGCTTCAGCGCCGCCTGCGTCGCGATCAGCGTTCCGCGGAAGTTGAGATCAATCATGCGATCTATCTCCTCCAGCGTGGACTCCTCGAACTTCTTCGCAATGGCCGTGCCCGCGTTGTTTACCAGCACATCCAGTTTGCCCAGGCTCGCGACCGTCTTCTCCACCGCCGCAGCGACCGCTTTGGCG
>Ga0182024_10004080_pt1 | contig 33997 bp, 32 predicted proteins | sample P32metaG_FD_120480 | JGI IMG/M metagenome (GOLD analysis project Ga0182024, IMG submission 120480) | Permafrost microbial communities from Stordalen Mire, Sweden - P3-2 metaG (Illumina Assembly) | ecosystem: Environmental > Terrestrial > Soil > Wetlands > Permafrost | place: Sweden: Stordalen... | reverse complement strand
GGCCGAGCATGGAGAAGATGTCGCCGAACATGCCGCCGAAGGGGTTGTCACTCATGGGGACAATTTAAAGCGCGCAGGCGAGGGTCATGTCGGCGTGGTGGACAGCGGCGTCGCGGATGAACGTGACCTGGGCCACGCTGAAGGCCGGCGTCAAGTACAGGGCCGTGTCGAGGGCGTCGAAGGTCTCGGTCTGCTTGCCGTTCAACGCCGTGATGACGTCACCCTTCTTCAGCTGCCACTGCGCCGGACTCTTGGGGATCACCCGAGAGACCGTCACGCCTCCGCCCTGGGCGTTCAGGCCGACGATGCCGAGGCTCGCGTGACATCCTCGGCCCGTGGCGACGATGTAGGCGATGCGCGCGACGAACTGAGCGGAGTACCAGAGGTGGTCGGTGGACAAGACGGCGACGACTTGACCGCTCTGATCGACGGCAATGGCGTCGACGAAGCCACTGATATTCGCGTCGGACTTGGTCGACAGGTAGCTGATGACCCCCGTGGCGTCACTCTTGGGATCACCGAGAATCGTGTTGGCCCACGCGTACTGCGGCGCTGTCGTCGAGTTCTTCAGAATGGGCGACACCGCGACCACCCACTTGCTGGCGGGCAAGGGCGCGAAACTGAGCGCGGGAACGTGACGGCCCAGGCGCACGATCGAGAAGCCCATCACTTGGTCGCGCCCGACCCAGTGGACGGGAAAGTTGACGTCGCCCGGGGTCGAACCGGTGATGAGCGCGTTGGCCGGAATCTGGGTAGTGGTCACGGCGAGGTTGTGGGGAAGGACCATCGCGGCGACGACGTCCACGTGGCCCGGCGTGGCGATCGAGAGGTCGACGGTGTCGGCCGCCGCGGTGCGTGAGTTCGAAGGGAGTTGGCTGACGGACTGCGCCAGGTGCGGCGTTGCTGGCGGATCGCTCGACTGGGTGAGGTACAGACCGGCCGATCCCACCACCAGCGCGACCGCCATCATGGCGGCGACGGCGCGGGCCGCGGGCGACTTTATGGGCCAAATCTGATGGGTGCGGAGCCTCTCAAAACTCGGTAATTCACTCGGGTGGACCCACTCGCGTTCGCCCCTCGGAGGGGGCTTCGCGTGCGCGCGTCGACGACGCCACCATTCCCCAGGTCCCCGACTCTCCACCCAGTGAAGGCTAGTTACCACCAGTTGGCTAGTTGGGGTCGCCCTATCATCGAAAACCATGGCATTGGACGTCGCGCTCGACATCGGAACATCGAACACGCGTCTCGCCACGACCGAACGAGGCATCGTCTTCAACGAACCGACGTTGGTCGCGATCGACACCAACAGCGGTCGCGTCGTCGAAGTGGGCCACGGAGCCCTCGACATGGTCGCGCGCACGCCTCGCCACGTCGTCGTCTTTCGACCGCTAGCCCAAGGGGCCACCGTCGACTTCGACGTGACCTCGCGACTCATCGCCGGACTGTTCGAGCGTGCCGGCGTCTCCAAGATGAGTCGGGCCCGGGTGGTGATGAGCGTGCCGTCGCTGGCGACGTCGATCGAACGACGCGCGCTGCGTCAAGCGGCCATTCAAGCCGGAGCGCGCGAGGCGACGCTCATCGAAGCGCCGATCGCGGCGGCGATCGGCATGGGCCTCCCGGTGCAGGACCCCGTTGGATCGGCCGTGACCGTCCTCGGGGCCGGGGCCTCGGAAGCGGCGATCATCTCGCTCGGCGGCATCGTCACGGGCAGCGCCCGTCGTCTCGGCGGCAACGACCTCGACGCGGCGATCGCGTCGTCGTTGCGGATTCAACTCGGTGTCGTCGTCGCGCCGTCGGTACTCGAGAGCCTGAAGTGTTCCTTGGCCTCCGCGCTCGGTCGCACGAAGGGTCGTTCGGAGGTGGTCTTGGCGCGCACGGTCGACCGCGGCGACCTCGTCGAGATTGACGTCGACGCCGAACTCGTGAACGCCGCGGTCCTCGACGTCGTGACGACTGCGGTACGAATGATCCAGGAGTGTCTCGGCGACGCGCCGCCGGATCTCTCCCAGGACGTCAGTGCTCGAGGACTGATCCTCGCCGGCGGACACGCACTCTTGAGTGACTTTGGCGAACTCATCGCGACGAACACCGGCGTGGAAGTCACCGTCGCCGACGAGCCCGACACGGTGGTGATTCGCGGACTCCGGCTCTGTCTCGAGGAGATGTCGTCACTGCACTCGCTCTATCGAGACGCCGATCGTTAGTCCTCGTCGCGACCGAGTTGGTTGACCGCCGATCGAACCTGCCAGTCCCGGTCTTGGCTCGCGCGTTCCAGGGCCTCGTCGATGTCGGGCCCTTCGAAATTCGCTAGGGCGACGATGGCGCGACGGCGCACCGGCGGTTTGTCGTCGAGCGCGCCCAGGATCGCCGGACGTGCTCGGTCGTCGCCGATCGCCCCGAGCGCGGCGATGGCCGACTCACGACAACGGGCGTCGTCGTGGCTCGTCGCGATGACGCACATTTGTTCGACGGCCGCCACGTAGAGGTGCTCACCGAGGGCGAAGACCGCGCCGTCGACGACCAGCGCGTCCTCGTCTTCGAGACAGTGCAGAACGGCGGCGTAGACGTCGTCCTCCTCAATCTCCACGTGGGCGATCTGATTCAACGCCTCGCGTCGAACTTCGACGTCGGAGTCGCGCAGGGCGCGTTTCCAATCGGCGGAGGTGACGAGCCGTTGGCGCACGACGCCGCGCAGCGCGAGGATCCGGTGACGAGGGACGGGGCCATTGAGATGCGTGCGCAATAAATCGACGTAGTCGTCACCCAATCCAAAGCCGGCGCGTAACAGTAACTCGTCAATGCTCTCCGCTAGCGTTGATTCATCACTTTGCACGCACCCATCTCACCACCTAGGAAGCATCGTCGGGGCTCACGAGTGCTCCTCGCAGTTCTGATCCTCATTCTGGTGGGCGTGGTGGGGCTCTACGAGTGGCCCATTCACGAGTACGCTCTGACCCCGGGTGACGCGACGCCCGTGGCGCCGCTGGTGAAGATCAGGGGCGTCGCCAGCGAAACACACCACGGCAAGATCATGTTCACCGATGTCTATCTGACGTCGTTGAACGGTTGGCAATGGGCGATCATGCACTTCGAAAGTCACGTGCAGTTCATCGGCGCCGACGAGCTGGTCGAACCCGGCGTACCCACCGATGAACTCCAAGCCCAGGGGTATCTGCAGATGAGTGATTCCAAGCAATCGGCGGAGGTTACGGCCTTTGACGCACTGGGTTGGAAGACGCCCTCGACGCCCACGGGCGCGATCGTCAACTCGGTCGTGTCACCGTCGCCGGCTCGCGGCGCTGGAATCCAGGTGGCCGACGAAATCGTGGGGGTGAATTCCACGAGCGTTAACTCGGCCTGTTCACTCATCGTGGCGATGCATTCGATTCCCGCCGGCACCACGGTCCACCTCTCAATCAAACGGGCGCGGATCTCCTCGACCGGCGTCATCACCTACCGTTCGCCGTCGACGGTGACATTGAAAACTGCGAAGGCCCCGGCGGGCATCGGTCCTTCGGGCTGTGCCGGAGTAGCGGGCGTCGGCACGTCCTACCTCGGGGTCTCGATCGAAGACGGGGCCACCTACCGGTTGCCCGCGCGGGTCAGCATCAACACGGCGAACATCGGCGGACCGTCGGCCGGGCTCGCGATGACGCTCACCTTGATCGACGAACTGAGTCGCCAGTCCATCTCGGGTAATCAGCCCATCGCCGCGACCGGCACGATTGACATCCACGGGAACGTCGGCGACGTGGGCGGCGTCGCCGAGAAAACCGTCGCGGTGCAACGCGCCGGGGCGAAGTATTTCTTCGTGCCCCAGGTCGAGGTCGCCACGGCCAAAGCGGCGGCACAGCCGGGTCTCAAGATCATCGGCGTGACCACCCTCGCCCAGACGCTGCGTGACCTACGCGCCCTCGGCGGCGTCGCTCCCCAACCCCTTACGCCGCCGCGTTAAGCCATTTCCCCCAAGGCCGACGCCGTAGTCTGGAGGGAATGGACGACCGCCGAATTATCTCAACCGCGCGCCAATCGTCAGCCGAGATTGCCCGAATGAACTTCACCACCGTGCGAAAAGGGGGCTACGACCCCAACGAAGTGCGTATTCAGCTGGAGTCGGTGGCGCGAGAGATGGGTCACCTCGAGGCCCGGATTCGAGAGCTCCAAGATCAGCTCAGTGAGGCCCATCGCCGAGCCGCGAATCCCACGTTCGACGAGGCCACGCTGGCCGGGGCGCTCGGTGCCCAGAGTGCCGCGATCTTGCGCTCGGCCCACGAAGAGGCCGGCCGGGTGACCGCCGAAGCCCAAGAGCGCAGTGCCCAGGTCTTCACCGAGAGCCAACAACGAAGTTCGGCCCACTTGATCGAGGCCCAGGAGCGGGCCGCGGCCTTGATCTCCGAGGCCGAGAGCACGGCCGGTCAAATTGACCACGACGCCCGATTGGCCGCCGAACGACTCGTCGAGTCGGCGAAGGTGAACGGCGAAGCGCTCGTCGAGGGGGCCCGCGAGCAGGGTCGCGCCATCGTTGAGCAGTCCTACGACGCTCGCAAGGCGGTCCTCAACGACCTGGCGGTGAAACGCAAGGCCCTGCAGATTCAGATCGAGCAGCTGCGGGCGGCGCGCGACGTCCTCGCCACGTTCGTCACTTCGGTCCAAGACCAGGTCGAAGGTGTGCTTTCCGGCATCAACAACTCGGACGACGTGGCGCGCAACGCGGCCCTCGAAGCCTTGCGACTGCGACCGAACGTGCCCGAGCCGACCGAGGAAGAGGTGCTGGCCAGCACGCCCCTTCGCCAAGTCGCCGAGCCGCAACTGCAAGACGTGACCGATCTGGCCATCGACGCGCGACCACGGGGACGCCGAGCACCGAAGGACGACGCGACGAGCGTGGCCGACATCACCGAGGTCTCGATGATCGACGACGACGGCTCGGGAACTGATGTGGTCAACGAAATCTTCGCGCGACTTCGCAAGGCGACGCTGGAGGAGCGCGGTGCCGCACCGGTGCCGAAACGGGCCGCTCCCGCGCCGACCAAAGCGCCGACGGTGACAGGCGAACTGTTCGAACGCCGCGACGCGGCGCTCGCGGGGTCCCTGGCAGCTCTGACGCGCAAAGTGAAGCGCGCCCTCCAAGACGACCAGAACATCATGCTCGAACGGCTGCGTGACGTGAAGGCGATGATCACCACCGAGCTCGAAGACGAGCATAAACAACGAGCCCGCTACGCCGATGCAGCGATCGACGCCCTCACGGACGCCGCCGCCGCCGGGGTCCAGTTCGCGAAGGACGAAGCGGGCGTCAGTGGAGGAGCGGTGGTGAGCGCGGCGCTGCAGGACTGCGCCGCCGACCTGGCGGTGACGATCGTGCTGGCGTTGCGCAAGAGAATTCTCACTGACGGCAGTGGCGACGGCCCGGACCGCGCCAACGCCGCCTACAAGGAGTGGCGCGGCGCGCGCGTCGAACGTCTCTGCACCGACGCCGCTCGACGAGCCTTTGAGATCGGTGTCGTGGCCGCCTCGCGGGGCCGACACGTTCGATTCTTCGTCGCGCCGAATGACGCGCCGTGCGACGCGTGCGCGATGGACGCGGGGTCGGGGGAACGGCCGGCCGGCGAGAACTTCCCGAGTGGTTCGCCCTTCCCACCACTGCACGCCGGGTGCGCCTGCGCCGTTATTCCTGTTTGAAAAACGACCTAGGCTCGTTGCGTGCGTAGTCCGACTGATATCCCGCCACGTGCGCGCCGGCTCGGTCGGTTCTCTCGAAGATTCTGGTTCGGACTGGCCTTCGTCGTCATCCTCATCGGGTTCCTGTCGCTGCGCAATCTCGCGGTTCTCTGGACCGACCAAATGTGGTTCTCCTCGGTCGGTCTCGGCAAGGTCTTCTCGACGCTGCTGATGGTGAAGTTGGGGCTCGGCCTGACCTTCGGCGCGATCTTCTTCTTCATCATGTGGGGCAACTTGCTCCTGACGGACCGTTTTGGAGCGCGCGACCTCTCCTTTGACCCCGAAGACGAGATCGTTCGCCGATTCCAGAACGTGGTTCGCCCCTACGCCAAGCGCATCTACGCGGCGATCGCACTGGTGATGGGCTTGATCGCCGGACTCGACGCCACCGGCCAGTGGAACAAGTACCTCCTCTTCGCTAACAGCCAGCCTTTCCACGCCAAAGACGCCCTCTTCCACAAGGACTTGAGTTTCTACGTCTTCACCCTGCCCTTCGTGTCCTTCGTCGTGACCTGGCTGTTGGTGGCGCTGATCGTCGCATTGATCGTCACCACGGGTTTCCACTACCTCAATGGCGGCATCCGCGCCACCAGGGTGACGCCGCGCGTCTCGCCGCGGGTGAAGGCTCACCTGTCGGTCATCGGTGCCGGCATCGCACTCATGAAGGCGGCCGGCTACGTCATCGCCAAATGGGAGTTGGTCAATTCCACCAATGGTTTTGTCCAAGGCGCGGGGTACACCGACGTGCACGCCCGGATGCCCGCGTTGACGATCCTGTTCTTCCTCTCCATGGCCGCGGCGTTGATCCTGCTCGCCAACGTGCGCATGCGCGGATGGTCGCTGCCGGCGGTGGCCGTCGGACTGTGGCTCTTCGTCGCGCTGGTCATCGGGGTGCTCTACCCGACGATTCTCCAGGCGCTGAAGGTGAGCCCGAACCAGGACACGCTCGAGGCGCCCTACATCCAGCGCAACATCGAAGCGACGCGCGCCGCGTTCGGACTCAACAAGGTGCAGTACACCAACTTCGCCGGTTCCACCACAATTTCGAAGGCCACGCTGAAAGCCGATACGGCCACCCTGGACAACATTCGTCTTTGGGACCCCGCGTCGGACATCGCACTGGCCACCGTCACCCGGCGCCAATCAATTCACGCCTATTACACGTTCACCACGCTCGGCGTGGACCGCTATTTCATCAACGGAAAACTGACGCCGGTCTTGATAGGGGCTCGTCAACTCAACACGGCGAACCTGCCATCGCAATCGTGGGTCAACGAGCACCTGCAGTACACGCACGGGATCGGCGCGGCGGTCCTGGCGGCCAACGCCGTGGATTACACGACGGGTAATCCCAACTTCGTCGTCTCGAACGTGCCGCCCGAATCGACCAACGGGATGCCCGTGCTGACCCAGCCGGACATCTACTTCGGCATCAAGGATCCCGGTTGGGTCGTCGCTGACACCAAGCAGCCCGAGCTCGACTATCAAGTGAACTCCGGAGTCAACGCCGGCCAGCCGGTGGAGACCCACTACGACAACACCGGTGGTGTGCCGGTCGGCAGCATCTTCAGTCGCATGGCCTTGGCGCTTCGCCTCGGCGACTTCAACTTCTTGATATCGAACCAGATCTCGTCGAAGAGTCGCGTCCTCTTCGTGCGCGACGTCCAGCAGATGGCCCAGAAGGCCGCCCCGTTCCTCACCTTCGACTCGCAGCCCTACGCCGTGATCGCCAACGGCGAGGTGCAGTACGTGCTTGACGGCTACACCACCACCGATCAGTACCCCTACAGCGAGAACGCGTCGAACCTCAACGTGAACCAGGGAGGTTTGCCCTTCAGCTTCAACTACGTTCGCAACGCCGTCAAGGTCGTCGTCAACGCCTACACCGGTGCCATGACCTTCTACGCCAACGACCCGAACGACCCGATCCTCCGGGCCTACCGCGCTGCATTCCCGTCGATGTTCCACCCGATGAGCCAGATGCCCGAAGCGATTCGTTCACACTTGCGCTATCCCGCCAACCTCTTCTCGGTCCAGGCCGCGACACTGGGCAAGTACCACATCTCGACGGCGAGCGCCTTTTTCTCGGCGTCGGACCGATGGGAGATCTCGCCGACCACCGGTTCGGGCTCGCCGAAGCAGTCGCTGGCACTCACCCAGGTCACGAACAACGCGGGCAACGTCGTGTCGTCGTCCCTCGCCCCGATGAGCCCGACCTATCAAGTTGGTTCATTACCGGAGGCGAATCACCAACAGCTTCTCGAGAACATCGCCTTCGTGCCGGCCGGTAACTCTTCGACCGTCCAAGGCCTCACGGCCTTCATGGTCGCGACGAGTGATCCCTCGGATTACGGTCAACTCCACGTGTACGTGACGCCCCGCGGACAGTCGGTGACCGGTCCGGTGCAGGCCGATTCAGAAATCCAGCAGAACTCCGCGGCGTCCAAGATCATCTCGCTACTCAACCAGAACGGTTCGCAAGTGCTTTTTGGCAACAACCTCATGGTGCCTCTGGATCAGAGCGTGCTTTATATCCGCCCTCTTTACCTGACCAGCACGTCGAACCCGCTGCCGCAGTTGAAATACGTCATTGCCGTGTTCAACCAGGACGTAGCGATTGAACCGACGCTTTCTCAAGCGCTCGCTCAGGTATTTGGCGCCAACTTCACCGGACCGGGCGCCACCGTGAAAACCGGTGGTGCCCCGAAGACCGGTCAAAACGCGGCCGTCTATCTGAAGCAGGCGGCCACGGACTACGCCGCGGCCGAGACCGATCTCAAAAATGGCAACCTCGGCGCCTACCAATCTGAAGTAAACGCCATGGAGAATCAGTTGCAGTTGGCCCAGAGCTCGCTGACGAAGAAGTAGTTCGGCTTTCGCTGTTGCGCCGCTGCCAGGCGATATCTCTAAAACGGCGGCAGCGCGATCACCGGCTGCGACGTCTACGACAGCTCGGACGCGCGCAGCGTCGAACGAACTCTCCGCGCCATCGAATTGATGATGTCGTCCACTAACAACCAAATGATTCCTGCGTGGGCCCCGTCGACGTCGGTAGTGACAGGTGTGGCGCATTTGCCCGTCGTGGCAACGCCGCCATGATTGCGATGTTTTCCCCGCGATATAGTGGACTCTGCATCGCGGGGTGGAGCAGTCTGGTAGCTCGTCGGGCTCATAACCCGAAGGTCGCAAGTTCAAATCTTGCCCCCGCCACCAAGTGGTCATCAGCCCAGTCAACGGCCCAGGCTTCCCTGGGCCGTAGTGCTGCGCGCTCACGAAACCAAATTCTTCGACCGTCGTGCTACCTATTCCTGTGCCGAATGCCACCGTGCTCGGGACGTCACGTGGGCAACGAACCAACTCCGGTGTGTCGGGACCGTTGGAGCTCGGCCACCCCGGCGAGTCAATCTGACGGTAGTACCTCGGCGCTGATAATCTCGCCCACAGTGCTCGGGGAGATCCGAGAACGGGTACGTGCAAGCGGGTGGCACGTCCCAAGGAAGGTCGGGTCCATGAGTATTCTTGGTAATCGCGTGCTGCGGCGAGAGGACCCCAAGTTCCTTACCGTGGGTGGGACCTACGTGGACGATCTCGCACTGCCCGGCTCGGTCCACGTGACCTTCGTGCGTTCGAGCATGGCGCACGCCAGAATCGTGTCGATTGACTCGACGAACGCGCGAGCGATGGCGGGCGTTATCGCCGTCTACACCAACGATGACCTTGGGTTGGCCAAATTCCCGACCGTCATGGGCATGACGAACGAAGCGATGGCCCCTTCGATGCTGGCCTCCGACACGGTGCGCTACGTGGGCGAACCCATCGCCGCCATCGTCGCCGAGTCGCGCGAGATCGCGGAAGACGCCTTGGAGCAAGTGGTGGTGGAGTACGACCCGCTCAAGGTCGTCATTGATCCTGTCAAAGCGAGAACCGACGAGAATTTGCTCTTCCCGGACGCCGGAACGAACACCTCCTTTTCCCTGGACTTCGGTGGCGACGAGACGCTCTTCGACGATTGCGACGTCGTGGTCGAATTGGCATTGGTCAATCAGCGTGTCGCGCCGTGTCCGCTCGAAGTTCGTTCCGCGGCCGCTCATACGAGCGAAGACGGACGTCTGGAGTTCAACTCTTCGACCCAGGCCCCTCATGGCGTTCGTGACGCGCTCGCGACGTTCCTCGGGCTCGAACCGGACCAGGTTCACGTCGTGACGCCCGACGTCGGTGGCGGCTTCGGAGCCAAGGCCACGGTCTACCCCGAAGACATCGTCGTGGGATGGTGCGCACAGAAGCTGGGCCGTCCCGTGCGTTGGACCGAGACGCGCTCGGAGAGCATGCTCGGACTGGGCCACGGCCGCGCCCAGGTCCAGCACGTGCGAATTGGCGGGACCCGTGAGGGCGTCGTCCAGGCGTATCGCATCGAAGTGCTGCAAGACAGTGGTGCCTACGCGGGGTTCGGAACGGTGCTTCCGTTCATGACCCGAGTCATGGCTTCGGGACCGTACAAGATACCGAAGGCCGAATGCGCGAGCGTCTCGGTCGTCACCAATTCGACGCCGACCGCGGCCTACCGCGGGGCCGGGCGTCCCGAGGCCACGGCCGCCATCGAGCGGATCATGGACGTGTTCGCGCGCGAAATCGACATGGACCCCGCGGAGCTGCGCCGTCGCAATCTGATCGGCAAGGACGACTTTCCCTACACGACACCCGTCGAGACGGTCTACGACGTCGGCGACTATCACCGCGCGCTCGACCTGGCTCTGGAAGTGGCGGGCTACGACGACTTGCGGGCCGAACAGGCCCGCCGGCGCGCCGCGGGCGACGTTCGCCAGCTCGGCATCGGACTGTCGTGCTACGTGGAGATTACGAACGGACTGCCCGACGGTGAGTTTGGCGCCGTCGAAGTTCGACCGGACGGCAAGGTGATCGTGCGCACCGGAACCTCGCCGCACGGACAGGGGCACGTGACGGCGTGGTCGATGCTCGTCGCCGAACAGCTCGGAGTAGCGATTGAGGACATTGAAGTCGTCCATGGCGACACCGACATCGTGCCACGCGGCGCCGGCACCATGGGCTCGCGTTCGTTGCAGATCGGCGGCGCCGCGGTCAATCAGGCAGCGGTGGACGTCGTCGAGAAGGCCAAGGACCTCGCGGCCGATCTCTTGGAAGCGGACCGTGACGACATCGTGTTCAACAAAGCGAACGCAAACTTCCACGTGGTGGGTACCCCGGCGGTGTCGCGCAGTTGGGCCGAGCTCGCCGAAGCGGCGGCGAAGGACGGCAACCCGCTCTTCGCTGAAGTCGACCTCGCTTCGCCTGGTCCGACGTTCCCTTTCGGTACTCATATCTCGGTCGTCGAGGTCGACACCGAGACCGGAAAGGTGAACCTATTGCGACACATCGCGGTGGATGACGCCGGACGGATCATCAGCCCCTTGCTCGCCGAGGGCCAGGTGCACGGGGGCATCGCCCAAGGCGTCGCCCAGGCTCTTCTCGAAGAGGTGGTGTACGACCTCGAAGGAAATCCGCTCACCTCGACACTGGCCGACTACTCGTTCATCTCGGCCGCCGAGTTGCCGAGTTACGAGACCCGATTCACGGAGACGCCGACCCCGGTGAACGCCCTGGGTGCCAAGGGAATTGGCGAGTCCGGGACCATTGGTTCAACGCCCGCCGTGCACAACGCGGTCTGCGACGCGGTGGCGCACCTCGGCGTGCGCCATATTGATATGCCCACTACGCCGATACGCGTGTGGAACGCGATCAACGATGCGGCGCCCGGCGACGGCAGCGCGAAGGGGGGACGCTGAGATGCAGATCGAGATCACGGTGAACGGTACGCCGGAGTCCCACGAGGTGGAGGCGCGCACGCTGCTCGTGTACTACCTGCGCGACGCGGTCGGACTCAAGGGCACCAACGTCGGCTGCGACACGACGTCGTGTGGCGCCTGCACCGTACTGCTCAACGGACAGTCGGTGAAGTCGTGCACGGTGCTCGCCGCACAGGTGGCGGGCGACGAAGTCACCACGATCGAAGGAATGGCCCTGGAGGACGGGCGGATGCATCCGGTCCAGCAGGCCTTCCAGGAGTGCCACGGGTTGCAGTGCGGCTACTGCACACCGGGCATGGTGATGGCGATCACCTCGCTGCTGGCCGAGAACCCCGAACCGACCGAAGAGTACATACGCCTCGGCCTTGAGGGCAACCTCTGTCGCTGCACCGGCTATCACAACATCGTGGCGGCGGCCCTCGCCGCCAGCGGTGCACCGGAGATGCACCAGTGATCCCGGCGAGCTTCGAGTACGTGCGCGTGGGCTCGGCCGATGAAGCCATCGGACTGCTTAGCGAGCACGGCGAGGACGCCAAGCTCTTGGCGGGCGGCCACTCACTTTTGCCGCTCATGAAGCTGCGCCTGGCGCAGCCGGCACTGCTCGTGGACATCGGACCTTTGCGCGAGCTCAGTTACGTGACGGAGGAGGAGGACTACCTCGCCGTCGGCGCTCTCACTCGTCATCACGACATCGCCGTGAGTCCGCTCACACTCTCGAGTGTCCCCCTGCTCGCTCACGTGGCCGGGCAGATCGGCGACCCGCAGGTCCGACATCGCGGCACGATTGGTGGATCAATCTGCCACGGCGATCCGGCCTCGGACCTGCCGGCGGCGTTGTTGGCGCTTGGCGCGACTTTCGTCGCGCGGGGTCCGAACGGACAGCGAGAGATCGACGCCAAGGACTTTTTCGTCAGTTTCTTCGAGGTGGCGCTGAAGCCCGACGAACTGCTCGTCGAAATCCGTGTACCGCGGCCGCGCGACGCTGGCTGGGGATTTGAGAAATTGACCAAGCGCGCACAGGACTGGGCGATCGTCGGAGCCGTCGCCGTGCGTTCGGCGAGCGGGGTCGGCGTCGGGTTGATCAACATGGGGCCGGTTCCTCTGCGCTCCAGCGCCGTGGAGGCAGCCGTCCTCTCCGGAGCGAACGCGGCCGAGGCCGCACAGTTCGCGGCCGAGGGCACCGAGCCTTCGGCCGACTTCAACGGTTCGGTCGCTTATCGCCAGCACGTCGCGCGCGTGCTCGTTCGCCGGGCACTCGAGAAGGCGGGCGTCTGATCGTTGCCGCACCATCCGCCGTCGCCTCACCCGAGCAGATGTCCGAGATATTGGCCGAGCACGGCTATTTGGCCGACGATTCGCTCGCCACCTCGCTGTTCTTGGCCCTGCGCATGGGCCGTCCCTTGCTGCTCGAGGGCGAAGCGGGCTCGGGCAAAACCGAGGTCGCCAACGTCCTCGCACGTTGGAGCGGGGGAGAGCTTCTGCGCCTGCAGTGCTACGACGGTATTGACGCCTCCCAGGCGGTGTACGAATGGGACTACGCCCGCCAGCTGTTGCACCTTCGCGCGGCGGAGATGTCCGGGACCGGCACCGAAGGACCGGTTGAGCTCGAGCACTCGCTCTACTCCGAGAAGTTCCTAGTGCGTCGCCCGCTGCTGCGGGCGATCGCCGGCACGAGCGACGACGGCCCGGTGCCCGTCTTGCTGATCGACGAGATCGACCGGGCCGATGACGAATTCGAGGCCTACCTGTTGGAGATCCTCTCGGATTTCACGGTGACCGTGCCCGAGCTCGGCACGTTCCGAGCGGCGCGTCCCCCGGTGGTGATCCTGACGTCGAACCGCACCCGCGACGTCCACGACGCGCTGAAACGACGGTGCCTCTACCACTGGGTGGACTACCCGAGTTTCGAGCGCGAAGTCGCGATCGTGCGCCTTCGCGTGCCCGAGGCCTCCGAACCGATCGCCCGCGAGGTGTCGGCGGTCGTCGCGGAACTACGCCGGCGCGGTCTCTACAAACCGCCCGGTGTCGCCGAGTCGATCGACTGGGCCCAGGCGATCAGCGTGCTCGGCTCCAGCCACCTCGACGAGCGAACGGTGGAGCGCACCCTCGGCACCGTGATCAAGTACCGCGAGGATGCCGAGCGCGTGCGCGCGACGGGGATCGCGGAATTGGTGAGCGGGGCCCTAAAGTACGGCACGTGAGCACTGCCGTTGCCAACGACCTGGCCGCGCTGGCGACCGGGTTCTCGCGTTCGCTTCGCGGAGCGGGGCTTGACGCGGCGCCGAGTTCGACCATTGACTTCGCCGAAGCCCTGGCGTTGCTCGGGACGGGCCGACCCGAGCACGTCTTCTGGGCCGGGAGGGCGTGCTTTTGTCGACGCGCGGAAGACGACGAGCCCTACGCCGAAACGTTCCGGGCCTTCTTCGGTCCCGTCGCGCCGATCTACCCGCGCGGACGCCTGACGACGGTGCCGCCGGTTCCGGTGGCCCGGCCGCCAGCGATGATCGACGACGACGGCGCGAGCCGAGACTCGCCAGAGGGCCCGGAGGAGGAAGACAGACGTCCGCCATCTTCGGTCGCCTACAGCGCGACCGAAGTCCTACGCACCAAGGATTTCGCTCGTTGCACCGAGGCCGAGCTCGCCGAGGCGGCACGGCTCATCTCGAGACTCCGACTGCGACCCCCGATGCGCCGGGGTCGACGCCTCGAAGCGTCTCGCGACTCGGGCCGGGGTGTACTTGACGTTCGACGCACGCTCCAGAGGTCGCTCGCGAGCGGCGGTGATCCGGCACGGCTCGCTCGACGAGTGCGCGGCGCTCGGGAGCGAAGGGTGGTCCTGCTTCTCGACGTGTCGGGCTCCATGGGCTCCTACGCTCGCACGATGCTGCGATTCGCGCACGCGACTATCGTCGCGCATCGAAGCGTCGAAGCCTTCACCCTCGGCACCCGGTGCACGCGCGTCACCCGTCAACTGTCGTGGCGCGATCCCGACGCGGCTCTGGCCCGGGTAGCGTCAGCGGCGCCCGACCTCGAGGGAGGCACTCGCCTCGGAGAGTGCCTGTACCAGTTCAACGAGTCTTGGGGTCTCGGGGGAATCGCGCGCGGCGCCATCGTGGTGTTCATCTCGGATGGCTGGGACCGGGGCGACGCCTCGGTGCTCGCCGCGCAGATGGCTCGACTCGCCAACGTGGCTCACCGGGTGATCTGGGTCAATCCGCTGAAGGCCTCACTCGGTTACGAACCACTCGTGCGCGGCATGGCCGCGGCGTTGCCCTTCACCGATGAGTTCCTTTCGGGGAACTCGCTCGAAGCTTTGGACGAACTCGCCAAGGTGATTGCCCGATGAAGGAGATTTTGGCCACCATCGACACCTGGCTCGCCGACGGAAAGCGCGTGGCAATCGCCCGGGTCATCTGGATCGAGGAATCGGGTCCCCGCGATCCCGGAGCGGCCATGGCCGTCAACGAGGATGGCGAAGTGGCGGGTTCGGTCTCCGGAGGTTGTGTCGAAGGCGCGGTCGTCACTGAGGCGCTCGAGGTGTTGGCGACGGGCGTGGCGCGACGATGCACGTTCGGTTACTCCGACGACCAGGCCTTCGCGGTCGGACTGACCTGTGGGGGCACGGTGCACCTCTTAGTGGAGCCGCTCGACTGGTGAGCGGGGAGATCTACCAGGAGCTTCGCGCTTCGATACTTTCCGGAGCGCCGGTCGGCCTGGTCTCGGTGACCGACGTCACCGATACCGCGAGCCCTTCGACCGCGCTCGCCGCGAAACTTCTCATCCATCCGCCGGCTTCGGTGTTGGGTACGTTGGGCGACCCCGAACTGGATCGAGTCGTGGCTCGTGACGCAACGGCGATGCTCGAACGCGGGGTTTCGGGAACTCGCCACTACGGCTCGCACGGTGAGGCGCGTCGCGAGGAGATCGAGGTGTTCGTCGAGTCCTTCGTGTCGCCCCCGAAACTGATCGTGTTCGGGGCCGTTGACTTCACGAGGGCGCTCGTGGAGATCGCCCGGGTCCTCGGCTTCGTCGTCACGGTCTGTGACGCGCGTGCGGTATTCGCGACGCGGGCGCGATTTCCCACGGCTGACGAGGTCGTGGTGGACTGGCCGGATCGCTATCTCGAGCGAGTGGGAGCGTCGCTCGGAGCGCGCGACGCGGTGTGCGTCTTGACGCACGACACCAAGTTCGACGTGCCGGCCATCGTCGGCGCGCTCTCGACCAGCGTCGGCTACATCGGCGCGATGGGATCCCGCCGGACGCACGAGCAGCGATGGGCGCGGCTGCTAGAAGCGGGCGCGACCGAAGGAGAGCTGCGCGAGCGTCTCATGAGCCCGATCGGTCTGGACGTTGGCGCACGCACGCCCGAAGAGACCGCGGTGTCGATCGTCGCCGAGATCATTGCGGTGCGCAGCGGTCGCGCGCAGCACGCGATGACGCCCCTGCGCGACGCGAAGGGACCGATCCATTAGCGCCCGCGGTTTTGCGACCGTCGCCGATTCGATCTGCGTGACTATCGATTCGCCCAGCGTCGAATTCGGGGTTGGATCCAATCGTTAGGCTGGATCGATGTCCGTCGCCGCCTTGATCCTGGCCGCCGGGAGCGGTAGCCGCTTCAATCGTGGTGATCCTGAGGCGAGCGCCGGCGACAAACTTCTGAGAGTCGTGATGGGTCGCGCCCTGGTGACCTGGGCGCTCGCCCCCGCACTTGAAGCCGGACTCGACGAGGTGGTGGTCGTGAGCGGCGCCGCCGACCTGAGTGCGGTCATACCCGAGTCGGTCACCCTGTTGGAGAACGACCACTGGTCGCGGGGCCAGGCGACGTCATTACACACGGGACTTGAGTGGTGCGCTTCACGCGGACACGCGAGCGCGGTCATTGGTCTCGGCGACATGCCGGGACTCACGGCAGCGGCCTGGCGCGCGGTCGCGGATGCGCCCCAGGGCCCCATCGTCTTTGCCACGTACCAGGGCAAGCGCGCCCATCCAGTACGCCTGGACGCCATAATCTGGTCGATGCTGCCCTCCAACGGTGACGAGGGCGCACGCGCGTTGGTTCGTCGACATCCAGAACTCGCCCGAGAGGTGGCGTGCGTCGGGGTGCCCTCCGACATCGACACCCTTCAAGACCTGCAACGATGGAGTGGAGAGCATGGAACTGACCAATGAATTCGAGGTGGCCGTACCCGTCGAGCGGGCCTGGGCCGTCTTGACCGACCTCGAGCGCATTGCCCCGTGCCTACCCGGCGCGCAACTTCGCGAAGTGCAAGGCGACGAGTATCGCGGATCGGTCAAGATCAAGGTCGGCCCGATCACCACTTCGTACGACGGAGTGATCCGTATAAGCGAGCTCGACCCGGTGGCGCATCGCGCAGTGCTCAAAGCGGAGGGGCGCGAAACGCGTGGGCAGGGCAACGTTGCATCCGTGATCACGGCGACGTTATCCCCTACCAGTGCCGGCACGAAGGTCGTGGTGGAGACCGATCTCATCATCACCGGCAAGGTAGCGCAGTTCGGTCGGGGCGTACTCGCCGACGTTTCGGCCAAGTTGCTCGATCAGTTCGTGGTCAACCTCGAGTCGATGGTCTTGGTGACGGAGGACGTTGGCCCTCCGACGAGCAAAGCGGCGCCGAAAAGCGCGGGCGATACCAAGGCGGCACCAACAAAGAAACAAGTCACGAAACCAGCGGCGCCGAAAAGCTCGGGCGGTACCAAGGCGGCACCAACAAAGAAGCGAGCCACGAAATCAACGGCGTCGGTTGACGTCGCGCCGTCGCTCGGCCCCGATGAGGTCGATGAACGCGGTGCCACCGTCGCGGGTGCCGGAGGTCCGCAGGACCCGTCCAGCGAGGTCCGTCAGATTAAGTCGGCACCGGCCGAACCAATTGATCTCGTCGACCTTGCCCGAGGGTCGGTCGCACGACGTGTCTCGAAGCCGTTGATCGTGACGGGAGTCGTGCTCGCGTTGGTGGTGCAATTAGCGCGGCGTCGTCGCAAATAATCGTTCACTCGTGGCGTCTTGGGGCCGCTGGGATTCTTGGCGCCGGGGCGCCGATTTCATTCAACGGAACGTCCGTCGAAAGCGGCCCGATGGAACGTCAATCGATCAAGATTCACTCGGTGGAAGACGTTAATCTAGCAACAATGTGCCCAGAGGAGGCTTAGTGTCGTACGACTTGGAATCAGATCCACGAATTGATCCGCGCATCAAGGCGATGCTCAGCATGCTCCCCGACGCGGAAGCAGTCGACACCGAGAGTCGTGAGCAGTTACTCGCCGAAGCCGCTTCGCCGGAGGGTGTGGCGGAGAACGAGATGGTCGAGAGCTTTATGGACATGGGTGGTAACGAAGAAGTTGCGCCTTCAGTTGGATTGCGATTCACGACCGAAGACATCGTGTCGTCGCCCGATGGCAATACGATCAAACTGCAAATAATCCGACCGGATAACGATAAAACCTTGGCCTGCGTGTACTACATTCACGGCGGGGGAATGGCGTCGCTGTCGAGCTTCTTGGGCAACTACCGCGCGTGGGGGAGGATCATCGCCTCGAAAGGTGTGGTCGTCGTGATGGTGGAATTCCGCAATTCGCTGGTGCCGTCGGCGGTGCCCGAGGTGGCCCCCTATCCCGCGGGCCTGAACGATTGTGTTTCGGGACTCAAGTGGACCGTGGCGAACGCGTCAAAGCACGGAATCGATCCATCGCGAATCGTGATTAGCGGCGAGAGCGGTGGTGGCAACCTGACGCTCGCTACCGGCCTCAAGCTGAAGCGCGAGGGTGATCTCGGTCTCGTGAAGGGCCTCTACGCGCTCTGTCCCTACATCGCAGGGAGTTGGCCCGATGCTCGCTATCCATCGTCAGTCGAGAACAATGGAATCCTCTTGAACCTGCACAGCAATCACGGAGCGATGGCATACGGCATAGAGGCGTTCAAGAACAGCGATCCCTTGGCGTGGCCTGGATTTGCGACCAAGGATGACGTGACGGGCTTCCCTCCCACGGTGATCAGCGTGAATGAGTGCGATCCACTTCGTGATGAAGGCATTGCGTTCTATCGGCTTTTGCTATCGGCCGGTGTTGGCGCGCGAGGGCGCACGGTGCTGGGGACGAGTCACGGTACGGAGATATTTCCTACGCTGTGTCCCGAAATCAGCCACGGTACTGCGGCGGACATCGCGGCATTCGCGATTTCGTAGGTCGCGTCATCCCACACCGATGACCAGTATCAACTGTTCTATTGCGTTGAGGGACATCACCCCGCGGCATTCTGAAATCGGTGAACCGGTCGGTTGACGTAGGGCTCGTCGAACGACGACAACCTCGCTATGGTGACCGGATGGAATTGGAGTTCAGCGGCGAAGTGTTGGAGTGGAGGGGGCCGTCACCGTTTTACTTCGTAACGGTCCCCGACGAGGAGAGTGCCGAACTCGAAATGATGTCGTCACTCGTCACCTACGGCTGGGGAATGATTCCGGTCGAGGCGGTGATCGGAACGACTCGATGGACGACCTCGTTGTTTCCCAAAGACGGGCTCTACGTGGTTCCTCTCAAAAGCGTCGTACGCCGGGCCGAAGGCATCAACTCCGGCGACGCAGTGACCGTGCACTTGGGCGTCGCGCTCTGAATCATTGAAGTGAACGAACGGTGTCGACCGTCGCAAGACCCGTCACCGCACACGACATCGATTGTTCAGCGCGACGCCAGGGGATGGCTCAGGAATTCACCTTGTCGCTGCGGTGCGGCAGCACCCAGTTCGGTCGCGGGAAATGACAGGTGTAGCCGTTGGGGTAGTTCTCGAGGTAGTCCTGATGTTCGGGCTCAGCCTGCCAGAACGGTCCCGCCGGACTGACCTCGGTGACGACCTTGCCGGGCCAGAGCCCCGACGCATTGACGTCGGCGATCACGTCGTCGGCGACCTGACGCTGCTCGTCGTTGACGTAGAAGATCGCCGAACGATAACTCGTGCCAACGTCGTTGCCCTGTCGATCCATCGTGGTCGGGTCGTGAATCTGGAAGAAGAAGGCGAGAATGTCTCGATAAGAGATAACCGATGGGTCAAAGATGATCTCGATCGCTTCGGCGTGTCCAGCGTGATGACGATAGGTCGCGTTCGCCACGTCGCCGCCGGTATAGCCCACACGAGTGGCGACGACCCCGGGACGTTTCCGGATGAGGTCCTGCATCCCCCAAAAGCATCCTCCGGCGAGGACCGCGGTCTCGGTTTCGTTGGTCATTGTGACGCCTCCTCTATCGACGCATCGTTGTCGAAGAGATGCTTGTAGTCGCCGTAGCCCGACGCCTCGAGCTCGTCGTACGGAACGAATCGTAACGCCGCGGAGTTGATGCAGTAGCGAAGTCCGCCTTCGTCTTTGGGGCCGTCGTCAAAAACATGACCCAGGTGGCTGTCACCGTTCGAAGAGCGCACTTCGGTGCGCGTCATGCCGAAACTGCGGTCCTTGATCTCGACGACGTTCGCGCTTTCGACCGGTTGCGTGAAGCTGGGCCACCCGCACCCGCTGTCAAACTTCTTGGTCGAGGTGAACAGTGGCTCGCCGGAGACGATATCGACGTACAGTCCCGCTTCGCGGTGATCCCAGAACTCGTTGCGGAACGCCGGTTCGGTGGCGCTCTCTTGGGTTACCGAATACTGATGGGGAGTCAATCGAGAGATTGCCTCGGGGTCCTTCACGTACTTTTCGTTGATCTTCACTCTTTCACTCAGGGTTCATACCGGGCTGGGGAAGCCTCCATAACGGTATCGGGGAGAGCGCAATTCGTTACAGAGTCCCCTCCAATGGGGAGGGAGGGGACTCTGTACCTCGATGGAAACCGCGTCACGGCGGACCAACGCAGGTCCGCCCGGGTCATTCGACCATGGCCAGCGACACCATCTCCCCGGCCGTCTCCTCAGCGTTGGAGACGATTGAGTGCGTCGGGCGAATGGCGAGATAGGCGACCAGGAAGGCGACGGCGATGATGCCCGCGCCGGTCAACAACGCATCGGATCGACCATGGGCCGCGGCGATACTGGTGAGGGCGGCGACACCGACCGCGGCGCCGGTCTGTTGCATGGTCTGGAGCATGCCCGAGGCCGCACCGGCGTCGGACCGGGGAACGCCCGCGAGAATGGTGACGCTGAGCGGCAAGAAACAGGATCCGGCCCCGATGCCGAAGAGGACGAGCGGTCCAAACAGACTCTCGAAGTAACTCTCCGACGGCGTGGCCTTGGAGATCCAGAGGGTCGCGACGCCCAGGGTGACGAGACCGAACAGAAGAATCGGTCGAGCGCCGATGCGTCCGATGAGTCGCGGCGTGATGCGTGAACTCATGAAGATCAGTCCCGTCATCGGCAGGAACGCGAATCCCGCGTCGATGGCGCTGAAGTGCAGGTCACTCTCGAGGTACTGACTGATGAAGAAGAACACGCCGTACATCACCGAGGGGACCAACATCATGGTGAAGTACGCCGGACCACGTAGGCGATCGGTCAACAACCGCATCGGCAAGAGCGGCTGAACCCGTCGCTTCTCTACCCGCACGAACGTCGCCAGTAATACGGCGCTGAGAACGAAGGAACTGAGAGTGATCGACCGGCTGCCGTCCTCGGCGAGCCGGATGAAGCCGTAGATCAAGCTCCCGAGTCCACCGGTGACCAGAGCCGCACCGGCGACGTCGAGACGTCCGCCGTTGCGCGGTGGTTCCGGGACGAAACGCGGGGCCAAGAGAATGATGGCAATGCCGATGGGCACGTTGATGAACATCACCCAGCGCCACGACACCCACGACGTCAAGGCACCACCCAGGATGAGACCGAGTGATCCGCCACCGGCCGACACGGCGGTGAAGATTCCCAGCGCCTTGTTTCGAGCGGGTCCCTCTTCGAAGGTGGCGCTGATCAAACTCAGCGTGCTCGGTGCCGCGAGCGCGGCGCCGACTCCCTGGACGGCTCGGGTGAGGAGCAACATCGTCGACGTCGTCGCCATGCCACCCAGCAGCGAAGCAGTAGTGAAGATCGAGAGGCCGATGATGAGCATCCGACGTCGGCCGAAGACGTCGCCCGCTCGACCGCCGAGGAGCAAGAGCCCGCCAAAGGCCAAGCTGTAGGCATCGATGACCCACGAGAGACTGGCTGAACTGAAGTGCAAGGAGTGCTTGATTGGCACGAGGGCGATGTTGACGACGGTGGCGTCGAGAACGACCATCAACTGACAGGTAACGATGATGGCTAAGGCGATAGTCGAGGCTCGCTTTTGGGCGTGAGAGGTCAGAGGCACGACGGCTCCTTTTTTGGGATAGAGGCTTGAAAATCCGGAAGATTGGCGATCCACAACCTCGGTGCCGAAGGCTTTGCTTTTGGTCTCCGGAGGACCTAACATGAGGGTGCCTCCACATACTATACGGAGGTTGCCTCCGGTTGCAAGTATTTCTTGAAAAACTTTGGGCGGTCCTTACAGAGGAGTGGCGATGAGCGAAACGGTGGTGAGGAAGGGTCCTCGCCGAGCTGACGCTCAGCACAACTACGACGTGATCTTGGCCGCCGCGCGCGCCGCCGTCGCTGAACGAGGTGGCGACATCGTGCTCGAAGACATTGCCCGAAACGCCGGCGTCGGGATTGGGACGCTCTATCGTCATTTTCCTTCTCGACAAGAACTGCTGGAAGCGGCGTTCCTGGACGAAGCTCTGGAACTACGTCAGCGCGCCGAAGATTTGAAGGCCGCGCCGGCGCCACTCGACGCGCTGATCGATTGGCTGCACCTGCAAATGGACTTCGGAGCGCACGGACGAAGTATGGGTGCCGCCGTCATGAACGCGAAACACACCGAGGGTACTGAGATTCAAATCGCGTGCGTCGACATGCGAGAGGCCGGAGGCGTCCTGCTGCGTCGGGCTCAAGACGCTGGTGAAGTCCGTTTGGACGTTGAGATCATCGACCTCCTTCGCTTGATGCACGGGATAGTCATCGCCAACGAACAGGCGCCCGATCAGTCGCGCGTGAATCCAATGTTCGACCTCGTGATTGCGGGCATTCGAGCCTGAATTAATTCCCGGGCGGACTCGGAACCAGTTCGACAAATGAAATCGTGCGATCGGTCAGTTGTTGATAGTCGCCCCAACCGCCGTAATGACGCACGAGCTCGTTCCAAAGCATCGGATTGTCGATTGAGCGAATTGCTCGGGCGCTGGCCCTGAACCGACGTGCGCCGACCTGCACGTTAACCACGGGACTCTGGCGAACGTTAAGGAGCCACTCGGGATGCTCCGCTCGGCCGCCGTTGGAAGCCACGACGAAGTAGTGATGATCCTTCTCGTAGTAGAGGAGGGTTACCGCACGCGGGAGTCCGCTCTTTCGACCGCGCGTCTCCAAAATCAACATGGGTCCCACCGGGCTCTTATGACCAATGAGTCCTCGAGTGAGTCGATAGAGGTGCACGTGCCATCGGTAGATCGTTCGTCCGATGCTGCGGTCAATGGCCACGGTGAGTTTCAATGTCGTGTCCTTCTCTACGAGATTCTCTTGTGAAGTCTTTCACGCTCACGCCCAACGATGGAGGGCGATGAAGCGCGTACGTCATCACTGATTGTCAACGGCGAAGCGCCCTTTAAGTTGGTCGTGAAGGGCACGACGTGGTGTCCAAGAGGAGCGACGTTATGGAGATAGTCCGAAATGCCGATGGGAGTTTGCTCGTACCCATTCCCGAGGGCCGGCATCATGACAGCGACGACGCGACTGATGGCGCAGCCGAAGACAGCGCTGAGGGTGTCGAGGTACCAACGACCCGGCTGCTGCATCCCGGTGAAGGTGGCTACAACGAGGCCCTCGCCGAATGGGACCTTCAACAAAACCCCGACCGCGCTCCCGCAGTGTCGACAGCGAGTGGGCGAGAAGAGGCGATGAACGTGGTTCACGCCGTGGCCGAATCGCCGGACCATGACGTTAAGAGCGCGCTCAAGGACGTGAACGACTCCGAAGCGAGCGGCGAGGCGCTGCGACACGTGTTGATCGGTGGGACGCACTCCGTGGAGGCCTTCTCCGATGAGGTTGCGGAGGCCGAAGGGGGAGAGCCGCTACCGGCGCACAAAATGACCAAGATCATTGGTGAGGTCCTGGCCGAACTGGATAAGTAAGGATCCCTTGCGATTCGTCGCCGTCGCTCGGTTCTCTCGAGTCGCTGAGCGGCGCCTACATTCGAAGAGTTGACCGAAGCGAAAAAAGGACAGGTGTGGTGTGGACGTTCAAGAATTGATAGGCAAGGTGGGTCAGAATCTGTCCGTGAGTCGCGCCTTTGGCACGGCGTACGAAAAGGACGGGACTTTGGTGATACCGGTAGCGTTCGTGGCTGGCGGCGGAGGCGGTGGCGAGGGCACGTCGGGTTCATCCACGTCCGACGCCTCGGACGATGTCGAATCCGAGTACGACGATACCCCTGCGGAAGGTGCATCGTCGGGTACTGGGGGCGGTTTCGGCGGGGTGGTCATGCCCGCTGGCGTCTACGTGATGAAGGACGAACAGGTCCGTTGGGTGCCTGCGGTCAACGCCAACTTGGTGATTATTGTGGCCTTCCTGACGTTGCGAATGATCGCGCGCGCACGCCGTAAAGCTCGCCGTCACGCCTCGTGATCCGGTCGGTGAGAACCGTACTCATTCATTGACGCTCTCCCCAGGCTCTTATGATTGAGCGATGACGCAGATCGTCGGAACTCTTGCGTCACAAATCCCCCGTGGCTGAACGCCAGTGGTTTGCGCGGCGCCGTTACGGCTTCGGCGTTCGTCCCGTGACCTGGCAGGGCTGGCTTATTTCGGCGGTCGCACTCGGTATCGCAATCGGTGCTCTGACCAGTGTCAAGAAAACCGACGGGGACATTCTCTTCGTAGGCGTGATCGGTCTCTACCTCGCCGTCGCCTACAGCCTCGGTGGTACCAAAAAGCAAGTCGATACCAACGTCCGTGAGAGTGACGCCGACGACGACCACACGCTCGATGACGGTGTCGCAAGAGTCACAGTGCCGCCCGAGATTTACGGATCACAGACGCCAAGAGAAATCGCCGAAGCCATCGTCTCGAGGTCCGGCAAATTTTCGACCGCCCCGGACGACGAGGTGACGAGTGATTCGGTCATCGTGGTCGAACACCTGACGAAGCAATTCGGTCAGCGTGTTGCGTTCGAGGACGTCTCCTTTAACGTCCGTCGAGGCGAAGTCTTCGGGTTCCTTGGTCCCAATGGCGCCGGAAAGACCTCGACCGTTCGAACGCTCAGCACCCTGGTGAGCCCGACGTCCGGAACCGCCGAGGTCGCCGGAATTCCCCTGGACGGCGGTCACGACATTGAGATTCGTCAACGGATCGCGGTGATGACCGAAGTTCCGGGCCTATATCTGCGCCTGAGCGTCACGGAGAATTTGGTTTTCTTCGCCGGGCTTTATGGCTACCGCGACCCCCAACCGCGAATCGATCGTGCGCTGGAGGCCGTCAATCTCTCCTCACGGGCCAGCGACCTTTGTGGCAGCTTGTCCAAGGGACTTCGTCAACGCGTGGGATTGGCTCGGGCGCTGCTGAGTGACCCGGAGATTGTCTTCTTGGACGAGCCCACGGCCGGACTGGATCCCGTGGCTTCGCTTGAAGTGCACAATCTGATCAACGCCCTTCGAGCCAAGGGCGTCACCGTGTTTCTCACGACGCATCGACTAGACGAAGAGGAGAAACTGTGCGATCGAGTAGCCATCTTGAACACCACGCTGCGCACGGTCGGGCGCATCGACGACCTTCGTCAAAGGATGTTTCGCAAGTCGATCCTCGTAACGACCGTGGACCCTTTGCCTGACCCCGATCGACTGTTCTCCGCTATCGATGATGTTGCCAGTTGGACGAAAGACGACAACGGCGGCTACGTCCTCGTGGTGAGCGACGTTCGCGTCGCTGCTCCCGCGGTCACGAGGGCGCTCGTTGCCGGGGGAGCCGACGTCCTCTCACTCGCTGAGGGTCATCATTCACTGGAAGAGGTCTATCTGGAACTGGTCGGGTCGGCCGGCCAAGGTGGTGAGCGATGAACCAGAGCTGGATCAGAATTCGGGCCGTGATGCGCAAGGAGTTCAGGGAGTACCGGCGCAATCGGTTCATCATCTACACGATGGGTACGTTGCCGTTGATCTTCACGGCGCTGCCGGTGATATCGCTCTTTAGTATCTCGAGCGCGACGCCGCCATCGGTGGTGCGAACCCAAGTGGCGATTACGCTCCTCTTGTTGCTCGTGATACCTGTCGTGTTGCCGGCGACGATCGCTGCGTACTCCGTCATCGGCGAGCGAGATCAGGGCACCCTGGAGCCGCTTCTCACCACGCCCATCAGTCGCGAAGAGTTCCTCCTCGGAAAGTCACTGGCGGCGACCATTCCTACGGTGGGCGTCGCGTACGCGTTCTTCATCGTGTTGGTGGTGGCGATTCGACTCGGCGCGTCGAGCGTCGTCGCACATGCCGTATGGCAACCCTCGTGGTTTCTAGCGGAGCTGCTCTTCGCGCCGCTGTTAGCGGCTTGGTCGGTGTGGGTGGGCACGGCCATCTCGGCCCGGTCCTCAGACGTACGAGTGGCCCAGCAGCTCGGAACCCTGGCGAGCCTTCCGGCACTCGTATTGCCCCTGCTCATGTCGCTCCAGGTCTTCAAACCAACTGCGACGGTCGCCATCGTGATCGCTGTGGCGTTGGCGGTAATCGACGTCGGGGCGTGGCGCATCGTGTCGAAGATGTTCGACCGTGAACGGCTCATTACCGGTGCTTCCGCGGTGACGATGCGAGCCGAAGCGGGGACCTAACTGCCGACTTTGTGACCGGTCCGGCGGACAATTAGCGGTGTTCGTCTTGTGACCGCACACTGACGAGAAGGACTACTGTTTATAAATTTCTGCTCAAATCAGTTGAGCCGCCGCAACCAATGGCGGATGTTGAAGGTCAAGTGCGTCGAGCGTCGGAACGATATGACGGGCTTGGAAGTCTCACGAATCTTCCGTCGACGAGACGCCGTCACGGTGTCGGATGTGCAGTCCTGTCGACATCGGTTAAAGACCGATCGCACCGTGCGCCTCGAGAGTGCGCAACGGGAGTCGAGAATGCACTCGATGAGATTCAGCGTCGTCGTTTCCTGTGTGTGTGTGTGGTTGTCGTCGTGCGCGCGCGGTGAGGAAAAAACAGTTCCTCCGAAATCGCTATTACTACGTCGCTATCAGGAGATATACCCACTGATTGCGACCGCCGACCGTGCCGCAAAATTCATTCGGGACGTGGACCATCACGCAAGGGCATGCTGGTGGTCCACCTCAGAGAGTTCTGAGAAGTGCCCTCGCGTGACGCGAGGCCCCATGAGTGTGCCATCTGATTGTGCGTTTTCTTCTGACTTGATTGGAAGTTGCGAGGAGATTGTCGGAGCGTTGTCGCACTGCGTCGATTGCGGAAAAGTTCGTTCACGAGGTCGTGAATGATGTTCTTCGATCGTGCAGCATCATCAGTATCAAGTAGCGCGAATCGCTGTTTTCATCGGATGCGGACGAGAACGATCGTGCGACGGTCTACGACTTTATGAGCGCGGTGAACACGACAATGTTGGAGAGGTAGTGACCCGTGCTCGGATCGAAGATTCCCCCACAGGTGACGAGTTGAAGGGCCGGATACGTGCGTGAACCGTACACGAGCTGGTCCGGAAAGTTCGTCTTCTTGTACATACGTACGCCAATGACCGCGAACACCAACTTGCGCCCGTCGGCCAACGTGACGTCAACTCGATTGCCAAGTTTCAACCTGTCCAGGTAAAAAAAGACCGCGGGTCCGTGGTAGTTGTCGACGTGCCCCAGGATGACCGCCGAACCCTTTTGGCCCGGCGATCGGTCGCCGTTGTACCAACCGGGAACGGAGAAGTTCGTCGGAACGTTTACGGCTCCATTTTTGTTGAGCGTCAATTCGGACAACGGCACCGAGACACCAATTATCGGAATTGAAAGATGCACCGGTCGCGACCGCGGAATTGGACGCGCAACGTAGGTAGGTGGTGGAGATTGCTTATGCGCCAGACGAGACGAGAGTGCCACCGTTTGAAAATGAGGCGATGCGGGAGCCAAGCTCGATGCGGGCTCGATGGTCGTGGTCGTCGTCGGCGCCGACACGGCTGGAGTGACGTCGATCGTGGTGGTCGTTGTAGACGTCGTTGGCGAAGGAATGACAACTCCGGACGAGGGCAAGGAGACGACGCCTAACGACGAGATGAGGGTCGGACCCTTGGGTTGGCTGTGGGAAACAAATATGATCCCCAAAATCCCAAGGCTGATCAAAGCAATAGAAATGGCCCACCACACTTTGTGTGGGGTCCGTTTCTCTTTACGCGACTTCACATCGCCCATTCTACTTTGACCTAACTAATTAACGCTTTCAGGTCATGCCTGACTCCGACGGCGAGCAATGATCACCAATGTCGAGGCCCGCAAAGAGAACCATTCCACTGGCAGTCGATACGACACCGCTGTCAGACGATATTGACGCACCGCCAACACCTGTTCCGGGAGCACCCGATGGAACGGCCGCAGATGGAACGGTTGGCGAAATCGAAGCTGGCGCCGTGGGCGCCGACGACTGAATCGTTGTCGTTGCGACTGGCTTAGTCGTCGACGTGGTCGACGACGACGAAGAACCGGACGAGGTCGGCTGAGTCGTTGGCGTCGTGCTTGGAGCCGTCGTTGGAACGGTGAAACTGGCTGACGTCAGATCGCTCTCAAGGCTGAACGGAGCGACGGTCGCGGGCCATGACGCTCCCGAGGATCCGGCATACATGCTGACTAACGAACCCACTAGGGCAATTGAGCCGAGGGCGACCACCACACGTCGAAGTACGCCGCCAACCGACATCAATGAATGCGCTCGCTTCGTCCCGTACCTCCAAAGCGGAATTTTGCAGAACCGGCAAGAAAACAAGAGATTCGGTCTAGGGAGTCATCTCGAAGGATCACCATCTTGGCATCAGGGATTTGAAAACATATTCACTGTTTTTGGTGCACCTAGTATCGTCAGCACCGAAGAACTTGTACCGACGCCTACTTTTCCGGGGCCCGACAAAAGCGACGAGAAATGGCCAATCAATCTGAATCCTCTGGTGAATCAGCCAAAAACGTTGATCTCGTGGGAGAACTGACGAAGGCACTCGAGGGCGAGCAGTTTTTCTTGGTCTATCAACCGGAGATCGACCTACACTCCAACGCCTTCGTGGGGGTCGAGGCCCTCATTCGGTGGCGCCATCCGCAACGCGGAGTGCTGAGCCCCGACGCCTTCGTCCCCGAACTCGAATCCAGTGGATTGATAATGGCGGTCGGTCGTTGGGCCCTGGCCACCGCCTGTGCTCAGGGGGCCGAGTGGCATGACAAGGGATTTCGATTCACGGTGTCGGTCAATATCTCGGCCCGGCAGTTCGCGTGGAGCGGTTTCGTCGATGAGGTAGAAGAGATACTGACCTCGAGCCGCTTTCCCTCGGGACTCTTGGTGCTGGAGTTTGCCCTGCGAACGTTGTCGGGAGAACTGACCGATCGACTCACCGAACTGACTCAATTGGGCGTGCGGTTGTCGGTCGACGATTTTGAACCGGGTCAATCGCTCCTGAGCGATATTGAAAACTTACCTATTACGGTCGTGAAGCTCGATCGACAATTCGTCACGACGCTGTCTGACTCCCCGACGGGAGCTGAACTCGTACACACCCTGGTCGAATTGGCGAAGAAGAGCAGGTTGCAAATCGTGGCCTCCGGCATCGAAGACGCGGAACAGCGTCAACGACTGCAGTTGGAAGAAATCGAAGTCGGCCAGGGCTACTTGTTCTCCCGGCCCCATGAGGCGGCGGAAATCGATCGATACTTAGAAGACTTCTCAATCTTCTCGGGGAAGCCTCTTTGATTCGACGCTTCTCTCGCCGCGATCCATCGCCAGGTCGACGTCCTGAAATCCGCACCTGGGCGAGGGGTGCACATTCAATCGTTGGTTCACCTCGCTCGGTCAGAATCGCGACAATATGAGTGCTCGAAAGGCTTCATCGAATGACCAACACGAGGTAAATAGTCGCGATCTCGAGAACGCGACCTTGACGACCCACGACGCGGTTCGCCGGTCCCAGCGCATCGCGATCCAGCTTCATCAATTGATTGCCGCGTCCATCACGGTTACCAGCTTGCGCAACGAGCAGGACATTTTGAAGAGTCTCGCCGGGAGCTTGCGAAAGGTGTTCGACGCCGACGAGTCCGTCGTGTCACTCAATACTGGACCGACGGCACCGCTGCGAGGTATCGCGCGTCGTGGCAAGAAAACAATCTGCGAAGTTCCCGCCAACGAGCAATCCTCGGAGTATCCGACCACGTGGGAGGTGGGGAGTGAAACGCGGCTAGAGAACGGCTGGCTCGTAGCGCCAATCCTGGAGCGACGTGATCGCGCTCGCGGTGTCATTGCCGTTCGCCGCGGGTTCGCCTTTGATGACGAGGATAAGGAGGTGCTCGCCTTGCTCGCCCAGATGGCCTCGAGCGCACTCGGAGCCGTCGAACTCGGTCGAAGCGTGGAGTCGAGCGAGGCGCGTCTACGAGTCTTGATCGAGACCGCCCCGGTCGGCATCGTCGAAGCCGATGTCGAAGGGCGAGTGCGGTGGTGGAACCGTGCGGCCAGTGAAGTGTTCGCGTGGCCCGAGTTCGGCGAGGGATCCGATGGCCACGAGTCAAGTTTTCCCGAAGCGACGTTGCCGGAGTTGCGCGAACTCTGGTCCGAGGTTCTGCACGGTGGTCCGGTCGACGGCCGCGATTTCGTTGACGTCGAAATTGCCGGCAAGCTTCGTGTGTTGAGTGCGTCGGCCGCGCTCTTGCCACCCACCGGTACCGAGGCTTTCGGAATCCTCACGTTGATCGACGACGTGACAAATCATCGCGAGTTGAAGGCCGAGTTGCGACACGCCTACACGATGGAGATTCGGGGTCAGGTCGCGAGTCGAATCGCGCACGACTTCAATAACCTGATCACGCTGATCTCGGGCTACGCGGAGATCCTTTCGAGTGATTTGGGGGAGAACGAACGCGCTCTGGCGATGGTGAAGGAGATTCAATCCACGGCCTCGCGCGCGTCCATGTTGACGACGCAACTACAAGCCATCGGGCGTACGAGAGATCCCGAACTCATGGTTTTTAGTCCCGTTTCGGTGATCCAGTCCAACGCCGAAGTGCTCGAACGAATCCTCGGCAGCAATATCGACGTGCGCTTCGTGCTCGACGTGCGCGCCGGCAACGTGCACGTGGACGCCGATCAGTTCGAGCAGATGATCCTCAACCTCGCAATCAACGCGCGCGACGCCATGGCGCTCGGAGGAGAGTTGACCATCGCCGTAGCCCCAGCAACCCTTGACCGTTCGGCGGCCGACTCGCTTGGTCTCACCGAAGGCGAGTACGTCAAGGTGACCTACACCGACAACGGCGTCGGGATGGACGACGTGACGCGCGAGCGCTGCTTCGAGCCACTCTTTACCACGAAGGGTCCGTTCCAGGGAACCGGAATGGGGCTGGCCGCGGCGAGACGGCTCGCCGAGGAGAGCCACGGAGCGATTGTCTGCCGGTCGCAGCTCGGCGAGGGAACCACCTTCGAGATCACGTTTCCCACAGTCGCCGACGAACTGGACGACCGTTCGCGGCTGGTGGTGCCGGAGCGGCCGCGCGGCTCGGCCACGATCTTGATTGTGGACGACGACGAAGAACTACGTCGTTTCATGAGTCGAATTCTGGAAAGGAACGGCTATCGGGTGGTCGAAGCTGATTCCGCCGAACGGGCACTGCAAGTGGTCGATGAGTTCGAGGACACTTTCGATCTCCTCGTGAGCGATGTCGTGATGGGCGAGATGTCGGGTCGCGACCTCGCCAAGTCGTTGCAGACCCAAGAACCCGGTCTCGCCGTGCTACTCGTATCGGGTACGGCCAAGCGAAGCATCCTGGAGGAACTCGATAAGGGTGCGAGCGATTTTCTCGCGAAGCCATTCAAACCGAGCGATCTGGTGGATCGAGTTCACGATCTGCTCGCTCGTCGCCCCTGAGCGACCCTTACGTCGTGATCGATTCTGGCTCGAAGCGATATCCGACACCGCGTACGGTGGTAATCCAGCGCGGATGATCAGGATCGGCTTCGAGTTTCGCGCGAAGTCGACGTATGTGTTCAGTCACCGTGGCCTCGTTCTGCCACTCACTCGAGGACTCCCACACGTGTTCGAGCAACTGCTCGCGCGAGAAGACCTGGCGCGGGGATCGAGCGAGGAAGGCCAGCAGCGCGAACTCCTTCGACGTGAGTTCCAGCAGTGTCCCTCGGAGATGCACTTCGTGGGTGTTCTCGTTAATAAGGAGGTCACCGAAGTGCAGGGTGGGCGCGTCAATGTGCAACTGCGCCATGTTCACGCCAGAACGTCGAAGCACAGATTCGATTCGCGCCGAAACCTCGCCCAAAGAGAAGGGCTTCACGATGTAGTCGTCGGCACCGAGCTTCAGACCGGCGATACGCTCCGATTCGAGACCCCGCCCAGTCAGGAAGATCACCGGCACGTCACTGATGAGTCGAAGTTCGCGAAGGACGTCGCGCCCGTCCTCGGTGCCGAGGACGATGTCCAATAAGACCAGGTCCGGTTCCATCGAAGAGGTGGCTCGAACAGCGGCCCCACCGTCGACGGCGACCAGGACTTCGTGGCCTTCACCCGTAAGGAACGTGTCGAGCAGCTTGGTCATTTCGGTGTCGTCATCAACGACCAGGATCTTGGTCAATTCTCTCCATCCGTGATAGCGGCCAAATTTGTGACAAAACCATGACAATGAGTACTTCGTACATCGGTACCGCGCTGGTGAATGCGCACATCGAGACGACGAGTGGTCGACACGTTGACCATTCTATGGACGCGGCGTGTTATATCCGGTTGAACCGAAAGGAATTCTGTGCCGAACTCGAGGTGCGTAGCGCGAGCATGGCTTCGAAGTGAACCGCCGTTTCGAACCTTCAACTGAGGAAAGTGGATGCCGCGCGGTCCACCATCACCTGGGGCCGATTCACTATAGTTTCAAGGGAAATGGCGGCAAATTGACGGCAGTCGGCCATCGAACGCAGAATGGAAAAGGTGGTCAGTGGGTAACTCAATCGGTCGTCGATATCGGTACGGCTCGAGTTTCGTCGACCAGGAGTCGGGAGTCCGTTTCGAAGGCCACCACCCCTTAGAGCGGCCCGATCTCTGGAAGGTTTACCTGAATGAGGCCGACGGCATCTTCCGCAGTCGGGGATTTGAGGGAACGTTGCGACGCCAGGAGCTCGAAGAGGGCAACGGCGTGCCGTTGTTCATTCTCGGTTTCGACGCCGAGGGTGCCCCGGTCGCCGGCGTCCGGTTTCACGGACCCTTGGAAGGTAGTTACCAGGCCGCGATTATCGAAGAGATGGCGACCTCACCGGAGATCAGTCTCATCCACGATTTGATTGAGCGAGAGATCCGCCTCGGTGCACTGGAAGTGAAAGGCGCGTGGTCCAAGGGCGCCGCGGTGGTCGGCACGCGTCTGCTCAGTGCCATTTCGCGTTCGGTCACGCACGGTATGAACTGGCTGGGCGCGGAGTTCGCGATCGCCGCGGTGTCGGACACTTTGATGCCGGTCGGCGACGTGACGGGCGCGCTGCAAGTGGGCACGCACTGGGTTCCGTTCCCGGACGAGCGTTACCACACGGTCGCGGTCTCGTGGCATCGCGGGCGCACCTACGAACTCGCGACGCCGGTGAATCAGCAGGCCTATCGCCGCGAGGCCGAGCAACTATTTCGTGGTCCGTTACGGGTCGGGGAGGGACCGGTCGAGCCGGCGTCAACGCGAAACCGGGCCAGTCGCCCGATCATCTTGGACGTCGGGCAACGAGCACAACGAGAAGTCCTGCGGATCCTTCGAGAGGACTCGGCGCTCCAAATCATTGACCGATTCGCCGAACAACGCGAACAGCTCGGCGAGATCATTCCTCCGCTTCCGAAAGCACTGCTCGAAGAAGGTTCGCGCTGGGTTTACTACCCGTGGCGCCGCGCCGTGGTGCGATTACTGGCGCCGCGATCGTTTTCGACGCTTCGACTCGATCGCAACCGCAACAAACTGACTCGCGCCGAACAGGCCCGTCAGCGCACTCTTCGCATCGGCGTCGTTGGACTCAGCGCCGGACATACGATCGCCCACGTCATCGCCATGGAGGGACTAGCCGGCGAGATTCGGCTCGCCGATTTTGACACGCTGGAACTGTCGAACCTGAATCGCATTCCCGCGAGCGTGCTTGATCTGGGGGTCAACAAGGCGGTCGTCGCGGCTCGACGAATCGCCGAAATCGATCCCTATCTTCGAGTGATCGTCGAACCGACCGGCGTTCGACCAGAGAATCTCGGCGTGTTCCTCGACGGACTCGACCTCGTCATC